>SWCH01003003.1_pt1 | contig 319534 bp, 258 predicted proteins | sample 4690051 | NCBI WGS metagenome assembly SWCH01 (sample SAMN10267282, study PRJNA491770) | bioreactor metagenome | isolation source: DHS bioreactor inoculated with | place: Japan: off Shimokita Peninsula
GGGCCGCCGAAACTCCTTCGCGGGCCTCGTAATGCCCAATCGTTGCGTGCCGACTCGAAAATCCGTGGCCAAACGAAGGGCAACGATTGAGCAAACGATGCCAATGCTCAGTCAGACAGTCGGCGACCCTCGCCCGAATCAACCCGCCCCGCTCGGACCGTGTCTTGGGTGGGGAAAGGATGGCCCTGTTTTGAGAGCGTCCGGCCGTCCTGACAGGATGTCATTCCCGCGCAGGCGGGAATCCATGCCTTTAATTCCTATGAATTGGACCGCGGCTCCGCGCGTCCTCTCACCCCGTCCAGTCCTTGGCATCCTTGGCCTTGGGTTTGTGGCGCGAGGCCTTGAGCTTGCGGGTCCACAGGGCCAGGCGTTCCTCGTGGCCTTGGGTCTTGGCCTGATAGAAGACTCGTCCTTTGAGTTCCGGGGGCAGGTAGTCCTGTTCGACCCAGGCCTCGGGATAGGCGTGGGGATACTTGTAGCCCTGGCCATAGCCCCACTCCTTCTGCAGGCTGGTGGATGCGTTGCGCAGGTGCAGTGGTACGGGCTTTGGCCCGTTGGTGCGAATTTCCTTGGTGGCGGCGAGGTAGCCCGCGTAGGCTGAATTGCTCTTGGGCGCGAGGGCGAGGTAGACTGCGGTTTCGGCCATGGGAATCCAGCCTTCGGGCATGCCGATGCGGTCCACGGCCTGTTCGCAGGACACCGCCAATGGCAGCGCCATGGGGTCGCCAAGGCCCACATCCTCCGCTGCGGAGAGGATCAGCCTGCGGCAGATGAAGCGCGGGTCCTCACCGGTCTGCACCAGACAGGCCAGGTAATAAAGGGCCGCATCCGGGTCCGATCCACGGATGGATTTGATGAGCGCCGAAGCCAGTTCGTAATGGGAATCGCCTTCCCGGTCTCCGCGCAGCACGATCTCCGGCAATCTGGTCTTGAGCTGATCCGGTTCGAGATCCTTCTCCTCCAGTCCCGCCGCAAATTCCACAAGATTGAGCATGGTTCGTGCGTCCCCGCCCGAAAGGGTGGCCAGCAGTTCCAGGCTTTTTTCAGGGATGAAGGTGGTCAGCTTTTCCATGCCCCTTTTGCCCACATCCACCAGTTCAGCCATGCCCAGCGAGCGCAGGCGCAGCACGTGCAGCCTGGAGAGGAGCTGGCGCGTGACGCTGAAGGACGGGTTTTCCGTGGTCGTGGCGATGAGGGTCAGTTCGCCGGTTTCAAGGAGCGGCAGAAAGAAATCCTGCTGCGCCTTGGAATAGCGGTGCAGTTCGTCCAGGATAAGGATCTCCTTGTCCTGGATCTGCTTGCGCAGGGCCGTGATGCCGACCTCGGGCGCGCTGACACGGACAAAGGGGCGGTCCGCATGCCGGGCCAGCAGCAGGGCCACGGTGGATTTGCCGCAGCCCGGGGGGCCGAAGAGAAGCAGGCTCGGCAGATCCCTGGATTGCATGAGTGTGCGCAGACGCTGGCGGAAATGGCTTTGACCGATGAAGTCGTCAAGAGATTCCGGGCGCAGGGATTCGGCGAGAGGGCGTTTTTGGGACACGATTGTTTTTCCGGCTAAATGCTTGCAGCTTGTTCCACGCAGGTAAGAAGTGCCTGGGCTTCGGGGCCGTGGGCGGCGAGTTCCACGGTCCTGATCTCTGCGTCCACGGCCCATGACATTTCTATGTAGCAGTCGGGCATGCAGTCACGAGGGAGATACTCGGCCCACTCCAGCAGGCAGAAATGGTCCGGCGCAAAGAGGGTTTCCTCCAGGTCCGGGTCAAAACCCCGGCCCTCGGTGCGATACAGGTCGAAATGCCCCACCGGCGGCGTGGTCGGGTAGAGGTTCAGCAGGTTGAAGCTGGGGCTGCTGACTTCGGCATCTTCGCTGCCCGGAAGGGCCTGGACCAGTTCGCGGATGAATGTTGTTTTCCCTGCCCCGAGCTGCCCGCGCAGCAGCACGGGCGGCAGGGCAGGGCTTTTCGTCACGCAAACGGCAAATGCGCGGGCCAGGGCGGACGTGGCCTCAAGGGAGGTCAGCGTAAGGATCATGTGCGCGGGATAAGGGTCCTGAGGACGTCTTTCTTGCCCACGATGCCCAGGAGATTGCCGTCCTGGGTGACGGGCAGGGTGTGAAATTTCTTGTCGACCATCAGCGCCGCAATTTCGTCGATGGTCATGTCCGGGGCAACGGTGACCACTTTCGTGCTCATGGCGTCGGAGACTTTGGAGGCGGCGATGCGTTTGACCTCCGCTTCCAGAAGAGCCGAGGAGGACAGGGGCACGAACCCGTCGAGCAGGGTGAACAGCGACGGGATGGGCAGGCTTTTCTGCATGCGCACAAGGTCGCTCTGACAGATGATGCCGACCAGGCTGCCTTCGCCGTCGACCACGGGCAGGCCGTTGACGCCCTTGTCGAGCAGGATTCTGGCGGCTTCGGTGATGTCCGCTTCGGGGCTGATGGTGATGACCTCGTGGGTCATGATATCTTGAGCTGTACGCATTGTTTCCACTCCTTCAAGGCGGTTGGCAGGTAATCGGCGATTTCCAGGGGGGTATTGCCACGGTATGGGAAATCCTTGGCAAGCAGGACTCCCGTATACCCGTGCCAATATACGCCGATCCGGGCAGCGGTCAATGGCGGCTGGCCCTGGGCCATGAGGCTGCCGATGAGTCCGGCAAGCACATCCCCTGACCCGGCGATGGCCAGGTTGGGGGCGCAGAAGGGGGATATGGAGATGGGATCCTCGTGCCCGGCGACAATGGTCGCCGCGCCTTTTAAAACCAGGTTGACGCGGTGGCCAAAAGAGAACTCCCTGGCGTATTTCGCCCGTGCAAGGTTGATGGCCCCGGCTGTGACCCCGAAGAAATTGGCCATTTCGCCCGGATGCGGGGTCAGCACTGCGTCGGGTCCGAGCTGTGGCAGCAGTTCCGGACGTCTGGCCAGAAGGAAGAGGGCGTCGGCGTCGTAGAGCGTCCTGGCGTGGGGTTTGGCCAGGTAGCGCTCCAGAAAGGCCATGGCTCCGTCGGTGCGACCCAGGCCAGGCCCGAGAACCACGGCCGAAAACCGGGACAGGTGCGGCAGCAGGGAATCGAAACATTCGCCGCTCCACTGATCTTGGTCACCCAGACCGAGGGTCATGACTTCGGGGAAACTTCCGTAGGCCATGGTCAGGCTTTTTGGACCGCCAATGCTGACCAGTCCCGCGCCGGAACGGAAGGCCGCCCTGGCCGCGAGCATGGGGGCGCCGGTCAGTCCGGGGGAGCCGCCGAGGACGAGCAGGTGTCCGGCTTCGCCCTTGTGCATGGTGGAACCGGGGTCGGGCAGCAGATTGGCCAGATCCTGTCCCAGGGCGATGTGGGAAGTGGGGTGGCGGTCTTTTATGTGCCTGGGGATGCCGATCTTGGAGGTGACCAGTTTGCCCACATGTCCTTTGGCTGGAGGCAGAAAGAGACCGAGTTTGGCCTCTTCGAAGGTCACCGTGAGATCGGCCTCCACGGCCAGGGGCATGGGTTCCCCCGTGGCGCCGTTCAGTCCGGAGGGAATGTCCAGGGAAAGGACGAAGGACCTGGTCCCGAGCTTGTTGATGGACTTGATCCAGGACTGCATGCCGGGGCTCAGTGGTCCCTTGAAACCGGTGCCGAGCAGGCCGTCCACGATGATGTCGATTCTGGGCACGTGGTCCGTTTCGTATTCGGGCAGGTATGAACAGGGGATACCCATGTCCATGGCCAGTTTGAGATGGTAGGCGGAGTCATGGGTGTACTGCGCGAGGTGCTTGGCGTGCAGGATCAGGACCTTGGCCCCCAGGTTGACCAGATGCCTGGCCAGGGCGAAGGCGTCGCCACCATTGTTTCCGGGGCCGGCAAAAACCATGGCTGACATGCCGCGTACGGACCCGAATTCCTTTCTGAGGGCATAGAGCGCGGCTCTGCTGGCGTTTTCCATCAGAATCTGGCCGGACAGTCCGAATTCATCGATGGTCAGCCTGTCCCAACGGGACATTTCTTCGGGAGTGGGCAAAAGGGTAACCATTTGATCTCCTATTCGTGTGCTCTGCGTCTGTGCTTTCAAATCAAAAGCCGGAGCCGGATTTCGGCCGGCGGTGGTTGACACGGGTCTGTGCCATTATTTTTCATCATGCGCCACCCATGTCCTTTTCCTCACGATCTTGCATCGGCGGGGCTGCGCTGCCTGGAAAATTATCCTTGACTCGCCTCTGCATCTTCTCCAAAAAAAAGGGCTTGCTGGGAAGTGGCGCCATGTCTGCGCCCCGGCTGACTCTATGCCTGGAGAGGCTCATGACGGACAGGGAGAGCCCGGCATTGCCGGTGGTGCAATTGCGGAATGTGACGAAGGTCTACGACGGCCAGCATGCGCTGAAGGACGTGTCCCTCGACGTGCAGCGCGGTGAGTTTCTGACCATCCTTGGCCCCTCGGGTTGCGGCAAGACCACGATCCTGCGCCTTGCGGCCGGCTTTGAGAGCGCCACCTCCGGCAGCGTTTTCATTGACGGTCGGGACGTGACCGATCTTCCGCCCGAGCGGCGCAACGTCAATACGGTCTTTCAGAGTTACGCCCTTTTTCCGCACATGAACGTCTTCGACAACGTGGCTTTCGGGCTGCGCATGAAACGGCGCCCGGCTGCGGAAATTGTCACCGAGGTCCGCGAGACCCTGCGCCTGGTGCAGCTGGAGGGCTTTGACACGCGTACCGTCGGCAAGCTCTCCGGCGGACAGCAGCAACGCGTGGCCATCGCCCGGGCCATCATCAACCGTCCCCTCGTCCTGCTTCTGGACGAACCCCTCTCCGCCCTCGACTACCGATTGCGCAAACAGATGCAGCTTGATCTCAAACATCTGCAGCGCAAGCTCGGAATCACCTTTGTTCTGGTCACCCACGATCAGGAAGAAGCCTTTTCCATGTCCGACCGCGTCGTGGTCATGAACAACGGCCACATCGAGCAGATCGGCACGCCGGTCAGCGTGTACGAGGAACCGCGTAACCTCTACGTGGCCCGCTTCGTGGGCGAGATCAATATCATCGACGCCGAGGTGGTGGAGCTGGACGAGGGTCGTGCCAGGGTGCGGGCCCAGGGCCTCGACGTGTTCATGCGCACCAGCCACGCCTTCAGGCCGCAGGAGAAGGTGCACATCCTGCTGCGACCGGAGGATCTGCGGGTCGAGACGTTGAAGGACCTGGCCGAGGACCCGGAACTGGGGGACGTCTTCGCCCGCGACCGCTCCCTGGTCGGCACGGTGGAGGAGACCATCTACAAGGGCGCGACCTACGACGTCGTGGTCAGGCTCGATGCCGGCGGCATCGTCACGGCCACGGAATTTTTCAACGAGGACGACGAGACCGTCTATTTCAAGGCCGCGGACCGCGTGGCCGTGAGCTGGGTCGAAGGCTGGGAAGTGGTGCTGCCGTATGAAAAATGACGGCTTCTTCAAGAATGCCGTCATAGTCGGCGTCATCTCCTGGATGGCCATTTTCGCTTTCGTGCCCAATATTCTTGTCTTTCTGGCCAGCTTCAGCTCCACGTCGACGCAGAACTTCATCGAACCCGGCTTCTCGCTTGGCAATTACGTCCGGCTCATGGACACGACGCATCTGGACATCCTGCTGTCCTCCCTGCGGCTCTCCGGCCTGGTCACGGTCATCTGCCTGATCACGGCCTATCCCTTCGCCGCCATCCTGGCCCGGACCCGCAAGCCGCTTCGCAACACGCTGCTGCTGCTGGTGGTCATCCCCTTCTGGACCAATTCCCTGGTGCGCACCTACGCCATGACCGCCATGCTCAACTCCAGCGGCATCGTAAATAACGTGCTGCTGTTCCTGGGTATCATCGACTCGCCCCTGGCCATGATGTACACCCCCGGCGCCGTGGTTCTGGGTCTTGTGTATACGCTGCTGCCGTTCATGATCCTGCCCCTTTATGCGGCCCTCGAACGCCTCGATCGCCGCTATCTGGAGGCGGCCCGTGACCTGGGGGCGAGCCCCTGGCGAGCCTTCTGGAAGGTGGTCGTGCCCCTGACCATGCCCGGCATCGTCTCCGGCTGCATGCTGGTCTTCCTGCCCGGCATCGGCATGTTCTACGTGTCCGACGTGCTCGGCGGGGCCAAGGCCATGCTGCTCGGCAATTTCATCCGCGACCAGTTTCTGACCACCCGCGACTGGCCCCTTGGCGCGGCGGCCAGCGTGACCCTGACCGTGCTCATGGGACTCATGCTTCTGCTGTACTGGAAAAGTGCCGCCAGGCTCGGCAGCAAGGAGGCGTGATGCGAAGGCTTCGTATCCTCTACGCCACGCTGGTCTTCGTCTTTTTGTACATGCCCCTTGGCGTCATGGTCGTCTATTCCTTCAACGCGTCCCGCTTTTCCATGGCCTGGAAAGGGTTCACCCTTGACTGGTACGTCAAGCTCTTTTCCAACACCGCGCTCATGCAGGCGGCTTTGAACTCGCTTGTCATCGCGGCCGTGGCCGCGACCTGCTCCAGCATCCTGGGCACGCTCATCGCCATGGCCCTGCAGCGCTGGCGCTTTCCCTCGCGCAAGGTCATCCGCACCTCGCTTTTCGTCATGATGATGTCTCCTGACATCGTCATCGGCATTTCGCTCCTGGTGCTCTTCATGGCCCTGTCCGTGCCGCTGGGGTTCTGGACCCTGCTCATGGCCCATATCACCCTGTGCGTGCCCTTTGTCAGCATCACCGTGTACGGCCGTCTCCAGGGGTTCGACCCGCACGTGGTGGAAGCCGCCCGCGATCTCGGGGCAGGGGAGTACGAAGTCTTTCGCCACGTGGTCCTGCCCATGGTTTTTCCCGCCGTGCTGGCCGGATGGTTCCTGAGTTTCACCCTGTCCATCGACGACGTCATCATCAGCTTCTTCACCACCGGGCCGACGTTCGAGGTCCTGCCGCTGCGCATCTATTCCATGGTCCGACTGGGGCTCAAGCCCGAGGTCAATGCCCTGTGCGCGATCATGATCCTCATAACCGCTGTCGCCGTCTTCGTGTCGCAGCGCTTCCTCAAGGAGAAGTCATGAAACGATTGCTGCTTACCGTCCTGTGCCTCGTCCTGGCCACCCAGGCCCTGGCGGCATCCAAGGAGCTCTATGTCTACAACTGGTCCGAATACATGCCGGACAGCGTGCTCACGGACTTCACCAAGGAGACCGGAATCAAGGTCATCATGTCCACCTACGACAGCAACGAGGCGCTTTACGCCAAGATCAGGATAGTCGAGGCCAAGGGCTATGACCTCATCGTTCCGTCCACGGATTTCGTGGCCCGCATGCACAAGGAGGGCCTGCTCATGCCTCTGGACAAGAGCAAGCTGACCAACCTTGGCAACCTTGATCCCAAGATCATGAACCAGACCTTCGACCCCGACAACACCTACAGCGTGCCCTACATGTGGGGCTCCACGGCCATCGCCGTGAACACCAGGGACCAGGCCGCGGCGACGGTAACGTCCTTCGCCGATCTGTGGGGGCCGGAATTCAAGGGCAAGATCCTGCTGCCCAACGACATGCGCGGGGTGCTCGCCATGGGCCTCAAGCGTCTGGGCTACTCGCTCAATGAAACAGACCCGGTCAAAGTGGCCGAAGCCTGCGAACTGCTCATGCCGCTCATGGATAACGTGCGCGTCTTTGATTCCGACTCTCCCAAGCAGGCCCTCCTGAACAACGAGGTGCAGGCTGCGGTGCTGTGGAACGGTGAGGCCTACATCGCCTCCGAGGAGAACCCCGACATCCGCTACCTATATCCCACCGAAGGCTTCAGCCTGTGGGTCGACAACCTGTGCATCCCCAAGAACGCTGCCAATGTCGACAACGCCCACCTGTTCATTGACTACCTCCTGCGACCCGAAGTGGCGGCTTTCATCTGCCAGGAGATGGGCTATTCCTCCCCGAACCTTGCGGCGCAGGCCCTTTTGCCGGACGAAGTGCGCGGCAACGCCATTGTCTACCCCGCACCCGAGGACATGGCGCGCGGCGAGTTCGAGACCGATCTCGGGCCTGCGGTGAAGGCCTACGAGGAGTGCTGGATGCGGCTTAAGACCAGATAGTCGCAGGTTGTGATTGAATGATGACCGCGCGTCCCGATGGGGCGCGCTTTTTTTTGCAGCATCGGGCTTTTTTGCAGGATTGGCGTTGGAATTTTCGGCCGGGAATGGTAGTTTGCACCGGAATGCGTAGACTGGGCTGAGGTGTGGTATTATTTTTTCCGGGAGGTGGGTATGGATTCCGAATTGCGCAAGCGCCTGGATGATTTTTTCGACGCCGGCTTCGGCAAGACCACGGGCATCGACACGGCTCTCGCGATCACCAAGATTTATGCCGGGTCCGCTGCTGCCGACCCGGACAAGATTCCGGATCTTTTTGTGCGGTTGGTGCAGCTTTTTGAGCCGAATCTGGATGTGCGCGACTAAGGCGTAATTGACAGCCTGATCCAACTCGGCCATGGAATCGGCTTTTGCGAACATTTTTCGTGAGGCGCTATGAGCTTTTGCGTCAAGGACATCCTGCGCATGCAGGTCGCCCCGGCCTTGGGCTGTACCGAACCCGTGGCCGTGGCCCTGGCCGCCGCCGCGGCGGCCGCTGTTTTGCCCGGCAGGCCCGAGCGGGTGGCCCTGTGGGTCGACCCCAATATCTACAAGAACGGCTTGGCCGTATTTATCCCCGGCACCGGGGGCCTGAGCGGACTCGACTTGGCCGGGGCCCTGGGGGCCTTTGGCGGAGACGCGTCCCTTGGCCTGGAAGTCCTCGAGCCCTTGAGCGAGGAGGCCGTGCAGGCGGCAAGCGCCCTTGTCCGCGACGGCGGCGTGAGCCTCAACCTGCTGCAGGACCAGCGCGGGCTTTTCATCCGCGCCGAGGTTTTCGACGGCTTGCATGTGGCCGAGGCCGTGGTCCGCGACATGCACGACAACGTGGTCAGCGTGAGCCTGGACGGCACTGTCCTGCCCCGCACCCAGACTTCGGGCAAAGTCGCCGCCTCAAGCGAGATGCCGCGCCTTGAAGCCTGGATCAAGGGTTTGTCCCTGGCGGACCTGGTCCGTCTGCTCGACGATCTGGACGACGAGGACCGGGAATTTCTGATGGAAGGGGTGCGCACCAACATGCGCCTGGCCGAGCACGGCCTGAAGTTCGGTCCCGGCCTTGGCATCGGCAAGGCTTTGGACCGGCTGGTGCGCCAGAAGCTTGTTTGCCGGGACATGATCCTGGCCGCGCGTATCCTGACTTCGGCCGCATCGGACGCGCGCATGGGTGGGGTGAAGCTCCCGGCCATGAGCTCCGCCGGGAGCGGCAACCACGGCCTGACGGCCATCCTGCCCATCTGGGCCATCCGCGACTTCGTCGTCTGCGACGAGAAGGATGTGCTCGAAGCCATGGCGCTCAGCCATCTGGTCACGGCCTATGTCAAGGCGCACACGGGCCGGCTGTCCGCCATCTGCGGCTGTTCCGTGGCCGCCGGGGCCGGAGCCAGCGCCGGGATAGCCCATCTGCTGGGCGGCAACCTGGGCCATATCGCCGGAGCCATCAAGAATATCATCGAAGACCTGGCCGGGGTCATCTGCGACGGCGCCAAGGCAGGCTGCTCGCTCAAACTGGCCACCGCCGCGGGCACTGCAGTGCAGTCCGCGCTTTTTTCCCTGCAGGGGATCAATGTCATGGACACCGACGGGATCATTGGTGCCTCGCCTGAACAGACCATGCAGAACATAGGCATGCTGAGCACCGAGGGCATGATCGAGACCGACCGGACCATTTTGAAAATCATGCTGGCCAAGCGTTTTTCCGGGTTCTGATTTCCCGGGCCAGCCAAAAGGAGTACTTGCCAATGAATATATGCATTGTTGGAACGGGCTACGTGGGCCTCGTTTCCGCCGCCTGTTTCGCCGAGATGGGCAACGCCGTGACCTGTGTCGACATCAACCCCGAGGTGATCAAGCGTCTTGAAAAGGGTGAGGTGCACATCTACGAACCCGGCCTTGAGGCCATGGTTCGCCGCAACGCCCAGGAGGGCCGCCTGACCTTCACCACGGATCTGGCCGAGGGTTTGAAAGAGAGCCTCTTCGTGTTCTGCTGCGTGGGCACGCCCGAAGGCGAGGACGGCAGCGCCGATCTGCGCTATGTGCACCAGGTGGCCCGCGACGTGGGGCGGATCATGACCGACTACAAGATCATCGTCGACAAATCCACGGTGCCCGTCGGCACTGCCGACAGTGTGCGCGCTACCGTGCAGGAGGAGCTCGACCGGCGCGGACTGTCCATCGAGTTCGACGTGGTCTCCAATCCCGAGTTCCTGAAGGAGGGCGACGCGGTCAATGACTTCATGAAGCCCGACCGCGTAGTGGTGGGCACGGACAACGTGCGCACGGCCGAACTCCTGAAAACCCTCTACGCCCCCTATGCCCACAGCCGCGAGAAGATGATCGTCATGGGCGTGCGCAGCGCGGAGATGACCAAGTATGCGGCCAACTGCATGCTGGCCACCAAGATTTCCTTCATCAACGAGATCGCCAACATCTGCGAGCAGGTCGGGGCCGACGTGCGTGACGTGCGCCACGGTATCGGGGCCGATCACCGCATCGGCTACCAGTTCATCTACCCCGGCGTGGGCTACGGCGGCTCCTGCTTCCCCAAAGACGTCAAGGCGCTCATCGGCACGGCCAAGGGCGTGGGCTACGAGCCGCAGCTCCTTTCTGCCGTGGACGAGGTCAACGACCGCCAGAAGACCGTCATCGCGCGCAAGGTTGAGAAGTATTTTGCCGAGCAGGGCGGGGTCAAGGGCAAGACTCTGGCGCTGTGGGGCCTGGCCTTCAAGGCCAACACCGACGACATGCGCGAGGCTCCATCCCTGGAACTGATTCGCCACCTGACTGCCCTGGGCATGAAGATTCGCGCTTTTGACCCCGTGGCGGGCTCCAATGCAAGGCGCATCCTGCAGGACAATCCGCTGGTCGAAATCTGCGAAGACCAGTACGAGGCCCTGCAGGACTCCGCCGCCCTGGCCGTGGTCACCGAGTGGAACCAGTTCCGCAACCCGGATTTCGCCAGGATGAAAAAGACCCTTCAGGCCCCCATCCTCTTTGATGGCCGCAACCTCTATTCACCGACGCTGCTGGCGGCGGAAGGGTTCGCCTATTTCTGTGTCGGCCGCTAGAGCCGCCCAGTCGCTCCACAGCAACGCCCCGGCCGGACTTGTCCGCTCGGGGCTTTTCACGTCTTACAGTCTCCTCGCCGACGTCGTGCTCCTTGCCCGTGCCGTGGTCGTCCGTTAGACTGGACTTGTGCCCTGCCGCATCATGGCCGGGGCAGGGCCGGTAACTCTCCAGTTTTTTTCGCTTCAGGGAGAATCATGTCTCATTCAAGCCTGCTCAACGCCACGCCGGATATCGAGGTCTACAGGACCGCAACGCAGGACGAACTGTGCGACCTGATCCGGCGGCATAGTGCACTGACGCGGTCACTGGACCGCAGCCTGCACATTCTGGCGGGGGAAATCGAGTTGCAGTCGATAGAGGCGCAGATCAGGAGGCTGTTCTCCCGTTTTCCGGACCGCTCCCGGCGTCCTGCGCTGTTCGGCGTGCCGGTGGGCGTCAAGGACATCTTCCGGGTCGAAGGGGCCCAGATCCGCTGCGGTTCGCTGCTGCCGCCAGTACTTTTCGAGGGGCCTGAAGCGGAGTGCGTACGCAGGCTGCGTGACGCCGGGGCGATCATCTTTGCCCGGACCGCCACCACGGAGTTCGCCTATTTCGAACCCGCCGCGACCAGAAATCCGCACAATCCGGCCCACACTCCCGGCGGTTCGAGCAGTGGTTCCGCCGCCGGGGTGGCGGCAGGGCTTTTCCCTCTGGCTCTTGGCACCCAGACCGTAGGCTCCGTGATTCGCCCGGCGTCCTTTTGCGGGGTGGTGGGCATGAAGCCCTCGCTGGGGAAAATTCCCACCGCAGGATTGGTGTATTTTTCCCCCACCGTGGATCATGTCGGCTTTTTCTGCCGGCGGGTCGCAGACGCCTCCCGCGTCATGGAGGCTTTCGACCCCTGTTGGACGGCAGGCGGCAAACCTCAACAGGTGCGCCTTGGTGTGCCGGTCGGAGAGTATCTTGATCAGGTGCCAAAAGAGACCATGGATTGGTTTGAGGGCCTCGTTTCAGCCCTTGCGGATGCAGGTGCTGACGTAGTCCGGGTGCCGTGCCTGGGCGATATCGAAGAGATCGCGTCCAGGCACCGCGATCTGATTGCGGCGGAATTCGCCCTGGAACAGGAGGCATGGTTCAAGGATTATGCCCATCTCTACCGGCCGGCGACCCGGGACATCATTCTGAAGGGGCGAACCGTCTCCGGGGCGCGCCTTGCCGAGGCGCGCACGTCCTGTGCGGCGCTGCGCCGGGAGTTTGGCGCGATCATGGATGAACACGGCCTTGACCTGTGGGTCTGCCCGTCAGCACTCGGCGAGGCTCCGGCAGGTCTTGGCGGCACCGGTAGCCCGGCCATGAACCTGCCGTGGACCCACGCGGGCCTGCCCGTTATTTCCCTGCCGTGCGGAGAGGGGCCGGGAGGGCTGCCGATGGGGCTGCAGTGCATCGGCAGGTTTGGCGAGGACCGTCGGCTGGTTGACGCGGTTTTGAGCCTTGAAAACATGATAGCGGTCAGGGGGTGGATATGAATGTGCCGGATTCCGGGAATGCTCTGGGGGCGGCCATTGCCAGGAGACTGGTGGACGAGGCGTGTTCAGCCGCGCGGCAGGCGTATGCGCCGTACTCGAATTTTCGTGTCGGCGCGGCCGTGCTGGGAGGTGACGGAGCCGTATACAAAGGCGCGAACATCGAAAACGCAAGTTTCGGTCTTGGCACCTGTGCCGAGCGCGTGGCCCTCGCCGCGGCCATTGCCAACGGTGAGCGTGATATTGTCGCGATAGCCATTGCCTGCGTGGATGCGCCCATGGACTCGCCGCTCGCGCAGCGGATGCCGTGCGGGGCCTGTCGGCAATGGTTCCAGGAACTGGCCCCACAGGCCGAGATATTCATCCTGGGCGAAGATCGTTCATTCCGGGTACACGATCTGCTGCCGATGGCGTTTTCCCTGAAGCGCGAGCCGGACTGACGGGAAGACGTGCCCGCCTGCTGCGGAACAGGGCGGGCACGGTTGCGGGCGGACTGGCGGTTACAGCACCTTGGCAACGGCCCCGGCGATCTGGTCCAGATCGTCGATGAGGTAAAAACCCGAGTCGGCCATGGCCTGCAGTTTGACCTCGATGCCGCCCGCGCCCTGCTCCAGGATCGCCCCGGCGTGGCCGAGCCGCTTGCCCGGAGGGGCTGTGCGGCCCGCGATGAAGCCAAAGACCGGCAGTTCATACCCGCTCTTTTGCATGTACTCCCCAAGCTCTTCCTCGGCCTTTCCGCCGATCTCGCCAAGGATGACCACGGCTTTTGTCTGCGGATCGTAACGCACCAGCTTGCACAGGTCCGTGAAGGAGGTGCCGACGAAGGGGTCGCCGCCGATTCCGATGCACACGGACTGCCCGATGCCGGCCTTGGTCAGGCGGTCCACGCATTCATAGGTCAGGGTGCCGCTGCGCGAGAACACGGCCACGGGGCCGGGAGTGAAGATGTCACCGGGCATGATGCCGATCTTGGTCTTGCCCGGCATGACAAGGCCGGGGCAGTTGGGGCCGATGACCCTGGTGGGGCTGTCTTTGAGTCGCTCCAGGGTCCGCAGCATGTCCAGCTGGGGGATGCCGTCGGTGATGCAGACCACCCAGTCGATTCCGGCTGCCGCCGCCTCCTGCACCGCATCCGGGGCCATGGCTCCGGGCACGAAGATGATGGAGGCATCAATGCGCATGGCTTGTGCGGCCTCGCGCACGGTGTCGAAGACCGGCACGCCCAGGACCTCGGTCCCGCCCTTGCCGGGTGTGACTCCGGCCACCACTTTTGATCCACATTCCTGCATCAATCGGCAGTGCAGTTGACCCTGCTTGCCGGTCAGTCCCTGGACCAGGATGCGGCAGCCTTCGGGCAGGGGAAAGGGAGCGCTTGTCTGGCGTGGCCGTGCGGCAAGCAGGGGGGCCTTGGACTGGACGACCAGGGGCTTGTGCTTCGCCTCCGGGCGGTCGCCCTTGAGTTTTTCCAGGGCGGCACGGGCCGAGGTCAGGTCCGGGCAGAGGTGCAGTCCTTTCAGGGCGGCCCCGTGCAGCAGGGCAAGGCCGTCGTGCGAGCCGTTGCCGGCAAAGCGGACCACGATGGGTTTGCGCGGCTCCTGTCCGTCCAGGGCTTCGAGCATGGACTGGGCCACCTTGTGGCAGGACAGGATTCCGCCGAAAATATTGATGAAAACCATGCCCACCCGGGAATCGTCAAAGAGGATGTCCAGGGCCGTGCGCATGGCATCGCTGTCCGCGCCGCCTCCAAGGTCCAGAAAATTGGCCGCCTCGAGCCCGGAATAGTTGAGAATATCCATGCTGGCCATGGCCAGGCCCGCCCCATTGACCATGAGTCCGACATATCCGTCGAGCCTGTGGTAGCTTAAGCCCGCCTCGCGGGACCTGTTCTCTTCGTCGCTCAGGTGCGCGGCCTCGAAGAAGCGGTTCAGGGATGGATCGATGCCGACCCTGTGCCCGTCGATCTCGATCTTTCCGTCAAGAGCCAGAAGCTGGCCGTCTTCCGTGATTACCAGGGGGTTGATTTCAGCCAGGAGCAGTCGATGGCGCTGACAGCAGTCAAAGAGGTTGGTCAGCAGGGAAGAGAAGGCCTTCATCAGCGCCTTGGGCAGTTGCAGGTGGAAAAAAATATTTCGGATTTGAAAAGGCGCCAGCCCGGTGTCGGGCTTGGCGTGTTCGACGAGCAGGGTCTGCGGATCGCAGGATTCGATGTCCACCCCGCCAAAACGCCCGGCGGTGACGCAGAAAGAACGGGTTTGACGGTCCAGGGTGATGGAGAGATAGATTTCGCGGGTATATGCGGCTTTGGGCTCGATGCGCACCAGCCTGACATTTTCTCCCTTGATGCTTAGCGTGAAAAGTCTGGTCAGTTCGGCGCGGGCCTGTTCACGGGTATCAGCCATGCGGATGCCGCCAGCCTTGCCCCGGCCGCCGCTGAGGACCTGTGACTTGAGGACCCATGGCAGAGCGAAAGCGGGAGTCGGTTCGTCGCCCGGGCCGAGAAGCATGCCCAGCGGAACGGGGATGCCTGCGTCATGGAAAAGTTGCTTGCTGTTGTGCTCATTGAGCTTCATGACTCTCTCCTCGCTTCAACTGTTGTCAATTACCATGGCTTGGACTATCAACGCGAAGTGACATTCGGGCGGGGCGTCTGCACAGGTTCTGCCCGGGCTTTGCTTTTTTGTGTTGCATACCCGCCTTGGGCTGAAAATCAAGGAAAATTACGCCAACACTCTTTTTTTATTCATGTAATCCGCAGAAAATGCAAAAATTCAGAATTTTAATCACCATCGGATTTGTGTTCGCGTTGAGTCTGTTTTCGCCGCCGGCCCTTCGGGCCGACTCGATTTCCCTGACCGATCTCGGGGTGGACAATGCCGAGGGGCAGGTGTCCGTGGGCTTCAGCATCGCAGTCAACGACATGGCTCCCCTGCTCGAGGGCTTGCAGGACGGCGGCCAGTTTCAGGTGCGCTGCTCAGCCAGGCTTTACCAACGGCGCATCGGATTCTGGGACACTTTTCTGGCCGAGGCCGAGTATATCAGTGATCTGGTCGGCAAGCCCATCGCCCGTGAATGCGAGATTTCCGATCACCGGGGCGGGCATGCGTTCGAATTTTCCGACCTTGAGCACGAGTTGGCCCGTTTCTGGTCGCGTTTGTCACTGCCCATGATCGCCTGGGACTCCATCGAACGCGGCAAAGCCTACCGGGTGGTGCTGGAATTCAGTGTCATCCGCACCAATGTGCCGGGCTGGGTCAGCAAGCCCCTTTTTTTCGTCAGCTGGGATCTTGTGCCTGAAATGACCTACGTACTGGATTTTGATTTCTGATTGTAACCACGCACGAGGAGCATGGACAAATCACCGCGTCACATCCCTGTCCAGGAGCGCACCGCCCATGAGCGGCGCAAGCGGCAACGGGAGATAACCCTCGCCGGAGTGGGCATACTCCTCATCGTCATCCTGACCTGGATCGAACTGCGCCTGCTGGGCCTTAATTCCTATCTTTTCTTCGCCCTCTTCAACGTCAATCTCATTCTGCTCATCCTGGTCCTTTTCCTGGTCCTGCGCAACGTCATCAAACTTATTCTGGACCGGCGCAGACGGGTGCTCGGGTCGGGGCTGCGGGCCAAACTGGTCCTGATTTTCGTGACCTTGTCCATGGTCCCGACTTTCATCATGTTCGTGCTTTCGACGTGGTTCGTGCAGACCTCCGTTGATTACTGGTTCCAGGCTCAGGTGGAAACGACCATGGAGCAGGCCCTGGGTGTGGGGCAGGATTTTTACGCGGCGGCGGAATCCGACCTCGAACTCAAGGCTCTGGGGGTTATCGAGTATTTGCGGGCGCGCAAGCTGGATGTGAAGGCCAAGGGCGCCGAAGAGGCGATGCAGCAGAAAAGTCGCGAATACAGACTGAGCCTCATTGGCGTGCTCAGCGCCACCATGCAGCAAAGAAGCTGGCAGTCATCCCCGGTCTGGGACGAGGTGTGGCCTGAGATCAAGGCCCGGATCCCGCTCAATGACTTGTCTCAGGATTCCAGATACTGGGCCACGCTCTGGCCGCATCCGGAGTCTGACCTTGTGATCGGAGTCATGCCCCTGGACGCGGCCGGGTCCGCATTTCTCGTCGTCGGTGAGGAAGTGGGGCCGGGCTTTCTGGATCGCCTGGAGCAGATCGCCATGGGGGTGGGCGAATACAAGCAGCTCAGAAGCCTCAAGTATCCCCTGAAAATGACGCTGTACATGGTCCTTGGCCTCATGACCATGCTCATCTTTCTTGGCGCGACCTGGTTCGGCTTCCGCCTGGCCAGGGAACTGAGCGCCCCGATTCAGGCCCTGGCCGCCGGGACCCAGCGCATCGCCAAGGGAGACCTCTCCGTGCGGCTCATGGACGAGTCCCGCGATGAGCTCGGGCTTTTGGTCCAATCCTTCAACAGCATGGCCGAAGACCTGGAGCAGAGCCGCACGCGCCTGACCCGGGCCAACCGGCAGCTTGAAGAGCAGTACCAGGCCCTTATCGCCAAGAATCACTATGTGCAGGCCATTCTCGAAAACATCACCGCCGGGGTGGTCTCCCTGGATCGGGCCGGGCGGATCACGACCATGAACCGCGCCGCCGAGGCCATCCTTGGTCTTGAGGCCGGGGCGCTTATCGGCGAATCGGCCCTGGACCTCATGGGGCCGGCCCATCGCGGGCTGGTGCAAGAGGTCAGCCAGCTGCTCAGGAGCAGCCCCGGCTCCCAGTGGCAGCGCAGGCTCGATCTGGAGGTGCGCGGCGAAACGGTCAAGCTGCTGATCAATGCCGTGGCCCTCATGGACAGCGAAGGCGGGGACTCCGGCATCGTCGCGGTTTTCGAGAACATTTCCGAGCTCGAGAAGATGCAGCGCCTGGACGCCTGGAAGGAGGTGGCCCGGCGCATCGCCCACGAGATCAAGAATCCGCTCACGCCCATCAAGCTCTCGGCGGAGCGTCTGGAGCGCAAGTTCGGACCGACGGTGGCCGATCCCGTCTTTACCCAGTGCACCGGGCTCATCGTCCGGCAGGTGGAGCATCTGCAGGAGATGGTGCGCGAATTTTCAAGTTTCGCCAAACTGCCCGAAGTCCGGCTCGTCCCTGACCGTATCGAGCCGCTCTTGCGTGAAGCCGTTTCCGTGTTCTCCGGAAGCCACTCCGCCATCCGCTGGACCCTTCGGGCCGAGGACGTGCCCCGCGTCATGCTCGACCGTGAAGCCATGGGGCGCGCCATCTACAACATCCTCCTGAACGCGGCCGAGGTGTTGGCCGATCAGGACGGCGGGCGAGTCGAAACCGTGCTCTACGCACGCAAACGAAAAGGGCGGGTCTATATCGAGATCAGTGACAACGGCCCCGGCATCAAGCCCGAGGAGCAATCGCGAATGTTCGAGCCTTACTACTCCACCAAGCGCAGCGGCACCGGGCTCGGGCTTGCCATCGTCAAATCCATTGTCAGCGATCACCACGGTCACATCCGGGTCAAACCCAACGAACCGGGCGGCACCACCTTTGTCATCGAACTTCCGGCCGCCCGCAGCGAGGCATGATGCACACCAACGCTTCCATTCTCATTATCGACGATGAACAAGACATCCGCCTCTCCCTGCGCGGCATTTTCGAGGACGAAGGCTGGCAGGTGACCGAGGCCGGCACCGGCACCGAAGGATTGAATCAGGCCTTGGACGGCGATTTCGATCTCATTTTTCTCGACATCTGGATGCCGGGCATGGATGGCATGGCCGTTCTCTGCGCGCTCAGGGACAAGAGCGTGGACACCCCGGTGATCATGATTTCCGGTCACGGCAATATCGAGACCGCGGTCACGGCCCTCAAGAACGGGGCCTTTGATTTCATCGAAAAACCCCTGTCTCTGGACAATATCCTGGTCACGGCGGGCAAGGCCCTCGAGCTGTCCCTGCTCAAGCGCGAAAACAGGGAATTGCGTTCGAGGATACGCCCTGAAGGGTCGCCGACCATCACCGGTTCCTCCCCCGGCATCGTGCGGCTGCGCGAGCTGGTGGCCCAGGTCGGACCGACCGAGGCCTGGGTGCTGATCACCGGGGAAAATGGCACCGGCAAGGAGATCGCGGCCCGTGCGGTGCACCGTCAGAGCAGGCGTGCAGGGCGGGAGATGATCTGCGTGAACTGCGCCGCCATTCCCGAAGAGCTTATCGAGAGCGAGCTGTTCGGACACGAAAAGGGGGCGTTCACCGGCGCGGACAAGGCCAAGAAAGGCAAGTTCGAGCTGGCCGACAAGAGTACGCTCTTTCTTGACGAGATCGCGGACATGAGCCTCAAGACCCAGGCCAAGATCCTGCGCATCCTGCAGGAGCAGAAGTTCGAGCGCGTCGGGGGGGTGAAGACCTTCAAGGTCGACGTGCGTGTCATCGCGGCCACCAACAAGGACCTGGTGGCGGAGATGGTCGAAGGGCGCTTTCGGCAGGATCTTTATTACCGGCTCAATGTCTTCCCGCTCAGCGTTCCCCCGTTGCGCGAACGGGCTGAGGATATCCCCGAGATGATCGAGTATTTTTCGCGGCGCATGATCGAGGAGCAGAGCCTCGGGCCCATAAGCTTCGACCGCGAAGCCATGGATCTGCTCAAACGCTACGCCTGGCCCGGCAATGTGCGCGAGCTCAAGAATTTCGTGGAACGGCTCTTCATACTGTACCAGGGGCGGGAAGTGAACGTGTCCATGCTGCCCCCGGAATACAGGGCCGGGGCCGCCCTGGACACGCTGGCCCTGGTTCCGGACGAAATCACGGACTTCAAGGAGGCACGCGCCCGGTTCGAGGAAGCATTTCTGCGCCGGGAACTGGCGCGGGCGGAGGGGAATGTGGCGCGATTGTCGGAGGCCATCGGCCTTGAACGGACGTATCTGTATCGCAAGCTGAAGACTTACGGGCTCGGCGTTGACGATGCCCGCCAGCGCGAGGGCGGGAATAAAGGGGCACTGAGCTCTTAGAGGCCGAGCTTGCCGCGCCTGTATCTGAAGGTGTCCCGCGAAACGGCCAGCAGCCGGGCGGCCTGGGACTCGTTGCCCTCCGCCAGACTGAGCGCCTGCTCATAATACCCGCGTTCCATATCCTGCAGCAGGCCTGGCAGGTCCACCCCTTCCGGCGTCAGCAGGCTGGGGTTTTCCACTGGCGGGGCGCATTGCGTCGCAAGGCCCAGCTCGTCGGCATCAAGTTCCGGGCCGCAGGCCATGAGCACTGCGCGTTCCATGATGTTGCGCAGTTCGCGCACGTTGCCCGTCCAGGCGTGCCCGAGCAGCGCAGTGCGGGCTTTTTCCGTCAGCCCCGTGATTTTCTTCCCGAATTTTTCGCTGTACTGGTGGAGGAAAAGCCGGGCCAGGGGCAGGATGTCCTCCTTGCGGCGGGCCAGGGACGGGACGCGGATGCGCACCACGGCCAGGCGGTAGAAGAGATCCTGCCGGAAAGCCCCACTTCTGACCATGTCTTCCAGATCGCGATTGGTCGCGGCCACAATCCTGGTGCGCACGGTGCGTTTGGTCGTTGACCCCAGCGCGTAGAATTCGCCTTCCTGCAGGAAGCGCAGCAGCTTGGCCTGGGCGCTTCCCGGCAGCTCCCCGATCTCATCGAGAAAGAGCGTGCCTCCGGCCGCCTCTTCCACCAGCCCCGTCTTGCCCTTCTTTCCCGCCCCGCTGAACGCTCCGGGCGCATAGCCGAACAGTTCGCTCTCCATGAGCTCCGCAGGGATGGCCGCGCAGTTCACGGTTACCATGGGCCCGCGAAAATTGGGGCTGCGGTGGTGGATGGCGCTGGCGATGAGTTCCTTGCCCGTGCCCGTGGCCCCTTCGACCAGGACCGGGGTGTCCGGGCTGACCGCGACCTTGGCCACGGTCTGCACCACGTCGGTCAGGGCCTCGCTCTCGGCCACGAAAAAGGGGATTTGCTCGCGCAGGGTCTTTTCCTGCAGGGCGCGGATCTCCTTGCCCAGGCGAATGGAGCTTTTCGCCCGTTCCAGGCAGAGTTTGAGCGCGTCCATGCGCAGGGGTTTCACGAGGTAGTCGAAGGCCCCGCGCTTCATGGCCGAGATGACCGTGTCCAGGTCCTCGAAGGCCGTGATCATTATCACGGCGGCATGGGGCGAGAGGCGGCGAACCTGGTCCAGCACCTCAAGGCCGCTCATGTCGGGCAGCCCGATGTCCAGCAGCACCAGGTCCGGGGCCAGGGCCGGCAACAGTTCAAGGGCCTCCCTGGCCCCGGCACAGGACGAGACCTCGTAGTGACGGCCAAGGGCCATGGTCAGGCTGTCACGGATGGACTCTTCGTCGTCGATGATGAGCAGGGAGTAGTTCATTGGCGCTCCGTGGTCGGCAAGGGGAATTCAAGCCGGAATTCCGCCCCGCCGGAGGGGCTTTCGCCCACGTGAATGGTGCCGCTGTGGTCGGCGATGATGCGCTGCACGATGGACAGGCCGATGCCCGTGCCGTCGCTGGCCGTGGTGTAGAAGGGGTCGAAAATCCGTTCCCGGTCGGGCCCGGGGATGCCGGGGCCATTGTCGCCGATGCAGAGAATCACTCGGTCGTCTTCGGGCATGACGCGCACGGCGATGGTCTTTGCGCCATCGTTGCGGCGCACCGCCCTGGCCGCGTTGTCCAGGATGTTGATGACAGCCTGTTCGAGCTGCATGCGGTCTCCGAGAATGTCCGGGACAAAGCCAAGCTCCGTGTCCACGACAATGCCGGCCTTGCGCAGGGTCGGGAGCATGAGGCCGAGGGCTTCCTGAACCGGAACGGACAGGGCGAGGAGTTCCAGTTGCGGCGTACCGGGCTTGGAGAAATCGAGTACCCGGCGGATGACGGATTCCATCTTGCCCGCGGCCTTGCGGATCTTGGTGATGGTCTGGCGCAGAATGCGGGCAGGCTCCGTTTCCGGCAGTTCGTCGCAGATTTCGTCCATGGCGTACAGGTACCCGTGAACGCCTGTCAGGGGGTTGCGGATCTCGTGGGCGATGCCTGCGGCCATGCGTCCGAGGGAGTTGATCTTGTCGAGGAGCATGATCTGTCTGGCCATGCGCCGCGCCCCCGTGACATCAGCCATGAACACCGCGACCCGCGTAACCTGCCTGCCGTCGTCGAAAACGGGATAGAGGCGCACGTCGAGGTCCTGCTCCTCGCCGTACTCGTTGATGGAGCGCGCCTCGCCGGAAGTGAATACTTCGTCCACGGCCGTACGGAAACGCGCGGCGCGGGGCTCGGGCAGCAGGGCATAGAGGGACAGGCCGTAGAGGGATTCCCGGTTTCTGCCCAGGCGCGAGGCCCCGGTTTCGTTGATGTCAAGAATGATCCCGGCCTGATCCATGAGCAGCAGGGTTTCGGTGGGAGCGTTGATGAGGGCTCTGGCCTTGGCCTCGCGGTCGCGGATATGGGCCTCGGCCAGACGGCGCTGTTCGATCTCGAAGCGCAGGTCGCTGGTGCGGCGGTCCACCTCGATTTCCAGACGGGCGCGCGCCTTGCGCAGGTCGCCTTCGGCCCGGATGCGTTCGTGCACTTCGCGTTCGAGTTCGTCGTTGGCCGTGCGCAGGTGCTCGGTGCGTGCCCGCACCGCCGCTTCGAGTTGCTCCTTGTGCCTGCGCAGCACGGCCTGGGCCTCCTGGCGGCGGCGGATGGAGCTCAGGAGCATGGCCAGGGCGGCCAGCAGCACGGCTACGGCCGCGGTGGCGCTCCAGATGTAGCGCTTGTCGATCTGGTAGAAGCGGGTCGGCTGGTTGAGGATCAGGCTGCCTTTGGGCAGGGCGCTTTGGCTGATCCCGAAGCGTTGCAGCTGGATGTAGTCGAACATGTAGCGCGAGGGGGTGACCGTGTTCACGGCGATGGTGTCGAGGTCGGCCCCGGACAGGACTTCAATGGCCAGCCTGGCCACGCGGTTGCCTTCAGCGCGTCCCTCCACGAGCTTTCCGCCGACGCAGCCCGTGCCCATCTCGAAATCCCAGAATCCGTAGATGGGCACTGTCGTGTGGGTAGAGAGAAAGAGGTTCTTGCCGCGATAGTCCACCAGCACGCCTTCCTCGTTGCGCATGACTCCGTGGATGAAGATGAGCTGCCCAGGCCCCAGTTTCTGGAGGCGGCCGCGCAGTTCCTGCGCTTCGAGATTGTTCCAGTAGGTGAAGCGGATGGTCGGGAACTGGTCTTCCAGTGCGCGCAGGGACTGGTCGGTGAGCAGGTCGGTGATGGACTGATCCGCGCCGATGACCACGAATTCCCGGCTCATGGGGTGCAGGGACAGGGCCGTGTGCATGGTCTCGGCAAAGGCCGGGTTCTCGGCCAGACCGGTGATGCGGCTTTGGCCGCTCAGTTGCTCGGGCCTGAAGTCGTTCACGCCGCAGAAGACCACGGGCGCTCCCTGAAAGATGCTGTCCCGGTAGCGGAGTACGAAATCGAGGGCGTCGTTGTCCGTGGTCACGATGAGATCGAAGGTGCTTTCGGCAAGCTTGTGTCCCAGAAGCGCCGCCTGGAGCGAGAGGTAGGAGGTGTCCGTGTTGCGCTTGGTGTCCAGGTATTCGACCCACAGCAGCGCATTTGGCATTTCGGAGCGAAATGTTTCGTGGATGCCCGCATTGAGGGTGTCGGTCCAGGACAGGCCCGGATGATAGGAGTGCAGCACGAGCACGTTTGGCGAGGCGGCTTGCAGGTGCAGTGGCGTCAGGACCAGCGCGATGAGAATTATGAGGCGGATCATGAGTTCGGTGTAAGCGCAATCGGTGCAGGCTTCAAGTATGATGCTTGCTGTCCTTGACAGGGTGTCCGGATGGGAATAACGAATTTTGTTTCCTTGCTCGCCCGAAAGGAATGGGTGGGCTTTTACCCGTAAGGAGGACAAGTAATGACAACAAGGTACGAGGAATTGATCCTGCTCAGCCCTGAGCTGGGTGTGGAAGAATGCCGCGAAATCGTGAACAACTTCAGCGCCATTGTCGAGCGCGAGGGCGGAAGCGTGCTCAAGGTCGACGACTGGGGCGTCAAGGATACGGCCTATCCGGTGCGCAAGTTCAACCGTGGCCGGTACATCCGCATGGAAATAGACATGCCCGGCAGCGCCGTTACGGAATTGGAGCGCAATGTCCGCATCACGGACGGCGTGTTCAAATTCATCACCGTCAGACTCGCCGACACTCCTGCAGCGGCAACCGAGGAGGCCTAAGATGTCCTTTAAGAAGAAATTCGCACCCCGGAGAAAGTACTGCCGCTTCTGCGAGAACCCCGAGATCCTGCTCAACTACAAGCACCCGGAAGTTCTCAATGACTTCGTGACTGATCGCGGCAAGATCATTGCCAGCCGTATCACCGGAACCTGCGCCAAGCACCAGCGGGCCCTGACCCGTGAAGTCAAGCGCGCCCGGCAGATGGCCCTGATGTTCTACACGGCCACCCACAGCACCGACGTGCTCAAAAAATCTAGAATCTAGGAGATTTGATCATGAAGGTCATTTTGAGAGCAGACGTTGATAATCTGGGCCGACTGGGCGACATCGTCGCTGTCCGTCCCGGTTATGGCAGAAACTATCTGTTGCCTCAGGGTCTTGCCTCCATGGCGACTCCCGGCAATCTGAAAGTATTTGAGCAGGAACGCCGCAAGCTGCAGGCCATGAACGACGCCATCAAGGCCGAGGCCATGGCGCTGGCCGGCAAGATCGAGGCCGCCAAGGTCGTCATCGAAGTCCGCGTGGGCGACGGCGACAAGCTTTACGGTTCCGTCACCTCTCCCCAGATCGCCACGATTCTGGAAGAGCAGGGCGTGGAATTCGATCGCCGCAAGATCCAGCTTGAAGACGGCATCCGCGCCCTTGGCGAATACGTCATCGACGTGAAGCTGCATCCCGAGGTCGTGGCCAAGCTGACCGTGAACGTGGTCAAGTTTGGTCGTACGGAACAGGTGAACGAACCCGAGCCGCAGGCCGATGCAACCGAAGAAGCTGCCGCAGAGTAAATTCGGGCAGCGCCTCGGAACTCGAATCCAACCAGAGGAGGCCTTGCAAAAGGCCTCTTCTGATTTGTTGCGCAGAATCCCCCCCCACAACACCGAAGCCGAACAGGCGGTGCTGGGCGGAGTATTTTTGCGCAACGATATTTTTCACACCCTGGTGGACACCATCACCGACGAGGATTTCTATTCCCCGGTGCATCGGATCATTTACCAGGCCTTCCAGGATCTGTACCGCCGCCGCGAACCCGTGGACCTGGTCACCGTGGCGGAATTTCTGCAGACCAAGGGACAGCTCGACGAGGTTGGCGGCACCGTCTATCTCGCCTCCCTGGCCGAATCCGTGGCCTCGGCGTCCAACTCCGTCTTTCATGCCCAGATCGTGCGCGACAAGTCCGTGCGCCGCAGGCTCATCCAGACTTCGTCCGAGATCCTGACCAGCTGCTTTGAAGCCGGTGAGCAGACCGAATCCCTGCTCGACCAGGCGGAGCAGCAGATTTTTTCCATTGCCGAGTCCAAGGGCAAGCCCGTCTTCATGAGCAGCAAGGACCTGGTTCAACGGGTCTTCGAACAGCTCGAGACGCGGGCCGGGCAGGGCGAAATGGTCACCGGCGTGCCCACCGGTTACACCGATTTCGACCACATGACCGCCGGTCTGCAAAAGTCCGACCTGATCATCCTCGCGGCTCGCCCGTCCATGGGCAAGACGGCCCTGGCTCTGAACATGGGCATGCGTGCGGCCATCCAGCACGATGTGCCCGTGGCCGTCTTCTCCCTTGAAATGTCCATGGACCAGCTCATGATGCGCCTCCTGGGCTGCCACGGCCGCGTGGATTTGAGCCGCCTGCGCAGCGGGTACCTCAATGACGAGGACTGGAGCAGGCTCTATCAGGCCGCCGACGATCTCTCCAAGGCGCCCATATACATCGATGACACGCCGGCCCTCTCGACCATGGAGATCCGGGCCCGCAGTCGTCGACTCAAGGCCGAGAAAGGCGTCGGACTGATCATCGTCGACTACCTGCAGCTCATGCGCTCCAGCCACAAGAGCGACTCACGCGAGCAGGAGATTTCGGACATCTCGCGTAACCTCAAAGCCCTGGCCAAGGAGCTCGAGGTGCCGGTCATCGCCCTGTCGCAGCTCAACCGCAAGGTCGAGGAGCGCTCCGACAAGCGCCCCATGATCTCGGACCTGCGCGAGTCGGGGGCCATCGAGCAGGACGCCGACGTCATCGTCTTCATCTACCGCGACGCAGCCTACAACAAGGCCGAGGACAACCCCAACAAGAACATTGCCGAGATCATCATCGGCAAGCAGCGTAACGGTCCCGTGGGGGCCATTCGTCTGGGCTATTTCGGTCAGTACACCGTGTTCGACAATCTCACGGAAGTGGGGCTGCCGTCGGAGGACGGCGGCGCATACTGATCATTCCCGCACACCTTCAACTCAAGAGCGGAACAAAACCATGAAAGCATTTTGCCCGGAAGAATTTTTTTCGCGCAGCGAATTGGACACGGTTCAGAAAACCCGTCTTGCGACCACTCTCGAGCGTGCGGCTCGGTCTGAATTCTACAGCCTCAGGTTCGCCGAACAGGGCGTGCGTCCGGACGAAATCACTTCTGCGGCCGACATCGTCAATCTGCCTTTCACCACCAAGGACGATCTGCGCAGCGCCTACCCCGCGCGCATGCTGACCCGGCCCGTGTCCGACATGGTCCGCCTGCATGCCTCTTCCGGGACCACGGGTTCGGCCACGGTCATCTATTACACCAGAAACGACATCGAATCCTGGGCCGACCTCATGGCCCGATGCATGCACATGGTCGGGATCAGGGCCGAGGACACCTTCCAGAACATGTCCGGATACGGTCTCTTCACCGGAGGCCTTGGCATCCATTACGGCGCCGAGCGCCTTGGGTGCCTGACCATCCCGGCCGGGGCGGGTAATTCGAAGCGGCAGCTCAAGCTGCTGGAGGATTTTCAGGTGTCGGCTATCCACATCATTCCTTCCTATGCCCTGCACCTGGGCACGGTGAAGGAAGAGATGGGATACGGTCCGGATCGCCTGGGCGTGCGTGTAGCCCTTATCGGTGCCGAGCCCCATACCGAGGCCATCCGCAGGCGCATCGAGGAGGTCTGGGGGCTCAAAGCCTATAACTCCTACGGCCTGTCGGAAATGAACGGGCCGGGAGTGGCCTTCGAGTGTCTGGAGCAGAGCGGGATGCACATCTGGGAAGACGCCTACCTGCCCGAGATCGTCGATCCGGAGACCGGAGAGACCCTGCCCGAAGGCGAGGTGGGCGAACTGGTCATCACGACCCTGTGCCGCGAAGGCATGCCGCTCATCCGCTATCGCACCAAGGACCTGACCCGCTTCATCCCCGGTGACTGCCCTTGCGGCCGCAAGCATCGCCGCCTGGACCGCATCATGGGCCGCGCCGACGACATGATCATTCTCAAAGGGGTCAATATCTATCCCATGCAGGTCGAGCAGGTGCTCATGAGCATTCCGGAAGTGGGGCAGAATTATCTGATCGTCCTGGAGCGGCAGGGATATCTGGACCAGATGCGCGTCAAGGTGGAGGTCAAGGAAGAGTATTTCGTGGAGGACATGCGCGAGCTCAAAAGCCTGCAGAGCCGCATCAGTTCCAGGCTGCGCGACGAGATTCTCATCACCGCGCGCATTGATCTGGTTGAGCAGAACTCCCTGCCCAAGTCCGAAGGCAAGGCGCAACGGGTGCTCGATTTGCGGGAATGATCAGCCGCGAGGCTGGAGTCAGACTCTCGGGACGACCACGGCCGCTGGGGCCTGGGTCGTCCCTTTTTTATTCGTACTGCGTGACCGCGCAGGACAGGCCTTTTTGTTCGGCCCGCCCGCAATGCGTCAGCGCGTCGTCGCGGGAGCGTTCGAGGGCAAACTGTATTTCCACGCCGCTGACCAGTTCGCGCTTAAAAATGTCCAGCGCTTCGGGCAATCCGAGGCTCATGGCGGCGCGCCTTGCCTGGTCCTGGTCCGTGAGCGGGCCAACGGTGGCCACAAAGGGCCGGAAGACCACCGGCGCGTCGGCCAGATCGCTCTGTGCCCCGAATTTACCGGCCTCCTCGAAGCTTTCGAAGCGGCCGACGAAAAGCGAGAAACGGTCGCTCTGGTCCTGGTTCCAGAACAGGGGCTGCGTCTGGTCCGCAAAACGTGGCAGGTGCAGCAGCAGGGATTCCATGGTCGGGTACGCTCCGAGTTGGAGCGAATAGGGGCCGTCCGTGGTGCGCTTGCGGAAAACGGTCTTGGCCACGGTCTGCCAGTGGATGTTCACGTGCTCCGCGTTCAGGTCCGGTGGGGGCGAAGGTTCGGGGGCAGGCGCTTCAACTTTTGTTTCGCGCGATGTGCCAGTCAGGCTTGCGAACAGGTCGCTAAGGCCCGCATCGGGCATGAGCCAGGAAAAAAAGAGCAAAAATATGCCGATGATTCCCGCCATGCTCAGCGCCAGAATGACTCCTGTCATGGGCGAAATGGAGGAAACCATCTCCTGGGTCGGCATGGCCTCTTCCGTGGGCTCTTCCTGTTGCGAGGGGCAGGTGATTCCGTAGTTCAGGGCCTCTTCCGCATCACAGCATTGGTCGGCATGCAGCGCTTTCAATGCCAGGGTCATGGTCAGCATGCGCAGAATGCCGATGACCCCCGCCGCCCGTTTGGCAACGGCCTCGGGGTTGCCGATGATGTCGGTGTCCATTCCGGCATTGTCGAGGAGGAATCGGATATAAGCCAGGGACTGCTCGCGGGTCAGCTTCGGCAGCGTCCAGATGGCTCCCAGCATGGTATAGATGGGCCTGTTTTCTGGTCTGGCCAGACGGTGCACTATTTCGCCGTTACCGATGAGGACGACCTGCAGCAGCGCCGAGAGGTGCCGGGTCAGGCTGAAGAGTCCGCCGAGAAAGGCGAAGTCCTCGTCGGTGAGCAGGTGGGCGTTGTCGACGAAGAGGATGACGCGTTTCGTGTCACGAAGCAATTGGGTCAGCGCTGCTTTATTTTCCGATTCGGGAGACAGCTTTTCATTTATTGTCTGCGAAAGTGACTGGCTTGTGGATGCGCTGATGATAACTGTTTGCGCATTTTGAGACGTAGCGAGGCGGTTTAGAAAATAAGTCTTGCCTGATTTTGGAAATCCGATCACACAGCTCAGCAGACGATTGCTTTCTATGTCCGTCAAGACAGATTGAAAAATATCCTCCATCTGCGGAGTACTGAAGTGCTGCGCTGTTTCGGATATCTGTTCAAACGGTGAGTCGTGCATTGAATGTCTGGCTGTTATGAAATTATGGGTTCGATCGCGCCTAATTATGAGTATTTATGAATCTTCGCTTAATACGTAGGTGTTGCCGTAATTCTATGCAAGCTTTTTTTTAAAATATACTGCTATTATGCATGGTTTGGTGATCGTGATGACATTTTTCTCGGCTCTTCCGTTTGTCTCCCTGTTCGTGGGCATGGTGCTGTGGGGCAGCTCCTTTGTGGCCTTCAAATACGCAGTGATGTTTTTCGACCCCATTGTCGTTGTTTTCGCGCGCATGTTTCTTTCGGCGCTGCTCTTTCTGCTCGTGCTTCCGCTCTGGCGGCCCCGGAATCTGCGCCGAGAGGATCTGGGATTCATGGTTTTCATGGCTCTGTGCGAACCATGCTTCTATTTTGTGTTCGAGGGCCAGGCCCTGACCATGACCTCCGCGTCCCAGGCGGGCATGGTGGCGGCCACTCTGCCGGTTCTGGTGGCGGTCTGCGCCGGAATTTTCCTGGGAGAACGATTGCGTGTTCGTTCATGGGCAGGACTGATCTTGGCTCTGGCGGGTGTTGTTTGGGTCAGTATTTCCGGAGTGGCCACAGAGGCTGCGCCGCGTCCGCTGATGGGCAATTTTCTTGAGCTCCTGGCCATGTTCTGCGCGGCGGGATACACAGTAAGCATGAAAAAGCTCTGCGCCCGCTACTCCCCCTGGTTTCTGACCGCCGTACAGTCGCTGGTGGGAACGGTTTTCTTTCTGCCGCTGCTTTTCCTGCCATCCACGGCGCTGCCGATGGCCTTTCCTGTCGGCCCGACCCTGGCCGTCCTGTATCTTTGCGTGTGCATCAGCATCGGGGCCTACGGACTCTACAACTACGGGATCAGCAAGCTTCCGGCCTGGCAGGCCTCGGCTTTTGTGAACCTCATTCCCGTCTTCTCCATGCTGCTTGGCTGGCTGTGTCTTGGCGAGCACCTCACTGCCTGGCAGCTGGTCGGGGTGGGTGTGGTCTTTGCCGGCGTGCTGCTCTGCCAGCAGCGGCCGGAGCGTGAAAACGCGATCACCCTCAGCCGCGAGATTGCGGATGAGGGTGATCTTGCGCAGCCTCTGCCCATGCCGGAAGAGGTTTTGGTAAAGGTGCGCGGCAAGGACCTAAGAAGGTAGCCTTCGCTTCGGTCCCCGCCGTCTTTTCAGCCAGCTTTTCAGAGTCGGGGCAATCCCGGGGCGGCTGCGGCCTTTGGGCTGAATTTCTCTTCGCTGACCTTGCCGTCCCTGGCCACGATGGCCCGCACGGCGGGGATGTCACGTCCGCTTCTGGCGAGAGCCTGTCCCACTATGCGCGACAGTCCCGAGCAGCAGGGCACCTCCATCTCAAGGATGGTCACGGAGTTGATCCTGTTCTGGGCGAAGACCTGCGCCAGGCGCTCCACGTACTCGCCGGCGTTGTCGAACTTGGGGCAACCGAGCATGACCGTGCGTCCGGCCAGGAAGCGTCCGTGAAAATCCGGGGTGGCGACGGGGCAGCAGTCCCCGGCGATGAGCAGGTCCGCGTCCTGCAGGAAGGGTGCGTGGGGCGGAATCAGCCGAATCTGGATCGGCCAGTGCGACAGGGCCGACCCGGCCTGCCCTGCGGGAGTGTTGGCCTGCTCGCAGGGGGTCATGCGCATCATGCCTGCCGAGGGGCAGCCGCCGTGACCGGGCGAGCGGGTCGAAACCTGAGCCGAGGGGCAACCGCCGGGTCCCGCGCCGTGAACCAGGTTGGCGACGCCCCCTATCTTGTGCACGTGCTCCATGGCCGCTTCTTCGTCAAAATCATCGGCTTCGCGCTCGATGATGTGCAGGGCGTCCTCGGGGCAATGCCCGATACAGGCCCCAAGTCCGTCACAAAACATGTCCCTCACGATCCTGGCCTTTCCGTCGATGATGGCCAAAGCGCCTTCGGCGCAACCGGTAACACACTGGCCGCAGCCGGTGCACTTTTCTTCGTCTATTTCGATAATCTTGCGTATCATGATTTCTCCTCCGCTGTTGCTTGCGTGAGTCCTGTCTATGGGCTTTGAGATATGGCCGCTTTGAGCCATGTCAAAAAAACGAAAGCCGGGGACATGCAGCTGCTGACAGTGGAAATGATGCCAAACATGAGGACGGCCCAATGTCGCAACGGCAAATCGACGGGGCAGAAGGCCCGGCCGTCCTTCCTCTTGCCCGGAAACGGGTTTTACCCTAGGTTTGCGCCCGTGCGTTCAATCCATCAGCAGGGTTTTTTCATGATTCATCCGACCATTCTCTCTCTTATCGGGGCCACGCCCATAGTCCATCTCAATCGTGTGTTCCCGCATCCGCGCATCCGCCTGGCGACCAAGCTCGAAGCCCAGAACGTGGGCGGTTCCATCAAGGACCGCGTGGCCCTGGCCATGATCGAGGCGGCGGAGGCATCGGGCGAACTCACTCCCGACAAGATCGTCATCGAGGCCACCAGCGGCAACACCGGTGTGGGCCTGGCCATGGTCTGCGCGGTCAAGGGCTACAAATTGACCCTGCTCATGCCCGAGTCCGCCTCCGAGGAGCGCAAACGCATCATGCGCGCCTTCGGGGCGGAATTGCGCCTCACGCCGGGCCGCCTGGGCACCGACGGGGCCATCGAGGAAGCATATCGACTGGCGCGGGAGGAACCGCAGACCTACGTGCTCATGGATCAGTTCAACAACCCGGCCAGCATTGCCGCTCACTACATGGGCACGGGGCGCGAGATCATCGAGCAGACTGAAGGGCAGGTCACCCATGTGGTTGCCAGCCTCGGCACTTCGGGTACGGCCATGGGCATCGCGAGGCGCATGAAGGAGTCGGCCCCCGGTATTCAGGTTGTGGCGGTGGAGCCCTATGCCGGGCACAAGATTCAGGGCCTCAAGAATATGCAGGAGTCCTATCCGCCTGGAATTTATGACAAACGTGCTTTGGACCGGATCATCCACGTCGAGGACGAGGAGGCTTTTTCCTGTTCGCGACGTTTGGCAAGAGAAGAGGGGATTCTGTCCGGAATGAGCGCGGGCGCGGCCCTGGCCGGGGCGCTGCGCATCGCCCGCGAGCTCGATGAGGCCGGGGAGGCGGGGCTTATCGTCTTTATCTGTCCGGACACCGGGGAGCGCTATCTTTCGACCACCCTTTTTTCGCCGCAGGATCGGCACGGTCTGGGAGTGCGCAGTGTGGCCACCGGCTGTCTCGAATGCCTGGGCAGTCCCGCCGGCGGACACGCACTGTTCACTCCCGGTCCGAGCCTTGACGAGCTCGGCGAACTCGATGCCTGGCGACGCATCGTCTGGCTGGACGTCCTGGGCAAGGCTCTTGCGGAGCGCGGGGGGAGCGTGCGCATGGCCGTGGGCCTTGCGGACATGGATGACCGCGCACTGGCAGCGGCCAGGCAGGTCAAGGCCGGGCTGGGCGATTTCGGAGCGCGGGCTCAGGAGTTCATGGTCTCTCACGCCAGGGCCCTTGGCGTCGGAAGCGACGTCCTCTTTCCCCTGGCCGGGGCGAGCCAGGCGCGCGCCCTCGATCTTGCGCGCAAGCTGCTGGCCAAGGGTCAGGCCTACGAGAAGCTGCGCTCCGTCTACTTCGACGTGACCCGCGACAAGTGTTACGGTCAGATCGCCAGTGTGGACACGGCGGGGATGAGCCTTGGCTACACCGTGGATCTGGCCGATTACGTCAAGGACAACCCCGCTGATTTCACCTTGCTCAAGCGCGCCACGCTGCAGGATTTGAAGCTCGGTGACGTGCTCGAGACCGAGTGGGGCAAGGTTCGGCCGAGCTGGTTTCTGCAGTTGGCCGCCACTGCCCTTGATACCCTGGGTACGGTTACGGTCATGTTCGCCGGGGAGTCTCATCGCTTCCCTCATCTGGACAATTTCAGCGCCATCTGGAACGCCGGGGCCGGGGTCAGGCCCATGGCCTGGATGGTCGCCCAGCCCGTGACCCCGCGCCAACAGGGCGAGGCTGTTCCCTCCCTGCCCGAGGCGCTGGCGGTGGCCGGTTCCGGAGCCGCCCTGCGGCTGTGGCTGCTTTCGGCTTCCTACCTCAAATCCCTGGCCTTTTCGCCCGAAAGCCTGGTCATGTGGGTCAAGAATCAGAACCGCCTGCAGGACGCATACGTGTCGGCCTCGCTGGGCGGCAAAGGCGAGGGCATTGCGACTGAGCTTGAGCAGGGTATCTACGATCTCAAGACGGCCTTTGCCTCGGCCCTCGACGACAACCTCGACCTGGCCCATTTCTGGCCGGCGCTTTTCGCCTTTGCCAAGACCGTCAACGCCCGCGCCGGAAAGCTGAGCGTCGTCGAGGCCGCGCTGGTGGCCGAGCAGCTTCTGGCCTGTGACCGGGTGCTGGGATTTCTGGATCATGCACGCCTGCCGCTGCCGGTCAGGGACTGGCCGCGGGAGGCCGCCGAACTTGTCAGGCAACGGGAGCAGGCCCGCCAGGCAAAGGATTATGTCCTGGCCGATACTCTGCGCGCCGAGCTTGCGGCCATGGGGCTGAGGCTGGAGGATCATGGCGCGGGGGCGCGTCTCTTTTTGGTGGAGAAATAAGGTCGGATGCGGGGGGCTTGATCGACAGGATGCCCGGGTCCGGTCGGTTAATAACGCTGGGGCCGCAGGCTGCGGTTCAGGCGTTGTCGATGAGCTGGAAGTGTTTTTTAACGTTGTCCGATGCTTCCATGATCTTTTCTTCGATCGCCTTGAATGCGTACTGGATGCGTTCCGCTTCCGGTGCAATGAGGCAGGCTGATTCGAGCTCTGCGGCCAACGCGTTCAGTTCAGTGGCCCCGATCATGAGCGAAGAGCCCTTGATGCTGTGGGCCAGGCGCCTGCACTCCTTGAAATTTTTGCTTCGCAGGTACGCCGCGAATTCAGAGATGAAATTCGCCCCGTAACCTGGGAACTCGCGCAGGATGTTGAAATACGCGGATTCGTAGCCCAAGAAGTTTGTCAGGGCGCGGGGGATGTCAAAGCCTTCGATTTTCGGAGTCTCGCGCACGGTCTTTCTGGTCGGGGTCGCCTGGGCGGACTGTCCGGAAAAGAACGACTCGATCCAGGCGCGCTCAAGCGGCTTGCGAATCACGCGCAGGGACAAGTCTGCGCTTTTTCCGGCCACGGATGCATCGGGCTCCTCCCCGGTCAGCAAAAAGACCCTGTCCGTGGTGGCCAGCCCGTTTGCCAGCAGAATTTCCCCCAGTTCCAGGCCGCTTACGGTCGGCATGTGCAGGTCAATCAGGAGCAGGTCGTAGGTGTTCGCCTTGGCCAGGTTAACGGCGTGTTCGGCTCCCGGAGCGAGATGGACCGCTATGCCGAGATTGTCCAGAATTTCTGCGGTTACCAGTCTGCATATTTCGTCATCATCGACGACCAGGGCTGTTTTCCGGTCGCAGGTCACGTTCGTTTCATCCATCAGGACGCACCTTTGTCTATGCGAGTTCCGCGAATCATTACGTTGGAAATGCGTTTTCTGTTTCTATTGACAGTCGTCGCTATCAGCTTCCGGCAGAAAAAGGCTTCCGTGTCGCAGTTCGTTACAGCTGGCTATGCCGAGCTTGCCGAGAATGTTGGAGCGATGCTTATCCACCGTCTTGATGCTGATGAAGAGCGTCTCGGCGATCTGCTTGCTTTTCTTGCCGTCGATGATGAGCCTGACGATTTCTTTCTCGCGGCTCGTCAGGCTCTGCATCGGCGGCAGGGCCTTGCGTTGCCTGTTCACCAGCAGGTAGTCCCGGACGATGATCTTGGCCAGGTGGGGGCTTATGAAAAGCTCGTCCTGCATTGCGTAGGCTATGGCCAGGAAGAGTTCCTCCGGGTTTGATCCTTTGAGGACATAGGCGTTGGCACCGTGCTCAAGGGCCTCGTAGATGAAGTCGTTGTCGTCGCTGGACGTGAGTACGATGACCTTGGCGTCCGGTTCGATTTCCCGGATTTGCTGGAGCACCTCCAGACCGGAAATGTCGGGCAGGCGCAGGTCCAGCAGGATGATCTCCTGCTTTTTCATGCGGAATGACCTTACGGCATCCCGTCCATTGGCGACATCGTCATCGACCACATACTGACCATGCATGTCGATCATGGACTTAAGACCCATGCGCAGCAGATTGTCGTCTTCAACCAGCAGGATTCTTTTTTTTGTCATGCGGATTCTCTTTGTTTGTGGTGGATTACCCTAGGGATTTGGACTACTCCGTCATATCCGTCACATGCTCCGTCTTTTTATCGCCTCGAGTCCAGTCACTCCGAGTTGTCTCAAACTGTCAAACATGAACTGTGACCGAGTTGAGTGTAGGCACAATTAAATAGATTTGATCGCAATTATAATACCGATTAGCTGGTATTTTTATATTAAAAAGATAATTGTTTTTTGTGCGTAAATCAACAGCAGTTCTAATTCGGACCGCCGTGGCGAAAAATGCACTTTGGATGTCGGGCCGTGATGTTCTCCAACTGGCCAGGACAGAGGCGGGTGGGGCATAAAACTCGCAATCTTCCTGGCGGCAGGAGACAAGTGGTGGCATGGGCAGTCAAGACGGGCCACTGGCGATTTGACTTCTGGAGGTTGCAGGTTCAAAAAAAAGCCGCATGGCGGCTTTTTCAGGACGGGGGGAGTTACTTGCGCGAACTCTTGTTGATGGTCTCCACCAGTTCGGCGGCGACCTGGATTTCGACTTCCTGTTCGGATTGCTCTTCAAGGAGTTGCGATTTGGGCCACCGGCAGCGGTGATAGGAGATGGTGGCCTTTTGCGATAACTGTTCAATCTTGGCGAGCATGATTCCCATGGCGTCTTGAGTTATAATGACATGTCCGCATTCGGAACATTTTGGGGCTGGGACATCTTCGAAGCAAAAGAGGTGGTTACGGCATTCCATCTGGTAAGAGATGGATTCTTCGACTAAACTATCGCTTCCGCATTTCTGGCAGATCATGGCAACCTCGTATGGTCTGATTTGAATCCTAAATAATCGTTCCTTATAAGCAGGTTTTTAGTGTTTGGCAAATATTTTTATAATATACTGAAATTGCGGTTTTTTTTACGAGCTCCGTCGCCGGCTTGCCGGGGTTGGGCGCAGGATCAAGGCCGGTCCGCGATGCGGGTTGGCACCTATCTTGAACAGTGATTGAGGCGTCGCATTACGGTGCGTCATGAATTCTGAAAAGCATCTGTGGAGGTATCATGAGTAAAATAGGCTGGGTCGGAATCGGGGTCATGGGGAGGTCCATGTGCGGACATCTGCTGTCGGCTGGGCATGAGATCAAGGTCTACACACGCACCAAGGCTTCCGCCGAGAGCATTCTCGCTGCCGGGGCGCAGTGGTGTGAGACTCCTGGCGAGGTGGCCAGGGACTCGGAGTTCGTCTTCACTATAGTTGGATATCCTGCGGATGTGCGGGCGGTGTATCTGGACGAGGGCGGGCTGGTGGACAGTGCCGCGCCTGGTACCGTGCTTGTGGACATGACCACTTCGGAGCCGGCCCTGGCCGTGGAGATTCACCGGGCAGCGGCAGCGCGCGGGCTGTCCGCGCTGGACGCACCCGTGTCCGGAGGCGACCTCGGGGCGAAAAATGCGGCCCTGGCCATCATGGTCGGCGGCGAGCAGGAGCCTTTCGACCGGGCCGTGCCGCTCTTTGAAAAGATGGGCAAGAACATCCGCCTCATGGGCGGGCCTGGTGCCGGGCAGCACACCAAGATGAGCAACCAGATTCTCATCGCCGGAACCATGATCGGCGTGGTCGAATCCCTGCTGTACGCCGTGAAGTCCGGCCTGGATGTGGATGCGGTCATCGATGTCATCGGCAGCGGTGCGGCCGGATCCTGGTCCATCAACAACCTCGGTCGCAAGATTGCCAAGGATGACTACGATCCGGGCTTTTTCATCAAGCATTTCGTGAAGGACATGGGCATCGCCCTGGCCGAAGCCAGAAAGATGGGCATCGCCCTGCCGGGTCTTGCGCTCGTTGAGCAGCTCTACGTCGCGGCCATGGCCCAGGGGCTTGAAAATCTGGGCACGCAGGGGCTTTTCATCGCTCTTAAGCGTGTCAACGGGATGGAATAAAGAGTGTCGGTCATTGGACCCGTCCTGCTTCCTGCTTCGCAGGTAACAGGGCGGGTCTAGACATTTACAGCTGACTGTGTGGAGATTATGTGCGAAGCATAGCCGCTTTTTTTCTTATTCTGATTTTCTCTACCTCATCTCATTCTGGGGTAGAGGAGAAGATAAATATTTTATATTTAAATTCTTATAACAATGGTTATGCATGGTCAGACAATATATTCGAAGGAATTAGAGAAACATTTCAAAATAGTGGTAAAAATATCTATCTTCAGATAGAATACATGGATTCAAAAAGATACGAAGAGGAGATGCTTTCAAAGATTCTTTTTGATTACTACACGTATAAATTTCGTAATACTGATTTCGATCTGATTGTCGTCTCAGATAATCACGCCTATGACTTTATCAATCAGAATGGCGCTCAGCTCTTTCCAGGCGTGCCTGTCGTTTTTTGTGGCGTGAACGATGTGGCTGCGGACGCCGTGCCTACACGGGACCGCATGACCGGGGTCCTCGAGGAATTCGATGTTGTGCAGAACATCGCCATGGCCATGCGTTTTCATCCCGGCAAGAATCGGCTGGTGGTCATCGGCGATCAAAGCCTGACCGGCGTGGCCATCGCCAATCAGATTCGCGCTCGCTTGTCTGACCTTCCCAGGGAAATGCAGGTCGAGTTTCTGGACGAGTTTACCCTTGAGGAATTGATCGACAGGGTCAGAGAGGCTTCCGGCAACAGCATTTTCTTTTTCATCCCTTTCTACAAGGATGTCGGCGAGGGCGTGTATTCGGCCCAGGATCTGCTGGAAGTCGTCTGGAGCACCACCGGGGTGCCGCTCTACGGGGCTTGGGAATTTTTGCTTGGCCATGGTCTGGTTGGCGGTAAAATGGTCAGCGGGTATGCTCATGGCCGCGCTGTGGCGGAAATGGGGTTGCGTGTTCTCGGCGGAGAGTCGCCTGCTTCGATCCCGGTCATTTCCAGTCCCGAAGAGCCTCCCAAGTTCGACTACCAGGTTCTCATGCAGCTTGGCATCAACCAGAAGCTGTTGCCCCCGGACAGCATCGTGGTCAACGGCCCGTCTCCGTTCTATTCCATCAATCGGCACCAGTTCTGGACAATCATCATAAGTCTGCTCATCCTTTCCATGGTTCTGGTGATCCTGGTCATCAACATCTGGGAGCGCAAGCAGATCGAGATCCGCATCAAGAACCAGCTGTCCTTTTTGCGCACCCTCATGGACACCTTGCCGCTGCCTATATATTTCACGGAGCGCAGCGGAGCCATTGCGGGCATCAACCGCGCCTTCGGGCAGTGGTTCGGCTTGCCTTGGGACTCGGATGAGGATCTGCGAACCCTCAAGTCCGGCCGTTTTGATTCGCGCTTTTCTCCGTTGCTGGATCGACGCATGGACTCCTACGAAACGCAGATTCTCCATTGTGACGGATCGATGCGCCCGACCGTGCTGCACAAGGCCACCTATGCCGACGCCTTGGGGGAAAACGCGGGTATCGTCGGCGTCATCTACGACATTTCCGACCGTAAACAGGCCGAAGACAACCTGCGCGCAGCAGAAGAGAAGTACCGTACAATTTTCGAGAACTCGGCGCTGGGAATCTTTCAGACTACCCCCGACGGCTCCTGGATCGTGGCCAATCCCGCTCTTGCGCGGATGCTTGGCTATGCCAGTCCTGAAGAGTTGATCAAAGACAATCCGAACATTTCGTCCCTGTATTTTCAGCAGAGCGACCGTGAGCGGGTTGTAAAGATGTACCACAAAACAAGGGGCAGCATCGAGTTTGAGGTTCTTTTCCGCACCCGCGAAGGAACAGTCATCACCGCCAATCTCAACGCGCGGGGCGTGCGTGGCGCAGGTGACGAGTTCAGTCATTTCGAAGGGTTTGTGGAGGACATTACTGATCGCAAGGCTGCAGAGCTGGCCCTGGCGGCTTCCGAATCCATGCTGCAGCTTGTACTCGATACGATCCCTCAGCTCGTGCACTGGAAAGACCGCCGGTTTCATATTCTCGGCGCAAACCGCAATTTTCTGTCCTATGTCGGCGAGACGGAAATGTCGGCCATCCTGGGCAAGACATACGGCGAGATTGTTCATAACGCCCATGAAGTCGAGGAAATAAGACGTCTGGACGCCCAGGTGTTCGAGACCAATGAGCCCTGCTACCGCCTGCGCCTGGAGACCAGAAACGCGGCAGGCGAGGGCATGTGGCTGCTGGTCAACAAGGTGCCCCTGCACGGCCCACATGGCGAGGTGGTCGGCATTCTGAGCACCGCCGAGGACATTACCCAAACCATGAACCTGGAGAAGCAGCTGCTGCAATCCCAGAAGATGGAGGCCATCGGCACTTTGGCCGGAGGGATAGCTCATGATTTCAATAATATATTGACATCGATCATGAATTCGACAGAGCTCGCCATGGAGGACATCCCTGATGACAGCCTGGTCTGGAAGGATCTGGAACGCAGCCTCAAGGCGGCGGTGCGGGGCAGCGGCCTCATCAAGCAGATTCTGACGTTCAGCCGGCCGACTCAGGAGGGTTTCGTGCCCACCGACCTGCGTGAGGTCGTGGCCGAAGCCGTGACCCTGATCCGCGTGTCCATGCCGCGCAATATTTCCGTATCTTCGACCATCGAGGAGGACCTGCATCTGTGTCTGGCCGACCCGACCCAGGTCCACCAGATCGTCATGAATCTCGCCACCAACGCATTTCAGGCTCTGGGCGAGAGCGGCGGGCGCATTTCCATCAGCCTGGGGCGGATGGTGCTGGACCGCGATGACACGCAGCTGGGCAACCTTGCTCCGGGCGTCTACAGCCGACTGACCATCGAGGATGACGGGCCGGGCATCGACGAGACCATTCAGGACAAGATCTACGATCCGTTTTTCACCACCAAGGGCAAGGGCGAAGGCACCGGTCTGGGGCTGGCAGTTGTGCACGGCATCGTGCGCAACCACGGAGGCGAGATCCGACTCACCAGCGCGCCCGGATTCACGCGTTTTGAAATCCTGCTGCCGACCATGAACGAGCTCTGCCTCCTGCCCGGTGAGTGCGTGAATGCGACAATTACCGGCAGCGAGCGCCTGGCTTTCATCGAGGATGACGAGGATCAGCTGACGCTCATCCCCCGGGTGCTCGAGCAGCTCGGCTACACGGTGCTTCCTTTTCAGAACCCGGTCGAGGCGGTTTCCGCCATCTGCGGCGATGGCATGCCTCTGGATCTGGTTGTCACGGATTATGACATGCCGGACATGAACGGTTTCGATGTTGCAGGGCATCTAGCGGCCTGCAGGCCAGAGCTGCCCGTGATCATGGTTTCCGGGAGAAAGCAGGCCGAGGAGTTTTTCGGACAGGCCGACAATATCAAATTTTTCCTCAGTAAACCCTACAACAAGGACATGGTCGGAAGAGCCATCCGCGATGTTCTGGACAAGGAAGTCTGATGGCGAGGATTCTCATTATCGACGATGACCCGCAGGTTTGCGAGACCCTGCAGAGCCTCAATTACCGTCTTGGGCACGAATGTTTTGCGGCCCATACACTCAAAGACGGACTTGAGCATCTTGGACGCATGAAGTTTGATCTTGTCTTCCTCGATGTCCGGTTGCCCGATGGCAACGGTCTGCAAGCCCTGGGGCAGATCCGCAACCAGGCCGATCCGCCCGATGTGATCGTGCTCACGGGCCAGGGCGACCCCGAAGGTGCGGAGCTGGCGATCCAGGGCGGTGTCTGGGATTATCTGGTCAAACCTTCCCCCATCAAGCAGATCAAGGAGACTTTGAACCGTGCCCTGGCCTATCGCCAGGAGAAAAAGGCCAGCGGCCAGACCCTGACTCTGGATCTCAAGGACGTGGTGGGGGAGAGCAGCGTCATGCGGCGGTGTTATGAGCGCATCGCCCAAGCCGGTGGATCGGACTCCACAGTGCTACTCACCGGCGAGACCGGGACCGGCAAGGAGTTGCTGGCCCGGACCATCCATCGCAACAGCCTGCGCTCTTCTCGCGCCTTTGTCGTGGTGGATTGCGCCTCCCTGACGGAATCCCTGCTGGAGAGCATCCTGTTTGGACACACCAAGGGCTCGTTCACCGGGGCTGCCCGCGACCGGGTCGGACTGGTCAAGATTGCGGACCAGGGCACGCTTTTTCTGGACGAGATTGGCGAGCTGCCTCTTTCAGCGCAAAAAACCTTTTTGCGCGTGCTGCAGGAACGCAGATTCAGGCCCGTGGGATCAAACCAGGAACTGGAGAGTGACTTCAGGCTCATCTCGGCCACGAACCGTGACCTTGCCGCCATGGTCAAGTCCGGTGAGTTTCGGCAGGATCTGTACTATCGCATCAATACCATCCAGTTGCATCTGCCCGCCTTGCGTGAACGCGAGGACGACGTCCTGATCCTGGCACGATATCATGTCGACAAGCTGTGCAGGCAGCGGAACATACCGATCAAGGAGATGGATCAGGAATTGGAGGCCATGCTCAGACGCTATGAATGGCCCGGCAATGTACGCGAACTTTTCAATACCATTGAACAGGCCTTTGTGCACTCGGGAGCGGAGAAAACGGTCTATGCTCAGCATCTGCCGCAGGCTGTGCGCATACGGGTTGCGAAAACCATCCTGGGCAAGGGAAGAGAGGAGGCGGGGCCGGAAGAAGCGCCGATGGAAGTGGAGGAGGCCCTGCCTACGTTGAGGGATTTCAAGGTTTCCAAGGAAAGGGAATACTTGCTCAGGCTCGTGGGCCGCCACGGCAAGGATATACAAAAGATGATAACGGTATCAGGGCTTTCCCGGTCTCACCTGTACGCAATGCTCAAAAAGCATGACATCGAAGCCTAATAGTCTTCTTCCTGCTCTTTCCCAAGCCAGTATTCCTTCCAGGAATCAACTATATATTCAGTCTTGACCAGAACGCTGTCACCGTCATTGATGCGCTGCTTTTGCATCGAGGTGAGCAGTTGCGAGAGCTGCATGGTCTCATTCTGCGACAATCTTCGTATCACGCCATTTTTTGTGATGGTTTTTCCTCTCATGTTATACCTCCGGATAGCTCTATATAATGCAGCTTTGTCACTTATGGCAAGCTGCTTGATAACTTTTTGTGCAAATTCGCTGCCAACTTTCCCACGCGTACTTGAATCCACAATTTCCAGGGGTCGCCGTATCGACTCGTCATTGTCTCGCTGGATGTCATTTTATTTTTAAGTATTTGTAAACAATAATGTTCCTGTTGATTTTGAGGGACGTGCTTTTGTGTAAATCACGCTCGGATGTCACTGCAAAAAGTCGTCATCCCCTTGAAGAAGGGGATCCATGCCTTTTTTAACTATTTGAAAAGAATGGATTTCGCGCCGTTGCCCGACATGGCCCGCCTTCGCGGGAATGACACCCAGGTTCTTTCGCGACTTTTTGCAGTGGTGTTACGCTCGGATCATCGCGCAACTTTTTAAGGAACATTTTTGATGTTTCGGGCTCGTTCATATATTTCAGCATGTTGCATTGCATCGCGAAGAAGTTCCGGGTTTTCAGGCCGAGATGTTTCCTCAAGGCATTGTGCAAAAATGAAACACCGGGCGCGTCATGATGATACGGATTGTGCAAAATTGTTACTGCCGGATCACATTCACGGATTTGGCCTGGACGGTGACCGCTGGAATGCCAGCCCTGGTTAAGCGCGCACCTCATCGTCATCCGGTAAGCACGATTGAAGAAAAATGGTTGTTTAGTCAACCAATATGTATTACATAAGCCGGATTGTGGCGTGTCTGAAAAAACGGACGGCAAACATGTCCTTTGAAGTCAAGTTGATATCTTTCTGTCAGCCTTGTTTGGCGGGTAGATTTCCGGCAGCGATAAAGGGCGGGGGGAACCGACAAGACAGAGATGGTGTTCTTGTGTCCGAAAAAACGGACATATGGCAAGAATCGCCCTTTTAACCATTAACCAATCAATTACGCGCGTTAACCGGATTGAAGTTGTTTGTTTGCAATCCCGAATTAACGTGCTATTATGCGTGCTAATTATATAATGTCTTATTTTTCAGACAAACCGTGAGGGAGGGCTATGACCATTAAGATCAGATTCTTATAGTTTCTTTTATTTCAGTTTGTTAGGTCGTTTTTGATAAGTGGCACAAAACTTGTTTAAAGCGAGCGGAAGCACGAGATTACGTTGCGGACTCGCTTGAAAACAACAACTTGGCTTTTAGGAGAAGATACATGGCAAAGAATATGAAAACCATGGATGGAAATACCGCCGTCACGCATATCGCCTATGCAATGAGCGATACGGCAGCAATTTATCCGATCACCCCTTCTTCCACCATGGGGGAGATCGCTGATGAATGGGCCGCGCAGGGACGACTCAATATTTTCGATCAGAAGGTAATGGTTCGCCAGATGCAGTCCGAAGCCGGCGCTGCCGGTGCTGTACACGGCTCCCTCGCCGGAGGCGCGCTCACCACCACATTCACCGCCTCTCAGGGTCTGCTGCTGATGATCCCCAACATGTACAAGATCTCCGGTGAGCTTCTGCCCGGCGTCTTCCATGTCAGCGCACGCGCCATTGCCGCTCACGCCCTGTCCATTTTTGGTGATCATCAGGACGTCATGGCCTGTCGTCAGGTCGGTTTTGCCATGCTGGCTTCCAGTTCCGTACAGGAGTGCATGGACCTTTCATTGGTAGCTCATCTGGCTTCCATCGAATCAAACATCCCCTTCCTGCATTTCTTCGACGGCTTCCGTACCTCTCATGAGGTGCAGAAGATCGAGGTCATCGACTACGAAGACATCAAGAAGGTCGTCAATTACGAGGCCATTGCCGAATTCCGCGACCGTGCCATGAGCCCGGCCAACCCGGCCATCCGCGGCACCGCCCAGAACCCGGACATCTATTATCAGGGCCGTGAAGCCAGTAACATATATTACGATCAGTTGCCTTCCATCGTTCTCGACCAGATGAAGAAGGTCGCTTCCATCACTGGCCGTTCCTACAAGCCCTTCGACTACGTCGGTCACCCGCAGGCCGAGCGCGTCATTGTGGCCATGGGTTCCGGCTGTGAGACCATCGAGGAAGTGGTACGCCACCTCCTGGCCAAGGGCGAGAAGGTCGGTCTGGTCAAGGTTCGCCTGTATCGTCCGTTCGTGCCTGAGTTCTTCCTGCAGGTTCTGCCCGCCACCGCCTCCGTCATCACGGTCCTTGACCGCACCAAGGAGCCCGGCGCCAAGGGTGATCCGCTCTACAAAGATATCTGCACCGCCTACATGGAACGCGGCGAAATGCCCGAGATCGTCGCCGGCCGCTATGGCCTCGGCTCCAAGGAGTTCACCCCGGCCATGGTCAAGGCCGTGTATGACAACATGATGGTCGCCCAGCCCAAGCATCACTTCAATGTGGGCATCGAGGACGACGTCACCCATACCTCCCTCGATGTGCCGGCCTTCGCCGACACCACCCCGGCCGGCACAGTACAGTGCAAGTTCTGGGGCCTGGGTTCCGACGGAACCGTCGGTGCCAACAAGGAAGCCATCAAGATCATCGGCGACAACACCGACATGTACGCCCAGGGCTACTTTGCCTACGACTCCAAAAAGTCCGGCGGCATCACCGTTTCCCATCTGCGCTTCGGCAAGGAGCCAATCCAGTCCACCTACCTGGTCAACGCAGCCGATTACATTGCCTGCCACAAGGCCAGCTACGTGCATACTTACGACGTCCTGGATGGCATCAAGGACGGCGGTACTTTCGTCCTCAACTCCAACTGGACTGCCGAGGACATGGAGAAGGAACTGCCTGCTTCCATGCGCCGCACCATCGCCGGCAAGAACCTCAAGTTCTATACCATCGATGCCGTCAAGATCGCCACGGAAGTGGGTCTTGGGAACCGCATCAACATGGTCATGCAGACCGCTTTCTTCAAGCTTGCCAATGTCATGCCCTTCGAGGAAGCCGTGGCGCTTCTGAAGAAGGCCATCAAGAAGGCCTACGAGAAGAAGGGCGACAAGATTGTGAGCATGAACATCTCCGCCGTGGACCAGGCCATAGAGAACCTGATCGAGATCAAGGTCCCGGCAGCCTGGGCCGACGCCGCCTGTGACTGCGCGGGTGAGAAGGACGAGCCTGATTTTGTCAAGAACGTCATGCGTCCCATCCTGGCCCAGAAGGGCGACAGCCTGCCCGTGTCCGCTTTTGAGCCCGACGGGCTGTTCCCCGTGGCCACCTCCCAGTTCGAGAAGCGCGGAGTGGCCATCAACGTGCCCGAATGGATTGCAGCCAACTGTATCCAGTGCAACCAGTGCTCCTTTGTCTGCCCGCACGCCGCCATTCTGCCCGTGCTGCTGACCGAGGAAGAGATGGCCGGAGCTCCCGAGACCTTCGACACTCTCGACGCCCTGGGCAAAGAACTCAAGGGTATGAAATTCCGCATCCAGGTCAATACCCTGGACTGCATGGGCTGCGGCAACTGCGCCGACATCTGCCCGGCCAAGACCAACGCGCTGGTCATGAAGCCCTTGGAGAGCCAGACGCCCCGAGAAGTTCCCAACTACGATTTCTCGACCACCGTTCCCTTCAAGGACAAACTCATGCGCCGCGACACGGTCAAGGGCAGCCAGCTGCAGAAACCGCTGATGGAATTCTCCGGCGCATGCACCGGTTGCGGCGAAACGCCTTATGTCAAGGTCATGACCCAGCTCTTCGGCGAGCGCATGATCATCGCCAACGCCACTGGCTGCTCGTCCATCTGGGGCGCTTCCGCTCCGACAACTCCGTATGCGGTCAATGCTGACGGCCACGGTCCGACCTGGGGTAACTCCCTGTTCGAAGATGCGGCCGAGTTCGGTTACGGCATCCAGATGGCTTATGCCCAGCGCCGTGACAAGCTGGCTGACCTGGTCACCAAGGCCCTGGACGGCGATCTGCCCGAGGATCTGGCCGAAGCCTTCAAGGGCTGGCTTGAGAACCGCGACAACGCCGAAAAGAGCAAGGAATACGGCGACACCATTCGTGACATCCTGGCCTTCATGCACCGCGACGAACTGCTTGACGCCATCTTCGAGCGCGAGGAGCTGTTCGGGAAGAATTCCTTCTGGATCTTCGGCGGTGACGGATGGGCCTATGATATTGGTTACGGCGGCCTGGACCATGTTCTGGCCTCCGGTGAAGACATCAACGTGCTGGTGATGGACACGGAAGTGTATTCCAACACCGGCGGACAGTCCTCCAAGGCGACTCCGCTGGGCTCCATCGCCAAGTTCGCTGCCGCAGGAAAGCGGACCGGCAAGAAAGATCTGGGTCGCATGATCATGAGCTACGGCTATGTCTATGTGGCAACGGTTTCCATGGGCTACGACAAGCAGCAGTTCCTGAAAGTCCTGCGCGAGGCCGAAGCCTACCCTGGACCGTCCCTGATCATCGCTTACGCTCCGTGCATCAACCAGGGCCTTCGCAAGGGCATGGGCAAGACCCAGCTCGAAGCGAAGCTGGCCGTGCAGTCCGGCTACTGGCCGCTGTACCGCTACAACCCCTTGTTGGCGGACGAGGGCAAAAACCCGTTCATTCTGGACTCCAAGGCTCCGGACGGAAGCATCCAGGACTTCCTGGCCAGTGAAAACCGCTACGCACTGCTCGAAAAGATCGCACCCGAGGATTCCAAGCGGCTGCGTACCCAGATCGAGCAGGATTACCTGCAGCGTTTCGCCATGTACGAGTATCTCTCCAAGCAGGAATTCGCTCCGGTTCAGGCTGCTGCCGAGCCGGTGGCCACTGCTCCCGCCGGAGAGGGCTGCACGCTGACCGATACTGCAGAACACTCCGGGGCCAACAAGCCTGCGGAGCCCTGCGATGACGGTCGTGCCGGTTCCTGATTGACATGAAGGCAGGCTGCCGCACTCGGATCGATACGTGATCCGGGTGCGGCAGCATCCCTTAGAGGGATGGCTTCACAGGCGTGCATGCGAGCGTGTTGCGGTTGTTCCCGTCGGATCGTTCCGGCAGGAAGAAGTGCGTTGATGCGACGACCGATGCGTCGAGGCGACAGTCTTTGGCTTCGCGCAAAAGGATGTGTCTGTTAGAGGACAGGAGACTGGCTTGGCCGGATCCGTGAGGGGGGTCCGGGACCGGCTGGAATCTGAAAGTATCTGGAGAACTGTCTAACTTGTTACAATCGATTCACAGGAGGGCTCTGTAACATGCATGCATTTTTGGCTTTCACACCAATTCTGGTCGTCTTTATTCTTTTGGTCCTGATGCGCTGGCCTGCAAAACACGCCATGCCCGTCGCATGGCTGTACACCGGCCTCATGGGCATTTTCGCCTGGCAGATGGACGTGACCAGAGTCCTGGCGTCCTCACTGCAGGGCGTCTTTATCGCCGCGACGATTCTCTACATCGTCTTCGGCGCCATCCTGATGCTCAACACCCTGACTTTCAGCGGCGCGGTGGCCACCATCCGACGCGGCTTCATGGACATTACTCCTGACCGCAGAATCCAGGCCATCATCGTGGCCTTCCTGTTCGGTGCCTTCATCGAAGGCGCGGCCGGTTTTGGTACCCCTGCGGCCATTGCGGCTCCGCTGCTGGTCGTGCTCGGTTTCCCCGCCATCGCCGCCGTGCTCATGGCGCTCATCATCCAGAGCACCCCGGTGTCTTTTGGTGCAGTGGGAACGCCCATCCTGCTCGGCGTGCGCACCGGCCTTGATGCCGCCCCCGTGCATACCATGCTTGGCACCACCAAGTTCACCGACCCGGTTTTCATGGACTACCTGCTCGGCATTGGCGCCAATGTGGCCGTTTTTCACGGCATTATCGGCACGTTCATTCCCCTGTTCCTGTGTGTGATGCTGACCCGCTTCTTCGGCAAGAACAAGTCCTGGGCCGAAGGCTTCCAGGCCGCTCCCTTCGCTATTTTTGCGGCCCTGTGTTTCACTATTCCTTACATGATCGTCGGCGTGACCCTCGGCCCGGACTTCCCGTCCCTCATCGCTCCGCTGATCGCGCTGCCCATCGTCATCACCGCCGCCAAGAAGGGCTTCCTCATGCCCAAGACGGTTTGGGACTTCCCTCCGGAATCCCAGTGGGGCGCTGACTGGATGGGTTCGCTCAAGCCCGAGGCTGAAGATCGTGGCAGCAGAGCCCCAGTGTCCCTGCTCGCCGCATGGGTACCGTACCTCATCGTCGCCGGCCTGCTGGTGCTCAGCCGCACTTGGGCTCCGCTCAAGTCCTTCCTGGTAAGCCCCGAGTTGACCATCAACTTCACCAATATCCTTGGTACCGATCTGAAGAGCAGCGCTCAGATGCTGTATCTGCCCGGCACCATCTTCATCGTTACCGTGGCCCTGACCTTCTTCATCCAGAAGATGAAGGTCGAAGAAATGACCAAGGCCATAAGCAAGTCCGCCAAGACCATGATCGGCGCCAGCGTGGCCCTGGGTTTTGCCGTACCGATGGTGCGTATCTTCATCAACTCCGGTGTGAACTCTGCTGACATGATCAGCATGCCCCTGACCCTGGCCAATGGCGTCGCCGCTGTCGCCGGCACCGCCTGGCCCGCCTTCGCCGCCATCATCGGGGCGCTCGGTGCGTTCATCGCGGGCAGTAACACCGTCAGTAACATGATGTTCTCCCTGTTCCAGTATGGTGTTGCCGATCAGATTGGCGCCACGCCTCAGATCGTAGTCGCCCTGCAGGCCATTGGCGGAGCGGCTGGCAACATGATTTGCGTTCACAATGTCGTCGCTGCCTGCGCCACTGTCGGCCTGGTCGGTGTCGAAGGAAAGCTCATCAAGCTGGCGCTCATCCCCATGACCTACTATGTCCTCTTTGCTGGTGTTCTCGGCGTGATCGCCGTGAGCATGGGCATTACATTCTAATTCGAATCGGGGCGCGGCACTGCCGCGCCCCGGCTCAATCCCTGCACGACAGGGAAGCGTTTCAGGCAGCCTTCCGCTTCCCCGTTTTTTTCAATTGACCACGAAGGCGCATCCTGCTGCTTCGCATCGACACACACCCGCGCGCCGGACCGGTTAAAGGTCCTGGTTACAAGCGCCGAAAAATTTCTGCTATTTTCGATCGCGAGGCTTACAGGTCTCTCGTATGTTGATTTTGCCCAGGGCACTGCGCAATGCGCTGCGGCAATTTTAGAACCGGCGCGGTGTATGTCACCTGCGCCTTTTTGGAATACACGCAAGGAGAAACAAGATGATTTCCGCAAGTTTGCTCAATGAATTCAAGACGCTGCTTGGAAAAGATAACGTCATGGATGGCGAGTCCGATCGCCATGCCTATTCCTACGACGCCGCCGTGCTCGACGCGGTTATCCCGGAACTGGTGCTTCGTCCGACCACCAGCGAGCAGCTTGGTCGCACCGTGGCCCTGTGCAACGAGAACAAACTGCCCATGACCGTACGTGGTGCCGGCACCAACTTGAGCGGGGGCACCATCCCGTCCAAGGAACACGGTGTAGTTATCCTGACCAACGGTCTCAACAAAATTTTGGAAATTAATGAACAGGACCTCTATGCCGTGGTTCAGCCCGGTGCCGTGACTGCCAAGTTCGCGGCCGAGGTGGCCAAGCGCGGCCTCTTTTATCCCCCGGATCCGGGCTCCCAGGCCGTGTCCACCCTTGGCGGCAATGTCGCCGAGAACGCCGGAGGCCTGCGTGGTCTCAAATACGGCGTGACCAAGGATTACGTCATGGGCGTCAATTTCTGGAACGCCGAGGGAGAGTACGTCAAATCCGGCGGCAAGACTGTCAAGTGCGTAACGGGCCTCAATATCGCTCAGCTCATGGTCGCTTCCGAAGGAACCCTTGGCGTGTTCGACGAGATCATCCTCAAGCTCGTGCCGCCGCCGGTCGCCTCCAAGGCCATGCTCGCCGAGTTTGATGACATCAACAAGGCCTCCGAAACCGTGGCCGCCATCATCGCCAACAAGATCGTGCCCTGCACCCTTGAGCTTCTCGACAATGCGACCATCAACCTGGTCGACGATTTCACCAAGATCGGACTGCCTCGCGACGCGGCCGCCATCCTGCTCATCGAGGTTGACGGCGGGCACATCGCCCTGGTCGAGGACGATGCCGAGAAGGTCGTTGACATCTGCAAGAAGCACGGCGCCAAGCGCGTGCAGATGGCCAAGGACGCCGCCGAGAAGAACAAGCTCTGGGAAGCCCGCCGCAACGCGCTTCCGGCTCTGGCCCGCGCCCGTCCGACCACAGTCCTTGAAGACGCCACCGTGCCGCGCAGTCAGATTCCGGCCATGATCAAGGCCATCAACGATATTGGCGCCAAGTACAAGTTGCAGATCGGCACCTTCGGCCACGCAGGTGACGGCAACCTGCACCCGACCATTCTGACCGATCGCCGCGACAAGGAAGAGTTTCACCGCGTGGAACTGGCTGTGGACGAGATCTTCGATGTGGCTTTGTCCCTGGGCGGCACGCTGTCCGGCGAACACGGTATAGGCACGGCCAAGTCCAAGTGGCTGGAGAAGGAGACCACCAAGGCGACCATCATCTATTCGCGCAGGCTGAAAAAAGCGGTCGATCCCAATTACCTGCTCAATCCCGGCAAAATCATCGGAGGCTAGTCATGACGGAAGATCTTCATCAGCTAGCCAAAATGCTGCACGAGCTCGACGACCAGATGGTCGCGTGCATGAAGTGCGGCATGTGCCAGGCTGTCTGTCCGGTTTTTGCCGAGACCATGAAAGAGGGCGATGTCGCGCGCGGCAAGATCGCATTGCTTGAAAACCTGTCCCACGAGATGATCGCGGACGCCGAGGGCGTGCAGAACAAGCTCAACATGTGTCTGCTGTGCGGCTCCTGTGCCGCCAATTGCCCGAGCGGCGTGAAGGTGCTCGACATCTTCCTCAAGGCCCGCGTCATCGTGAACACGTATATGGGTCTGCCTGCGGTCAAGAAGGTTATCTTCAAGGGCCTTCTGACCAAGCCGGCGCTTTTTAACTCCGTGCTGGATCTGGCCTCCAAGTTCCAGGGCGTCTTCACCAAGACGGCCAGCGAGGTCATCGGTTCCTCCTGCTCGCGCATCAACGCGCCGGTCATCGGCGAACGGCATTTCATGCCGCTGGCCAAGAAGCCGCTGCGCAAGATCGAGCCGTCTCTGAACACCCTCCCGGGCAAGGGCGGCTACCGCGTAGCCTTCTTTCCCGGCTGCGTCATCGACAAGATCTACCCGCAGGTCGGCCAGGCCGTGCTGAAAGCCCTGCGGCACCACGAGATCGGTATCTACATGCCGGCGGGGCAGTGCTGCTGCGGGATTCCGGCCCTGGCTTCCGGGGACAAGGAGTCCTTTGACAAGCTGGTGCTCAGGAATCTGGAGCTCTTTGAAAAGGAAAACTTCGACTACCTGCTCACCGCCTGCGCCACCTGTACCGCGACCATGCACGAATTGTGGCCGCTCATGTCCGGGGACAAGACGCAGAGTGTGCAGGACCGCATCGCAGCCATGTCCGCCAAGGTCATGGACGTGAATCAGTTCATGGTCGATGTGGTCAAGGTCTCCATGCCCGCCGACGGGCACGGGACAAAGGTCACGTATCATGACCCGTGTCATCTGAAGAAGTCCATGAAGGTATTCGAGCAGCCCCGTGCGCTGCTCAAATCCAACCCCAACGTGGAATTTGTGGAAATGGCCGACGCCGACCGCTGCTGCGGTTGCGGCGGCAGCTTCAACCTGCAGCACTACGACGTTTCCAAGGAAATCGGGACTCAGAAGCGCGGCAACATTGTCGCCTCCGGAGCCCAGGTCGTCGCCACTGGCTGCCCGGCGTGCATGATGCAGATGTCCGACATGCTTTCCCAGCATAAGGACAACATCGCGGTCAAACACGTCATGGAAATCTACGCGGAAACGCTCTGACAACACACCGTCGGCGTCCGGGTTATGCCCGGACGCCGACGCTATTGAAAGAATATCGCAGATGGTTGAAATTTCGTTGAAAAAAAGGCATTGACTAAATGCACTCTTTTTTTAACAAAAGAGCGGATTGGGTAACCAACCAACTTTGTGGATTCCCCAAAATTTCACGGTCGCTCGGACAAAAAACCGGCTTTCAAGGGAAGGGCTATGGCCAAAAATCTATACATCACGGCAACGGAATCTCGAAGCGGTAAATCAGCCATCATTCTTGGCGTCATGCAGATGCTCCTGCGCGATATCCGGAGGGTCGGTTTTTTCAGGCCCATCATCAACGATGTTCCTGACCGCAAGGATCACGACATCGACCTTGTTCTGTCCCAGTTCTATCTTGGCCTGCAGTACAACGAGACGTATGCGCTGACCATGCGCCAGGCCAAGGAGCTGGTTAACGCGGGGCAGCATTCGCTGTTGATCGAAAAGATCATCAACAAGTACAAGGAACTGGAGAGCAAGTGCGACTTTGTGCTGCTTGAGGGCACGGATTTCGAGGGCACCAGCCCGGCTTTCGAGTTCGACATCAACGCCGACATCGCCGCCAATCTTGGCAGCCCCATCCTGCTCGTTTCCAATGCCTGCCAGAAGACCGAGCACGAGATAATAAGTGCTACCAAACTGGCCGTGGAATCCTTTGCGGACAAGGCCGTGGATATCCTGGGCGTGGTCATCAACCGCACCGACGTGCCGGACCGCGAGGCCCTGCGCCTTGCCCTCAAGAAGTCCATGAACAAGACTGACTTGCTGCTTCATATCATCCCGGAGGTTGCCATCCTGGGCAAGCCCACGGTTGGCGACGTGATGAAGTGGGTCGGTGCCGAAGTACTGTACGGTGCAGACAACCTGGACGCGCAGGTCGACGACATCGTCGTGGCGGCCATGCAGATTGAAAATTTCCTCAATTACATCGAACGAGGCAGCCTGGTGGTCACTCCCGGCGACCGTTCGGACATTGTTGTCAGCAGCCTGGCTTCACGTCAGTCCTCGTCCTATCCGGATATTTCCGGCATCCTGCTGACCGGCGGCATACGGCCTGGCAAGAGCGTGGATCGCCTCATCGAGGGCTGGACCGGCGTGCCCGTGCCGGTGCTCCTCGGCAAGGAGGCCACTTTCCAGACGGCACGCCGCCTCTACAACATGTACGGCAAGATCGAACCGGGCGATCAGAAAAAAATCGCTTCGGCCCTGGGCGTGTTCGAGGAGAGCGTGGACACCGAAGAGCTGCGCAAGCGCCTCGATACCCGCAAATCGACCAAGGTCACCCCGCAGATGTTCGAATACGGCCTCATTGAGAAGGCCAAGAAGCACAAGCAGCACATCGTCCTGCCCGAAGGCAGCGACGATCGCATCCTGCGCGCGGCCGACATACTGCTGCGCCGGGGCGTGGTCGACCTGACCATTCTGGGTGATCCCAAGGCCATTTCGTCCATGACTTCCCAGCTGGGCCTGAGCCTGACCGGTGTGAACATCGTCGACCCAGGAGTGTCTCCGGACTACAACGACTATGTTTCGACTTTCATGGATTTGCGCAAGAAGAAGGGCGTGTCCAAGGAAGTGGCCTGCGACTGCATGGTCGATCCGACGTATTTCGGGACCATGATGGTCTTCAAGGGCCAGGCCGACGGCATGGTCTCCGGCGCCATCAACACCACGGCCCACACCATCCGCCCGGCTTTCCAGATCATCAAGACCAAGCCCGGCGCATCCATCGTGTCCAGTGTTTTTCTCATGTGTCTCAAAGACCGCGTGCTGGTCTTCGGCGACTGCGCCGTGAATCCGAATCCCACCGCCCCCCAACTGGCCGAGATTGCTCTGAACTCCGCCGAAACGGCCCGCATTTTCGGGGTCGAGCCGCGCGTGGCCATGCTGTCCTATTCGACGGGTGATTCCGGCGCGGGCGGCGACGTGGACGTGGTCATCGAGGCCACCCGCATCGCCCGCGAAAAGGTTCCGAGCCTCCTCCTTGAAGGGCCGCTGCAGTATGACGCGGCCATCGATCCCGATGTCGGTGCCAAGAAGCTGCCCGGCAGCGAGGTGGCCGGGCGGGCAACTGTCTTCATCTTCCCGGATCTCAATACCGGCAACAACACCTACAAGGCCGTGCAGCGCGCTGCCAACGCCGTGGCCATCGGGCCGGTCCTGCAGGGCCTCAACAAGCCCGTCAATGACTTGAGCCGTGGCTGCACCGTCGCCGACATCGTCAACACCGTAGCCATCACGGCCATCCAGGCCCAGGCCGAAAAAGGTTTAATATAGAGAGGATATTATGAAAATATTTGTTGTTAATTCAGGGAGTTCTTCCCTCAAATACCAGCTTCTGGACATGGAGAACGGCGCGGTCATGGCCACCGGCCTGGTGGAGCGCATTGGCGACGCCATGGGCAAGGTCAGCCAGAAAAACTGGCCCGGCGAGGCCCGGCAGGCCGAAGTGGAGCGGGAGATGCCCTTTCCCGACCACCGCGCGGCCATGCACACCGTGGTGGACCTGGTCACCGGCAAGGACACCGGTGTCATCGCCTCGGCTTCCGAGATCGACGCCATCGGACACCGCGTGGTCCAGGGCGGGGAAACGCTCTTTAAAAGCACCCTCATCGACGACGACGTGGTGGAGAAGATCCGCGCCAACTGTCCCCTGTCTCCGTTGCACAACCCGGCCAACCTGGTCGGCATTGAAGTTTCGCGCGAACTTTTCGCCGGGGTGCCGCAGGTTGCCGTGTTCGACACCGAGTTTCATCAGACCATGCCGCCCGAAGCCTTCATGTATCCCATTCCGTACAAGCTCTACGAAGACCTGAAGATTCGTCGCTACGGATTCCACGGCACCTCACACCGCTATGTGGCGCAGCAGGCCGCAGCCATGCTTGGCAAGGCCGAGGACGAGGTCAACCTGATCACCCTGCACCTGGGCAACGGATGCAGCATGGCGGCCGTGCGTCAGGGCAAGTGCATCGACACCACCATGGGCATGACCCCGCTGGCCGGGGTCATGATGGGTACCCGCAGCGGCGACATCGATCCGGCCATCATCCCCTTTCTCATGAAGGAGAAGGATCTGAGCATGGTCGAGATCGACGATATCCTGAACAAGCAGAGCGGCCTCAAGGGCATCTGCGGCAAGAACGACATGCGCGATATCCATGGCGCGGCGGAGAAGGGCGACCGCAAGGCGGCCCTGGCCGTGGACATGTTCGTCTACAGCATCAAGAAATATATCGGAGCATACTACGCCGTGACCGGGCCGCTGGACGCTCTGGTCTTCACCGCCGGCATCGGCGAGAATGACGACATTGTCCGCGCCCGTGTCTGCGCCGGCCTCGAGCATCTGGGCATTGGCATCGACCCCGCCCGCAACGCCGGACGCAAGAAGGCCGCCACGGCCGTTCATGCGGACGACAGCAGGGTAGCCATCCTCGTCATCCCCACCAACGAGGAACTGGCCATCGCCAAGGCGACCCTGAACGTTCTGAAGTAAAAAATAAGAGTCCCTCCCCTCCTTGGCGCCCCTTCGGAAACGTGTTTCCGGAGGGGTGTCTTTTTTGCGCTCCCGGCGACGTCTTGTCGTGCGTCCGTGGCTGCACGGCGGGGTTGATATGAGTTGTTTTCTTCATCATGATGTGCCAGCACACATGCGGTGACGAAGAATATTACGCGCGTGACCATATTTGGAGGGCGAGTGAAGAAATTTTTTGTGGTTTTGCTTCTTCTTGCGGGAGTTTACGCAGGGTCGGCTTACATTTTCGGCGGACAGGTCAGAGAGCAATATTTTTCGTTCCTGAAAAAATACGAGCGCTACGGCATCGTTTCACTTTCAAATCATTCCTACGAGCGTGGCTTTTTGTCTTCCACGGCTCAGACCCTGGTCGAAGTGAAGGTTCCAGGCAGCCTGGATGACATGGGCGAGGCCGAAGTGTCGCGTTTTGTCGTGCGACATGCCATAGAGCATGGCCCCCTTGTCGGAAAGGGAGGGGATTTTTTTCGCAACCCCGGACTTGCGCGGGTGGACAGCACCATCGAGCCTTGGGTCGTGGACGGTTCCCCGGACAGCCTTTTCACGCAGTTCCCCGAACTGGCCCGGGCCACGTCGGAGGTGCATGTCGGTTTTGAAGGCCGGGTGCAGGCGGATGTGCTTATCCCCGCCGTGGACCGCAGCATCGACGGGGAGCGTGTCACCTGGCAAGGGCTGACCCTGCGCGCGGAAGTCGATCCTGCATCGCACTCCATGCGCGGCGAGCTGAACATGCCCGGTTTGGTCGTTAAAACCGGGGAGGGCAGCATCAGGTTTGAGGCCATATCCTCTGATTTTGACCTGAGCGAGGTCATGCCTCTTGTCTATTCCGGCACCATCAACGCCGGGATCTCGAGCATGGACATCATTCCTGCGACCGGGGATGCAATTCGCGTCAGCGAGCTCAGGCTCTCTTCCGACAGCAGCTGTGCCGATTCCCTCTACCATTATACGCAGACTATTGGCGTAGAACGCTTCACCGTGGGCGAGTCGACCTATGGGCCTGCGTTCTGCGAGCTGACGGGGAAGAACATCGACGCCAATGCCTTGAGCCAATTTCAGACCAGTCTGCAGGATCTCTATCGCACCATGGGCGACACGGACTCCGACCTCTTTTACGACCGGGTCGGGGAGCTCTACGGCAGCCTGTTTGCCCAAGTGCTGGCCGGGACGCCGGAAATCCACATGCCGCGCTTGCAGGTGGTCACGCCCATGGGCGAAATGACGGGTGCGTTCTCGGTCAAACTGACCTCGCCGGTGGAAGGGGCGGCGCTCAATCCACTCCTGCTCCTGCAGCACCTCGAAGCCGGGGCCCAGGTCGCCGTGCATGAAGAGTTGCTTAAAGGATTGCTGCGCATGAGTCTTGGGCAGGACGGTGAGCCGGGTTCCGACGAACTGGAGATCCTGGTGCAGCTGCGCTACAATGAACAGATCGAACCTCTGCTGGCGCAAAACCTGCTCGTGCGCGACGGCGATGTCATCAAGGCCGATGCCATGTTCGCCAATGGCAGGTTGGCGGTGAACGGCCAGGCCGTGCCCCTATTCTGACGGCCCAGGCCGTCGCCGCAGACCAGCGAGGACGCCATGTTCCGATTCGTGCATGCCGCAGACATCCATTTGGACAGCCCCTTAAGGGGCCTTGAGTCCTATCCCGACGCACCCGTGGAGCAGATTCGCGGCGCGGCGCGGCGCGCCTTTGACAACCTGATGACCCTGGCCATCGACGAGAAGGCGGCCTTTGTCCTTCTGGCCGGAGACCTTTTTGACGGGGACTGGAAGGACTACAACACCGGCCTCTACTTCACCCACCGCATGGGGCGCCTGCGCGAGGCGGGCATTCCCGTGTTTTTGGTTTCCGGAAACCACGATGCGGCCAGTCCCCTGACCCGCGCCCTGAGCCTGCCGGAAAACGTGACCCTTTTCTCCCATAAGAAACCGGAAACAAAGACCCTGCAGGAGCTGGGCGTGGCCATTCATGGCCAGAGCTTCGCCGCGCGCAGCGTGACCGAGGATTTGAGTCGCGGTTATCCGCAGGCCCTGCCCGGCCTGTGCAACATCGGCCTGCTGCATACCAGCCTGACCGGCCGCGCCGGTCACGAACCCTATGCTCCGTGCACGCTGGAGGGCCTCGTTTCCAAGGGTTACGACTATTGGGCCCTGGGGCATGTGCACCAGCGCGAGGTCGTGCATGAACATCCGTGGGTGGTGTTTTCCGGCAACATCCAGGGCCGTCATATCCGCGAGGCCGGGGCCAGGGGATGTCAGCTTGTCACCGTCGAGGACGGCCGGATCGCGGAAGTGGATTTTCGGGAACTGGACGTGCTGCGCTTTGCGCTCTGCCAGGTTGACCTGAACCATCTGGAGAATCTGGATCAGGTCACGGACCGCGTGCGCGAGGCAATGGAGCGTGTGCGGCAGGGCGCAGACGGGCGTCCCCTGGCGGTGCGCGTCATCCTCGAAGGCAAATCCTCCCTGCACGAACAGCTGCATCGCGGTGCCGAGAAATTGCGCGAAGAATTCCGCGCCGTGGCGGCGGATCTTGGCGATGTGTGGCTGGAAAAATTTCGCGTCGCGACGACCCCGTCGTCCGGGGCGGGCGAGCCTGTGGAAGGGGATGCGCCCCTGGCCGGGCTGATGCGGGCCGTGGCGGAGTTGCGGCTTGATTCCGCGTCGCTGACGGAGCTGGTGCCGGAATTCGAGGCCCTGCGGGCAAGGCTCCCCGCTGAATTGCTGGGAGATGCCGATCCATTCAATCCGGACGAGGACGGCCTGACCGCAGTGCGCGATGAGGTCCGGGAGGAGCTCATGGCCAGGCTGACGGAGGGCGGGCATGATCATTAAGCGCCTTGAGCTCAAGGCTTACGGCCCGTTCAGCGACCGCGAACTGGATTTTGATTCGGCGCTGCCCGGCCTGCATATCGTGCACGGTCCCAACGAAGCCGGGAAATCCAGCGCCATGCGCGCGCTGCAGGCGCTCCTGTTCGGCTTTCCCCTGCGCACCGGCGACAATTTTCTGCACCCCTACGACCAGCTTCTGGTTGGCGGATGCCTGCACCACGCGGATGGGGGCGAGCTTTGTTTCTACCGCCGCAAGAAAAACAAGAACGACCTCTTCGACGCCCAGGATCAGCTCCTTTCTGCCGACGCACTCGCCCCTTTTCTGCATGGATTGGGCCAGGACCTTTTTGCCAGCATGTACGGGATCAATCACGAAACCCTGGTCCAGGGCGGACAGGGCATCCTCGATCAGCAGGGGGAGGTGGGGCAGGCCCTGTTTGCCGCCGGAGCGGGCTTTGCCTCCCTCAAATCAGTTCTGGGCGGGCTGGACGCGGACGCGGACGAGCTTTTCAAGCCCCGCGCCAGCAGCAAGGAAATTACCCAGGCCCTTGCCCAATACAAGGAACTGCAGGCCCGCCTGCGCGCCGTGAGCCTCGGTAGCCAGGAATGGCAACGGCAATGCCGGTCCCTGGCGCAGACGGAAGAGGAGCTGCGGCAGCTCACGACGCGTCGCCTGGAGATTGGACGTGAACTTCACCTGCTGGAAAGGCTCAGCCGGTCCCTGCCTTTTCTGAGTCAGCGGCGTCTGCTTCTGGAAAAACTGCAGGCGATGGGCGAGGTTGTGCCCTTGCCGAAAGATTTCGGCACGCAGCGTCGCCAGCTGGACCAGGAGTTGCGAGCCGCGCGCGGCAGGCTCGAGGGGGCGCAGGAACGCCTGACCGAGTTGCAGGCCCGGCAGGCGGCGGTGGGTCTCAACCGACCCGTCCTGGATCTGGCCGACGATATCGAAGACGTGCACCTGCGCCTTGGCGAGTATCGCAAGGGGCTGCTCGACCGTCCGCGGCTCGAAGGCATGCGCATCGCTTTCAAGACCGAAGCGTCGAACCTGTTGCGCCGCATCCGTCCGGATCTGGATATCGACCAGGCCGAGAGCCTGCGTCCCGGACTTGCCAAACGCAAGACCGTGCAGGCGCTGGGGCAGCGGCACGAGGCCGTACTGCAGGAGGTTCGGCAGGCCGAGGACCGCTTGCGCGAGGTGCGCCGGGAGCTTGGCCGCAAACAGGAGGACCTGGCTGCTCTGGGCCAGCCGGCCGATGCCGCTTCCCTGGTCCGCGTGGTGAACGAGGTGCTCAAAAAGGGTGATCTCGACGCCGAACTCGTATCGCGCCAGAACGATCTCTCCCGAACAAGGGCCACCTGCCAGACCGCGCTGCACAGGCTTACGCTGTGGAACGGAAATCTTGAGGAAATCCTGCGGATCAGCCTGCCCCTGCCGGAAACCGTGAATGAATTCGAGTCCGCGCTGCAGAGCGTGGACGAGGAACTTCGCGGGCTGTCCGCCGAAGAGGAAAGGACGGTCCAGTCCCTGGCCTCCTTGAACAGGGATCTGCGCGCCATCGAACACGCCGCCGTGGTCCCGTCGGAGTCGGAACTTTCGGCCTGCCGGGCGCATCGCCAGCAGGGCTGGGCGCTCCTTCGTCGGCGCTGGCTGGACGGCGAGGACGTGGAGCGGGAGAGCGCTCTCTATGCCCCGGACCATCCCTTGCCGGATGCCTATGAGCAGAGCGTGACCCAGGCCGACCAGACCGCGGACCGGATGTACCGGGAGGCGGACCGGGTCCAGAAGCATGCCCAGCTTCTGGCCGGGATCGAAGCCGCCGAGGCGTCCCTGACCGCACTGCGCGGCAGGCGTGAAGCCGCGCAGGCGTCGAAAGACACGTTGCTTGTTCGCTGGCGCGAGCTGTGGGCCGCAAGCGGGATTGAACCCCTTGGCCCGCGTGAAATGCGGGCCTGGATTGTCAATTTTGAGGCGCTCCTGCTGCAGGTCGAGGAACTGGGCCGCATCGAGGCCGATGTGCGCGCGAGACAGGGCATACGGGAGCAGCTGCGCGCGCTCCTGCTGCAGGAGCTGGCGCTGGTCGGCGATGAGGCGGAGCTGCCCGGACCCGGGCTGGGGGAGGCGCTGCGCAGGGCACAGGCCGTGGCCGAGCGGTTGCGCGAGGCCAGGACCCGGCGCGAGAACCTGCTTTACGCCGTGCGCGAACTGGAGGCGGCGGCTGAAAGAACTGAAGCGGCCGTGCAGAATGCCCATCGCAACCTTGAAGAGTGGCGGTCCGCCTGGGAAGAGGCGCTGGGTTTTCTGGGATTGCCTGGCAGCGCCTCGCCGGCCGAGGCCGCCGATTATGTGGAGACGGTTCAGGACTGTCTGGCCAAGCTCCACGAAGAGTCCGAACTGCGCAAGCGCCTGAAGGGGATCGATCGCGACGGAGAGGCTTTTGCGAACCGGGTGCGCGAGCTGGCCGCCCTGGTCGCCCCCGACGCGGCCTGGCTTGAAGCCGCGCTTGCCGTGGCGCAGATGAAGGGTCTTCTGGGTCAGGCCGTGCGTGAGCACGCCGTGTGGTCGCGGCAGGAAGAGGAGATTGCCGCCCTCGACAGTCAGGTCCTTGCCGTGCGGGAGGAACTGCGCACTCTGGAGGAAGGCATGGCCACCTTGCGCGCCCGGTCGCGCTGCGCCGATGACGCGTGCATGATCGAGGCGGAAAGGCGCTTTACCGATTTTGTCGAAGTGCGCAGCAAGCTCGACGAGGTTGAAGCGAATCTGGCCGCCATCGCCGAAGGCGGAACCCTGGAGGATCTTGAAGCCCTGGCCGCCGGACAGGACGTCGACGCCCTGCCCGGAAAGATCGCAGCCCTGCGCGCAAGCGTTGATGAGATTAAGGCCGATATCCGGCCCCTCACGGAAAAGGTCGGGCAGGAGAAGAACGAACTTGCGCGCATGAACGGCGATGACGCGGCCGCACGCATCGCCGAAGAGATGCAGGAAGTGCTGGCCTCCATCTCGCGCATGACCGAACGCTACATCCGGCTCAAGCTGGCCTCCAGAGTGCTGCGGGCGGAGATCGAACGTTTTCGTGCCGCCAACCAGGGCCCGCTGCTGGCCATCGCTTCCGACCTGTTTGCCAAGCTGACCCTGGGGTCCTTTTCCGGGCTGCGGGCGGACATCGACGAGGCCGACCGGCCCGTGCTCATCGGCCTGCGCCAAAACGGCCTGCAGGTGAAGGTTGACGGCATGAGCTCCGGGACCAGGGATCAGCTGTACCTGGCCCTGCGCCTGGCCAGTCTGGAACTGCGTTCACGGAACATGGAACCCATGCCGTTCATCGTCGACGACATCCTGATCAATTTTGACGAAGAGCGGTCCAGGGCAACCCTTGAAGTGTTCGCGGGCATGGCCGACCGTAATCAGATCATCATGTTCACCCACCAGGCCCAGATCGCGGACATGGCACGGAAGATGGGGCGGGAGGACCGGGTGGTCGTGCACGGGCTGTAGAGCCGGGGAGAGCCGGGGAGAGTGCGTCCTTGAGGGTTGTTTATATGCAGCACGGGCGCGGGTCGGGTGGTCTCAGGCGAGGGCCGTCGAAACTCCCTCGCCGGCCTCGTAATGCTTCCCGGCCTTGAGTTTTGGTCATTGGGCGGCGCTCCGAACGAGACACGGCCGGGAAGCAAACGATGCCAGGCTCGGTCAGACAGTCGACGACCCTCGCCTGAGACCACCCGACCCGCTCGGACCGATCGTAGAACGGGATGCCGGAAAGGCAAAGGGGAGTCTGCCTGATCCGAAGCTACTGCAAAAAATCGCGAAAGAACCTGTGTATCATTCCCGCGAAGGCGGGAATCCATGCCTTCTCAGTGCCCTCGGGTAGTTACGGCAGATTATCACCCGCTACCCGGTATCACTGCCTCTCCTCTCGCACCCGCATTCCGTCCGCAAGCGTGTCCGGCGGGTGCAGGATGACCCGCTCGCCTTCCTTCAGCCCGTCCCGCACTTCGGCATGCAGGCCGTTATCACGGCCGATCCCCACCGTCCGTACCCATGCCTTGCCGTCTTCCAGAACAAAGACCATCCACTTCCCGCCGCGTCGGAACAGGGCGCTCGTCGGCAGCTGCGGTACGTCCTCTTCATGCCAGGTCACGATGCGCGCCTGAACTCCGTAACGGTCGCCAAGCAGAATGCCCGGCGGAAGGGCATCGACGAGTTCGGCCCGCACCTTGACCCGCTGCTCCTCCACGCCGATGGCCGAGACCTTGGTGAACCCGCCGGGCTCGACCACGGTGACCCTGGCCTCAAGGCTGCCTTCGCCTCCCCAGTGTTCGATGCGGACATGCGCTCCCGGGGCCACGGCCACCGCATCCATGGACAACAGCTCGATCTCGATTTCCAGATCGCCCGGATCGCCCACCTCCATGATGGGGGTGGACGAGGTAACGCTGCGGGCGCTCTCTTCCATGACAGCGAGCACGTATCCGTCCACCGGGGCCATGATGGGCACGCTTTCGTCCTCTCCAGGCGTCCCGGCCCGGGTCAGCACCGCCCTGGCCGCGGCGGCTTCGTGTTCGGCCACTTTCAGGGTGAAGGCCGCGGCCTGCGCCCCGCGCTCCAGTACCCGGACCTGATTTACGGCCCGGTCCCATTCCTGACGGGCCACGGAGCCGCTTTTGAGCAGCGCGTCCATTCGTCCAAGCTCCGTGCGCGCAAGCTCCAGGCTCGCGTTCACGCGCCGCGCTTCGGCGCGTCTGGCTTCCACGACGGCTTCGGCCGCGTTGATTCTGGCCAGGGCTTCGGCGCGGTCGCGCGGATTCAGAAGGGTCGAGGCTGCGGGTACAAGGACCGCCAGGACAGTCTTGCCGGCCTCTACGCGTGCCCCGGCCCTGAGTTCCACGCGCTGCAGATAGCCGGCCGTGGGCGGGTAGACGGTGTAGCGGCTGCGGATGCGCGTCTTGCCTTCCTCGGTCACGCTGACGGTCATCGGCCCCCTGGTGACATTGGCAGTCTGCACGGGCAAGGGCTTGGGGCGAAATCCGTAGGCCAGCAGGACGGCCAGGGCCAGGCAAAGGATGACGGGGATGAGAATGTGGCGACGCTTGCGGGTGGTATTCATTCGGGAGCCTTCAGTACGGAGAGGAGTTGCAGATTCCTGATGCGGCGGCCGACCACGAGGAAGGACGCCAGAGAAGAGGAGAGCACGATGAGCACGGCCGTGGCGTAGGCGCGATCCGTCAGCACCAGCGGCATGCGCACGGACTCGGTGTTGGCGGTCATGACCAGGATGCGGGCCAGTTCGCTTCCGATCCACAGGCCGGGCAGAATGGCCGCCAGGGTCAAAACCGCGAGCTCCGAAAGCAGAATGACCGTGGTCTCGGCCTCGGAGAAGCCCATCACGCGCAGGGTAGCCAGATCGCGGGTGCGCTCGGACAGAGATATGCGGGCCCCGTTGTAGACTACTCCGCAGGACACGATGACGGCGAAAGCGAAATAGACGCCCTGCACCACGCCCATCATGTCGCCCATGGCCGACGAAAAGCTCTCCCGTGCCGAGGAGGTGAACACGGCCGAGGCGATGGCCGGGGTATCGGACACCTCCTGCAGAAAGAGGTCCCGCCGGTTGGCGTCGAGGACGAGGTGCGCCCCGCTGATGACCCGCTCTTCGCCCATGAGACGTCCCAGAGAGCGCAAGTCCATGTACGCGCCCACCCCGGCGAAATCGGTGATGGTCCCGGCCACGAAGGTTTCAAGCACCGGTCGCCGCCCCTCCTGGACCTCGATGCGCACCGGGTCGCCGGGCCGCAGTTCCAGTACTTCGGCCAGCTTCTCGGACAGCAGCACGCCCGAGAGCGGCAGGCCCACGGCCTGCCCCTTGGCGTCGAGAAGGAGGTTCAGGCGCGCATCGGGCAGGCGGCCGGTCAATCCGATGCGGCGCTGGTGCAGGCCGTTTGTGATGCGTCCCTGAACCGTGCGGAATGGCTCGGCGTGCATGACCCCGGTCATGGCGGCCAGGGCGTGCAGGGCGGCCGGGGAGCCGGGCTCGATGAGGCTCACCGTGGCGTCCTGGCGCTGGGCCAGCTGCCACTGGAAGTCCATGAGGTAGTCGATGCCGTCGCCCATGGCCCCCGGCACCACGGGGATTGCCGTGGCCATGGCCAGGCCCAGGGTCGTGAAGAGGGCCTGCCAGGGTTTGCGTTCCAGATTGCGCAGGGCCATGCGATGGATCGGGGAAAGCAGGCGCAAGAGGCCCAGTCGTTCCAGAAACGACGGCCCGAAGTGCGCCGGGGGCTCTGGGCGCATGGCCTCGGCCGGAGGCAGGTCTGTGGCCATGCGCACCGCGCCCAGTACGCCCGCGAAGGAGGCCCCGGCGCTGGCTGCCAGAGCCAGGCCCAGGGCAGACCAGTCAGGCCGGAAAACGAGATTCGGGAACTGGAAGAAGCGGTGGTAGATCTCCACCAGGATTTGTCCGAGCCACAGTCCGACCACGGAGCCAAGGAGCGTGGCCGCGAGCACGGCGGCCAGGGCGAACTGGAAATAATGCCAGCCCACGGCCGCCGCGGAATAGCCGAAGGCCTTGAGCTGCGCGATCTGCTCGCGCTGCAGGCGCACCAGCCGGGTCAGGGCCGCGCTGGTCATGAACGCCGCGATGGACAGGAAGATGATCGGGAAGGCGATGGCGAATCCCTTCAGCATGGCGATGCGGTCGTCGATGAGTTTGGTCGAGACATGCTCCGAGCGGTCAAAGGCCACCAAGGCGCCGTAAGGGGCCAGGATGCGGTCCAGGGATTTTTTGACGGGATCGGTCTCGGCTCCGGGGGCCAGCGTAAGAATGACGCTGTTGAAGGCCCCGCTCAGGTCATAGGCGTCGGCCAGGGCTCCCTCGCTCATCCAGAAGATTCCGTAGCGGCGGCTGTCGGGCACGGTTTCGCCGGGACGTGTCTCGTACACGAACTCGGGTGATATGCCCACGCCGACGATGCGCAGGGTGATGCGTGCCCCGTGCATTGTCGCCTCCAGGGTGTGGCCGGGAACGAAGCCGTGGGCCTTGGCAAAGGGCTCGCTGACCACGACCTCGTCCGTCCCGTAAGGCGCGGGCAGGCGGCCCAGGCGCAGGTGCAGGCGGTTGACTTCGGTCTCCCGTCCGTCGGGCAGGGACAGAACAAGTCCGTCGCCGGGTTCGTGCAGGCCCGGCAGATGCAGGGTCAGGGCGCCCTTGATCCGTGTCTCCAGGGCCGCCACGCCGTCGATTTCCTTCAGCCTGGACCTGATGGCGTTCGGGGCGCGCTTGAGGTCGCAAAAGACGTGCGAGAGGCGGTGCGTGGAATAGTACTCGTCACGGGCGCTTTCCAGCGACATGACCAGGCCGCGGGCCATGATCATGACCATCAGCCCGCAAGCCATGACCAGGGACACGGCGGCCATCTGACCTTTCATGGACCACAGATCCCGCAGAAGTTTCACGTTCAGGGCGCGCATCTCACCACACCAGCTCTTCCGCCCGGCGGCGGGCGGAGTTGGTCCGGATGTCCGTGATGCGTCCGTCCGAGAGCTGGATGACGCGATCGGCCATGTCCGCGATGGCCACGTTGTGGGTGATGACCACGGCCAGAGTGCCAAGTGAAGCGTTGATGCGCTCGATGGCCGAGAGCACCGTGATGCCCGTGCGCACGTCCAGGGCTCCCGTGGGCTCGTCGCACAGGAGCACGTCGGGGTTCTTGGCGATGGCGCGGGCGATGGCCACGCGCTGCTGTTCGCCGCCCGAGAGCTGTGACGGGAAATGATCGAGGCGGGCCGTGAGGTTCACCATGTCCAGGGCCTCGGCCGGGTCCATGGGGTCGTCTGCGATGTCGGTGATCAGGGCCACGTTCTCGCGGGCCGTGAGGCTGGGGATGAGGTTGTAGAACTGGAAAATGAAGCCGACATTTTCGCGGCGGTAGGCGGTCAGTGTTCTTTCGTCGGCATGGGTCAGGTCCTGGCCGCGATAGGACAGGGTGCCGCTGGTGGGGGTGTCCAGGCCGCCCATGATATTGAGCAGGGTCGATTTGCCGCTGCCCGAGGCACCCAGGAGCACGACCAGTTCCCCGGGAAAAAGGTCCAGGCTGACCCCGGCCAGGGCCCGCACTTCCACAGCCGCACCGGTGCGGTAGACTTTGGTCAGGTCTTTGGCTGAGATGAGAGGGGATGGGGGCGGCGTGGCCATGGTGTGCTCCGGGATCATTTGTATGCGATCACTGAAGCACAATGGGGGGGTGAGGTCAATTTACGAGAAGCAAAGGCCGGGTAGACTCATGCAGTCTCCCCGGCGTCCAAGCGGTCCACGACGTCCACTTCGTCAAGTGGATCAAAAAGTTGCGCCCCCGGGAGAGGGGGCGCGGGAAGATTACTGGACGTGGCAGCTGTTGCAGTTCAGCGGAGCGTCACTCGGACCCTGGCGCTTGAGTTCGCGGTGACAGCCCACGCAACTTTTTTCCTTGTCATGGGTGGTATGGAAGGTCCGGTAGACAGAGGAAATTTCCGTGCGCACCTTGATGTCGTCATGACAGCCTGCCGTCATGCAGCTTTCGATGGTGTAGGTGTCAGCCACGGTGTGGTGGCACTGCTGGCAGGGAATGTCGATGTGTGACATGTGGTTGAAGGTCACATCGCCTTTCTTGGGCGTGTAGCCTTCGAACTGTTTCGGGCTCATGATCACGCTTTCGGGAATCTCAAAAGTTTCGCTCAGGGCGATGGTGGCGCAACCAAAAATCATCACTCCTACCAGGGCCAGCAAACGAAGACGGCTCATTATTTCCTCCTTGAATGTTCCAGATATAGGCCTCAATAACACTTGGCCGCATCGGATGTGTGATTGCGGCAAAGGCTCCGGGGCGTCCCCATGTATGGTTTTCCCTTATATTCTTAGCTGCTGGAGGGCAAGGACTCAAATGTGAACTTTGTCACGATGAGGCGGTGTTTTGGGAAATTCGTTTATAACCCAAGAGTAAAGCGGCTCTTCATCTTGACAGGATGCAGTCCGTGGGTAGGACTTCTCCCGTGTCGGCGATGAGTTGGGAGTTTTTTTTCGGTCGCGTCCAGCGTTTTGAAGTGCGGATGCCTTATTTTTTTCAAGGAGTTTTCATGGCGGACCCTCAGCCTCTGGAACCATTGGTGCGGATGGATATCATCAAGGTCACGGCGTCAGGCTTTACGCCCGAGACCGATGTTGTGGCTACGGAGGTCCCTGTGACGATTCTGGCCGGGACAACGGAAATCGCCACCCTGATGTGCACGCCGGAGCACCTGGACGACCTGGCGCGCGGCTTTCTGGACACTTCCGGCCTGCTGGCGAATCCGGAGGATTTTCTGGGGTGCGAGGTCGATGCGGCCATATGGGCCGTGCATGTGCGACTGGCCAGGGACGTGGAGCCGGAGCAGCTCTCCCGCCGCACCTACACCTCGGGCTGCGGCAAGGGCGTGATGTTCGCCAGCGCCCTGGAACAGGCCGGCCGCGAACCCATGCCCCTTGGTTTCGGCCTGCCTGCCGCACGCGTGCAGGAACTGGCCAACTGGTTCCGCCGCTATTCGGACCTGCACCACGCCACGGGCGGCGTGCATACCGTGGCGCTGAGCGTGGACGGACGTGATCCGGAACTGATCCGTGACGACGTGGGGCGTCACAACGCTGCTGACAAGGTCGTGGGCCGCGCCCTGGCCCTTGGGGTGGACCTGGGGCGAACGGCCATGATCACCTCCGGCCGCATTTCCTCGGAGATCGTGCACAAGGGTCGACGGGCCGGGGTTCCCGTGCTCATCTCCCTTGGTGCGCCGACTCATCAGGCCGTGCTTCTGGCCAGGGACATGAACCTGACTCTCATCGGCTTCGCCCGCCAGAGCCGCTTTTCCATCTTTTCAGCGCCGGAACGCATCAAATGAAGACGGGGTTCATGCGTTCGATTCTGGCGGCGATGCTTTGGGCCTGGTTTGTTCTCGCCCTGGCCGGTTGCATGGCTGTCGACGAGAGGATTCTGGAACCGCAAGCGGCTCTCGAACTCATCGGGGAGAGCAAGGGCCGTCCCGACTTCATAATTCTGGATGTACGCACACCGGGCGAATTCCGGCGCGGGTTCATCGAAGGCGCCATTCTCATGGACTATTACGCGCCGGATTTTCGCGAGCGTTTCGCGGCCCTGGACAGGGACGCGACCATATTTGTCTACTGCCACAGCGGGGGCCGCAGCTCGGATGTCCTGCGACTGGCGGACAAGCTCGGCTTTGAAAACGTCTTCGACCTGCGCGGCGGCATCGTGGCCTGGGCGAGACAGGGCCTGCCGCTTGTGGCGGGCCGAATGAACCCGATGACACTCTCGGCCCTGCCGTCTGTATAAGCCCGGCATTGTAAGGAGTCTTGGATGAACGTGTCGGACTCTCGCGCCAGCAAAGCATGGATCGCCACGGCGAAGACGCCTCGCGATGACGATGATGTGGCACGTTTGGCGGGCGCGGTGTAGCCTTCTCCATAAGCTCGCCAAAATCGTTGAATAACGCAGTCCAGAACGGATTTTTTGGCGTCCGTTTAGAATTCGTTCTGGCAAGGCGAGAGCCGATTTTGGCGGGCGCGGTGTAGTCGTCTACATAAGCCCGTCAAAATCGGTGAACAACGCAGTCCAGAACGGATTCTAAGCGGACGCCTAGAGGGTGATTACTTTGTCGGCGAGCTGCTGGCTGGTGACCACGTCGAGCATGTTCGTAACCTGCCCGACCTCCTTCTGATCCATGAGCTGGAAAAATTCCAGGCAGGTGCCGCAGACCAGAATGGAGACGCCCGCGGCTTCGAGTTTTTTCAGAGCTTCGATGGCCGGGCTTGACGCCGTGGCCAGTTTTACCGCGCCGTTGACCATGATGATGCGCCACAGCGAATCGCCAAGCTCCGGCAGGGTATTCAGAAAATTGCCCATCAATCGGGAACCCAGCGTGTCGTCCCCCTGGCCCATGGTGTCGGAGGTCATAAAAACCAGGATCTTCGGCGCTCCTGCCATTTTGGGTTCTGTTTGTGCCTGCGTGGCCTGCGCAGCGGCGGGGGCGTTTGCGGCGCCTGTCTGCGAAGCCCTGATGGTCCAGAGATTGCCGTCCCGGACTGTTTCGTCAACGTGCATGCCTTTGCTGGTCAGATAGCGGCTGACGTTGTCCATGGCGGCTTCATTGTCGACGATGACTTCTACCTTTTGCGGCGACTCCTGATCGAGAAGCCTCTTGCAACGCAATACCGGGTTGGGGCATGGTTCGCCTTCGCAGTTGAGAACTATGGGCATGAGTGGGTACTCCTGTTTTTTCACGATGATTGACGCGTGCCCGAATTCTGGTCAAATCGTTTAGTTCTATGCATTTAGAAGACATGTATCGAAAAGTCTGATTCATGATCGGGCACGAATAAGGAGCTTCACGGTGCGGGTTTCCCCCAGCTTTTTGGGTTTTGTTCTGGCCTGGCTTGTACGCGCCTGGCATCTTACTCTGCGCGTGGAGCGGCGAAACGTAGAGGTTTTCACCGACCCTGCGTTGCGAGCCAGACGGCCCGTGATCATCCTCTGGCACGACGAGATTTTTCCGCTCATCCCGGCCCATGCCGGTGAACGTATGGCCTGCGTGGTCAGCCAGAGCAATGACGGAGAGATCCTGGCCGCGGTGCTGAAGAGTTTCGGGTTTCTGAGCGTGCGCGGCTCCAGTTCGCGCGGCGGAATGCGCGCCCTGATCGCGGCCAAGCGGGTCATGGACGAGCAGGGCGTGGGGGTCATCTTCACCGTTGACGGGCCGCGCGGACCGCGCCACAAGGTCAAGCCTGGAGCCGTCTTTCTGGCCGATCATGCCGGTTCGCCCATTGTTCCGGTGCGGGCAGTGATGAGCCGGGCAAAAATTTTTCACCGGGCCTGGGATAAGTTTCAGCTGCCGTTGCCGTTCTCCAAATGCACCATCATCTACGGTGATCCCGTCACCCTTCCGCCCGCAGGCAATGACCCCGAGGAAATGCGGCGGCAGTGCGAGCACCTTGAACAGGTCATGAACTCACTTGGAAGTGATGTATGAGGCACATAGCCTACAATGCTTTCCTGCCACTGGGCACGTCCCTGTCCCTTGAGCGGTTGCAGGCCATCGGCAACGGCCTTGGCAGCCTCATGTGGGCGGCGCTGCCCGCCCGGCGCAGGGAGACAACGGCCTGCATGCGGGAGCGTCTCGGCCTTGGGGAGCGTGAAGCCAGAGAATTGGCCAAGGCAAGTTTCCGGCACAGCGCGTGCTCTTTTCTGGAGCTTTTCCATGCCCGCCACATGGATCACCGTTTTCTGGAAGAGCGTATCGAATACGAAAATCCAGAGCTCTTTGAACGCATGGGAGCCACCTTGCGTCCTGTGGTAGGCGTGACCGGGCACCTGGGCTGCTGGGAGCTGCTGGGCGGAGTGCTCAAGCGCTTCAACACCAAGACCGATTGCCATGTCGTGGTCCGCCTGCCCAAGGATAAAGCCCTGGCCGCACTCATGCTGCACATGCGTACGCAGTCCAAGATCCGGGTGCTTCCCCACCGCCAGGCCGCGACCGACGCCCTGGGCCAATTGCGTCGGGGCGGGCTGTGCGCGTTCCTGGTGGATCACAACTGCAAGAAAGCCGAGGCGCAGTTCCTGCCGTTTCTGGGCGAGACGGCCGCCGTGAACAAGGGGCCCGCCATTCTGGCCCTGCGCGCCAAGGCCGAGGTCTGGCCCTTCTTCCTCGTTCGTCTGCCCCATGGGCGCTTCAGGGCCGTGACCCTGCCGTGTCTGGACACGGCGACCCTTGAGGGCGGCAGGGCGGACCGCGTCGAACAGATCTGCCGTTTTTACACACGGGCCGTGGAAGAAATGGTGCTGCGCTATCCCGAGCAGTGGTTCTGGATGCATCGGCGCTGGAAAACCAGGCCCTAAACGATTATGCTGCCCTCATAACAAGGCGAGGTGAGTCCATGCCCATGAACAGTCTGCTGCATGCCGCCAGGGGCGAGACCCCGGTGGACCTGCTGGTCCGGAATTGTCAGATCGTCAACGTTCTTTCCGGCGAAGTGCATCCCGGCAGCGTGGGCGTGAAGAACGGTGTCATCGTCGGTTTCGGCGAGTACGAGGCTCTCTGTGTCGTGGACGGCCATGGGCGCTACCTCTGTCCGGGCCTGATCGAAGGGCACATCCACATCGAGTCCACTCTGCTTGATCCCGTGCGCTTCGCGCAGGTGGCGGCGGCGCACGGCACCGCCCTTGTCGTCTGCGACCCGCACGAGCTGGCCAATGTCATGGGGCTGGGCGGGATCAGGTGGCTGCTCGAAATAACCCGCGATCTGCCCCTTGATATCCGCTGCATGATGCCGTCCTGCGTTCCGGCCACGCATCTCGAAACCGCCGGGGCGGCCATTTCCGCCCATGACATTGCGGACATGTTCAAAGAGTATCCGGAACGCATCCTGGGGCTTGGGGAACTGATGAACTATCCGGGAGTGCTGTTCCAGGACCCGCAGGTCATGGGCAAGCTCCTCGCGGCCAGCGGGCGGCCTGTGGACGGCCATGCGCCGGGGCTTTCCGGCTTTGACCTGAATGCCTACATCCTGGCCGGTCCCGGCAGCGACCACGAAGCCTGCCACCTGGAAGAGGCCCGCGAAAAGCTGCGTGCGGGCCTGCACGTCATGATCCGCGAGGGCAGCTCGGAAAAAAATCTTTTCGACCTGCTGCCGCTCATAAACGAATTCAACAGCCAGAACTGCTCCCTTGTCACCGACGACCGTCACTGCGACGATCTGCTGCGCGACGGGCACCTGGACCACACCATCCGGTTGGCCGTGAGCCAGGGGCTTGCACCGCTGCGAGCCATCCAGATGGCCTCCATCAACACCGCGCGCTATTTTGGCCTTTCGCGCAGAGGGGCGGTGGCGCCGGGCTACCGGGCCGATTTCGTGCTTCTCGACGATCTTGAATCCTTTTCCATTTCCGAGGTCTATCTGGGCGGCAGGAGCATTGCGCCCGAATCCTGGGGTGCCGCCTCCACGGATCATGCGGTCACCGCCAGCGTTCACCTGGGCGATATCGAGCCCTGCAGCCTCAGGATACCCGCTCCGCCCGACGGAAAAACGGTTCGGGTCATCCGCACCATTCCTGGTCAGATCGTAACCGAGATGGACCTGGTCGTGCCACTGGTCCAGGACGGCCTGGTCATGGCGGACCCGGAGGCCGACGTGGCCAAGCTGGCCGTTTTCGAGCGCCACCACGGCAGCGGCGGGGTGGGACTGGGGCTGGTGCGTGGCCTTGGGCTCAGAGCCGGGGCCATCGCAAGCACCGTGGGCCACGACTCGCACAACCTGATCGTGGCCGGGGTTTCGGATTCCGACATGCTCCTGGCCGTGCGCGCCCTGGCCAAATGCGGGGGCGGATTCGTGTGCGTTCGCGACGGCTGGGTCCTGAACCTGGTTCCCCTGCCTCTGGCCGGGCTGATGAGCGACCAGGAGCCGGCAGACGTGGCGGCCGCCCTCGACCATCTCAACGCTTCCGCACGGGAGCTCGGCTGTCCGGAGAACATCAATCCCTTCATGCAACTCTCTTTTCTCTCGCTTCCCGTCATTCCCCGCCTCCGCCTTACCGACAAGGGACTGGTGGATGTCGAGGCCTTTGCTCAGGTTTCCCTGTATGGGTAATTCTGTGTAATTGACTGTCTGGGCGCATACCGATAACTGTTGAAAATCTCGTTTTTTAACCTTTTTTTTGGAGCAAACATATGTGGTCCCGTCTGAGCCTGACCTGGAAGGTTTTGCTGATCATCATTTGCGGACCGGTGCTTCTGGCCTGCGTCATGGCCTACCTGCACATCTCCGATATCAAGGAGTCCGCGATCAGCGGGCGACTCAAGGAGAGCCGGTCAGTGGTCATGATGGCCGAGTCCGTGCGCGAGGACATGGCCCACAAGCACAAGCTCGGCGTACTGCGACCCCTGGATGAGCTGCGTGAAGATCCGGCCAGGCTGCTCGAAGCCGTGCCCATCGTCACGGCCATGAACACTGCTGCGGCCAAGGCGGCAGAGGCGGGCTACGAATTCCGGGTTCCGAAAGAGAGTCCGCGCAATCCCAAGAACGAGCCCAATGAGCTGGAGAGTCAGGTGCTGGCCGAGTTCTCGCGCACGAACCTGTCCGAGAAGGTCATCGTCGAAAAGGACCGCCTGCTCTATTTCAAGCCGATCCGGCTTTCCGAAGACTGCCTCTACTGTCACGGAGACCCCAAGGGCGAGAAGGACCCCACGGGCGGGGTGAAGGAAGGCTGGAAGGCGGGCGAGGTCCATGGAGCTTTCGTCATCATCTCATCACTCAAGGAAGCGAACGAGTCCGTGGCCGCGGCAGCATTGAGCGTTGGAGGGTGGACTGTCGGCATTCTGGTTCTGCTCGGGGCGCTGGGTTGGTTCCTGGTCAAGGCTTCGCTTTTGAAGCCTTTGCATGCCACGGGCGAATTTCTGGAGCGCATGGCCACCGGCGACATGCGCGGAGAGGTCAGGGTCGGCAGCGCCGACGAGCTGGGCCAGATGCAGGCCCACCTGAACAACATGGCGGCCAGCCTGCGCGGCATGGTCACCGACATCACCGAGCGGGCAAAGGTGCTCCTTGGATCTTCGGCGGAACTGGAGCACATGTCCGACGGACTGCTCAAAAATGCCGGAGAGTTGTCCATGAAGTCGAACACCGTGGCCACCGCCTCGGAAGAGATGAACGCGAACATGAACACGGTGGCCGCAGCCATGGAACAGGCCTCCATCAACGTCGGCACCGTGGCCACCGCCGCCGAGGAGATGAGCGCGACCATTCACGAGATCGCCGGCAACACGGACAAGACCCGCGAAGTGACCCAGCGCGCCGTGGACAAGGCTACCTCGGCCTCGGAGCGCGTGGACAAGCTGGGAGTGGCGGCCAGGGAGATCGGCAAGGTCACCGAGACCATCACCGCCATTTCTTCGCAGACCAACCTTCTGGCCCTCAACGCCACCATCGAGGCGGCCCGTGCCGGGGACGCGGGCAAGGGCTTCGCCGTAGTGGCCAACGAGATCAAGGAACTGGCCAACCAGACGGCCATGGCCACGGACGAGATCCGGCAGCGCATCGAAAGCATCCAGAGCTCCACCTCCGCCACGGTGGAGGAGATCGCGCAGGTCATGGCGGTCATCGGCGAGGTGCGCGACTTCGTGTCAACAATAGCCGCCGCTGTGGAACAGCAGTCCGCCGCCACCCGCGAGATCGCCGAAAATGTGGGCCAGGCGTCGCTGGGTATCCAGGAGGTCAACGAAAACGTGTCGCAGGCGTCCATGGTCACTGCCGAGATCGCCCGCGACATCGTGCAGGTCAGCGACGCATCCGGACAGATTTCGGGCAACAGCACGGAACTGAAGCAAAGTTCCGAAAACCTGTCCATGCTGGCCGGGGCCTTGGAGCAGCTGGTCGGCAAGTTCAGGCTCTAGGACGTTCGACTGTTCTCAAGCATAAAGGACGCGCCTTTCGGGGCGCGTCCTTTTTTCCGAAGGACACACATGCGGCGGAGACCATGCCCCCATCCGTCCCATAGGTCCCATATGTCCCATCAACGCCGCGCCTCCGCGCATGCCACCGCCCGCTAGGGCTTCTTGAACCCGAACCGAGCCAGGATAGCCTGGCCTTCCTCCCCCATGACGAAGTCGATGAACTTCTGCCCCATGTCCTTGCTGGCCGAGTCCTTGAGCAGGGCGATGGGGTAGCTGATGGGTTTGTGCCCGGCCACTTCGGCTGCGACCGTGACCTTGTCGGCGCGCAGGGCCGCGTCCGTGGCATAGACGAAGCCGGCCTGCACCTCGCCGCGGGCCACGTAATCAAGTGCCTGGCGAACGCTCTCGGCCAGGACGAATTTCGGTGTCAGCGGTTCGAAGAGGCCCGCCGCCTCAAGGGCTCCCTTGGTGTAACGGCCGGCAGGAACGGAATCGGGATTGCCGATGGCGACAAGCTTGACCTGTTCGCCGTTAAGTTCTTCCGGCGCGGTCAGCGGAAGACCGCCCTCGGCGGGCACGATCAGCACCAGGGCATTGCCCGCGAAATCCATGCGGGTGGGAGCGTCAATCATCGGCGCGGCCTTGTCCATGGTCACCTGGTCGGCCGAGGCGAAGACATCCACAGGCGCGCCCTGCTCCATCTGTTTGAGCAGGGCGCCCGAAGAAGCGAAATTCAGGACCAGGGAAGTTCCGGGATGGGCCTTCTCGAAGGGCTCCTTCATCTCGGTGAAGGCGTTGGTCAGGCTGGCGGCGGCAGAGACAAGAAGATCCCCGGCCATGGCGGGAGTGGACGTAAGGACAATGCAAAGCGACAAAATTGTATGCAACGATTTCAAATTCATGTGAGTCTCCTTTTTTTGATTGTCTTTTTTCTGGCCTGAAAGGCGCCTGTTTGGCAATATGGTCACGCAACCATGATAAAGCGTGACTGCATTGATCGGGGTGCTGCATATCGTGCATCATTTTTTAGAAGGAAATTGTTTGATCTTGAAAAATCTGTTGCCTGGAGAAGAAATGCACAAATTGGACCAGCTTGATCCGAATGCATTGATGCAACTGGCCCTTCTGGCGCAGGAGGAAATAAGGCGTCGCGGGTTCGATAATCCTGTAGTCGGAGAAAAACGTGCCCCCAAGGCGGCCAGGATTTTTCAGGTTCCCGATTCGGTCAAGTATCTCGACCCCGTCCAGCTTGAAGCCCTGACACGCTCTTTTCGCGACTGGCTGCATGCGGCCCGCGACGCACGTACCCGGCAGGCACGCACCCGCATATGGCTCCTCTTTCTCATTTTGCGCTTTACAGGCATGCGACTTGGCGAGGTTCTTTATCTTGACGACACGGCCGACTTCGACCTTACCCGCGGCGTGGTCATGGTCCGGGGTGACGCGGCCCGCGAGATTCCCTTGCCGGCCGAGGTCGTGGACGCACTGGCCCATTTTTTCGAGCACCCCATGAGCATGGAACTGCGGGGCCAGATTTTTCGCATGGATCAGGGCTATGTGCGCCGCAAGTTCTCCGAGCGCGGCCTGGGCACGGGCATTCCCCGCGAATTGCTGAATCCTCGCGTGCTCCGTCATTCAAGAGCCGTGGAGCTGCTGCGCGGCGGGGTGCCGCTGGTCGTGGTGGACGCCATGCTCGGCCATCAGAGCCCGTCCTCCCAGTATGTCAGTTTTTCCGATGCCGACACACGGCGTATCATGAATCATTATATACTTGAGGAAAAAAAGATGAAGACTTCAGCCAGAAATATGTTCGTCGGTCAGATCAGCGCCATCCGCGAAGGCACGATCCTGAGCGAAGTGGAGGTAACCACGGCCACGGGCCTCAAGGTCGTGTCCGTCATCACCAAGGACAGTTTCGAGAATCTGGGGCTGGCCATGGGCATGACCGTCATCGCCACGGTCAAGGCGCCCTGGGTCGTGCTGGTCAAGGAGGACTCCATGCTGAAGACCAGCGCCCGCAACAAGTTCTGCGGCAAAATTTCGGCCGTCAACACCGGTCAGATCGCGGCCGAGGTGGTCGTGGACCTCGTCGACGGCACCAAGATCACGTCGCTGATCACCGACGAGTCCGTGAGCAAGCTGGACCTCAAAGTCGGTGACGACATCTGTGCCATGGTCAAGGCTTTCTCCGTGATTCTGGCGCTCGAATAGTTTTTCCCTTACTTGTGTTACGGGCCCGAAGCGTATTGCGAGCGTTTCGGGCCCGTTTCATTCGGAGGACTGGGCAGCCTGGAAAAGCGGATCGAGGATTTGGCGCGCGTTCTCGCTACGGCGTTTCTTTTCGTAGTCGATGACGTCCAGCACCCGGCCGTGGCCGAAGGCGACCAGGGTCTGGGCGAAATGGTCCACGTCGTCAAGGTCGTGGCTGACCATGACCATGGGCAGGTCGAAGCGCTCCAGGATGGTGAAGAGTTCGGAGCGCATTTTTTCGCGAAGGGGCTGGTCCAGGGCGGTGAACGGTTCGTCCAGCAGAAGCAGTTCCGGTTCCGTGGCCAGGGCTCTGGCCAGGGCGGTGCGCTGGCGCTGGCCTCCGGAGATCTGGGCGGGGCGCTGGGCAGCGAGGGCGGACAGGCCGCAGAGGTCCAGCAGCTCGTCGACGCGGTGGCGGTGTTTGGCCCGCAGAGGCCCAAAGACGGGTTTGAGGCCAAAAGCGATATTGTCGTAGACGCTCAGATGCGGAAAGAGGGCGTAGTCCTGAAAGAGCATCCCGATGTTGCGTTTGCGTGCCGGTACGTTCAGGCCGGCACCGGCGTCAAAGAAGGTCTTCCCCCGGACAATGATGCGCCCCTCTCCGGGTCTGAGCAGCCCGGCCAGGGCCAGCAGCGTCAGGCTTTTGCCCGAGCCTGAAGGGCCAAAGAGGGCGATGCGTTTTTTCGAGGCCTCGAACCGGGCGCGCAGGCGGAACTCCGCGCCGGGGGCGGTGACGCGGGCGTCGATGTCGCAGGAGATGATCGGGGGCGTCGCCCCGGTCCGTGGGTCCATGGAAGCCTCGGTTGCGCTGGAGGTACGGCTGATTACGAACATGGTCAGGCCTGCCATTTCGGGGTCAGAAGTCGCCCCGAAACCCAGAGGATGAGGGTGCACAGCACCGAAATGAGCAGTACGAGCTGCGCGGCCAGGCTGTCGTGTCCGGCCTGGGTTGCGCTGTACACGGCCAGGGACAGGGTCTGGGTGCGGCCGGGCAGGTTGCCCGCGATCATGAGCGTGGCTCCGAACTCGCCCATGGCGCGGGCAAAGGCGAGCATGGTCCCGGCCAGGATGCCGCGTCCGGCCAGCGGCAGGCAGACGCGCAGGAAAACGCGCCATTCCGGGTATCCCATGGTCCGGGCCGCATCCTCGTACTTGCGCTCCACGCCGTCGAGGGCCGCGCGGGCGGACTTGAAGATGAGCGGGAAAGAGACCACGGCAGCGGCAATGACCGCACCCTGCCAGGTGAAGATGAGCGTCACGCCAAACGTCTGGTCAAGCCAGCGCCCCACAAAGCCGTTCCGGCCGAGCAGCACGATGAGATAATAGCCCAGCACCGTGGGCGGCAGCACCATGGGCAGGCTCAGGATGGAGTCAAGCAGCTCCTTTCCCGGAAAGCGGTAGCGATGGAAGACCCAGCCCGCGAGCACCCCGAAGACCAGGGAGGTCAGGGTGGCCAGGGTGGCCACGCGCAGACTGAGCTGCACCGGGAAGAGAAAGGTCATGTCCATTAACATTGTCCTTCGGCAAGGGTTGGGCGGTGGTTCGCCGTGAGTGACTACAGGCTCTGAAGCAACAATCGGGCCGCATAAAAAGTGTCTCCGGCACGACGCATCTCGATATCCAAATCTCTTAGCTTTCCGGTTCGTTGGACTCAAGCCGGTCACGGATCTGAAAGAAAGCGTGATGGGTATCGAAGGGAAAACCACTTCGTTTTGGGTAGGATTGCCGTGCTGACAACCTGCGTATTTGTATTGAGCTACAAAATTGTGGCATTATTGTAGATTGAGCCACGATTCCGGCGGGACATCAGTGTGAAGAGTTCTCACGTTTTAATATGCCAAGCTGCACAGATCCAATACCTTGTAGAGGATAACGACGCACCCTCAAGGGCGAATACGACGCGGAAGTCCCGGTCGTCCTCCGTGCGGGTAGCGTGGATTGAAACCGGGACGGCCTCGTCTATCCTGAGAACTGGGGTGGTTGCCTTCGGTGCTCAGGGCTTGGGTTGGAGTCAGGGCCAAGAATGCGCTGCCGACTATCCGATATCCACATCCCCGCTGGCCTCGACCATTCGTCCTCTCCCGCCGCAGTGCTTCGTGGCGTCGCCCAGCCGAACAAGAGGCAGGCCGTTGAACAGGACGTTCGAGCTGCCTGCGACGGTTTTCCATGTATTGGGTCCGCAGCACTTGGAGTGCCTGCCCTTGTCGCCGAGGCGCAGGGCTGGACGGCCATTGATGAGGATGTCGGGGGAGCCGCTTGTGGCCGGACCCTTGACGCCATGGGAGCAGCATTTGTTCCCGTGCGAGTCGCGGGGGCAGTGGGCTTTGTCTCCGAATCTGCAAGCCAGGGGCATGGTGGCCTCCTTGAGGTTTGGTACTTTGTGCTTGGTTTTGCGCTGCCGCCACTCTTTGGCGGAATAATCGCAGGGCAGGAGGCTGCGCATCGTGACCGGGCGTAAACAGGGCGAGCGTTTGTCCTGCTTGCGGATGTGCGGAGTGCCTGTCTCAGCGAGCATTGTCGGATATGCCCTGCCCCGGATCGCCGTTTGGTTGCGGCAAAAAAAGGGCCCGCATGAATAGCGGGCCCTTTTTGGTCTAGGCTTGGTTGGACATGGTCCTCCAGTCGTCGCTTTCGGAGGTACTGGCGATTTCGTGAGTCTTGATGATCTTGCGGTAGGTCATGTAGACATCTTCAAGATGCGTGAAGTGGGCTTTTCCGGGGTCCTGGCAATTGGGCATGTAGGCCAGAATGTCGACGATGATGGCGTCCTCGAGCTGGATGGTGAAGTAGTGCTCCATGGTTCCGGAGGCCGAGGTACGGTAGAACTTCATTTCCACCCTGGGCAGTTTTTCGCCGCTGGCCAAGGCCCTGAACAGCAGGGGAGAGGCCTTGTCCATGATCTTGGTGATCTTTAGCGGCTTGTGCACGCGCTGTCCGGTGGGCTGGCCGGACTGGGGGTCGCGCGGCAGGATGATCTGGTGCTCGAAGGCTTCCACCAGACATTCGTCTTCATGGCCTTCCTGATAGATGTTGCCCACCGAGGCTTCGGTGAAGTTTCCGGCCGTGATGAGGCCCTGACGCTCTCCGGTGATGCTGATGTAGGCTGGAACCGGCATGATGTGCTCCTTGGTTAAGGTTTGTTAAAGATGACCTTTAACAAGGCAACAGTTATGCCACTATTTAAATATTAATTATATTAAGATGTTATAAAAAATAATGAGGAGATTTCCGGCAGGATCTTGCTTGAAAATATTGGCTGGAATACGGTTAAATGTAAAAAGATAGAAAAATCAATACGTTGAGACTGGCGAGTAATTGCCTGGTATAAATCGTTTTTTTATTGATTTGCTCTAACGTGCTGAGTTGGAAAGATTTTTGTTAAGCAATAAATTGCCAAGTGTGGGTTTGACGAGGTTTTTGTGAACGTCATCTCCCTGAAGAAGGGGAGTTTCGTTTCCAGGCCAGGCCGCCATTGCTAAAGGTGCCTGGCCTGCCTTTTTCCGGGGCTCTGCGTATTTCTGGCCGCGAGGGCGCCGGGATGAAACGTCATGTTGTCCGAAATCACCAGAGGCAAGGGCCGGCCTTTGACCTTGAGAAGATCGGCGGCAATGGCGTTGGCCGCCTCCTCCCTGGACAGGGCCAGTTCCTCGGTCAGGTAGGCAAAAAGGAGTTCCGCCAGGCGTTTCAACGCAATCTGCCAGGTGGACAGGGTCGCGCCGTACAGCCATTTCGAGAACCGCAGGAATCCGGCATGGACATCATGATCCGGCCACAGCAGGCGCACGCTGCCTTGAAAATTGCCGCTGTTGTAGAGCAGGTCCCAGAACCGGGCCATGCGTTTCAGGTCCTGCATGGCTGCAAAATCAATCAGATCGTTGGCCAGTATTTCGTACGGGGGATAGGGCAGATAGGTCATCCCGTGCACGGCATCGTGTCTGCCGAGGGTGGTTCCGGACAGTTTCTTCAGGATGCCCAGCTGGATTTCCGCCCTGGTCAGGCCGGCCAGCCGGTTCAGGTTGCGTCCGAAGCTGTCCGCGCTTTCACCGGGCAGCCCGATGATCAGGTCTACATGCAGATGGGCATTGGTCTCTTCTTCCAGAAAGCGCAGGTTGGCGGTGATCCTGTCCATGTCCAGCCGCCGGTTGATGGACGCGGCCACATCCGCATTCAGGGTCTGGATTCCGACTTCCAGTTGCAGGGTGCCCGGAGGAAACTGGGCAAGCCGCTCCCGCAGTTCGGCCGGGAAATGTTCGGGCACGACTTCAAAATGGACCAGGAACGGCGGCTCCTGGCGCAGAAAAAAATCCAGGATCGGCCCGACCCGCTCACTGCTCAGGTTGAAAGTCCGGTCGATGAACTTGAAGTTGCGCGCCCCCCGGTCCCACAGCGTGGCCAGTTCGCGCAGAAAGCGGTCCGGATCGAAAAAGCGGACCTGCCTGTCGATGGAGGACAGGCAGAATTCGCAGGAAAAGGGGCAACCCCTGGACGCTTCCACATAGATGACCCGGTGAGCAATGTCCTCGTCGGTGTACAGGGAGTAGGGCATGACGAGGCGGTCCGGATCGGGCGGAGAGGCCGTGATGATCCGGGGCAGGTCAGTGCTGCCTGCCAGATAAGCGCAGCAGAGCTGATAAAATTGCTCTTCCCCTTCGCCGCAGATCACGTGGTCAGCCAGGGAAAAGTCAAGCCGGTGCGGAAAATGGCTGACCTCCGGCCCGCCAAGAACAATCAGCACCTCCGGCGCAAGGGATTTGAGAACACGCACCAACTGCTCACATTCCCTCCCGTTCCAGATGTAGACGCCAAGGCCGATGATCCGGGGGCGATGCGCCAGGATTTTTTCAGCAACATCGAGCAGTTGCTCCGAAATGGTGAATTCCTCAATGACGGCCCGTGGCTGCAGGTCCTGCAGGTTGGCATGCAGGTAGCGCAGCCCGATGCTGGGGTGGATATACCGGGCACTGAGTGTGGTGAGAACGATATCGTACATAGGCAGATAAAACAGTCATTCAGCGCAGACGCGCTTCACGACGCTTGCAGTCCATTTATTTGAGGTTGAAAAAACTGGATGCGTCTGGCTCACACAATTCGTTGGGCCGGTTGTCGTGTATCCATTTGCATCTCAATAGCGACGCGTCCAGGGAAAGAAAAGCGTCCGATATTTGCGTTGGGCCGCAACCCGAAGGCAGCCCAGGTTTTGACACTTTGACTGTGGAGATTGAAGGGGCTCGGATATTTTTTGAGGATTAGCCGGAAAAATTCGACTTTATTTGTCGGAATACAGGTAAAATCTTGTTTTTTGCGATTTTCCGACACTTTTTTTGGATATTTTCTAAATTTTTGTTGACAATGGTCGTGTTCGATGTAGCAGTGTTTTCAAGAGCTTTGAGAAAAAAATAACAAGCTTGATTTGTTTCTTCATTTCAAATGGTTATATTTTGTGTAATTCAAATCAACTCAATGTGAATGTGAGGGAATGTGACTATGCTTACCATACCAGAAAATGCCATTGCCAGTTCAGCAGACGACAGGAGATTCAACCGTGAAATGGCGGGAACGCCGAAGAAGCTTTTGTTTACGGTCAGTGACGACCCGAACATGTTCAACGGACTGCGTTTTTTGTGCAGGTTTTTTGAGAACAAGAGCCGGTTTGACCTCACCCTTCTGTGCATGGCCTCTCCGGACAGCAATTATTGTCGTTGGCGCGCGGGAAAAACTCAGCCGGAGGATCCCTCCGAGGGCCCCGAAGCGGACAGCAATTGGAGTCATGCCCGGGAAGAGGCCATGCGCATGCTGCAGTGGGACGGGTTTTCCCCGGCACGCATCCAGGCCAAAAGCACCTCTGGCATGATATGCCGCATCGAGGACATCGAGGATGAGATTGGCAGCGAGACCCACGACGCCGTGGTCATGGGTCGCCGTGGCTTGAATCGTCTGAAGGACTTCACCTCGAAGAGCCTCTCACGCAGACTCTTCGAACGTCAGCCCGAGATTCCCATGATCCTCTGCCGCAAGCCGGACCTCAACCGCAGAAATGTCCTGCTCTGCGTGGACGGTTCGGAATCCTCGGACAACATGGCCCGATTCGTGGCTTCCATGCTCGAAGGGGAGTCGCATTTGGTCACCCTGTGCAACATCGTCAGCGACACCTCCGACGAACGCGACAAGGCCGTAACCATATTCAATCGCTGCGAGGAGATCATGTGCGGCGAGGGCTTTGACTCCGGCCGCCTGCGCCACATGATCTACCCTTCGGATTATGTGCCGCGCGCCATTATCGACAACGCCAACTGGGGCAAGTTCGCCGTGGTTGCGGTGGGCACGACGGCCAATGTGCGCAAGAATCTGCTGTTCGGTTCCGTCAGCAGCATCCTCTTTAACGAATTGACGGACTCGGTGCTCTGGGTTCACCCTTAAGAAACACAGGCAAAACACATGACAGGGGCCGGCGTTCCATCGGGATTGCCGGCCTCTTCACGTTGGACAATGCGCTTGCTAGGGACCTCACTGCAAAATGTCGTCATTCCCGCGAAGGCGGGAATCCATGCCTTTTTAACTGTCTGAAAAAACTGGATTTCGCGCGATTGCCCGACATGGCCCGCCTACCCATGCTGGGCACACGTTCGCGGGAATGACACTCAGGGTCTTTCGCGACTTTTTGCAGTAGAGTCTTGCCAGGGCTTCTTTTTGATGGGTCTTGGCAAGTGACACCGCAAGAATATCATAATTCTGTACGCCTCACCCCGTCCCTGTCCGCATATCACCTGCAGCTCACCAATCATGGGTTCTCGGAAGTGATCTTTTGATACCGGTTCTCGGTTTTTGGACACGTACCAATAATCGTGCTATAAATGAAATTCTTAGCATTTTTTTGGGATTGCCGCGCACCAAATGCGCAGTCTAACATTATAACTTTATTAAGGTAAATTGAATTTCAAGGATAAAAAGACTCCGCGAAATCACTCCATGCCCAAGCGGCTTGCGTCTTTTTGCAACAGGCTCACAATGCAGATGAAAATGACCGGATCCGTCCCCAATGCTTCCACTGTCTCCTCCGCCACAGGCCTCAAAAGACCTTTGATGGGCATCTCGGCAGGCATTGCCTTCGTCGGCTTGATCCTCGCCGTGCTCGTCTATTTCGATCTCCACGCACAGCTGGTCGGACTGCTGGAGTGGATAGACGCGCAGGGTCTGATGGCGGGGATCTACTTCATCCTGCTGATGGCGGCGTTTGTGCTACTGCTCCTGCCGGGCATCTTCCTTACCACGGGCGCAGGCTTCGTGTTCGGCGTCATCGAGGGAACCGTCCTGGTCGTGGCGGGTACCACCATCGGGGCGTCCCTGGCCTTCCTCATCGCGCGTCACCTGTTCGGCGAGCGCGCGTCGGGATTCATCGTCGGGCGCAGCAATCTAAAGGTCGTCAGCGACGAGATGGCGCGTCACGACCTCAAAATCGTAATGCTGACCCGGCTCATTCCGTTCTTTCCGGGCAAGATATCCAATTATTTCTTCGGACTGACCTCGTTCACGTTCAAGGGCTTCGTGCTCGGTTCGCTGGTCGGCCTCATTCCTTTTTCGCTGCACAACGTCTACCTGGGCTCCATCGCGGCCGACCTGGTAAGCCTGAGCCGGGGCGAGGTGGAGAGGTCGCCGCTGCTTTGGGGTCTTTATGGCCTTGGATTCGTGGCGACGATCTTTGCGGTGATCTTTTTCAATAACTTGGCACGGCGGGCTCTGACCGCATATTCACGGAACAACGGTCAAGTGCGGGGCGACACGTCCGTGCCTGAAGCGAAAAAAACGGTCCGGACCGTTAAGGACAGCTCATGAAATTTACGAAATGGTCCTTTTTGCAATACATTATCACGCGCGCCGCACGCCGCCAGGGCTTCCTGGACCCGATCGAACTGCTCGCGCGGCTGCGGAGTTTCGCACAGCCCTCCGAAGTGGGCGAGCCGGTCGAACTGTTGCGTGCCGGAGTCGTGTTCCATGCGCGCGGCCTGATCAACAGCCGCGTGATCCAGTACAACCTGGACTGGGTGTGGCCCTACTGGGCCGAGCGCCAGTACGATCCGCATGACGAATCCTTCATTCCACGCGCATTTTCGGTTTCGCACATCAATCTCACCCATCGCAACTGGACCGCGATCGGCTATCCCGACTGCGATGAATTTCCACTGGTCGACCCCCGCGGCCTCCTGACCCCCTGTCTGGATGGCTGGTCGCTCGATGGCTGGGTCTGCCCGGAAGACGGGGGCAACCTGTTTCCGTCGCGCAGCCGGGACTGCGACCAGCGGCAGGACCTTTCCAGCGGCCTGGCGATCGATACAAGGGTCCGGCAGGGCGGCCTGATGCTGAGCAGCACGGCGAGCGTCGAACTCGAAGACGGCGTGCCGGTGTGCGTGCTGACGCTGACGGCCAGGGCCGACAGTCCCGCCTGGCTGGCGCTCGCTTTGCGCCCGGCCAATTCGGAAGGGGTCAGCTTTATAAATGATGTGGTTCTTTCCTCTGATCGCACGAACTGGGTCGTGAACAACGACCAGCGCGTGGAGTTCAGCGAGCCGGCGGAGCGCCATCTGATATCCGACTATGGCCACGGCGATGTCGCGCTTCATTTGAAGCAGGCGCATGCCCGCTCCGCACCCAATGAACGCAGCGAGGGCCACTGTGACCGCGGCATGGTGACTGCGGCCGCGCTGTTCGCGATACCCGAAGGCGACGAAAGGGTTTTGACTGCCCGTATTCCACTGTCGCACAAGACATCCGCACTGGCGGTAAATGCCTGGCCGGACCTGCGTGCAAATGCGTGCGCGTTGCAGTGTCCCGATCGCAAGTATCAGGAGCTTTACGACGCGGCGATCACGTCGCTCATTCTGCACTCGCCGGACGATGTGTATCCGGGACCATCGACCTACAGGCGTTTCTGGTTTCGAGATGCCGCCTTTTTCATTCATGCCTTGCTCAGCGTGGGTCTGGAGGCGCGAGCCAAGCGCGCATTGAACCGCTTTCCTGAACGGCAAACCCCGCTCGGCTATTTTCGCTCGCAGGAAGGTGAATGGGATTCCAACGGCGAGGTCCTGTGGATCCTGCACCGCTACCAGCAACTCACCGGCAAGAAGTTGACCGCCGATTGGCACGGCGTGATTGCACGCGGCGCACGCTGGATCATGCGCAAGCGTCTTTCCGGCAAGCTCGACGCGCCGCATGCAGGCTTGCTGCCGGCCGGATTCAGTGCCGAGCATCTCGGCCCGAACGATTATTACTACTGGGACGATTTCTGGGGCATCGCCGGCCTGCATTGCGCCAGCGACCTGGTCCGCAGTCAGGATCCCGACATGGCCGCAGAGTTCACGCACGCCGCCGACGATTTCACCGCAGCGGTGGACCGCAGCCTGGCGTCCTGCGCACAGCGGCTGGGACGACCGGCCATGCCGGCTTCGCCTTACCGGCGGCTGGATTCCGGTGCCATCGGTTCGATCGTGTCCGGCTATCCGTTGCAGCTGCATGCCGCGGATGATCCACGGTTGCTCGACTGCGCGCAATATCTGCACGAAGCCTGTTTCATCGACGGCGCTTTTTTTCAGGACATGATCCATTCCGGTCTCAACGCCTATCTGACCCTGCATGTGGCGCAGGTGCTGCTGCGTGCCGGAGACTCCAGGTACCAGGGGCTGATGGACGCGGTGGCCGACCTTGCGTCGCCCACGGGCCAATGGCCTGAAGCGATCCACCCGCATACCCGGGGAGGATGCATGGGGGATGGCCACCATGTGTGGGCGGCGGCCGAATGGGTCCTCATGGTGCGCAACTGTTTTGTGCGCGAAGAGGGGGACCGCCTGATTCTGTGCGCGGGCATTGGCCCTCGCTGGTTGCAGAAGGACTGCCCGGTGGAGTTCGGGCCGGCTCCAACCAGCTTCGGTCCGGTGTCGATTACCCTGATTCCACTCTCAAAGAGCAGCATAAAAATCACCCTGCAGACGGCATGGCGCGACCAGGAGCCCGTCATGGACGTGCGACTTCCCGGCTATGAGCCGGTCACGCTGGAACGCAATATGGGCACCGTCATCCTGACAAGAAAGGAGACCCCGCAATGAACATCGCGTTACTCACCAATACCTTTACGCCGCATGTGGGGGGCGTGGCGCGCTCGGTGGAAGCGTTCGCAAATTCCTATCGGGAACTCGGTCATCGGGTGCTGGTCGTGGCACCCCAGTTCGAGGACGCCCCGGAGCACGAAGCCGATGTTTTCCGCATTCCCGCGCTCCAGCATTTCAACGGCAGCGACTTTTCCGTGGTGCTGCCGGTGCCGAGCGGGCTGTCCGAAATAATGGAAGAATTCAAGCCCGACATCATCCATTCCCAGCACCCCTTCCTGCTTGGCATGACAGCGGTACGGATAGCGCGAACTCTCGACCTGCCGCTGGTGTTCACCCACCACACGCTCTACGAGCAGTACACGCACTATGTGCCGGGCGACTCGGCGGCGATGAAGCGTTTTGTCATTGAGTTGTCCACCCGCTACGCAAATCTCGCCGAGCAGGTGTTTGCGCCCAGCGAGAGTATTCGCGACCTGCTGATAGAACGTGGCGTCACCGCGCCGGTTCTGGTGGTGCCGACCGGGGTCAGCGTGGAACGCTTTGCATGCGGCAAGGGCAAGGAATTTCGCATGAAAAAGAATATCCCCGAAGATGCGTTCGTGGTGGGGCACATGGGACGCCTGGCCCCTGAAAAGAACCTGGAATTTCTTGCACGCTCGGTTGTGGCCTTCATGCAGGAACATGACGAGGCGGTGTTCCAGCTGGTCGGTGCCGGGCCGTCACAGCAGGCCATCGCGCAGATCTTTGCCGAGGCCGGCATGGGCGGAAGGCTCTGCATGTGCGGCGTGCTGGAGAAGGACGACCTCGCCGATGCGCTCAATGCCATGAGCGTGTTCGCGTTTGCGTCGAAAAGCGAAACCCAGGGCATGGTCCTGACCGAAGCCATGGCCGCCGGCCTGCCGGTGGTCGCCCTGGATGCGCCAGGCGTCAGGGAAGTCGTCGTGGACGCGAAGAGCGGAAGGGTGATCAGGGAGGAATCGCAGCAGGACTTCGCCGCAGCGCTGCACTGGGTTCGCGCACTTTCGGACAACGAGATGCGCGCCCTCATCGCTGCCGCACGCGCCACGGCCGAAGCTTTTTCCATGCCCGTTTGCGCGCGCAAGGCGCTCGCGGCCTATGAAGACCTGCTGCCTCATTCCCCCGTCCGTCAGCACGAGGACGAACTTGGCTGGGATCAGATCAGGGCCCGCATCAAGGCCGAGTGGGATATCCTGAAGACGGTGGCGCAGTCCGGCGATGAAGCCATGAGCGAGAGCTTCTTCACTTCTGAAAAGGGGATGAAGCGATGATGGAAGCAGATGTCCATTGCACTGGCTTTTCAGGGCGTGGTCACCGTGTCGGCAAGAGATCCGCTTCATGATCGGCAGGATCGAGGCGCGTCTGCGCCTGCTGCACCGCAAGCTGAGTCGGACGCATTGGCTGCTGCGCTTTCTGCATCTGTCGGTCTCCGAGGGGCCTGCGAATCGTCCGGGTCTGGTGATGCTGCAGATCGACGGCCTGTCTCTGGATCAGTTCAGGCGGGCCCTCGACACGGGCAAGCTCCCCTTCCTGAAGCGTCTGATCAGCCGGGAACACTACGAGGTGCATACACAGTATTCAGGCTTGCCGTCTTCGACACCCGCCGTACAGGGGGAACTTTTCTACGGGATAAAAACCGGCGTGCCGTCCTTTTCGTTTCTGGATCCAAAGAAGGGTGAAATGGTCCGCATGTACGAGCCGGAGATTGCGCAACAAGTGGAAGAAGAACTGCGCGAGCAGTTGGCCAGGGTGGGCGGCCATTCGCTTTGCACGGGCGGCAGTTCGTACTCGAACATCTTCAGAGGGGGCGCGGATCTGGATGAAGCGCATTTCTGCGCCTCGTCACTGGGCTGGGGTTCGGCGCTGCGGGCCGCCAACCCCTTCGCGTTGCTGTTCATGGTCATTGCGAACATCAACAGTGTGATCCGGATCCTGATCCTGCTGGTTGTGGAACTGGTGATCGCGCTGGTCGATTTGGTTCGCGGGCTTTTCAGGGGGCGCAGTTTCATCAAAGAGCTCTCATTCATCCCGGCCCGGGTTGCGATTTGCATCCTGCTGCGCGAACTGTGCGTCATCGGCGGCAAGATGGACATTCAGCGAGGCCTGCCGGTCGTGCACATCAATTTTCTGGGCTATGACGAACAGTCTCACCGTCGCGGGCCGGGTTCCATGTTCGCCCACTGGACCCTCAAGGGCATCGACAACGCCGTGAAACGACTGTGGCGTGGGGCGTCCCATGCGCACAGACGGCACTATGAAGTGTGGATCTACTCCGATCACGGTCAGAGCCGGGCCACACCCTACTTCAAGCTGCAGGGCTACGGCATCCTGGAGGCGGTCAATGCGGTGTATGCTGGCCTCGATGAAAACGGGCCGGTTGTCGCAGGAGGCAAACGCGCATCCAGCGTGGAAACACAGCGGGCCAGATTGCTTGGCGGCAGCAAGGCCGGGCGCCTGTTTTCATTGGAAACCAATGGCGCCGAGAGCAGTGACAAGGTGCAGGTCGCCGGGCTTGGTCCCGTAGGTTTTGTCTATTTTCCCGAACCGCTGCAGCCGGCCGAACTGGTCCATGCCGCCCGCGTCCTCGCTACCCGGCACAAAGTGCCTGCGGTCGTCATCAATCGGGGCGAGGAGCAATTGCAGGTCTGGACCGCGGACGGGGAGTTCCTGCTGCCTGAACAGTCCGCTCGGCTGTTCGGCGAGGACCATCCGTTCATCGATGTCATCGGCGAAGACCTGCAAAGACTGTGTCGCCATCAGCATGCGGGCGACCTGACGCTGCTCGGTTGGCGCAAGGGCGTTGCGCCGGTCACCTTCGTCAACGAAAATGGCTCACATGCAGGGTTGACGCATGAAGAAACGCGGGCCTTCAGCCTGTTGCCCATCGATGCACCGCTGCCGGACAAAAAGCGCGGTTATTACCGACCATCCGACCTGCGTGAAGCGGCCCTCAACCACCTCGGCCGCCCTGCCTCGGGGGATCAGGCGGGGAGGGCGCGGACCAGGCCCGGGCGCAGTCCGGCAACCCAATCGGAACATTTGCGTGTGATGACATACAACGTGCATAGCTGCATCGGTATCGACGGCAAGCTCTCCTCGGAACGCATTGCGCGTGTGATTGCGCGCACCAAACCGGATGTGGTGGCCCTGCAGGAGCTTGATTCGGGCCGTAAGCGCACCGAAGGCGAGGATCAGGCGGAACGGATCGCGCACTATCTGGAGATGCAGTATCATTTCTCTCCCCACATTCATGTCGAGGAAGAAAAATACGGTGATGCGATCCTGACGCATCTGCCCATGCGCATCATCAAGACCGGGCCGTTGCCCGGACGCCTGCCCGGCGACAGGCTGGAACCGCGCGGCGCGCTCTGGGTCGCCATCGATCTGCACGGCACCGAGGTGAATATCGTCAACACCCATTTGGGACTGACTTCGCGAGAACGCCTGGCCCAGATCGATGCCCTGCTGGGCGACGAATGGCTGGGCCGAGTGAGCGCAGACCAGCCGATAGTCCTGTGCGGAGACTTCAACGCCGTGCCGTCGTCGAAGGGCTACAGGCGGCTGTGCAGCAGATTCCTTGATGCGCAGGCGCAATTGAAGGAGCATCGGCCAGTCTGCACGTTCTACAGCCGCCTGCCGAGCTTCCGGATAGACCATGTGTTCATCCGGCCCGGCATCCAGGTGACCGGCATCACGGTGCCGTGTTCGGAACTGGCCAAGGTTGCCTCCGACCATCTCCCGCTGATCGCAGATCTCATGATTCCTTGTCAGGGCTCCGCGCTTCCCGGCGATTCGCATGGCATGGACGATACACGAAACACGTCCGCATGATCCCGGGGCGCTTCAGTCCGGCATCGCCAAATCAGCGAGCACACCGATAAAGCCAAGGTCATGAATTGGCCTCCTTCGCATCCTCCAATCCCGCCGCCCCGCACCGTGTTCATGGCCGACCATCACGCAATTTCCCCCTCAAAATCGAAAAGAATCTCATATGTGTTTTTTATAACATATTGAAAATATTGATTGAAGTGTTATTGAGCCATCATCTTTGCACCGACTACCCACTTTGTGAAGCGGGGGTTCAAGGGTGCAGGAACATGAAACCATGGAGGTTTTGATGGCTACGTTTTCACGGCGAGGGTTCATGAAAATCACCGGGGCGGGCGTTGCGGCCATGTCCCTCGGGCAACTGGGGTTCGATCTGAAGCCCGCCTACGCTTATGCGAAGGCCCTGAAGATCGAGGGAGCCAAGGAGGTCATCTCGACCTGCGCTTTTTGCTCCTGCGGATGTGAGATCATCATGCACATCAAGGACGGGAAGCTCGTCAGTTCCGAGGGCAATCCCGATTATCCCGTCAGCGAAGGCGCACTGTGCGCCAAGGGCGCGGCGTATTACGCCATGCACGTCAGCGACCACCGCGTGCTCAAGCCCAGGTATCGCGCCCCCGGCGCCGACAAGTGGGAAGAGAAGGATTGGGACTGGATGCTGGACCGCATCGCGCACAAGATCAAGGACACGCGCGACAAGGATTTCGTTTTCAAGAACGACAAGGGGCAGACCGTCAACCGCTGGGAATCCTACTTCCAGCTCGGCACTTCCCAGATGGACAACGAAGAGTGCGCGTTGGCGCACCAGATGTGTCGCGCCCTGGGCGGCGTGCACATGGACCATCAGGCCCGGGTCTGACACAGCCCCACTGTAGCGGCTCTGGGAGAGTCGTTTGGACGCGGTGCGATGACCCAGCATTGGATTGATATCAAGAACGCCAATGCTATTTTGATCATGGGCAGCAATGCTGCCGAACATCACCCCATTTCCTTCAAATGGGTGCTTAAAGCCAAGGACAAGGGCGCCAAGGTGATCCACGTGGATCCCAAGTTTTCGCGCACCTCGGCCCGAAGCAGTTTTCATGTTCCGCTCAGAAGCGGAACCGATATCGCTTTCCTGGGCGGTATGGTGAAGTATATTCTCGAGAATGACCTCATTCAGAAGGAATACGTTGCCGAGTACACCAACGCTTCCTTCATCCTCGGCGAAGATTACAAGTTCGAGGACGGCATGTTCTCCGGTTTCGACCCGGCCACTGGTACGTACGACCGCAAGAAGTGGGCCTTTGCCAAGGATGAAAACGGCATCTCCAAGCGCGACAAGACCCTCAAGGATCCGCGTTGCGTATTCCAGCAGCTGAAAAAACACTATGACCGGTACAATCTCGACACGGTCTCTTCCGTGACGGGCGTGTCCAAAACCAACCTGCTCGCGGTGTACGAGGCCTATACGGCCACGGGCAAGCCCGACAAGGCCGGTACCATCATGTACGCCCTTGGCTGGACCCAGCACACCGTCGGCTGCCAGAATATCCGACTCGGTGCCATGATCCAGCTGCTGCTGGGCAACATTGGCGTGGCCGGCGGCGGCGTCAATGCCCTGCGCGGTGAGCCCAACGTTCAGGGCTCCACGGACCATGCCATCCTGTGGCACATTCTGCCAGGCTACCACTCCGTGCCGACGACCACCTGGTCCAAGCTCGAAGACTATCTCAAGGCCACGACCCCCAAGACCAACGACCCCAAGAGCGTGAACTGGTGGGGCAACCGGCCCAAGTATGTCGTCAGTCTGCTCAAGGGCTGGTTCGGCGACAACGCCACAGCCGAAAACGAGTTCGGATACCAGCTGCTGCCCAAGTGCGATGCAGGCGTGGACTATTCGACCATGTTCATGTTCGACCGCATGTATCAGGGCAAGATGAAAGGCGGCATGATCTTTGGTCACAATCCGTGCGTCAGCATGCCCAACACGCACAAGATCCGTGCGGCCATGCAGACGCTCGACTGGTTGGTGATGGGCGAGGTCCACGACACCGAGACCTCGTCCTTTTGGCGTCAGCCCGGCCTCGACCCGAAGAAGATCAAGACCGAGGTCTTCATGCTGCCTTCCTGCCAGCGCGGCGAGAAGGACGGTACGACCTCCAATTCCGGTCGTTGGCACCAGTGGCACCACAAGGGTTACGAGCCTCTGGGCGAGAGCAAGTCCATGGGCTGGATGCTGGTCGAGATCTTCAAACGCGTGCAGGGACTCTATGCCAAGGAAAACGGCACCTTCGCCGAAGGCGTCCTGAGCCACTGGTGGCTCGAGAAGTACGATGCAGAACAGATGGCCGCGCGCATCAACGGTGTTTTCACCCGCGACACGACCATCAAGGACAAGACCTACAAGAAGGGCGACCAAGTACCCGGCTTCCCGGCCCTGCAGGCCGACGGCTCCACGACCAGCCTGAACTGGCTTTACTGCGGCTGCTACCCCGAGGCTGGCAAGAACCTGGCCAAGCGGCGCGAGCTGACCCAGACGCCCATGCAGGCCAAGCTGGGCCTGTTCCCGAACTATACCTGGGCGTGGCCCATGAATCGCCGTCTGCTCTACAACCGCGCTTCCGTGGATCCGCAGGGCAAGCCTTTCAACCCCGATCTGCCGGTCATCCTGTGGGAAGGCGGCAAATGGATCGGCGATATCCCGGACGGCGGCGCTCCGCCCATGGCCGAAGAGAAGGGCACCTACCCCTTCATCATGCAGGCCGAGGGCCATGGCCAGATCTTCGGACCCGGCCGCGTGGACGGACCCTTCCCGGAACACTACGAACCTGCGGAAACCCCGCTGGCCAAGAATCCCTTCTCGGGGCAGATGAACAACCCCTGCATGAAGGTGGCCAAGGCCGATATGGACCTGTTGGCCAAGAACGCCGACCCGAAGTACCCTATCGTGCTGACCACCTACAGTCTGACGGAGCACTGGTGCGGCGGCGGCGATACCCGCAATACCCCGTATCTGCTTGAGGCCGAACCGCAGCAGTATGTGGAGATGAGTCACGAACTGGCAGCCGAAAAAGGCATCAAGAACGGCGATCCGGTGGTCGTGGAAAGCATCCGCGGCAATGTCGAGGCCATCGCCATGGTCACGGTGCGCATCGTACCGTTCCAGGTGGAAGGCAAGACCGTGCATCTCATCGGCATGCCTTTCTGTTTTGGCTGGACTACCCCCGGCGTGGGCGACGCCACCAACCGTCTGACACCATCGGTGGGCGACCCCAACACCACCATCCCGGAGTACAAGGCGAGTCTGGTGAACATCCGCAAGGCCGACAAGGTCACGGAACTGTCCATTTAAGCAGGGAGGAATACCATGTCGAAGACTATCTTCATCGATACTACCCGCTGCACGGCTTGCCGTGGCTGTCAGGTGGCGTGTAAACAGTGGCACGACCATGAGGCCGTGCCTACAAAACAGACCGGCACCCATCAGAACCCGCCGGATCTGACCCCCAACAACTTCAAACTGGTCCGTTTCTCCGAACACAAGATCGACGGACACGTTCATTGGCTCTTTTTTCCCGACCAGTGCCGTCATTGCCTGCAGCCTGCCTGCAAGGCCACGTCGGACATGTATGTGGACGGCGCCATCGTGATCGACGAGGCCACGGGAATCGTCATCTGCACGGAAAAGACCAGGGAGCTGACCAAGGAACAGTGTGACGAGATCATTGATTCCTGTCCCTACAACATCCCGCGCCGCAACGAGGTTTCGGGTGAACTGGTCAAATGCGACATGTGCATCGACCGTGTTAAGGCCGGCCTGGTGCCCATGTGCGTGAAGAGTTGCTGCACAGGAGCCATGAGCTTCGGCGATCGCGAGGACATGCTCATCAAGGCCAGGCTGCGCCTTACCGAGGCCCAGGCAGAGATCGACAGGCCCAAGTCCGAACTTGAGGCCTTGATCGCCTGCGATGTGCACAAGAGCTGCACGATACTCGATGAGGAAGATCTGGGCGTCATCTATTTCCTGGAGATGCCCAGGGAAATGTACCATCTGTATGCCGGCCGCGAGGTCAAGCCCCTGAACAGGGCCGATTTCCTGGCTGGTTTGGCGAAGCCTTTCAAGAACATACTGGGTTAGCGTAAAACAACCCCGGCCCGCCGGACTTCCGGCGGGCCAATTTTTCAAGGAGCAGACATGCCGAGCACCGGACGTAAGACCAAGGACGCAGTTTTGAATGATCTGGCCAGCCGTCACGAGCCTTTTCGCGAAATCATAAATCGTTTTGGCCTGCTCCTTTGCCGTCAGGCGGAGTTGCAGTCTGAGCTTCCCATTGTGGACGTGACCGGGATGAGTGTCGTCGAGAGCAGGTTTCTTGGCGGGGAGTCGCTTGTTGTCGGCATGGACTCTGAGGCGTTTGACCTGGCTTTCAGGGCTTCCGCATTACGGATATGGCCCGTGATGGGGGTGCTTTTTACGGCATTGGCTGAAAGCCTTGGCGGACTTGGCCGCAAGCTCGAAGACGATCGACAGTGGGTGAACCAGTGCCTGAAGGCCGTGGTGCATGGCGACGAGGAGGCTCTGGAACATGCAGCAGCAGCGGCAGTCGTGACTCCCGATTTTTTACTCATGGCCTTGCGGGCGGCTTACGGACCTTGCATTGCGGCCCAAAAACAGGCGCTGCTGCCCCTGGCTCCGGCTGATTTGTGGCGCAAGCCATATTGTCCGGTCTGTGGATCGGACCCGGACCTTTCGACATTGGAGAATCACCCCAATCCCTCGGACTTTCTGATTTCAAAAAGCGGCGAGCTTTGGCACCATTGTCCTGTCTGCACCCATCGCTGGCGCTTCATGCGCCTGACCTGTCCGGGCTGCGGGAACCAGGATCATGAACGCATGAATCGTTTTTCTTTCCCTGACTGCCCGCATGAACACATCTATGCCTGTGAGGATTGCCACCAGTACCTGCCGTGTCTGGATCTGGTTGAGCGTTCCGAAGCCATTGATTTTGATCTGGCTGCCCTCGGCCTTGTCCATCTGGACGCCGTGGCTCAGAGCAGGGGATACATACCTCTGTCCCCGGCTCCGTGGACCGACCTGGGGCTGTCCGAAGGAGCTGCCAAGGCGTCCTGACGCAACTTTCACCCTCCTCCACGGTGACAGGCCGTCAATGGACTTGGGCGAGTCCATTGGCGGCCATTCTGTTTTCAGTCGCTTATCGCCGGCCGTGGCACGAACGTGCACAGCATCTGGGCAAGGATGGGGATGAGGTCCTGATCACGGGAATTGTACCGCAGTTCGCATTCCTTCAGGTAAAGCGGGAAATGGGAGGCCGGAACTCCGCGCATTTGACGCATGCGTTGCTTGGCAAAGGTCCAGAAGTGGGACCCCTCCACGGGCAGGCGCTTGTCAGCGTGCTTGATGTACCGGGCGGGCCACAGTCCGGGTCCGCATGAAACAAGGGACAGATACTGCTTGTACGGCGCGGAGTAGACCACTTGGCCGACGCTTGCGGTCTTGAGGCAGAAATTGAGCTTGAAGTGCAGGATGTTCTCGGCCCTGAGTTCCGTGAGCAGGTCGCAGATGGCCACGCCCTTGAGTTCGACCAGGCCGAAGACCGGGGAGTCGTTCATTTCGCCCACTGGCTGCGGGTTTCCCGGACCCGGCCAGACGCCCGCAGCGTACAGTCCGGGCGCGTCGAGGGCCTGGGCTACCACGGCACGGCGCACCGTGTCGGCGGCTTTGAGGACCGTGGCGTACGCTATGCCCATCTCAGCGGCGATGGACGCCGGAGGGACCTCCAGGGCGAAAAGTTTGAGAAACCACAGCCATTGCTGCGCGGAAAATGCGCAGCGATTCAGGAAACGGCGACTGAAGTCGTGGAAGGTGTATCCGCAACGGCCACACCGCCTCCTGCCGTCGGCCAGATGGTAGAGTCTGCGATTTTTGCATTGCGGACAGAAGCGCTGGTGGTTTTTCCAGCAGAAATCCAAAAAGAATCTTCTCGCAGATTTCTCGGAAAAAGTGATTGAATTGAATGTGATGATATCTATCTTGGTCATAATTTCCGGTGCCAGAAAGCGAAATTGTTCATGTCAGGTCACCCCTGTCATGGGGTTCCTGTCATATTTAATCATGTCAAACAAGACATAATGATTGTGGCTGACGAACAGGCTGGCAATGATTGTGGCGATTCTGTCCAATAATCATTTTATTCTTTTATTTTAAGTAAATAGGCTGTTTTTCGGACAGGCCAAAGCACGGGGTTGTTCGTGGGGGGTGTGTTGCTCAAGGGATTGCGCATGGTATGTACAAAGAAAATTCATCATCACCTCACTTCCTTGGAGTTCTCATGCACATGCCCGAAGGTTCATCCGCTCTCTGTTATGCCAGCCCCGTAATCGGTCCGTACACGATAGACGAATTCATAGAGGCGGCGGGGCGCTTTCACGGATATGCCGCACCCGGTCTTATATTGGGCGGGTTCATGGTCCACGAGGCGAAAAGCCACATCGCCGAGGGGATCCTTTTCGACGCCATTTCCGAAACCGCTTGGTGCCTGCCCGACGCCGTGCAGATGCTGACACCCTGCACGGTGGGCAACGGCTGGCTGCGGATTTTCAATCTCGGCCTCTACGCCGTGTCCCTGTTCGACAAATTTTCCGGCAAGGGCGTGCGGGTGGCCGTGGAGACGGACCTGCTCGAACCCTATCCGACCATCCGTGAGTGGCTCTTCAAACTCAAACCCAAAAAGGAACAGGACAGCGACCGCCTGCGCGAGGAAATCCGCATGGCCGGGGCGTCCATCTGTTCCGTCAGGGAAATCTCCTTGCGCCCCGAGTTCATTGGCGGGCGGGGCAAGGGGGCCATCGCGGCCTGTCCGTCCTGCGGGCAGGCCTACCCGTCCCGCGACGGCTCGGTGTGCCGCTCCTGTCGGGGCGAGTCGCCTTACGCCGGCTGGATCGGCGGTCACGATCGCCGAGAGCTGAGTTTTGACGGACCGAAACTCAGGGTCGTCACGACCGAGGAAGCCGTGGGCGAGAAGGCCCTGCACGACATGACCTGCATAGAGCCGGGGACGAGCAAGGACGCGGCTTTCGCCCGCGGGCAGGTTCTTGACGTGGGCGATGTCTGCCGCCTGCAGCGCATGGGTCGCTTCGAGGTCTATGTGCAGGAGGAGGGGTCCGACGAGTCCTGGGTGCACGAGGACGACGCGGCCCGGGTCATGGCCAGGGCGCTGGCCGGCGACGGTATCGACTGTTCCGGCGAGCCGCGTGAGGGGAAGATAACCATGACCGCCGAGCGTGATGGCCTGCTTTTGGTGAACGAGAAGGTGCTGGAGGAGTTCAACTCCGTTCCCGGGGTCATGTGCGCCACCCGTCACGCCAGCAGCGTTGTCGGAAAGGGGCAGCAGATAGCGGCCACGCGGGCCATCCCCCTCTATCTCGAACGCAGCGTGCTGGACGATGTGCTCGGAGTGCTGGACGGCGGGCCGGTGCTCGAGATCCGTCCCCTGCGACGGCTCAAGGTCGGCATTCTGGTCACGGGCACGGAGGTTTTTCAGGGCCTGATCGAGGATCGTTTCATACCGATCATCACGGCCAAGGTGGAGGCGCACGGCTGTCCCGTTGTGGCCTCGGATATCGTTCCCGATGATCGCGAGCGGATCGGTGCCGCCGTCAGAGACATGCTCGGGCGTGGCGCGGAGCTGATCATCACCACGGCTGGCCTGTCCGTGGACCCCGGCGACGTGACCCGGCTGGGCCTCACCGACGCCGGGGTCGAGAACATGCGCTACGGCACGCCGATCCTGCCCGGCGCCATGTCGCTGCTGGCTGAAATCGGGGACGTGGAGGTCATCGGCGTTCCGGCCTGCGCGCTCTATTTCAAGACCACAAGCCTCGATATCCTGCTGCCCAGGATCCTGGCCGGGATGTCGCCCACGCGCCGCGAACTGGCCCGCCTGGGCCACGGCGGCATGTGCATGCAGTGCAAACGCTGCACCTACCCCAAATGCCCCTTCGGCAAGTGAGGAAGACGATGAAGACACCAACCGTCCGCATGCATCTTTGGCTGGAGTCCGGCGAGAGCGTGTATTTTGGAATGGGCCGCGTCATGCTCCTCGATTATATCGAGGAGCATGGCTCTCTGCGCAAGGCAGCCGAGGCCATGAGCATGTCGTACCGCGCGGCCTGGGGGAAACTCAAGGCCACGGAGGAGATCCTGGGTCTGGTGCTGGTGGAGTCCTCGGGAACTCGTCGCGGAGGATACCGCCTGACTGCGGACGGCCGGCGCATCCGCGAACGCTTCAGGGCCTGGTTTGAGGCCGTGGAAAAGGTCGCCGTGGACGAGGCTCGGCATATCTTTCCCGAAAGGGTGCAGAGTTTCGAAGAGAAAAAGCTTTCGGCCCGCAGGACCTCGCGGTTGCTCGCCGAACACCGTCCCTCCCTGTAGCGGTCGCTTCTGCGGCGGATCAGTGCTGGTGTCCGCTGCAGACCTGCAATTCCTCAAGCTCGTGATGATTCTCGTTGCACTCGTCCGTCCCCTCGGGGTTGCGGATCAGTTTCAGCTCGCGATTCTCCATGGCCTCAAGGGCATAGGCCGCTGTCATGCCCGTTCCACAGTATCTGGTCACGGCCTCGTCGGCGAGTATCTTGAACGCCTCCTCCCCAATTTTTCCGGTAATGACGGCCTCGCAGTTGTGTTCGAGGATCACCCGGGCAAGAGCCTGGTCTGAGCCTTGTCCGGGTGCATGGGGCAGTGCCGTGCAGCGCATGGTTTCCATGTTCACGATGAGCAGACAGGGTGTTTGGGCGAATTCGCCGAAAACGAGGCTGCTGAGGGACTCTCCGGCGGCGGTGACTGCTATGTTCATGAGTTCTCCTTGGATTTTTTGATGGCACAGACAAGCATTTATTGTGCCTTTTTGGGCATATGTCGAGGCCGAATCTTTCCGGGAGCCTGTGCCCTGTCTGAGATGCCGGTTCATGAACTCACGCTGAAATCATGCAGGAGTATTGTGTCAATTTGTCCCGTTTTCCTTGTTTTGGGTGGCTCGATTTGGGACAGTTGCGCAGCGTATAATCACGAAGACGTCTGAATGAGTGACCGATGTTTTGCCTTGAAAATTTATATTTTCAATTAAATTGTGTTGTTACGTTTTTTTGAATCGATAATTCTTGCAGATTGGCCTTGTTTTTGCGTTTATGCGGCGATATGCCTCCTGTGACATAGTGATTTCACTTGGCAGCCTGACCCATGATTTCGACTGAATGTGGTTGTTGCAAGGATAAAGATTAATCCATGATCATAGGTGGTTGAGGTTTATCAGGTCTTAAAATATGTCAAAAATGACATGTTTTAACTTTAAAATGCCAATAACGATATATTTTGGACATGCGATGAAATCCATCCCCGTTGAAGAAGCAGTCGGCACCGTTCTCTGTCATGACATCACACGCATCGTTCCCGGAGAGGCCAAGGGGCCTGCCTTTCGGCGCGGACACATTGTCGGTCCGCATGACATCTCCACCCTGCTCGATATCGGCAAGGCCAATCTTTACGTTTTCGATCCCCGGGACGGCTACGTCCACGAGGATGAATGCGCCCTGCGCCTGGCCCGGGCCGCGGCCGGACAAGGCATCGCCATCAGTTCGCCAAGCGAAGGCAAGTCAACGCTCAGCGCAGCTCACGACGGGGTACTCTCCATTGATGTCGAAGGTCTTTTCCGTCTCAACTCCATTACCGACGTAACCTTCGGCACCATTCACACCGGCCAGTTCGTGAAGTCGGGCAGGGTGCTCGGGGGCACGCGGGTCATCCCGCTTGCGGTGCCCGAGGAGCTTTTGCAGGAGGCCGAGGGCGTCTGCCGCGAGCATGCCCCCCTCATCGAGGTCCGGCCCCTGAAACCAGCATGCGTCGGCGTGGTGACCACTGGCAGCGAGGTCTACACCGGCCGCATCAAGGACGGCTTCGGGCCCGTGCTCAGGAAGAAATTCGAGGGTCTTGGATCCACCGTTCTGGATCAGGTTTTCGTCTCGGACCAGGTCGAGATGACTGTTCAGGCCATCAAGGGCCTCAAGGAACGGGGCGCGGATTTCATCGCCGTCACCGGCGGCATGAGCGTCGACCCCGACGACCAGACTCCGGCAGCGATCAGGGCGACCGGAGCCCGGGTCGTTTCCTACGGCGCTCCCACCTATCCCGGCGCCATGTTCATGCTCGCCTATCTGGATGACGTGCCCGTGGTCGGATTGCCGGGATGCGTCATGTACTACAAAGCCAGTATTTTCGATCTGATCGTGCCCCGTCTGCTGACCGGGGAACGCTTGGAGCGGAAGGATATTGTTGCGTTCGGCCACGGAGGTCTGTGCGAAAGCTGTCCCAGTTGCCACTACCCGGCCTGCGGCTTCGGCAAACTCTGACGTCCTCGCGCAAATTCTGTTCGGATATTCACATTGTTATTTGGAGGAACTGGAATGATTAAGAAGCAAATTGTGGTCAATGGCATCCCTAGGAACCTGGTTGTCGACGCGGAAGACACCCTGGTCAACGTGATCAGGAAGAGCGTCGGCCTGACCGGTACCAAGGTCGGCTGCGGCGAAGGCCAGTGCGGCGCTTGCAGCGTAATCATGGACGGCAAGGTCGTGCGCGCCTGTGCGACCAAGATGAAACGCGTCGATGACGGTGCCCAAATCACCACCATCGAAGGCATCGGCACCCCGGCCAACCCGCACCCGCTGCAGCTCGCCTGGATGCTCCACGGCGCTGCCCAGTGCGGATTCTGCTCCCCCGGCTTCATCGTCTCCGCCAAAGGCCTGCTGGATACCAATCCCAGCCCGACCCGCGACGAAGTCCGCGACTGGTTTCAGAAGCATCGCAACGCCTGCCGTTGCACCGGCTACAAGCCGCTGGTGGACGCAGTCATGGACGCGGCCAAGGTGCTGCGCGGCGAAAAGAGCGCGGCCGACCTCGAATTCAAGATGCCTGCCGACGGCAGCGTCTGGGGCACCCGCTACCCGCGTCCTACGGCCATGGGCAAGGTCACGGGAACCCTTGATTTCGGCGCTGATCTGGGCCTGAAGCTGCCAGCCGGCACCCTGCAGTGCGCCATGGTGCAGGCCGAAGTGTCCCATGCCAAGATCCTGTCCATCGACACCACCGAAGCCGAGAAGATGCCCGGCGTGTTCAAGGTCGTCACCCACAAGGATGTGAAGGGCAAGAACCGCATCACCGGTCTGATCACCTTCCCCACCAACAAGGGCGACGGCTGGGATCGTCCGATCCTGTGCGACGAGAAGATCTTCCAGTACGGTGACGCCATCGCCATCGTCTGCGCCGACACGGAAGAGCAGGCCAAAGCCGCTGCCAAGGCTGTCAAGGTCGAGATCGAACAGCTGCCTGAATACATGAGCGCTCCCGCGGCCATGGCCGAAGACGCCATCGAGATTCATCCCGGCACGCCCAACGTCTACTACATCCAGAAGATCGCCAAGGGCGGGGAAACAAAACCCATCTTCGACAAGGCCGATGTGGTTGTGGAAGGAAGTTATTACACCCAGCGTCAGCCCCATCTGCCCATCGAGCCCGACTGCGGCTTTGCGTACATCGATGACGAAGGAAAGCTGATCATCCACTCCAAGTCCATCGGTCTGCACCTGCACCTGTACATGATCGCTCCGGGCCTCGGCCTTGAACCCGATCAGCTGCATCTGGTCCAGAACCCCGCGGGCGGCACCTTCGGCTACAAGTTCAGCCCGACCCTGGAAGCCCTGGTCGGCGCCGCCGCCCTGGCCACCGGTCGTCCCGTGAATCTGGTATACGACTATCGTCAGCAGCAGGCCTACACCGGCAAGCGCTCCCCGTTCTGGACCAACGTGCGCCTGGCCTCCACCAAGGACGGCAAGCTGCTCGGCATGGAAACCGACTGGACCGTCGACCACGGCCCGTACTCCGAGTTCGGTGACCTGCTGACCCTGCGCGGTGCCCAGTACATCGGCGCCGGCTACGATATCGCCAATATCCGCGGCGAAGGCCGCACTGTCTGCACCAACCACTGCTGGGGCGCTGCGTTCCGTGGTTACGGTGCTCCCGAATCCGAGTTCCCGTCCGAGACCCTGATGGACGAACTGGCCGAAAAGCTGGGCATTGATCCCTTCGAGCTGCGCTACAAGAACGTCTACCGCAAGGGTTCCACCACCCCCACGGGTCAGGATCCTGAAGTGTACAGCCTGCCCGAGATGTTCGACATCATGCGGCCCAAGTACGAGGAAGCCAAGAAGCGCGCCGCAGCAGCCTCCACCGCCGAAGTCAAACGCGGCGTGGGCATCGCTCTGGGTGTTTACGGCGCAGGCCTTGACGGCGCAGACTCCGCCGCCGCCGATGCCGAACTGATGGCCGACGGTACCGTCACCATCTACGACTGCTGGCAGGATCACGGTCAGGGCGCCGACATGGGCACCCTGGGCACGGCTCACGAGGCCCTGAAGCCCCTGGGCATCACGCCCGACAAGATCCGTCTGGTCATGAACGACACCCGCGTGGCTCCCAACACCGGCCCTGCCGGCGGCAGCCGCTCCCAGGTCGTCGGCGGACAGGCCATCATCAACGCCTGCGAGCAGCTGCTCAAGGCCATGAAGAAGCCCTCCGGCGGATTCCGCACCTACGACGAGATGGTCGCCGAAAAGCTGCCCACAAAGTACAACGGCAAATGGACCGCTCCCGCCAAGGATTGCGACGCCAATGGCCAGGGCAGCCCCTTCTGCTGCTACATGTACGGCCTGTTCCTGTCCGAGGTGGCCGTTGAAGTCGCCACCGGCAAGACCACTGTCGAGAAAATGGCCATCGTCGGCGATATCGGCAAGGTCAACAACTACTCGCTGGTCGACGGACAGATCTACGGCGGCGTGGCCCAGGGCATCGGCCTGGCACTGACCGAGGATTACGAGGATCTGAAGAAACATGCCACCATGCGCGGTGCCGGCATCCCCTACATCAAGGACATCCCGGACTCCATGGACATCACCTACGTGGAAACTCCGCGTGCCGCCGGTCCCTTCGGCGCTTCCGGTGTCGGTGAAATGCCTCTGACCGCTCCTCACGCCGCGGTCCTTAATGCCGTGTACAACGCCTGCGGCGCCCGTATGCGCGAGATTCCCGCACTGCCGGAGAAAATCCTGGCTGCAATGAAGAAATAATGACCTGTGCAACCTCCCTCCGGGCGCTTTTGCGCCCGGAGGGCTTTTTTATTTTCAAGGAGTAGGCATGGACCAGAAGGAACTCAGGGAATGGGAAGCAAAATGCATCCAGGAGGAACCCCCCAGGTGCAAGGCCGGGTGTCCTCTGGGAGTTGACGCCAGGGCTTTTGCCCGCGCAATGGCCAAGGGCGATGCGGGGGCGGCGAGGGCCGTGCTCGAGAAGAGCATGCCCCTTGCGGCGATTACGGCCCGATTGTGCGAGGCCCCCTGCGAGGAGTTCTGCGTGCGCGGAGATCTTGGAGGAGCCGTGGCTCTTGGAGGGCTCGAGCGCCTGTGCATCCGGGAGACCCAGCCCAAGGGCAGGCTGCTGCGCCTTCCCGCCCGTCCCAGGAAGGTAGCCGTGTTCGGGGCAGGTCCGAGCAGCCTGGCCGTGGCTTTCGATCTGGGCAAGAAGGGCTACCCCGTGACCGTGTACCACCTCGGCGAGGCTCCCGGCGGATGGCTGCGCGATCTGCCGGAGACCGAGCTGCCGACGCAGGTGCTCGATGAGGAGCTGTCCAGGCTCGCCTCCCTGCACGTGACCTACGTGTCCGTCCCCGTCGTGGATGCGGCCCTGGTGGAAGCGCATCCGGCCGACGCGGTGTACGTGGGCCAGGATGACACAATGGCTCCGGAACTCCTGGCCAGCCTTGGTTCTCCTGATCAAGGCACCTTTGCCCTGCAGCGTCCGGGATGGTTCACGGGAGCAATGGAAGGGCGGCCGTGCAGGTTCATCAGCGCTCTTTCCCACGGCCGCGAAGCAGCCGTCTCCATCGACCGCTATCTGCAAAACGCCTCCCTGACTTCGAGCCGCGTTTCCCTGCGCCGGGGCCAGACCTCGCTTTTCACCCAGACCAGGGACATTGCCCCGGTTCAGCGGGTGATCCCGGCCGACGGCGCAGCATTCACCATGGAAGAGGGCCTGCGCGAAGCGGCGCGCTGCATCGACTGCCAGTGTCTGGAATGCGTCAAGTACTGCGTTTACCTGGCCGAGTACGGCGCGTACCCCAAGAGCTACGCACGCCGCGTTTTCAACAATTCGGCCATCGTGAAGGGCGGGGGCGTGCACCAGGCCAATACGTTCATCAACTCCTGTTCCCTGTGCGGGCAGTGTGAGACGCTGTGCCCCAACGATTTTTCCATGGCCGACATGTGCCTTGACGCCAGACGTCAGATGGTGCGCGAGAACCGCATGCCGCCTTCGGCCCACTGGTTCGCTCTGGAGGAGATGCGTTCGGCCGGGAGCGAGCAGGCCGCCTTCATCCGGCATGCGCCCGAAGCTGCGGACAGTGCGGTGCTCTTCTTTCCGGGCTGTCAGCTCTCCGGCATCCGGCCCGACCAGACCCTGCGTCTTTACGACCGCCTGCTGGAGATGGAACCGCGCACGGGCATCTGGCTCGACTGCTGTGCCGCTCCGGCCCATTGGGCAGGGCGCGAGGACGAGTTCGCGGGCATGCTGTGCAAGCTGGAGGAGACCTGGAATACCATGGGCAGCCCCAGGGTCGTCACGGCCTGCTCGACCTGCCTGAAGATGTTTCGCGAGCACCTGCCGACTTTCGGAGCCGAATCGGTCTGGTCGTTGCTGGCCGGCGAGTCCCTGATTCCAGGGGAGGCCCGCGAGGCTCTGGCCCTGTCCGATCCCTGCACCTCCCGGCATGACGCCGACACGCGCGGAGCCGTTCGCGCCGTGCTCGAAAAGCTCGGGCAGCCCATGGCGCCATTGCCCATGTCCGGCGAGCTGACGGAATGCTGCGGCTTCGGCGGGCTCATGGACAACGTCAATCCGGCCCTGGCCCGCAAGGTGACAGAGGCGCGGGTGGCCCAGTCCGAGGCCTGTTTTCTGACCTACTGCGCCATGTGTCGCGATCAGCTGGCCAAGACCGGCAAGCCCGTCCTGCACATTCTCGACCTGCTTTTTCCCGAAGTTGCCCACGGCGCCTCGGAGCCGCCTGCCGGCATCTCGGCCCGGCGCGTGAACCGGCGCAGGCTCAAGGATGCGCTCCTGGGCCGTCACGGGCGCGACGGCATGCCACGTCAGCCCTGGGAGGACGTGTCCCTCGTTTATTCCGCGGAAGTCGCCGAACTGCTGGAAACCCGACGCATCCTCGAGGACGATCTGCGCCAGGTCCTGCACCAGGCCCGCAACGGCGCACGATGTCTGGTCCATGGCGAGGACGGCCGCAGAATCGTCGCGGCCGAGCTTGGAGAGGTCACCTTCTGGGTGGAGTTCAGGGACGTAAAGGACGGGTTCGAGGTGCTGCGGGCCTGGTCCCATCGCATGCGCATCGCAGGAGGACGGATATGAGCAGTCTCACATTTCAGCCCAAGGATATGAACTGGGTCTGCGAGCCCTGCGGTCAGGCCCTGGAGCTTGGCCGGGTGGAACTCACGTATCTTGGCAACTCCTTTCATGTGGAATTGCCGGTCTGTGCCAAGTGCGGAGCGGTCTATATTTACGAAGAGCTGGCCGTGGGCCGGATCCTCGAAGTGGAGCAGCTGCTTGAGGACAAATGAACTTTACGCCTCCCCGCCGGTGCGAAAATTCCTCGGCCCGGCGCTGCGTCCGGGCGGCGAGAAGCTGACCCGGATCATGCTGGAGCTGGCAGGCCCGCTGCAGGGTGCTGTGGCTCTCGACGCCGGATGCGGATGCGGGGCGAGTCTGGCCCTGCTCAGGGAGCGCGGGGCACGGGCCGTGGGTCTGGACTTGAGCGCGGCTCTCCTGCGTGAAGCCAGAGACGAGGACATGCGCGTCGCGCAGGCCGATCTGGCGGAGCTGCCGTTGCCGGACGCATGCCTGGACCTGATCCTGTGTGAATGCGCATGGAACCTGACCGACAAGGAGCGCGTGCTGACTGAATTCCACCGCGTCCTTCGGCCCGGAGGAACGCTCGCCCTGGCCGATATCTACGCTCGCGGATGCCGTACCGGGGACTGGCCCGTGCGTTGCTGTTTCGCGCAGGCCACGGATCTGCAGACGGTGATGGAGCAGGTGACAGGTGCCGGATTTGAGATCGACGTGGTCGAGGAACACACCGAAATGCTGAAGAAGACCGCCGCCGATTTCGTGTTCCGTCACGGCTCCCTGCACGGCTTCTGGCAGGCCGTGACCGGCGACCCGGTGCTGGCACAGATGGCCTGCGACGCATCGCGGGTATCGAAACCCGGCTTGTTTCTGCTGATGGGGCATGCCGGGTAATAGGTCCCATAAGTCCTATAGGACCTATACGACCTATGAAACCCGATTAGACCGACAAGACAATCAAAAAAAACACGAGGCCCACATGAACGAATACGATCTCGACATCCTGCGCCTGCATACCCAGGGCTTCTGCTGCGCCCAGATCGTTCTGCAGATGGCGCTGGAGATGCAAGGCGTTGAAAATCCGGGTCTCATCCGGGCCATGTCCGGGCTGTGCGTGGGCTTTTCTTCACCGCAGGGCGCCTGCGGGGCCCTGACGGGTGCGGCCTGCCTTGTCGCTTATTATGCCGGAAAAGGGACTGCGCAGGAGCAGCCCAATGACAGGTTGCCTCTCATGCTCTCGGAGCTTTCCGAATGGTTCGAGGAGTACGCCGCACAGCGTTTCGGAGGCATCTCCTGCTCGGCCATCGTGCCCGACGGCAAGCCGGATTCGTCCATCTGCGGCGGTCTGGTGTCCGAGTGCTTCGGCAAGGCCATGACCATTCTGGTCGAAAACGGATTTGATCCTTCGAGCGATATCCATGGGTAAGGTGCTGGGTTCCATCCGCAGCGTATGTCCTGAATGCCTGAACCGGGTGAGCGGGGAGCTGGTGCAGGATGGGGATATCGTCAACATGGTCAAAAGGTGTCCTGAGCACGGAGAGTATTCGACCGTGGTCTGGCGCGGCGAACCGGCGTTTTCGAGCTGGGTGCGGCCCAAGATCCCTTTTGGCGGCGGCGTCCGCGAAGCGGTCGGCAATGGCTGCCCCTATGATTGCGGTCTGTGCGAACGCCATGCCCAGCGAACCTGCACGGCACTGGTCGAGATCACCGCGCGCTGCAACCTGCACTGTCCGGTCTGCTTTGCCGACAGCGGGGGAGCGGGGCCGGACCCTGACCATGACGTCCTGCGGCGCATGTTCGAGCAGACCATGGCCCGCACCGGCGGCTGCAATCTGCAGCTCTCCGGGGGAGAACCGACCGTACGCGACGATCTGCCGGAAATCGTGGGGCTGGCCAGGCGTGCCGGGTTCGGCTTTGTGCAGCTCAATACCAACGGGCTGCGTCTGGCCGAAGACTCCGCTTTGGCCGCAAAGCTCGCCGAAGCCGGGCTGTCGTCGATTTTCCTGCAGTTTGACGGCGTCCGTGACGATGTCTTTTGCACCCTGCGCGGCCGGGATCTGCTGGAGATAAAGATAAAGGCCATGGACCATGCCGCCGCAGCGGGTCTTGGCATCGTGCTCGTGCCGACCGTGGCGCGCGGGGTGAACACCGATCAGCTTTGGGATATCGTCCGGTTCGGGCTTGAGCGCCAGCCGCATGTGCGCGGCGTTCATTTTCAGCCCATGAGCTATTTCGGCCGCTTTCCCGCTGATTTTTCCCCGGATCACGTCACCCTGCCTGAAGTGATGGCCGGTCTGTGCGAACAGAGCGGCGGCGAGGTCAGGCCGGGAGATTTTTTGCCTCCGGGCTGCGAGCATGCCCTGTGTTCTTTTTCTGCCAAGTACATGACGCGTGAAGACGGCGTGCTCATGCGTCTTGGCAGCGGCTCCTGCGACTGCACGCCAAAACCCGCCGAAGCCGGAGCCCTCAAATCCATCGGCGTCACGGCCCGGCAGTGGTCGGCTCCTTGCGCCTCCGCTGCCCCGTCTGATCCCCCAGGCACGGAGTCCATCGCGGGGAGTGGCAATGACCTGGACCGCTTCCTGGCCCGGGCCAGAACGCACACCTTCACCATCTCGGGCATGGCCTTTCAGGATGCCTGGACCCTCAACCTGGAACGGCTGCAGGGCTGCTGCATCCACGTGGCCCAGCCTGACGGGCGGCTCATCCCCTTTTGCGCCTTCAACCTGACGGCCCGGGACGGCCGCAGCCTGTATCGCGGGCACCTATGAAACCAAGCAGCGTGGACGCCATGTCGGCCAGGCGTCTTGGTCTTGCCTGGCCTCTGGACCGGGAGCGGATCGAGGCCGCCCGCATGGACGCCCTGAGAAGAACCGTGGCTCATGCGCGTAAAAAGAGTCCCTGGTATCGTGAACTCCTGGCTGGGCTGGATCCGGACTCTCTTCGCTCCAGCGCCGACCTGGCACGCATTCCCTTTTTGAACGGCGCGGACTTGGCGGCTCACGGCCAGCAGTTGCTCTGCGTTTCCCAGGGCGAGGTGGCCCGCGTTGTCACCCTGCAGACCTCCGGCAGCACCGGCGCTCCCAAACGGCTGCATTTCACGCGCGAGGACCTGGACTCCACTGTCGATTTTTTTCAGCACGGCATGTTCTCGCTTGTTTCCTCCGAAGACAGGGTACTGGCGCTGCTTCCTTTTTCCTTGCCGGACAGCACCGGCGATCTGCTCATTCGCGCCCTGGCGCGGGGTGGCGTGGACTGCGTAGGCGTCTGGCCGCCGACAGACTCGGAGGCTTTGGCCCGGCGTATCCGGGACGAGAATTTTACCAGCATCGTCGGCCTGCCCCAGCATCTTCTGGCCCTCGCCTATGCACTTCCGCACGGTCTGGTGCGCACCATGCTGCTGTGCTCGGATTACGCACCGCAAACGCTGCGCACCCGTATCGAGGAAGTCTGCGGCTGCGAGACTTTTCTGCACTACGGCACCACCGAGACGGGACTTGGCGGGGGGGTGGAATGCGAGGCGCACGGGGGCTGTCACATGCGCGAGTCGGACCTGCTGATCGAGATCGTCGATCTGCGCACAGGCGATGCCGTACCCGAAGGCGAAGTGGGGGAGGTGGTCGTCACCACTTTGAACCGCCAGGCCATGCCGCTCTTGCGCTATCGCACCGCAGATCTGGCCAGTCTCGACACGTCGCCCTGTCTTTGCGGCGGAGTCACTGCGCGGCTGTGCGACATCCGTGGACGGCGCCGGGCCTGCCAGCTTGCCGGAGGTTTCTCCGTGGCCAGCCAGGACCTCGATGACGTCCTCTTCGGCCTCGACGGCCTGCTTGATTATCGCGCCTCTCTGACACGCTCGGCCGGAAGGGATGCAATCAGCGTTGAATTTCTGGCCAGGCCGGGGCATGAGCGACTGGAGCGGGAGATTCACCGTGCCCTGAAATCGGTCCCTGCCCTGCACATGGCCATGCAAAACCACAGCTTCGAGACAGGGCCCGCGTATGCGGTGGAGTCCTTTTCCCCGTCGCACACCTTGAAACGCACCATCCTCGATAAACGCGGGAGTTGTTCATGAACGATATATTTAGGTCTGTCATAGACGTTCTTCGAAAAGGGGAAGACGCTGTCTTCTGCGGCATCGTCGAGAGCTCGGGCTCGGCTCCACGCACTTCCGGGGCGCGCATGCTGGTGCTGTCGGACGGATCCATTTTCGGGTCGGTGGGCGGAGGCCCCGTCGAGGGCGCGTGTCAGGCCAAGGCCAAAAAACTGCTGCAAGGGATTGAAACCCATAATTTTTTGTCCTTTGACCTAAGTTCCGTCAAGGCCGCCGATGCAGGCATGGTCTGCGGGGGAGCGGTCAGGGTGTTGCTGCAGCGTGTCTCTGCGCAGCATCTGCCATTTTTCGAAAAAATCGAACGGTTGCGACATGAAAAACTAAGGCCGGTGCTGCTTACCGTCATGCCGCCGGAGCAGACTCCCGTACTGGCTGTCTGGACGCCGCGCGACGGACTGACGGGGGCCGGACTTTCCGATAATCTGACAGCGGAGCTGGCACGCAAGGCCGTCAAGACGCGTCAGTCGTTCAGTCTGGAAGAGGATGGCGTGCATGTTTTCGCGGAACCCGTCATTGCGCCTACGGTGCTGCATCTGGTCGGCGCGGGGCATGTGGCCCTGGCCACGGCCAAGGTCGCGGCTTTTACCGGCTTCGAGGTCGTGGTCATGGACGACCGCTCGGAGTTCGCCAGCGTCGAGCGTTATCCCGAAGCGCGCGAAGTGCGCGTGCTCGAGAATTTCGATGGCTGCCTGGGGCGCCTCGGCCCCGACGACTACGTGGTCATCGTCACCCGCGGCCATCTGCACGACCGCGACGTCCTGGCCCAGGCGCTGGGGACCTCTGCCGGGTACATCGGCATGATCGGCAGCCGCAGCAAGCGCGACGCGGTGTACCGCTCCCTGCTTGAATCGGGCTTCACGGAGCAGGATCTGGCGCGGGTGCGCTGTCCCATCGGTCTGCCCATCGGAGCCGACACCCCCGAAGAGATTGCGGTCAGCATCGTTGGCGAGTTGATCGGCGAGCGGGCCGGGCTGTCCGCGTGATCTCGGCCAAGCCTCGTTTCGCGGCGGTTGTGCTGGCCGCCGGGCTGTCCTCGCGCATGGGGGATTTCAAGCCGCTCATGGACCTGGCGGGAGAAACGGTTCTGGCCCGCTGCGTGGAGGCGTTCAGGGCTGCGGGGATCGGTGACGTCGTGGTCGTGACCGGTCATCGAGCGTCGGAAGTTCAAGCAGAGGTTGAAAGATTGGGCGTTTCGTCCATCCATAATTCCGCTTACGAGCAGGGCATGTTTTCTTCGGTTCGTGCGGCGGTGGCCTCACTGTCCGATCTCGATGCCTTTTTCCTCCTGCCCGTGGACATTCCGTTGGTGCGCTCCGCGACCATTGCTTCGTTGGTTCAGGCCTATGACGGGCGCATTGCCTATCCCTGTTTCGAAGGCGAGCGCGGGCATCCTCCTCTTGTCCCTGCCCGGCTCATTCCTGCGGTTCTGGATCACGACGGGGGCGGAGGCATGAAAAGCCTGCTGGAGGCGCATCCGGCTCTGGACGTGCCTGTCTGGGACCAGGGGACGCTGCTGGACGCCGACACTCCGGACGACTTCGCGGCCCTGGTCCGTCGCGCCGAACGACAGCATGTCGGCGAGAGGGCAGAAGCCGCGGCTCTGGCCGCTCTGATCATGCCGGAGCGCGGCGTGGCCCATGGGCGGGCCGTAGCCTCCGTTGCCTTGCGACTGGGCGAGGAGCTCATCCGCCATGGCGGAGCCCTGGATCTGGATCTGATTCACAACGCGGCACTTCTGCACGATCTGGCCAAGGGCCAGCCCGGACACGAGAGGTGCGGCGGCGAGCTTTTGGCCGGGCTGGGTTTGCATGGTCTGGCCGGGATCGTGGCCAGCCATCGCGATGTCCCGCCGCCGGTCTCCGGCGTGCTCACGGAAAAGGAAGTCGTCTGTCTGGCGGACAAGCTGGTACGCGGTTCGCAGAGGATTTCGGTGCAGGAGCGGTTTGGGGAGAAGCTGGATCTTTACAGTCACGATGAGGAAGCCTGCGCCGCCATTCGTGGTCGCTTGAACAACTCCCTGGGACTTTTGGCCATGGTGGAACGGAGCTGCGGCCGGGGTTTGGAGGAGATTCTGGACGGGGTGCTTTCGTGAGCGAAATCTATCTCATTCGACATGGCGAAATCACCCAGTTCACGCCGCGCCGTTTTGTCGGTCAGCGCGATCTGCCGCTGACGGATCGTGGCCGCTCGCAGATGCGTCAGGTGGCGGGATATCTTGCTCATAAAGGGATGAAACGGCTACTGTGCAGCCCGCTTTCGCGCTGCGTGGAGAGCGCGGCCATTGTCGGTTCGGTCCTCGGGCTCAGGCCCGAAGCCGCGCCGGATCTGCGCGAGATAGCCCTGGGCGACTGGGAGGGCTTGACGGTGCAGGAGGTGTGGGAACGCTTTCCCGGAGAGTATGAGGCGCGGGGGCGGGATCTGTCCGGGTTCAGGCCGCCGGGTGGCGAGAGTTTCGCGGATGTTCAGCATCGGGCCTGGGCCGCTTTCGAGACTTTGTCGGACTTCAATGCCCCGCAGGCCATCGTCGCCCACGGCGGGGTGAACCGTGTGCTGCTGTGCCGCATCCTGGGCATGCCTCTTGAGAACCTGTTCCGGCTGGGTCAGGATTACGCTTGCGTGAACCTTCTGCAAGCCCACGAAGGTGGATACCGGGTTGGTAAACTGAATGCGTCCGCTCTAACCGGATGAGCCCAAAAAAAGAGGCCTGGGCGCGATCTTTCGCCACAGGCCTCTGCATTTCAACGTTTCCGAAAGCGCGAATTGCTATCGATCGTATTCCTTGGCGTATGCTGCGTCATTGTAGAGACCTTCGCCGTATTTTTCCTTGCCGTATCCGGACAGGAGGGCCTGACCCTTGTCGGAAGCAACAAAGTCGATGAACTTGCTACCTAAAACCGCGCCGGGGCTGCCTTCTTCGGCGCTGACCAGCGCATTGTACGTGTTCACGAGAAATCTGTCGCCCCTGAACAGAATTTGCAGGTTTTTCAGGTCGTTTTTGGCCGCCACCCAGGTACTGGAATCGGTCATGAAATAGCCCCGCTCCGCATCGGCGCGTTTGAGCGTCGCCATCATGAAATCCTTGGTCACGACATACCATTCGCCTTCTGGAGTGATACCGGCATTTTTCCAGGCATCCATTTCCTTCTTGTGGGTTCCGGAGTTGTCGCCACGGGAGAAGAACAAGGATTTTGCGGCGGCGATGCGCTGATAGGCGTCCGCTGCGTCTTTGGCCTGGGCGATCTGAGCCGGATCCTCGGCTGGGCCGACAATGTAGAATTCATTGGAACCGATGAGGGTCCGCTTCATGGCCCAGCCCTCCTCGACGGCTTTTTTCTCCGCTGCCGGAGCGTGCACCATGATCATGTCGACCTGCTTCTCCTTGAGCAGTTTCAAGGATGCTCCTGATCCCGCCTTGACCCAGCACATTTTGGCGTCGTTGTCCTTGGCGAACTCTTCGGCCAGAACTTTCAGCAGCCCAAGCTCGCCCGGACTGCCTGTCGCCAGCGAAAAGACCTGCGAACCTTCCCCGTAAGACTCGGCGCAATCCGCTCCGAAAGCGGGAATGCTTGCCATCGCGATGAGCAGCAGCGCAACAATGAAACGTTTCAAGCCCATGTCTTCATCTCCCTGTTGACGGTTGAGTACAATGAAAATCATGCCTCATGGCAGTTTGCGTAGCTTTACCGGGCAATTATTGGCAAGGGTTTTGTGTCACATAAGACATGTTTCTGTTTCCATAATTCGATGAAAACCGTCTTTACTTCGAATCAGGTCAGGCATAAGTGGAAAAAAGGGGATGGGGTCCCCCTTGAACCGCGACAGCCGCCGATGACTCCTCCATTTGCACCAGCGATGGTAGGATTTTTTTTGGCCTTCAAACCACGCTTGGACGTGGTTTTTTTGTTCGCTGACACCGATGTTTTGCAATGCACGGGACAAGCCGCCTGCTCGGACTTCCCTGTGACCACGGGAACACATGATTCATGAGTGAGGAAGATGATGTCGAAAATCGCCTTGATCGCCCTGGCCGGAGCGTTTGGCACGCTGTGCCGTTACTGGCTCACGGGTCTGACCGATGACATTCTGGGCCGGGATTTTCCCTGGGGAACGTGGGCCGTGAACATTCTGGGCTGTTTCATGTTCGGCCTGGTCTGGATTCTGGCCGAGGAGCGCGGGCTTATGTCCCCGCAGGCGCGGATACTCATCCTGACCGGGTTCATGGGCGCGTTCACCACGTTTTCCACATTCATCTTCGAGAGCGGCGGCCTGGTCGGCGACGCGCAATGGCTGAGGCTCGCAGCCAATGTCGCCGGGCAGAATCTGGTCGGTTTCGCGGCCCTTTATCTTGGCGTGGGCCTTGGCCGGGTCATCTAGCAGATCGCCGTGCATGCACCTGCCTGTTGGCGAAACAGGTTACCGGCTGCAAACACGGGTTAGCCCCATTGCGTTTTTTCGGAGTGGTGTTTATACGAAGTTTAAACATCTGGAGGAAAGACATGACCGAAGCAGTTCTCGACATCAAGAAGTGGGGTAACAACCTCGGCGTTCGCCTGCCTGCGGCAGTGGCTCGGGAAGCCAAGCTTCATGCGGATCAGCGGGTGCGACTTACCGTTGACGGGGGGAAAATCACCATTACTCCCCTGGGCGAGGCCCCGCAGACTCTGGAACAGCGGCTGGCCCGCTTCGACCCGGCACGCCATGGCGGAGAATCCATGCAGACCTTGGAGCATCTCGGGGCCGAAGCATGGCAGGAGTGAAAGGAACTTCAAGCTGGGTCCCCGGCCGCCGCGAAATCATCTGGATAGACTGTTCGCCCCAGGCAGGGCGGGAAATGCGTGACCTGCATCCATTTCTGGTCCTGTCGACACGTCCCTTCAATGACCGGACCTCGCTGGTCATCGGCCTGCCCATGACCACGGCGGAATATAACAAGGACAATCCCTTTGCCGTGGCGATCGGCAAGGTGAAAAAAGGGCGCAGCCTTGTGCCCGCCTATGTGCTTTGCCATCAGCCCAAGTCTTTCGACTGGCGAGCCCGCAACGCCAAACCCCACCCCATGGGACAGCTCTCCGAAACTCTTTTCGCCGAAGCCTGTGTGATCTTGAATCAGATTGTGCAGCTTGCCTGAGGCTTCAAGTAAAAACTGTTTTTTGGCTCCAGCGACAATTGTTTCGATTTTCAATGCAGCATACGAGCCCGGTCTCGCGGACGGAAGGTGAGGTCAAAATTCAGTATCGCTTCAGCTCCTGCTTGCAGAGCACCCTGTAGACTCCGTCTTCGTCAGCCGGGTGGACGAGGAGCGTTGAACGGCCGTCCATGCAAATCGTCTTGAGCTGGTCCGAGACGGCTATGCGTGCGTCGTCCGGCACCTTCGCCCCGTCCGGCGTGCGGATGGTTTCCACCGACTCGAAGGCCAGGAGTCTTTCCACGCTCACGATCTCGCCGTCCGGGCCCAGATGGAACCAGCCCCGGAAACGGCCGTCGTTCCCCCCCAGCCGCAGCCCGATGCCCGCCAAGGCCCCGATGATCCCGCCGCCGGTACCTCCATGTTCGGAAAGATGCACGCCAAGCGTGCTCGCCAGGGCATAGGCCTCGTCCTTGGTCAGGACCTCTTTTTTGGCGCGCAGCCCAAAGGAAATGAGGGCTTCCCGGGTGCCGTTTGCCGGTTCCTGCGCAATGCACAGTCCCGGGTCGGAACCGGGCGCGCTGTTTTTTTTCAGATAGGCGCTCAGAAAATCGACGTACGTTTCTCTTGGCACATCGGTCTTTGCCGTAAAAACCATGGAGCTGTTGTGGGAGGTGTAGGGGATGTCCGGGTGCACGAAGAGCTGGTGGCGTGAAATCATGGAATAGGTGCCCCAGCCGAGGGCCGTCATCTCGCGGCAGGCGTCCTCGACGAGCCAGCCCGTGCCCTTGCTCTCCAGATTGTCGGTGTCGTCCATGCAGATCATGAGTTTCACGGGTTGGCTCCTGAATCATCGGGTTTGGGTTTGGCGGGGAAAGTCGATCATGGCATAATAACCGTGCTGCCACAATCGTCGCCATGCGGGGGTACTTTACGAGCATTGGACATGGACTTCGTGTCGGCGTATTGGGGCACACTCATATTCAATGCTTCACAGGTCACCCCAAAACGGCGATCTGCTGCGTCATAGAAATATCCAGGCCGCTCAAGTACGTTTATGACCGCGCGTCCTGCGAATTTTGAATTTTTATGGCAGCCAGTTAAAAGCACATAAGGAATCTGCATGAAAGATAACGGCAACAGCGCCCTCGGCCGCTCCCTCTGGCGGCTGGTGCGTTTCGCCCGCCCCCATGCGCGGCGGATCGGTCTCGGCCTTGCGGCCAATGCCGGGGCCAGGTTTTTCGACCTGCTGCCCATGATCGTGGTCGGCAGGGTGGTGGACATGGTCGCCATCGCCCTGCGCGAGGGGCAGAACCTTGCCGCCGATGATTTCATCTGGGCAGGCCTGCTGGTGCTGGGCACTTTTGCGGGGCTGGCCATATTTCAGAGCGTCAGCGACTTCACCCTTGACGCGGCGGCGCAGAAGATCCGCCATGACCTGCGGGTCGACCTCTACACCCATGTGCAAAAGCTCGACGTGTCCTACTTCGAGTCCCGCCAGACCGGCGACATCATGGCCGTGCTGGCCGGGGACGTGGACAATCTGGAGCGCTTCTTTTCCGACACGTCAACCAGCATCGTGCGCCTTTTCATCACCTTCACCGGAATCTACGGCATTCTTTTCTGGATGGACTACCATCTGGCGCTGCTGCTCCTCGCGCCCATGCCCATCGCCATCTGGGCCGTGCGCTTCTTTGCCACCCGCGTCGCACCGCAGTACCGCAAGGCAAGAAAAGCCGTCGGTGACATCAACGCCATCCTCGAAAACAATCTGCAGGGCATGAACGTCATCCAGGCCTATTCCGCGCAGGATCACCAGACCGGCCGCATCCGCCTGCGCTCCGAGGAATACCGCGACGCCGCCATCCGTGCGGCCCGTGAGCGGGCGCGATTCGTGCCCCTGCTCTACGGTGTCGCGGGGCTCGGGTATGCGCTGCTCATTGGCGGTGGCGGGTGGATGACATTTTCCGGCATCGGCCCCAGCGTCGGCGACTTCACGACCTTCGTGCTCCTGGCCATGCGTCTCATCCTGCCCCTTTTCGTTTTCGGCATGCTCATCAACCAGATTCAGCAATCAGAGGCTTCGGCCCTGCGCATCAATGAGATCTTCGACACTTCGCCCACGGTGCGTGATCAGGCCAAGGCCTTGCCTCTTGAAGGGGAGCTTGAACGGGTTGAGGTTCGCGATGTCTGCTTTGCCTATCCGGAGCGCGAAAAGGTCTTGTGCGGCATAAATTTGCTACTGGAGCGCGGCCGGGTGCTGGGTGTGGTCGGTCCCACGGGGGCCGGCAAGAGTTCACTGGCCAAGCTCATGCTGCGCTACTACGACCCCATGGAAGGGGAGATTCTGGCCAATGGCCGCGCATTGTCCTCCTTGACCCTGGATTCATGGCGCGGGCGCATCGGCTATGTTTCGCAGGAGGCCTACCTGTTTCACGGCACGGTGTCCGAAAACATCCGCCTCGGGTCGCCATCTGCCACGGATGAAGACGTCATGCGGGCAGCGGACATGGCCGGCGCAGGAGATTTCATCACCGCCTTGCCCCAAGGGTACGAGACCATGGTCGGGGACCGGGGCATGAAACTCTCCGGCGGGCAGCGGCAGCGCATTTCTCTGGCGCGGGCAATCCTGCGCGATCCGGAATTTTTGATTCTCGACGAGGCCACCTCCAGCGTGGATACGCGCACGGAGGAAGTCATCCAGAACAACCTGAAGAACCTGCGCTCAGGCCGCATCACCCTGGCCATCGCGCATCGCCTGTCCACGGTGCGGCACTGCGACGAGATCGTCGTTGTCGTCGACGGCATCATCGTCGAGCGGGGCACGCATGAGGAACTGGTCGCGGCAGGCGGCGTTTATGCCGGGTTGTGGCAGGTGCAGAGCGGGGAGTAGGGCGGAAAAAGATCTCGGAATAAAAAAAGCCCGCTCGGACCTTGCGGTCCGGCGGGCATTCTTGCGTTTGGCCCCGTATCAATTTTCCGATGGAATGGGCGGGGCCTTGGGTTCGGGCGCCTTTTTCGGGGCGGACTTGGCGGGGGCTTTGCGGGTCAGGCGTTCCTGAAGTTTCTGCGCGGCCAGTCGGGTCTCTCCGGGGCCGGCCAGGAAGAGCATCTCGCCCTTGGGCGTAAACCAGTGCCAGCCTTCCGGTTTTGTGAGCAGGATGGCTCCTTTCTTTTCCAGGTATTCGAGGTCCTTGCCGGATTCGACCGCCTGCTGGAGCTGAATCTGCAGATTGTCCGTTTCAAGTACGATGGAGGCGGTGCGGAACAGCTCGAAAGCTCCGTGGGAAATATCCATGAGCAACCCCTGGTCCGGGGTCTTTTTGGTCGTCAGGGCCTTTTCCAGTTCCAGGAGGTCTTTTTTCAGGTCTTTGAGTTCCGCGATGGCCATGTCCCTGGCCATATCGCCCTGTTCCTTGATGGTCTTGGCCAATTGATGCTGTAGCGCCTTGCTCATCTCACTCCTTCCTCGGGTTGTCGTTGCCTGATCTAGAGAATCTGCCCTAAAAACTCCTTTGTCCGTTCCAGGGTGGGCGCGGTGAAGAAATGCTCGGGCACGCCCTGTTCGAGTATCTCGCCCCTGTCCATGAAAAGCACCCTGTCCGCCATTTCGCGCGCGAAACCCATTTCGTGGGTGACCACGACCATGGTCATGCCTTCACGGGCCAGGTTCTTCATGACGTCCAGCACCTCGCCGACCATTTCCGGATCAAGGGCGGAGGTGGGTTCGTCGAAAAGCATGATCTTGGGGTCCATGGCCAGTGACCGGGCAATGGCCACGCGCTGCTGCTGGCCGCCGGAGAGCTGGTCGGGCCTAACCGCGAATTTTTCCGCGATGCCGACCTTTTCCAGGAGCGCCATGCCTTTGGCCTCGGCCTCTTTTTTCGAGCGTCCTCGCACCGTCATCTGAGCCATGGTCAGGTTTTCCAGCACGGTCTTGTGCGGGAAGAGGTTGAAGGACTGGAAGACCATGCCCACCTCGGCGCGAATGGCGTTGATATCGCACTTGGGGTCCAGAATGTCCACGCCGTCGATGATGATGTGTCCGGTATCCGCGTATTCAAGCCTGTTAAGGCAGCGCAGGAAGGTTGATTTGCCGGAACCGGACGGCCCGATGATGACCACGACCTCGCCGTGCGCCACGGTGCAGGATACCCGGTTCAAGGCCTGCAGGCGCTCCGGGGTGTAGAAGAACTTGTCGATGCTTTGAACGTCGATGATGGGCGGCTTGTGCATGAATATCCTCAGATGGCCTTGCGTTCGAGATACTGCACGAACATGGACAGGGTAAAGGTCAGAAACAGGTACAAAATGGCGCACACGATCCAGATCTCGAAGGGCTGCAGGGACGAGGACACCACTTCGCGCGAGGCCTTGGTCAGTTCGCGGATGGAGATGACGCCGAGCAGTGAGGAGTCCTTGACCAGGCTGATGAACTGGCCGGCCAGCGGCGGCAGGATGCGGCGGAAGGCCTGGGGCAGGATGACCTTGCGCATGGCCTTGTTGTAAGTCATCCCGAGCGAGCGCGCGGCCTCCATCTGGCCGCGGTGCACGGACTGGATGCCGGCGCGCACGATCTCCGCGGTATAGGCGCCGGTGAATATGCCAAGGGCCATGACGCCGAACCACAGGGGTGGAACCTGGCTGAAGCCGTATTGGGACAGCATGCTGTTGATGACCGTGCCGACCACGAAGTACCAGAGAAAAATCTGCACCAATAGGGGTGAGCCGCGGATGAGTTCGATGTAGACGATGGCGCCCCAGCGCAGGGCCGGGTTGTCGGATATGCGGGCCAATCCCGTGAACAGGCCGAGAATGATGCCGAAGATGATGGCCAGGGCGCTGACCTCCAGGGTCAGCAGCAGGCCTTCGACCAATATGCCGGGTTTGGTCTGGATGTAAAATCCGATGCTGTCGCCAGGATAGACGTAATCGCCCTGGGACAGCAAGAGGGAGGTCTGGGGCAGGGTGTGGCTTTCTTCGCCGTCGTCGCCCCGGACCGTCACCAGCACATCCTCGCCGGCTTCGTCGATGGAGATGATGGTGCCTTCCATCTCCGCCCGGATGCTTACCTTGTCGTCGTAAATGAAATACTGGGGCACGCGGTTCCATCGCCATGTGTACTCCACCTGTTTTGTGGAGTAATAGAGCACGGCCATGAGTCCGCAGAGCCCGAGCACGAAGGCGAAGCTCCAGAACTGGTAGTAAAATTTGCTTTTGGGCCGATCGAGTCCGGTGTAAGTGGCCATTGTTCGTCCTGGTGAGGCTTGAGTCATGAAACGAGGAATCCGGCGTGAAAGCCGGATTCCTCAGCATGTCTTGATTACTGGATGTCCCTCAGCCACTCGGTGCCCTTGATCCACTTGTTGTAGATGCGGTCGAAGCGGCCGTCGTTCTTGATCTGTGCCAGGAAGTTGTCCAGCCAGTTCAGGAAATCCGGGTCGCCTTTCTTTACGCCGAAGCCCAGGGGCTCGTAGGTGAAGACCTGGTCCAGGAGGACGAGGTTCGCACCGCCCTGCTGGGCCATGAAGACCACGCAGAAGGGCAGGTCGTAGACAAATGCGTCGGCCTGACCGTTGACCACTTCCATGGCGCCGTCGGATTCCTTCTCAAAGCTCTTGTACTGTGCCTTGGGGATCATGCGCTTGGCAGCCTGCTCGCCGGTGGTGCCGATGCGGGAGACAACGGTGAACTTGGGATCGTTTAAGTCCTTGTACGAGGTGACCGTGCCTTCATGCTTCTTGTTCAGCAGGATGGCCTGGCCCACGACGATGTACGGATCGGCGAAATTGATCTGCAGGTTGCGTTCCTGGGTCACGGTCATGCCGGAAATGATGATGTCGAACTTGTCGGCCATGAGGGCGGGGATGATGCCGTCATAGTCGGTGTTGACGATGGTCAGCTTGACGCCCATGGCCTTGGCCATTTCCTTGGCCATGTCCACGTCGAAACCGACGATGTCGCCTTTCTTGTCCGTCATCTCGAAGGGCATGTACCCTGCATCGAGGCCCACGCGCAGTTCGCCGCGCTTCAGGATTTCGTTCAGGGTTGATTTCTGGGCCAGTTCGATGTCGGCAGCCAGGGCGGGCATGGCCGCGAACGCGACCAGAAGCAGAGCCAAAACAGTCTTCGTCACAAAACGCATAGAGCCTCCTCTTTGGTTACAAGGTTTGCCGGTGGTCAATATTTTCCCTCGGTCAGAACCTCTTTGATGTTCATCTTCACTTTGCAGTAGTCGCAAGTGGGTATTTCCTCTTCGGGCAGGCAGATGATTTTGGTCTGCTTGCATTTGGGGCAGGCGACTTCGACGAATTCACGCTTGTATCGATTTTTGAACAGTTCCATATATGAATCCCCCTCGCGTTGAATCCCCTACGCGGTGCTGGTGCAAAACTCAAGAAACAGGGCCTTCAAGGCGCAGGGACAGGCAGGTCAGCCCGCCGTCCATCTTGCGGTACTCGCTGGTGTCGAGTTCCACGATGGGCAGGCCAAGCGGTTCAAGTAGCTTTCTGGTGCCTGGGTAGCCTGCGGGCATGATCAGGGTCCCGTTCACGAGCAGCGTGTTGGCCGCATATTCCTCGCCTTCGGGACAGACAATCTGCCTGAAACCCTTGATGGCCGGGTGCCCGGCAAAGTCCGCCGTGACCAGCATGGTGTTTTCGCCAACAAAGTTGAGGCTCGATTTGAGATGCAGGCCGGCGGCGACGCGGATGATGTCGCTCTGGTAGTCGTGGCCGGACAGGATGGAGGCGAGTTGACGCGCGCCTTCCTCGTTGGTGCGATCGGACACGCCGATGAAAAAGCGTTTGCCGACCTGCAGGATGTCGCCGCCGTCCAGGGTGCCAGGTTCCTCAATGTGGGCCAGGGGGCGGTGCGCTGACAGCGGACCGGTCATGGACTTCGTTTCGCCCTGGCGGGAAGGCGCACCGGGCCGCGAGACAATGGCGACTTCGCGTACGACCACGGCCGTGTCCTCGACAAAGCAGGCGTCGGGGAAGCCCGGCGCGGCAGGCAGGACCTCGACGGTCAGGCCAAGGGACTCAAGGCAGCGGACGTAGGCATCGTGCTGGGCCAGGGCCAGGTCGAGATCTGGAGCGGGCAGGGTGGATGTGGTCAGGCCCTGTGGGTAGTCCGGGCCGGGGATGCGGGTGATGGCGTGAGAAAACATGGGATATCCTTGTCTGATTGATGTTCGAATCGGATTTCCCAAGCAAGAAAAATCTTCTTTGGCAAGTATTATTGTCCGTTCAACGTGCGGTTTTTTTGGGACAAAAGGTCTTCGATGGTATCCGTGTCCCTGCTGACCGCCTCGGCGCGGGCGATGCTCCCGTTGCCGAACTTGTCCTGAATGCGGTCCATGGTTTCGTCGAGCGCTTGGCTGCGCTTGCGTCTTTCGTCTGGCATGAGTGGCAATTGAGCCTGCACGAGTCTGAAGTTGGACACGCCGGTGCCGATGAGCCGCACGGGTTGTGGCAGGTTTTCCGTCGCCAGCAGCCTGCGCGCGGCATCGAAGATCTCGGTGGTGATGTCTGTGGGGCGCTGCAATGTTTTGCTGCGGGTGATGGCGGAAAAATCGTGGAACTTGATCTTGAGCGTCACGGTCACCCCTTTTTTTCCGATCCCTCGCAGTTCCCGTCCGACCCGTTCGGCCTGAATCAGCAATTGGCGTTCGAGCAGCGTGCGGTCAAGGGTATCCCGGTCGAGGGTGTTCTCTGCACTGCAGGATTTGGGATCGCTGTCCGGGACGACCGGGGATTCGTCGATGCCGCAGGCCCGGTCGTGCAGGAATGCGCCGCGCTTGCCAAGGGCTTCGGCCCAGTAGGCTTTGGGGCGTGCGAGCACATCGGGCACCGTGGTTACGCCCATGCGGCGCAGTTCCTCCGCAAAGTGCTTGCCGACTCCGGGGATCTTGCCGAGGGGAAGGGCCTGTACGAAGGCAGGGGCGTCGGCGGGGCGGATGCGGGTCAGACCGTCCGGTTTGTTCCAGTCCGAGGCGATCTTGGCCAGGAATTTGTTCGGCGCAATACCCACCGAGCAGGTCAGGTCTGTCGCGGAGAGGATTTCGGCCTTAAGGCGCATGGCGAGGTTTTCAGGAGGACCGAAAATGCGGCGGGTACCGCTTATGTCGGCATAGGCCTCGTCCACGGAAGCCTGTTCCACAAGCGGACACAGATCGTGGATGATGTCCATGATCTGTTTTGAGACTTCGCGGTAGCGGGACATGCGGCCCGGCAGGAACACCGCGTGAGGGCAGAGCTTTCTGGCCTGCACGATGGGCATGGCCGATCGTATCCCGAACTTTCTGGCCTCGTAGGATGCCGCCGAGGCCACTCCGCGCAGGGACTGGCCAATGACTACGGGCTTGCCGCGCAATCCGGGATCGTCGGCCTGTTCCACAGAGGTGAAGAAGGCGTCCATGTCCAAATGCAGGATCGTTCGTTCAAAATTTGGGGTATGGGTGGACATTTCTTCCATAGCCTGTAATTTTCAGCTGTCATTGAGGCGGTCAAGTCAAAATTGTCAGGACAAAGTTGTCTGTAGGCTGTATTTTTTTGGTTTCCCATTTTTTCTGCCTTTGACAACAAATTGTGATACGGTTAAAGATAAAGAGACGCATTTTTCGAGAATTGTCCGCTTTCTTTTTGAAATGTAATATCAACCCGAGGAGTGAAGTGTATGAAAGTAAACAAATTGGTCATGTTGACTCTGCTTTTGGTCCTTTTTTCTGCGACAGCGGCCGTTGCCGCCGACAACTATGTGCGCAAGGTAGACAACTTCTTCATCCTGATCGACCGCTCTGGCTCCATGGATGAAAAGTATGTCGGCACTTCGGACAAAAAGATCGTTCTGGCCAAAGCCCTGGTCGAACGCATGAACGCCATGATCCCCGAGCTCGGGTATCAGGGTGCGCTGAACACCGCCGCCCCGGCTGGTGAACTCCAGGCTCTGGAAGCCTATACAACTGCCGGTTACGGCGCTTCCCTGGCCCAGATCCCCACGCTGATCGGCTCCAACCCCACCCCCCTGGGTCACGGTCTGGCCGCTCTTGAGCCCGCCCTGCAGGGCGCCGTGGGCCGCAATGCCGTGATCATCGTGTCCGATGGTCAGGAAAACATGGGAGACGGCTCCGTCAAGGTGGCCGCTGCTCTGGCCGAAAAATACGGCGTGTGCTTTCACACCATCAGCTTTGCCGACACCGTGAATGGCAACCAGCCCCTGCTTGACGCCATCACCGCCCTGAAGCCCTGCGGCGTAGGCGCTTCCGCTGCCCAGTTGACCGATGACGCCGCCCTGCAGAAGTTCGTGCAGGCCGTTTTCTACGATATGGGCGCTGTTGATCCCTGCTCCCTGGATGACGACAACGACGGCGTGAACAACTGCATCGACAAGTGCCCCGACACCCTGGCCGGCCTGGCTGTTGACGCTGACGGCTGCCCCATCGCCGATGTTGTGACCCTCAGGGTCTTCTTCGACTTCGACAAGTCCGAAATCAAGCCCCAGTACCATCAGGAGCTGGCTGACTTCGCTTCCTACATGAGACAGCAGCAGTCCTTTACCGTTGTTGAAATCGCCGGACACACCGATTCCGTGGGCTCCGACGAATACAACCAGAAGCTGTCCGAGCGCCGCGCCAAGGCTGTTCGCGACTATCTGGTCAACGAACTGGGCATGGACGGCAACCTGTTCTCCGCCGTTGGTTATGGCGAGAGCCAGCCCATTGCCACCAACGACACCGAAGAAGGCCGCGCCCTGAACCGCCGCATCATTGCCGAGCTGAAGGGTGTTTACAAGAAGAAGTAAGTTCTTCTTTCATCAGACAACAAAAGGCGGTCCTTCACGGGGCCGCCTTTTTATTTGTCAGCGCGGCGAAAGGTGACTACGCCTATTGTCTGCGCAGCCGATTGCGATGCCACATGGCATTGGCTTTTGCGCTGCCTGATCACGAAAAAGGAAGACCGCATGCAGGAATATGAGGAGAAGGTGGGGGTGACGGACGTGGGCCAGCGGCTGGACGTTTTCTGGCAGCTCTGCCTTGACGAGGAAGGTGTGGCCAGAAGCCGCATCCAGGCCTGGATCAGGGACGGCCGGGCACGGATAGGTGGACGGGTCTGCACCAAGGCATCCACGAAGCTCGCCCCCGGCCAGGTCTTGACCCTGGCTCCCGACTATCCGGATTCGAGCATCGTTCCCCATGACGGACCTCTGCAAGTGGTTTTTGCGGACGAGCATCTTGCCGTCATCGACAAGAGCGCGGCTCTGACCGTTCATCCGGCACCGTCCGTCAATGAACCGACCCTGGTCCATCGCGCGGCCCATCATTTTCCAGCCCTGCTGAATCAGCCGGGGGAGCGCCCCGGCGTGGTTCACCGTCTGGACAAAGACACCTCGGGGCTTATCGCCATGGCCCTCAGTGAACCGGCGCGTCTTGAGCTGACCCGGGCCTTTGCCTCGCGGGAGGTCTACAAGGAATACCTGGCCCTGGTCTCCGGGGTGCCGGAATCCGGCGGCGTCGTGAATCTTCCGCTTGGGCGGCACCCAAGCATAAAGACGCGCATGGCCGTGGTCGAACGGGGCGGCCGTGCGGCCGAGACCCGCTACCAAAGGGTCTGGATTGCGCCGGACAGAAGCGCCTCCCTGGTGCGGGTGCGCATCATGACCGGGCGCACCCACCAGATTCGCGTGCATCTGGCGACACTTGGCCATCCCATTCTGGGTGATGCGGTCTACGCCGACAAGGTGACGGCCGCGCGTGCTCCGAGGCAGATGCTGCACGCTTGGCAGTTGCGCTTCGATCATCCCCGCACCGGAGAGCCTCTGGAGTTTGTCGCCCCGCCTCCGGAAGATTTTCTTGAAGCGCTGGACGGGCTTTGCCGCGAGCGGGCCTGTATCGGCCTGACCGGGGCCGTGGGCAGCGGCAAATCCACGGTGCGCGCCGTGGTGGAGGAAATGGGCGTGCCCGTGTTCTGCGCGGACAGGGTGGTCGCGGCGAGCTATGCGCCGGGCGGGGAGGGGTGCGCGATTCTGGAGCATCATTTCGGTGCCCGCTTCTCGCTCCCCGGTGGCGGGGTGGACAAGGACCTGCTCTTTGGCGCCATGAGGGAATCCGAAAGCCTGCGCCGCGAGGTCGAGCGCCTGGTTCATCCGCTGGTGCGCCACGCCCTGCACGCCTTCAGAACGTCCCAGGACAGTGACGTGACCCTGGCCGAGATTCCTCTTTTGTGTGAGGCGGGCCTTGCCGGAGAGGTTGATCTCGTGGCCGTGGTCTTCTGTCCGGACCAGTCACGCCACGCCAGGCTGCGGGAGCGCGGCTGGGAGCCGGAACGTATAGCCCTGTTCGATTCCTGGCAGCGGCCCCAGGCCGAAAAGGTGGCCATGGCTAAGCTGGTGATCGACAATTCCGGGTCGCTGGACCAGCTCCATTGCCGCTCACGGTCCCTTGTCGAGGTGGTGCGCGCCATGCTGAACGGGCGCGCCCTGCGGCGCATGGAAGAGCTGCACGCTTTTTTCGAAAACCCGGACACCATGGAAGATACGGACTGAATCATGTTTCCCCTGCGCGACAACATCCCCTCGCGGCACCGGTCCTACGCCATGTGGAGCCTGCTTGCCCTGAACATCGTTATTTTTCTGGCCGCCCTGGGTTTGAGCGCAGCGCAGGAGTTCAGGCTCTTTCACCTCTACGGCGTGGTGCCGGCCCGCTATTTCGATCCGCAGTGGGCCATGATCCACGGGTATCCCGACGGCCTGCTGCTGCCCCTTGGCACGCACATGTTCCTGCATTCCGGGTGGCTGCACCTCATCGCCAACATGTGGACCCTGTGGATTTTCGGGGACAACGTGGAAGACGTGATGGGTCCTTTCAAGTTCCTGGCTTTCTACCTGCTCTGCGGGCTGGGCGCCCTGGGGGTGCACATGCTCACCGAACCCGGTTCGGTGGTGCCGGTGGTGGGGGCTTCCGGGGCCATCGCCGGAGTCATGGGCGCCTACTTCTTCCTGTACCCGCACGCCAAGGTGGTCACCTTTCTGCCCATCCTGATCATCCCCTTTGTCTTCGAACTGCCGGCCGTGTTCTACCTTGGAGCCTGGTTCATGACCCAGGTCCTTTCCGGGATGCTGGCCCCGTCCGGGGGCGGCGGGGTGGCCTGGTGGGCGCATATCGGCGGGTTCGTGGCCGGGATGCTGCTGCTTCGATTCTTTCGCGACGAATCCCGCTGTTACTATTGCTATCGTTCCGAAACCTTCAAGGAGTGGAAATAGCCCGACTGGACATTTGGGCCTGCCTCAATTAAGCGCAGGTTCTTGTTTTGTCGCGCCAGCCAGCCCTTCATATCACAAGGATGCCATATGCTTCAGATAGAAAACCTGCATGTCAGTATCGGTGAGCGGGAAGTCCTCAAGGGGATCAACCTGAACATCGACGAGGGGGAGACGTTCATCCTCTTTGGCCCCAATGGTTCCGGGAAGACCACCCTGCTCATGACCCTCATGGGTTTTGGCGGCTATACCGTCACCGCGGGCAAGATCGTCTTCAAGGGTGTCGATGTCACCGAAATGCCAACCTATGAACGCGCCCGGCTCGGCATGGGCATGTCGTTCCAGCGGCCACCGACCATCCACGGCCTCAAGACCCGCCATCTGGTCTCCATGTGCGCCCGTGGGCGCGAAGTGGATGTCGAAGGCATGGCCAAGACGGTCAATTTCGACGAATTTCTGGACCGGGACATCAATTCCGGCTTTTCCGGGGGGGAGATCAAGCGCTCCGAACTTCTGCAGCTCATGGCCCAGAACCCGGACCTCATTCTTTTCGATGAGCCCGAATCAGGCGTCGATCTGGAAAACATGGCGCTTATCGGCAACACCGCCCGCGCCCTCCTCGACGGCGCCTCGACCCCGACGCCAAACACCTGCATGCGCGACCTGCGCCGCCGCAACAAGACTTCCGGGCTGATCATCACCCACACCGGCTACATTCTCGACTACGTCAACGCCGACCGCGGTCAGGTCATGTACAATGGCGTGCTGTGTTGCGACACGCGCCCGACCCGGCCACGCGACATTTTGGACCATATCAGCAAGTACGGCTACAAGGAGTGCATCAGATGTCTGAACTAAACCAAACCCTGGTTGATCTGAACTCCTACTCCTTCACCGGTCGGCAGAGCGCCGAGTTGCCTGATTTTTCCTCCCTGAGCGATGAGAGCAAGCAGGAGCTGCGCATGGTCGGCGTGGATGTGGACGCGGCAGGCGAGCGCTCCGGCACCTTCGTGCAGTTCGATCACTCCACCGTGCACTGCAAGAGCTCCGGCAAGGGCGTGGAGGTGCTTGGCATCCGTCAGGCCCTCAAGAAGTACGACGGGCTGCCCGAATACTTCTGGAAGGCCATGGACCCGGAAAAAGACGACTTCACCCGCGCCGCGTCCACAGAAGAGCTGCACGGCGGATATTTCATCCGCACCGAGAAGGGTGCCAAGGTGGTCGAGCCGGTGCAGACGTGTCTGTTCATCAAAGGCCAGAATGTCGGCCAGAACGTGCACAACATCGTGGTGGTGGAGGAGGACTCGGAAGTCCACATCATCACCGGTTGCGCCACATCCCACGGCGTGACCTCGGCCCTGCACCTGGGCATCTCCGAATTTTACATCAAGAAGGGCGGCAAGCTGACCTTCACCATGGTCCACAACTGGGGCGAGGACGTCATGGTCCGGCCGCGCACCGTGGGCATCGTGGAGGAAAACGGGGTGCTGCAGAACAATTACGTCCTGCTCAAGAAGGTCCGTTCCGTACAGTCCTACCCGACCATCTACCTCAACGGGGAAGGGGCCGTGGCGCGCTTCAATTCCGTCATCGTCACCCCCGAAGGCTCCCACGTGGACACGGGCAACCGCATCGTGCTCAACGCCCCGAACACGCGCGGCGAGATCATCTCCCGCACCATCACCACCGGGGGCACCATTGTCGCCCGCGGCGAGATCATCGGCAACGCGGTTCCGGCCCGCGGCCATCTGGAGTGCAAGGGCCTGATCCTCGGCGGCGGGCTCATCCACGCCATCCCCGAACTGCAGGGCTGCGTGACCGGCGTCGAGCTGTCGCACGAGGCCGCCGTGGGCAAGATCGCTCAGGAAGAGATCGAGTATCTCATGGCTCGCGGCCTGGACGAGGACGAAGCCACCTCGACTATCGTGCGTGGCTTTTTGAACGTTGAGATCATGGGATTGCCGCAGGAGCTGCGCGAGTCCATCGACAAGACCATTGCCGAGCTGGACGCCAGCGACGCCATGTAGTCGTTTTCTTATCATCGCAACGGCCCGGCTTGACCGGGCTTTTGCATTTTTGGAGGACGCCGTGCCGGGATTCAAGGGACATCTGGTCGGAGGGGCGCTGACGGGGGCGGTGGTGCTGGGGGGGCTGGCCTGGAGCGGGACCTATGTCCCGGATCTGCCGCAACTGGCCGTGCTTGGCGCCCTGGTGCTGCTGGGCAGCCTGTTTCCCGACGTGGATACGGATTCCAAGGGTCAGCACGTCTTTTACCTGACCCTGGCCGTACTCGACTTCGCGCTCATCGTGCAGGGGCATTACAAGTGGGCCGCGATTTTGGGGCTGGCCGCCATGTTTCCGGCCATCGGCCCGCACCGTGGCTGGACCCACACCTGGTGGGCCATGCTCGTCATCCCCCTGCCTCTGGTCCTGCTCCCGATCTGGCTGTACGGCGCCACGCCAAGGGCCATGGCCCCGTTCTACGGAGCGGCCGTGGTCGGGTATTTCTCGCACCTGATGCTGGACCGGAAGTGGAGCTGAGGCGTCACTGACTGCGTTTTCTGCGTTCTCTTAGTTTCGCCATTGCGAGCGAAGCGCGGACTAGTCAGGCTATGCGTGAAATCCATCTTTATGCCGAAGTGCTGTGATGCATTAAAAAAGCATGGATTGCCGCGTCGAAGACTCCTCGCAATGACGTGTGTTAGTTTCGTCATTGCGAGCGAAGCGCGGACTAGTCAGGCTATGCGTGAAATCCATCTTTATGCTGAAGTGTTGTGGTGCATTAAAAAAGCATGGATTGCTTCGTCGAAGACTCCTCGCAATGACGTTCTCTTAGTTTCGCCATTGCGAGCGAAGCGCGGCAATCCATCTTTATGCCGAAGTGTTGTGCTGCATTAAAAAAGCATGGATTGCCGCGTCGAAGACTCCTCGCAATGACGTGTGTTAGTTTCGTCATTGCGAGCGAAGCGCGGCAATCCATCTTTATGCTGAAGTGTTGTGGTGCATTAATAATGCATGGATTGCTTCGTCGAAGACTCCTCGCAATGACGTTCTGTTTGTTCCGTCATTGCGAGCGAAGCGCGGCAATCCATCTTTATGCTGAAGTGTTGTGGTGCATTAAAAAAGCATGGATTGCTTCGTCGAAGACTCCTCGCAATGACGTGTGTTAGTTCCGTCATTGCGAGCGAAGCGCGGACTATTCAGGCTATGCGTGAAATCCATCTTTTTGCTGAAGTATTGCAATTCCTTTGCAAAGATTTTTCTAGCGCAGCTTCCGGCTTTTTTTCATCTCTGCAAGATCACGCAGATATTCGTCCGACCTGTCTAGGTAGAAGGCCAGCGCCCTGGAAAAATTCTTGCCCACAAGCCCATCGACGAACATCTGGCTGATCTCCCGGTAGCGTCTGAGCACATATTGGGAGCGCAGGAAGATGAGCCACTCCTCCTTGCTCATGTCCTGGGTGACGGATTCCAGGGCCTTGGAAGCACGCGGCTGGTACATCCAGAAGTACATGAGGTCGAGGGCGTTGACGATGAGCACCTTCTCCAGGTCGCGCGCTTCGTAGGAGATGGTTTCCATGAACATTTTCGGGGACTGGAGCATGTCCAGCACGTCCTCTTCCGGGAAGAGCATGTCCAGGCGGGCAAAGGCGTCGAACATGGTGATGAGCTTGGCCCGGTAGTCGGAAATGCGCACCCGCACGTTGTTGTGGCGATCTCCCAGACCCTCGATGACCGCCGCCACGCAGTCCGAAGCGAATTTCGAGGTGATGGCGGCCCATTTTTGCAGCGTCTGCTCCGCGCCGGTCACTCCTGCCATGTGCATGCCGCTCGCCAACCCGCTGTTGAAGAGCACGGCCAGGGGGATGGACAGGATGCTGCGGAAGAAATTGGCAAAGACAACGGCGCGCGGCAGCCCTCGAAAGGCATTGTGGCAGGAGATGTATGCACCGTTGGCCAAGGCCATGGATGCAAAAAGAAGTACCGGGTTGGTGCTCGTGGTGATTCCCAGCCCGTGATCGAGGATGATGGTCTTGACCAGCAGGTCGAGGAGCGGGACGGAGAAGCCCGTGAAAAGCAGGTCGTCGGCCACGCGGCTCCAACTGATAAGCGAGTTCCATTGCAGAAGCGGGGACCTTCGCAGCCCGCCTCCGCCGAGAACGGACTGCAGAATGTTGCGCACGCCTGTTATGGCGAACCAGATCAGGCCGCCGAACCAGGCCAGCACCCACCAGTCCTTGGTCAGGGCGAAGGTCAGGAAGGCGGGAATAAAGCCGATCAGGATCTTCAGGGCGTTTTTGAGCGCCGTGTTCAGATATCTTGGTGAGAGCGATCCGCCCCTGGCGCGCGGTGTCTGAACGAGACGCAGGCCGTTGTCGTGGCCGAGCTGCACGCCGCCCAGGGTGACAATGTTGCCCGGACGTTTGGGGTGGATGTCGATGCTGTCCAGAAACCATTCCTGATCCTTTTTGCAACCGGCCAGTTCCATGCCCGGAAATTTGCGCACAAGGCGCACCAGGGCCGGGTCAGCGCACTTGTTGTGACACTTGGTGCGACAGTGGACAGTCATCCTGGCGGTGACGGGGAGCAGCTTGCGCTGCCCCTTGGTCTGGTCCATGGCGATTTTGCGCGCGCGTTTGGGCAGTGTTTCAAGGACCACCACGCCCATGCCGTACTGATGCCTGGACTGGCCCGTGGAGCCGCTGCCGATGCGCGAGCCCAGGGGGCGCTTCTTGTAATGCTTATGGAAATTCTCGATATCAAAGAGGATGTCGAGGAGCTTGTTCTTGCGTCGCTCCATGTCCTCGAGTTCGCCCTCGATCTCGGCAATACGGGAAATTTCGTTCTTGTTTCGGGAGTGGGCGAGGCTGGTTTCCAGGGACAGCCGCTCTTCCTCGAAGGACCAGATGACGGATCTGATGGCGCGCTTGAGGGCGATGACGTTGTCTTCGTTCAGGGCCTTCTGCAACTCCCCGATCTGGGCGCAGATGCGCTCCGGGCTGATGGCGTCCACCGCGTCACCGGGGCAGACAAGTGCCGGCGAGAAGGGCTTGGACCACTTTCCTCGGGTTGCGTCTTTAAGGTTGTAGAGCTCGATGTTGCTGATGTGGCCCTGGCAATCATAGAGGATTTCCAGCGCGTCGGCCGTCGAGAGGTTGCTCAGGTTCAGCGTGAAGTTTGATGTGGAGTGAAATTGCGCCAGCCGCGGCAGAAGTTCCCCGGTTTTCAGGCGCAGCAGGGCCGGGACTTCCGGCGCGTCCTGGGGGATGGTCGGGTCGTGCAGTTCGGGATTGCGGCACGGCTGCAGATAGCGGTTGATGAGCAGTTCCGAGTCGATGGCGTTGAGGGCATTGAGCCGCTCCTGCAACTCCCGGCGTCGCTCCGGCGTGGCGGTCTCGTATTCCTGGCCCATGGCCTGCGCGGTCTGTTTGAGCCGGGGCTGCATGCCGCTCTGGATGTATTTGGCCAGGTGCAGAAGCGATGGCTGTCCCGTGCCGACAAAGGCGGCGAACTGCTTCTCGTCGAGCTCGTCGAGATCGAGGCCGTATTCTTCGGCCAGGGCCGCGCGGTGTGTCTGGTTGAAGGCCTGCAGGGCCTCGAAAACATATTTCTGCTGATAGGCGGAGACAAGCCTGCCCTCCTTCATGAAGGCCCGAACCGGCTGTTCGTCCAAAAAGGCCCTGAAGGATTTGGGGTCAGTGTAGCTCTGGGGCTCCCAGATGACGCGCACGTACTTGCCCCTGAAGCGCGAAGAGACCTCGATGCCGATGCGGATGTGCATGTCCAGTATGCGACCGGCCTCCAGCAGTTCCTCGGCAACTTCCGCGTCCACGTAATTGTAGTAGACCACGGTCAGAAAGCGCACACCCTTGATCCAGGCGTCCATGACCAGGTGGGTCGGTGATTTGCGTCCCTTGGTGTTGGCGTCGTGGACATGGTGGTCAAAAGCCAGCTGGTTCCACTCTTCGGGCATCTCCAGAAGGTGGTATTTATCAAGTTCAGCCCGCACCACGCGCGGTTTGCCCGACGAGGCCATGCGGAAGTCGTGGGCCAGGCGCAACTGGGTCTGTTCGTCATCACGGTTGCGGATGAGTTCCTTCATGATCTGCAGCAGCACGCGCGAGGTGTTTTTCTGCAGGTAGGCGTTGTTCGCGAGCAGGACTTCATCTTTGAGTGCGCGCAGTGCGCTGAGGCGGTCGGAGGCCTTGCCCGCTTCCAGAGAGCCGAGCAGGCTCGCGATGGCGTAGGCAATGCGCAGCACCCTGGGCGCGGCCATTTCCTTGATGCCATGGGGGTGCATGCAGCTGGCCAGCAGGGAACGGATGCTGGTGCTTTGTGGGGAGCGGTCCAGAACATCGTTGACGATGCGCAGCAGCGTATAGTCGTTGGAGTCGAAGTAGAGACGGGAATGCGCCACGTCAGATCCTGTCACTGTTTGAAAAAGGGCTAGGACAGACCACTGGTGTCGGAAGGAGCTGTTTGCCGACGATCGTTGACGCATTTCTTGCGGTACGCGTCTTCGAGCTTGTAGAGCAGATCCTCCAGATCGGCGGGCTTCATCAGGTAGTCAAAAGCTCCGCAGCCCATGCCCTCCATGGCCGCGTCGATGCTGGCGTGCCCGGTGAGCATGATGACCTCGGTGTTGGGCCAGCTTTTTTTGATTCTTTTGAGGACCTCAAGTCCGTCCATTCCAGGCATTTTCACGTCCAGGACGACCACGTCCCGCGGTTCCTCGGCCAGCATGGCCAGGGCCTGTTCGCCCCTGGACGCGCCCTGGGCCTTGAGGCCTCGTTTGGCCAGTCTTTTTATGATGGTGCGCAGGAAATCTTCCTCGTCATCCACAAGCAGCACTGAGAACTCTTCCATGTGGGCTCCTTGAAATCATTGAAATGGCCACCGTGCGGCCGCTACAAAAGCTGCATAGCCCGAGAAGCGCCCGGGAGGCAACGCTCTTGTTGGTCCTTTGTTGCCGATAATACTGACTTCTGCGTACGACATGCCAAGGGCGGTTTGCTAGTGTTGGGGCAGGAGGTGTCTTCCAACGCGCATTCACGGCCCCGTAAAGCCCCTTCCCTGGCAGTTGGGCGTTTCGGGTTATCTCTGCGGCATCCTTGCCTGGGCCCATGCCCTTTCCGCCGGTCTCGCCTTTGTCCTGGCTGCACTGGCTTTTGCCCGCGGCAGGAGCCTTGCGTTCATGATGGTCTGCTTCGGGGCCGGACTTCTCGCGGGGGCTCCGCCAGCCAAGCCCGCCCCGGAAGAAGTCTGGAACATGCAGGCGCGCGTTCAGGGCGTGGTGGACGAGGTGCGCACGCATCCGGGAAACAGGATCAGCATTGTCGCCCGGAATGTTGTCGCCCCTGAGACGAATGCGACCCTTCCGGGACGGCTACTGTGGAGCTGGACATATTCGCCCACCGTACCGGTCCCCGGCCAGACTTTCGAAGCCCGGCTGCGCATCCGCGAACTGCGTTCGCGAGCAAATTTTGGAGTCTCTTCCAGCGAAGATTACTGGAGTCGCCAGCGCATCTGGCACAGAGCCTACTCCAGAGGGGATGTTCCCGTCGACTGGGGCGGGAAAAAGACATCCGTCCGGGCCGGACTGATTGAACGTGTCGGCTCCCTGGTGCCGGACACGCAGGGCGGGGCGACGGTGCCGGCGCTCCTTTTCGGGGACAGACGCCTGCTGGACCCCGCCTTCATGGATCGCATCCGCAGGGCCGGTCTTTCGCACAGCCTGGCTCTTTCCGGCCTGCACCTGGCCATGGTCGCTGGCTTCGGACTGGTAGCGGCCTGGGCGCTTGCCCGGATTTTTCCCTCACTGCTGCTCGTTCTGCCCCGGCGCAAACTTGCCCTTCTCCTGGCCTTGCCACCGGTGCTTGTCTATCTGTGGATGGGCAATTACACGCCATCGCTTCTGCGCGCCTCCATCATGCTCGCCGCTTTGTCCCTGCACCTCTTTTCCGGTTCAAGGTCCTACCCACAGGACTGCCTTTTCGCTGCCGTGGCCGTGCTGACAATCGCAAACCCGGACAGCGCCCATAATCTCAGCCTGCAGCTTTCCGTGCTGGCCGTGAGCGGCCTTGTGCTCTTCATGCCTGCGGTTTCGGCCAGACTCGCGCCTTTGCGCGAGGGAGGCGTGGTCCATAAATCAATCCATGCGATGCTTTCCATGGCGGCCGTGACCTGCTGCGCCAATATCTTCATCCTGCCCGCGCAGGTGTTCTATTTCTCGGAAGTGACCGGGCATCTGTGGCTCAATCTCATCTGGCTGCCGGTGCTGAGCATGGCCGTGCTGCCCCTGTGCTTCGCCGGGTTCGTGCTGGCGCTTGTGTTCCCGCCACTGGCCAAGGCGTGCTTTTTTCTGGCCGCCCAGGGTGTGGACATCCTTGATCAGGGACTGCGCGTGCTTGACGATGCGGGGCGGCTCGCCTCCACGGCGGTGTTGCGGCCCTGCGGAATGCAGACGGTGGCGTACGGGGTGGTCATGGTGGCAGGATGCGTGCTTCTCACGGCCCGGCGGTCGAAGCCGAAGGCGCTGTTCTTTCTGGGGGTCGGCCTGCTGCTCATGACTGCGCCGTCATTATGGAATGAGACACGGTCAGTGCGCGGCGAGGTCGAGGTGACAGTGCTGGACACGGGGATGAGCCAGGCGGTCTTCGTGCGCGGCCAGTCAAAAGCGACGGTGCTCGTGGACGGGGGCGGGGGATGGAGCAGGGAATATGATCCCGGCCGTGCGCTGGTCGGACCGGCACTGGCCTGGATGCATCCTCCGCGAGTGGACGCGGTGCTTCTGTCCCATACTCATGCCGATCATCTGCGGGGTCTTTTCTACATCCTGGACGCTTTTGAGGTGGGATGGTTCGGGTGGACCGGGCTTGTCGACCAGACCGAGGACTCTGCGCGCCTGCTGACCGTGCTGGAGGGCAGTCCCTGGCCGGTGAAGCGGATCCGCGCCGGGGAGAGGTTTGTCATCGAGCCCGGCCTCTGGCTTGAAGCGATTCATCCTCCGCAATCCGAAACGGGCCTGTCGGACAATGATTCCTCCCTCGTGCTTCGTCTGGTCTGGAACGGACGCGGACTGGCGCTGCTGCCCGGAGATGTGGAGAAAAAAGCCCTGGAGCGGATTCTTTTCAGCGAGGCTGCGCTCAAGGCCGAGGTGCTCGTGTTGCCGCATCATGGCTCCAAATCGAGTCTGCATCAGGGATTTTATGCCTTGGTCGACCCGAATTGGTCCGTGGCGGCCTGTGGTCCGGGCAACCGGTTCGGTTTTCCCCATTCGACCGTGGTGAGCGCCTGCGAGGCGGCTGGTTCCAGGGTGCTGACCACTGCTGAGCACGGCGCTGTCCGCTTTCGCTGGAAAGTGGGCGAGGCAGTTCGGGTCGAGAGCGCACGTTTCGGCGAGATGGCCGGGGATTGACCGCATTGTGCCTTGCGGGCCTTTCCTGTATGGGCTTCTCGGTGCAAGCAACCTCGAAGGAGAAACCGATGACAACCATCATGCCCGGTGACAAAAACCTGCGCAACGCCATCGCCTGGATCGAAGAGCGGCGTCGCGAAAATCCGGACCTGCAGAAACTCATGGCCCAGGCCGCCACGAAATACGACCTGACTCCGCCGGAGGAAGTGGCCCTGGCGAGATTTTACCGCGAGGAGGCGGAGTCCAGGTGATACGAGTTCCGTTGTTGCAACGGGAGCTTTTCAAGGAGATGGGGATCATCGCATCCATCTGCCTTGGAGGCTTCCTTTGCCTCATTCTTCTTGGTCGACTTCTGCAGCTTCGCGACCTTTTCATGGGTCAGGGCGTGACTTTTATCGACCTGATGAAGCTCTTCGTTTTTTTGAGCCCCTTGTTTCTGGTCATGCTCATCCCTGTTTCGTGCATGCTCGGACTTTTCCTGACCTTTTTGCGCATGGGGGCGGACCGGGAGCTCATCTCCCTGCGCGCGGGAGGGGTGAGCATCTGGCCCCTGCTGCCGGCGCCCATGCTCCTGTGCCTGCTTTGCGGCGCCGTCACGCTGTGGATTTCCCTGACCGGCATTTCCTGGGGTATGGACAATTTCAGGCAGACGGTAGTGGAGCTGGCTCGGCACAAGACATCCGTCAACGTCCAGCCCGGAATATTCAACACCGCCTTTCCGGGCCTGACAGTCTACGCCCGCCAGGCCGATCCGGACAGCGGGACCTTGCAGGGCGTCTTCGTTCTCGACAGCTCAAAAGCCGCGACTCATGCCACCATCGTCGCCCCCAGCGGCCGGATCGATTCCGATGCGCAGCAGGGCCAGGTCTTCGTACGCCTGAAGGACGGACATATTTACCGCGAACAGGACGGGGAGCTCAGCGTCATCAGTTTTGACAGCTACATTCTCTCTCTTGACATGACGCGATTTCTGGGCGGCTTCGAGCTTGGCAGCAAAAGGGCCAAGGAAATGTCCTGGCAGGAGCTGCGCTATCAGGCGGCGGGTGCGTTCAAGGACAAAAGCGTCGGCTTTCAACGCAGGGTGGGAATTGAAATGCACAAGCGTTTTTCCCTGCCGGCCGCCTGCGTCGTGCTCGGACTGTTCGCTTTCCCCCTGGCTCTTTTCTTTCAGGGCATGAAGCGTCATTTGGGCCTGCTGGTGTGTCTTGGCTCCTTTTTTCTGTATTATGTGCTCCTGACCGCAGGCATGTCTCTGGCAGAGGGGGGGGTGCTGGCGACGGGGCTGGCCCTGTGGATGCCCAACGTGCTTTTCCTGCTGGCTTCCGCGGCTGGAGTTTGGATGGTTGCGACGGAGAAAGTGCCGGATTTCGGGCGTCTTCGGTTCTGGACAAAGACGGGGGCAGGGAGTGGAGGAGCAGTTAAATGAATCTGCTGACACGCTATATGCTGCGCCAGAATCTGCATCTGTTTCTGCTGGTCTGCGGGCTCGGTCTTGGAATCTATGTATTCATCGAACTGCTCGACCGACTGGAGGATTTCCTGGATGCCGGGGTCGGTATATCATCCGTGATTTCTTACTTTGTCTACCGGTCGCCTTTTATTCTGTCCCAGATATTCCCGGCGGTTTTCCTCATTGCGCTCATGGTTCAACTGGGCATCATGCAGCGCAGCAGGGAGTTGCTCGCCTTGGAGGCATGCGCCGTCTCGCCGAAGAAAGTGGCCAGATCCGTGATCTGCTATGCCCTTGTCCTGTGCGCGGGGCAGCTGTTTTTTTCCGAGGTGCTCGGAGTGAGCGGGCACAAGGCGGCGGAAAGGATCTGGAACGAGGAGGTGCGCGACCGTCAGATCGAAAGCAGGAGCCTGTCCGACATCTGGTTTCGCGAGGGCGACCGCATCGTACATATGGGCAGCGTGACCCCGGCCGCCGGAACCGGGTCGAACCTGATTATTCACGTGCTGGACGAGAATGATGCCGGAGTCATCCGGGAAATCATCCGCGCCAAAAGCTTTACGTCATCCGCCCAGGGTTGGCTTTTGAAGGACGCGACCCAGACCTTTCCGCAAACCTTCGAGGTGCGCGCCCAGGCGGAACTGCGGCTGGATCTGAGCACCGACGTCGGCGGGTTTCTCATCATCGACCCGAAGACGCGTCTTGAGTCCCTGCCCATCTGGCAATTGGGCTCTGAAATCAAAAGGTTGAGGGATTCCGGATCCAACATTGAACGGCTGCAGACCGCCTGGCACATGAAACTGGCTTATGCCGGTTCCGTGCTGGTCATGGCGTTCATCGCCCTGGCCGTTGTCTCCATGTTCGGGTCGCTTTTCGTCATCATCCCCGTGGGCCTGGTGACCACGTTCTGTTATTACGGGCTGTTCGTGCTTTGCGCCACGGCCGGGGAAAAGGGCCTTGCGCCCCCGGTCCTGGCCGCTTGGGCGGCCAACGCCTTTTTCATGGCCGTCGCTGGCGGGTGGCTCATGCGCGGCCGGTCTTTTCATTCGGGCTGACAGCCGACAGGAGGGGTGTGATGATCTGGTGGATAACGATTGGCGGATTTTTGCTCGGATGCCTGGTTGCCTACGCAATGGTCCAGGGCGGTTCGGATTCGGACCAGGATCAGGACCAGGACAAGGACTCCTAGCCCTGGTGGCAATCCTGCGGCTCGAGATATCTGGTCAGAATCCGCATGATCTCCGGATAGAAATCGTCGGAGAAATTGAGTCCGAGGATGTTTTCCTTGGCCAGCAGTCGCGCCCTGGTCGAGCCGAAGACCGTGGAAAAAATAACGCTGGCAGCCAGGTTGGGTTCAAGGTCTGCGCGGATCGAACCATCACTGATGCCCCTGTGCAGGCACTCAAGCATCTTCTCCACCACCCGCGCGCAGACGTTTAAAATCTCGGAATTGTCGGCGTCGACGGTGTTCGCCAGAAACGGGGAGCAGCGCAGCAGGGTCAGAAACCCTGATTCGGGGGTAGTGGATGCCTTGAGGATGCATTTGGCGAAATTGAGCACGCTGCTCAGGCCGTCGGAAGCGTAGTACTGGCTTTCGTCGATCTTGTGCAGCAGGTTGGTGAGGATGTCTATCTCCACCAACTGAAAGAGGTTTTCCTTGCTTCCGTAATGATGGGCAATGAGCCCGTCGGCGATGCCTGCTTCCTGGGCGATGCGCTTGTAGGTCGTTTCGGCGTAGCCGAGTTCCCCGAAAAGCCGTTTCGCCGTCTCCAGAATCCTTTCCTTGTTGCCCATGACCACGTTTCTTCTCCTCGTATGTTTCAATTCTCCTTCTACCCAGCGCTTTCTGACCAGTCCACCATTTTTCGTACCCTGTTCTGTGTATATGTTCAGTTTTTATTGGTCGATGCTCAGCCTGCCGGACTCCACAAAATTCTTTGATGGCAGAGTGTTGCAAAACTCTTGACGCTCATTCCTTCTTCATTTAGCGCTCTAGCGAAAATATATTGAGTGCGTACTTAAATGTGCCGTGCTCGTGACGTTAACAGTGCAACAAAGGGGAGGATGGATGCGAACTTTGAAATCATGGCTCATGGCCGGGTGTCTGGTGCTGGTCACGGCGCAGCTTTGTTCTGCGGCCGGTTTTGCAATCTATGAATGGAGCGCGCGCGACTTCGCCCTTGGCGGAGCCACCGTCGGCCGTGCCGACGATCCGGCCGCCCTGGCCACCAACCCCGCCGGCATCACGCAGCTGGACGGAATCCAGGTCATGGCCGGCGTCATGCCCATCATGCCGCTGATGACCATTGAAACGCCCGGGAAGTCCACCGACTCCGATGACGATGCCATCTTTTTTCCGCCGCATTTCTATGCCACCTGGAAGGTCAACGACCGCTACAGCGTCGGTCTGGCCACCTTTTCCCGCTTCGGCCTCGGTACCAAGTTCGATGAGAACTGGGCTGGCCGCTACAATTCCTATGAGGCCGCCATCCAGTCCGTGTCCATCAATCCCAACGTGGCCGTGAAGGTCACGGACAAGCTTTCCGCTGCTTTTGGTGTTGAGGCCATGTATCTGCATTTTACGCAGAGCAAGAAGCTGCCCATGTCTGGGCCAGGGGCATCAGGAGATGGGGATGCAGAACTCGATGCTGACGGGATGGGTTACGGATTCAATATGGCCTTGCACTACCAGCCTTGCCAGTACGCAAAGCTTGGGTTGTCTTACCGCAGTCCGGTAACCATGAAGGTTACGGGAGACGCTGATTTTTCAGATATTTCTGGCACTCCCGCCGCTATCGGTGCTTTTAAAGACACCAGTGCGAAGGGTGTCGTTACCTTGCCTGATTCTTTTTCGTTTGGCGTCGCCCTGTACCCCATGGAAAAGTTGAGTGTCGAATTGGGGGCAGTTTATACCCTGTGGAGCAAGTATGACGAGTTGAAGATTGAATTCGGTACTCCTCTTAATCCTTTTGACCCCAGTTCAGATCAGACGGTTTCCAAAAAGAACTGGGACGATGTCTGGCGTCTGAACATCGGCGTGGAATACGCCGCCCTGGACTGGCTTGATGTTCGTCTTGGCTACGTCTGGGATCAGTCTCCGGCCAAGGACAGCACCATCGACTACCTGCTTCCCGACAGCGATCGCCACATGTTCAGCGGCGGCCTCGGTTTTCACAAGGACAACTGGGGGCTGGACATGAGTTATTCTTTCCTCATGTTTGAAGACCGCGATATCAAGGGGCGCGATGATGGCGTGCTTGATGGAAAGGTCAAGGACGCCCACGCCCATATCGCGGGCCTGTCCTTTACCTACAAGTTCTAGACTCCTGCACAGCAGATACTCAACGCAAAACGCCCCGGCATGCCGGGGCGTTTTGCGTGGATCTTCAGTTCAAAGGAAAAAGGGACGTCTTCATCGTTAAGAGAAGTCAGAGTCCTGGTTTGAGCGACGCCACGACGAGTTCCGATAGACTGCGTCGGGGCCTTCAGCAGTTGCTGGTAGCTGTCTGAGTGTCGTCCTTTTCCTTGACCAGGTAGATGGCCGGCAGGGAGATGAGGGTGGTGGCGAATTTGATGATGGTGTTGCTGAAGAAGATGGACCAGACCACGGCCGCCTCGAACAGGCCGCCAAAGGCGATCCAGCAGAAGATGAAGCTGTCCAGCGGGATGCTGACCGCGTTGCTGACCAGTACTCTTGACCACTGGTGCCGGGACGTGACCTTTTTCTTCCACATGCTGTAGATCTCCGTATCGGTCAGTTCGGAGATGACCTCCGCCACGATGGAGGCGAAGACGAGCCGCCACAGGGGGGCGAGCACCTGCCCGAATTCCGCCTGCGCGCCAACGCCCAAGTCCGGAGGCAGAATGGAGACCACCCAGAAGTAGAGGGCCATGAGCAGGTTGAATCCGGCGGCGGTGATGATCATCAGCTGCGCGCCTTTCTTGCCCATGGTCTTGTGCACCATGTCGCGCAGGGTGAAGGTCAGCGGATAGATGAAGGTCCCGGCATCGATGGACATGCCGCCGAGCATGACGATGCGCAGAGACCCGACATCGGAGAATATCTGCAGGGCGATGTAGGACGCCACGAGAATGACGATTGCGTTCATGAAAAGCTCCAGAGTGTGATTTCGGGCCTTTCCCTAGACTGAACAGCGCGGGCTGTAAATGCCTGATACCGGTCTTCGGGCGGAAGAAAAAAGTGGGGGTGGCCGTGCATCGGTCTGGCTGACTGTTGAAGAATTTACAATTCGCAGGTTGCTGAAAAAACGGTGAGAGGCAAGGAAGCGGAAAAAGCCAGGACGCGCCGTCATCGCTGACAAGTGGTCTGGCTTTTTTGTTGACGCAACAGATCGCCGTATTGGGGGGCTGCTAGGCCTGCTCCGACTCCTGGGCCAGCCGTTCGCGTTTGCGCTCTTCCAGGCGCAGTTCCCGGCGCATGTTTGCTTCGCGGTTGCGGCGATGGTGGGTCTGGGTTTCGAGGATGAGGCCTGGAACCGTGGTGGGTTTCCTGTCCGCGCCCATGGCGACGAAGGTCAGGTAGGCCGAGGCGGCATGGCGCTGCTCGCCGGTCATGAGGTTTTCCACCACCACCCGCACACCTATTTCCATGGATTGCTTGCCGGCGCGGTTCACGCTGGCGTGCAGCAGCATCAGTTCGCCCACGTTCACCGCCGCCTTGAACTCCATGCGGTCGATGGAGGCCGTAACCACGCCCATGCGCGCGTGGCGCATGGCGCACACTGCCCCGGCCAGATCGATGTGCTTCAAAATCACGCCGCCGTGAACGTTGCCGGCCGGATTGGCATCTTCGGGCAGGGCGCGGTGAGTCATCAGGGTTTCGCTGTCGCCGACCTTGCGGGCGTTTGATTCATTCATCAGATTCTCCCTTCTTCAAGAGCATGGCAGGCGGCCCGGCTGCCATTGGGCAGGGTTCGCAGCGCGGGGATTTCCCGGCGACAGCGTTCTTCCGTGAACGGGCAGCGGGTGTGGAACACGCATCCCGGCGGTAGGTTGATGGGCGTGGGCACCTCGCCCTTGAGACGCATGTGCGAAAAGCCCTTGGAGCCGAGCCTGGGGATGGCTGAGAGCAGGGCGCGGGAATAGGGGTGCTGCGGATCGCCGTAGAGGTTTTCCTTGTCGGCCAGCTCGCACAGCGTGCCGAGATACATGACGGCCACCCGCGTGCTGATGTGTTCGACCACGGACAGGTCGTGGGTGATGAACATGTAGGTCAGCCCGAAGCGTTCCTGGCAGTCCATGATGAGGTTCAGGATCTGCGCCTGAATGGAAACGTCCAGCGCCGAGATGGGCTCGTCGGCGACGATGAACTCCGGGTCGACCATGAGCGCACGGGCGATGCTGATGCGCTGGCGCTGGCCGCCGGAGAATTCGTGCGGGTAGCGTACGGCCCAGGCCGGGTCCACACCCACCTGACGCATGACGTCGGCCACCTTGTCCTGGACCTGGGATCGGGACAGATCGGGGAAATGAAAGCTGGTCGGCTCTTCGAGGATCTGGCGCACGGTCATGCGCGGGTTGAGGGACGCGTAGGGATCCTGGAAGACCATCTGCATCTTGCGGCGGTAGGGGAGCATGTCGTGAGCCGAGAGATGGTCGATGCGCGTGCCGCGAAAGGCCACCTCGCCGCTGGTAGGCGGATACAGGCCAAGCACCGTGCGACCAAGCGTGGACTTGCCACAGCCGGATTCACCGACAACGGAAAGGATTTCTCCCTGCGCGATGTCGAGGGACACGTCGTTTAAGGCCTTGACCGTGGTCGTGCTCAGGGACGGCCTGCCGCCGGAAAAGCTGATCCGGTCCAGAAAGCCGCCGGAGATGTCAAAGTGCTTCACCACGTTGGTGATGCGTACGAGGGAATTGCTGTCTGTCATGGTCTACCTGGCTTGCGCGTAAAGATGACAGGCCACCAGGCCCGGGGTTTCGTCGTCGCCGAAGAGCTGGGGCGCTTTGCTGCGACAGATGTCCATGGCGTGTTCGCAACGCGGGTGGAAAGCGCAGCCCGGGGGGATGCTGGTCAGGTTGGGCATCATGCCCGGAATCTGATGCAGCCGGCCCCGGCCGCTTCCGCCCTGGGGCAGGGCCTGGATCAGCCCCCTGGTGTAGGGGTGCCTGGGGCTGGTGACGATATTCTCGGTCGGTCCCTGTTCCACGATGCGGCCCGCGTACATGACACAGATCTTTTCCGTGACCTGCGAGACCACGCCCAGGTCGTGGGTGATGAGGATGAGCCCCATTTGCTCGTTCTTGCAGAGCTCAAGGAGCAGGGCCATGACCTCGGCCTGGATGGTCACGTCAAGGGCCGTGGTCGGCTCGTCGGCGATGATGAGGCTCGGGTTGGTCAAGAGCGAGATGGCGATGACCACGCGCTGGCGCATGCCGCCGGAGAGCTCGTGCGGGTACTGCCCCAGACGCTTTCCCGGCGAGGAGATGTAGACCTTGGAGAGCTTTTCGAGGGCGATCTCGCGGGCGTGGGCGATGCTGACCTGATTATGGGCCTGGATGGTTTCGACCATCTGCGTGCCGATGGTCAGCACGGGATTGAGGGTCATCATCGGGTCCTGAAAGATCATGCTGATGCGATTGCCGCGGATGCCGCGCATCTGCTCCAGGGGATAGGCGCTGATTTCTTCGCCCTCGAAGAGCACGCGCCCCGAGGCGATGAAGCCGGGCTTGCTGATCAGGTTGATGATGGAAAATCCGGCCACGGATTTGCCCGCGCCCGATTCACCGACCAGTCCCATGCGTTCGCCGGGGTTCAGGGTGAAATTGATGCCGTCAAGGGCGGTCAGATCGCCGGAGCGCAGCCGGAATTTGACCACCAGGTCCTGGACGTCGAGGAGCTGTGTCATGTCCGGTTCATCCTTTGTACAGTTTGGGGTTGAGGACGTCCTGCACCCAGTCGCCGAGCAGGTTGATGACCAGAATGAGGAGCACCAGCAGAAATCCGGGGAACATGGTGATCCACCACGAACCGCTGAAGATGTAGTCGAACCCTGAGTTTATGAGCGAGCCCAGGGATGGCTTGGTGATGGGCATGCCAAGCCCGAGGAAGGACAAGGCTGCTTCGCTCATGATGGCGTTGGCGATCTGGATGGTGGACAGGACCAGGATGGGCGAGAGGGTGTTGGGCAGGATGTGTCGCCACATGATCCGCCGCGACGGCAAACCCACGACGCGGGCCGCCTCCACGTATTCCTTCTTCTTCTCCGCCAGGACCGAGGCGCGCACGGTGCGGGCGAACTGCGGCCACTCGGCGAAGCCGATGACCAGCACCAGAAAGGGCACGGCCAGGCTCTCGAAGGCCGCCACGCCAAAGATGGCCTGGAAGATGGCGGAGAGGAATATGGCCACCATGAGTGTCGAAAAGCTGAGCTGCACGTCGGCCATGCGCATGAGAAAACTGTCGATCCGGCCACCTTTGTAGCCGGCGATGAGGCCGATGATGATCCCGATGAGGGCCTGCAGGGCCACGGCGCAGACGCCGATGGTCAGGGAGATGCGCATGCCGTAGAGCATGGTGCTCAGCATGTCTCGGCCCTGGGCGTCGGTGCCGAGGACGAAGTTCTGGTCGGCGTTTTCCATCCACGCGGGGGGAAGTTCCGAATCCATGATGTTGATGGTGGTGGTGTCGTAGGGGTCATGAGGCGCGATGACCGGCGCGCCAAAGGCCGTCATGGTCAGCATCGCCAGGATGATAAAGCTACCCATGGCCACGGGGTCGCGCAGAAAGCTGTACAGAAAGTAGGAGTTGCGGAACCGCTTCCAGAGTTTCATCATTTCCTCCCCGTGATGCGGACCATGGGATTGACCAGACCGTAGATGATGTCGACGACGGTGTTGACGACAACAAAGATGATGCCGACGAAGATGAGGTAGGCCACCAGGAGCGAGGTGTCGGCCCGCTCGACGGCCTCAAGGAACAGGAATCCGAGGCCGCCCCACTGGAAAACCGTCTCGGTGAGGATGGTGAAGGCGATCATGGTGCCGATCTGCACGCCGCCCACGGTGATGACGGGCAGGAGCGTGTTCTTGAACGCATGCACGAACCATATGCGCACGCGCGGCAGCCCCTTGGCCCAGGCAAATTTTACGTACTCCGTCTGCAGCACCTCCATCATCTCCGAACGGATCAGCCGTATGAAGAGCGGCAGCATGAGCGCCGACAGGGAGGCCACGGGCAGGACGAGGTGCTTAAGGCCGTCAAGGGTCAGAAATCCCGTCTCCCAGCCCCAGACGTTCACGGTCTCGCCTCGGCCGTAGGAGGGCAGCCAGTTCAATTCGATGGCGAAGATGTAGATCAGCACGATGGCGATGAGAAAGATGGGGACCGACACGCCGAGCGTGCTGAATCCCATGATGAAACGCGAAAGCAGCCGCCTGGGGTAGATGGCGCTGTAGATACCCATGGGAATTGAGAGCATCACGATGAGCAGGGAACAGCAGATGACCAGCTCCAGGGTGGCCGGAGCCTTGCTGAGGATGACCTCCATGGCCGGCTTCTTGTAGAAGAAGGACTGGCCGATGTTTCCGTCCAGGACAGCCCCTTTCAGGAAGCGTCCGTACTGAACGAGAAAGGGGTCGTTGAGTCCCAGCTTTTCGCGGATGGCCTCGCGTTCCGCGGCGGAAACCGAAATCCCGGTCAGTTCGCGCACCGGATCGCCCACGTTCTGTTTGAGGGCAAAGCCGATGAAGCTGATGATGAGCATGACGAAGATGGCCTGAAGGACACGGCGGACAATGAATGCAAACATGGGTGAATCCGTTGCCGCTCCGGCGGGCGATGGGCTTCAGGCCGCAGGAACGGGGGTGGTTGTTCGAAAAAGGGCAGGCTTCGTGAAAAGCCTGCCCCGCGTACACAGTCTTGCCAAATGGATCAAGTCGTCAGATTGGACTATTCCACGACCAGGTCGCCAAGGTACGGGAAGTCCATGATGTTGACCACGGGTTCGAGGTCGACGTTCTTCTTGGCTGCCCAGGACAGGTTCTGCCAGTGCAGGGGCACGTAGGCGGCGTCGTTGTAGGCGATTCTCTCGACTTCCTGCAGCAGGGCGATACGCTTGGCCTTGTCAGTCTCGACGATGGCCTGGTTGACCAGCTCGTCGAGCTTCGGGTTGCAGTAGTTGCCGCTGTTGTACTGGCCCTTGCCGGTTTCCTTGTTGGGGCACATCAGCAGGTACTCGGAGTAGTTGGCGGAGTCCTCGGTATCAGGATGCCAGCCGATCATCTGGATGTCGGCCACCTGGGCATCGAACTCGTCCCAGTACTGGGCCTTGGGCATGGTCTTCAGGCTGATCTTGATGCCGATCTTGGAGAGCATGGAGACCACGGCTTCGGCGATCTTCTCGTCATTCACGTAGCGGTTGTTGGGGGCGATCATGGTCGCTTCGAAGCCGTTCTCGTATCCGGCTTCCTTCATGAGCTGCTTTGCTTTTTCCAGATCGAAACGGGGGGCCAGATCGGCCACGTAGCCGTCGAATCCTTCAGGACCCTGCTGCTGGGCGGCAGTGGCGGTGCCCTTCATCAGCTTGGCCACGATGCCGGCGTTGTCGATGGCGGCGATGATGGCCTGACGGACTTTGAGGTCGGCGAATTCAGGCTTTCTCTTCTGGTTGAGCTGGAAGGTGATGATGCGGCTTCCGGCCATGGTCACCAGGTTCAGATCCTTGTTGGCGCCAAGGCGCTCCATGTCCTGGGGCGGGACCGGAGCGATGAAGTCCACGCCGCCGGACAGCAGGGCTGCGGTGCGGGTGGCGTTTTCCTTGATGGGGGTGAGAATGATCTCACTGACGTTGCCCTTGCTGTCCTTGTCCCAGTAGTCGGCAAAACGCTTGTAGACCATCTTCACGCCCTGTTCGCGGGACTCGACGTAGAAGGGGCCTGTGCCGGACTGGTTCTGGTTGGCAAAGGAGTACTCGGTCTTGACGATGGCGTCCTTGGGCTGACCTTTTTCGTCGGTGCCGGTGTAGAACTTGGAGTCAAGAGGAAAGATGTAGGTGGCCATGGCTTCCACCAGCGGGTAGGGCTCGGTGGTGACGATATCAATGGTGTAATCGTCAATGATCTTTGGTTCGGCAAAGGAAGTGAACAGGCCCTTGAAGTCTTCACTTTTCTTCAGGCGGTCCATGGTCCAGGCCACGTCGGCGGCGGTGAAGGTGTTTCCGGAGTGAAACTTGACACCCTCGCGCAGAAAAAAGCGCACGGTCAGGGGGTCGATGCGTTCCCACTTGACGGCCAGGCGCGGCTCGAACTTCATGTCCTTGGTCCAGCGGATCAGCGGATCGAAGCACAGGTGGGTGTACTGCAGCATGCCGCCGGAGAGCTGGACATGCGGGTCCATGGACTCGGGGTCGGCGTCGAGAGCCATCTTGAGCGTCTTGCCCTGGGCGGCAGTGGCCAGAAAAACGAATGCCAGTGCGAAAAAGAGCAGTTTTTTCACAGAGAACCTCCTAGAATGATGAAGCGATATTCCGTCCCACCGGGAACGTCCCGGCGAGGTTTTCACGAGAGCGAGAAGTAAGTACCAATAGTGATTAAAAAAGCCGTCGCATGGTTAGTTGTAAGTATTCAACTGTGCGGCGGATTATATAAATGATTATTGAGCATAATTGAAGCAGGAATTTTTGGAGGTAAAAAATCGATTATCTTTGACGGGGTCAAAAAATCCCCGTCGCGGGCGGCAGGGATTTCAGTGAGCGGGTGGAACTGGGCAAGGGAAACGCCCTCTTTTTTCAGGTACTCCCCCTTGGCAGGGGGAGATTTGGCAACGGTCTTGTCGTGCAGTCTTCTTTGGCAGGCTGCTGCTAAGGGCTCGCGTCAGTTTTTCCTCTTCGCAAAGATGGGCGGATTTCAGGCTATTGTCCGAGATCCGCCCGGTTCAGTCCTGCGTCGAGGTGCGCGAGGCGGGAAAAGGCCGTCCACCGCGCTGGTATTTGATGACTGCGTTGTTGTGTTCGCGCAGGGTGCGGCTGAAGTGATGGGAGCCGTCTTTTCTGGCCACGAAATAGAACAGGTCGTGCTCTTCCGGGTATGCGGCGGCCCGCAGCGCTGCCGCTCCCGGTGAGCAAATGGGGCCGGGGGGCAGACCGGGGTGAACGTAGGTGTTGTAGGGGTTGGAGGCGTCTTTGAGGTGCGAGCGGCGCAGGTTGCCGTCGAAGTTCTCGCCCAAACCATAGATGATGGTCGGGTCGCACTGCAGCAGCCAGCCTTGGCGCAGACGGTTGGCGTAAACTCCGGCCACGGTCCCGCGTTCCGAAGGAACGGCCGTTTCCTTTTCCACCAGCGAGGCCAGGATGACCAGGCGGTGCAGTTCTTCCGGGTCGGCAGCCTGAGGCAGGTCGGCCACGGTGGCCCGGAAGCGGTCCAGCAGGGCCGCCAGGATGGGGTAAGGGTCCTGGCCTGGGCTGCGCGGGAAGAAGTAGGTCTCGGGGAAGAGGTAGCCCTCGGCATTGGTGGCGTTTATGCCTTTGGACTGCAGGAAATTGCGATCGTTGCAGGCGGCAAGGAACTTTTCGGCCGTGGTCAGCCCGGTGGCGTTCACGGCCAGGGCCACCTCGCGCATGGTCAGGCCCTCGGCGAAATGCAGGCGGTGCAGGACGGGCCGGCCAAAGGCCAGCGCCTCAAGCACCTGTCTGGGCGACATGGATGCCGAGAGCTCGAACTCTCCGGCCTGCAGGGCGGCCTTGCGAAAGCGTCCGTAGTTGCGAAAACCCTCCCCCCAGCGGACCAGTCCCTGCTCTTCGAGCCTCCTGGACACGGTGAGCAGGTTTTCGCCCGACTTGACGTTGAAGACCACCGTACTGTTGGAGGATGGGTCCATGGGCGTTTCGACAAAACTCCACGCCGCGAAAAGGGCCGCCCCGGCCGCCAGCGTCAGGAGCGTTGTCACGGCCAGAATGAGCTTGAGCCACAGTTTCATTGATTCCTCAGATAGGTTTCAAGGATGCAGACCGCAGCCATCTGGTCAAGCATTTCCTTGTGTCTGTGCTGCGGAACCCCGGCTTCGCGCAGGCGTTCCCTGGCGTCAAAAGAGGTCAGCGCCTCGTTGACCAGATGGATGGACAGGTTTGTACGCCTGGCCAGGCTGTCGCGGAAGTTGAGGGTTTGCCGCGTGGTCAGGGTTTCGGCGCCCTCCATGTCCAGGGGCAGGCCGAGCACGATGGCCTGCACGCCTTCGCTTTCGATTATGGCCAAAAGGTCGGCAAAGAGCTTGTCGCGGGTGCTCTTTTCCAGCGTTCTGAAGGGGAAGGCCATGGTGCCCTGGGCCATGGCCAGCCCGATCCTTTTCTGGCCGTAGTCGATCCCCAGGATCTTCATGGGGTCCGGCTCACGGTCTGCACCCCGTTTGCGGATGAGGCACTGGCCAGCAGTTTGTGAAAGTCCTTGCGCCAGGACTCGCCGTGCCTGAGTTTGGCCAGAAATTCCAGGGTGTGCAGGACCTCCCGCTGCGCTCCCATCTCAAGGAGCGTGCGGCTGATGCCGATCTTGCAGGATGGGCAACCGACAACCACGGGACTGTCGACCGGGTAGGCGGCAAGGTCGCTGGTGAGCTGCTCTTTTTTGCGCATGCGCAGGCGGTTGTAGATCTTGGGCGAGGTCAGCGCTCCAAGGCCCGATTCGCCGCAACAGAAGGGCGAGACGGCCACCTTGGCACCGACCAGCTTGCCCAGTTCCGAGGCGTAGATTTCTCCGGCCTTGAGCGGGGCCACTCCGGTCCATTCGTGGTGACAGGCCGCATGGTAGAGCAGCTCTTTCGGCCCTTGGCCAAACCCGTCTTTGTCCTGCTGGATGATGAACTGCACGACGTCCATGAATTCCACCTGCCGCGTCTCCAGGGACTTGAGGCGGTAGGCCTTGATCCCTTCCCGGCAGGTGCCGCAGGAGGTCAGCACGGCCTTGATGACGAAACCTGCGGCCTCGGCCTGGCGGATGAGGCCTTCCATGACCTTCTGGTTTTCCGCGCCGATGCGTTCGAACTGGTCCTTGCAGCCCGAGGCCAGCAGCGGATAGCCGCAACAGAGGTGGTCGGGGGGCAGGATCACGTTCACCCCCGCGTCCAGCAGCAGGCGCACCGTGGCCATGCCGATGGAACGGTAGAAAAGACCCGCGCCGCAGCCCGGAAAGTAGATCACCGCGCGTTTGCTGCCGATCTTTTCGGCGCTCAGGATGTTGCCCTTGGAAAGGTTCAGCCCCTCCTTGAGATTTTTGAACTGCGTGCTCGGACCTTTGCCGCGCAGCAGCGGGCTGTCCAGACGCTCACGCCATTTGGCAGGCAGCAGGCCCACTGCGCGGTTGCCCAGTTCCTGGCCAATGCCGGCGACCTTGGCCATCCGGGGCAGGGTGGTCTGGGGATCCTGGCTCAGCAGGTTGAGCACCCGGTTCTTGAAGGGGTGCCCGCCCGCGCCCTTTTCTTCCAGATAGGCGCGCATCTGCAGGGTCACGTCCTGGGTGCGGATCTTGACCGGACAGATGGCGTAGCATTTGCCGCAGGCCGTACAGTGCTCAAGGATCTTGCGCAGCTCGCCCAACAGGCGCGTCTGGGGCTCGCCGTTCTGCAGCTGCGAGTAGTAGATGGCCTCCACCAGGGCGCCAAGGGTGATGTTCTTGTTGCGCGGATGAAAGAGCAGGCCCTTCTGGGGCAGGTACATGGGACAGACCTGCTTGCACTTGCCGCAGCGGGTGCAGGTCTGCACGTTCAAAAGCAGGTTGATGAGGCTCTCCTTGCCGGGGAGGGCCGTCTTGTTGATGTCTTTTATGAGGCGGTTGAAGGAGAACGTGTACGGCACAACCACCAGGTCGCGCTGGGTCAGTTTGCCGGGATTGAAGATGTTGTTGGGGTCGACCTTCTTTTTGTAGGTGCGCAGGGCCGCGATTTTTTCTTCGGCCAGAAAGCCGATTTTGGTGATGCCGATGCCGTGCTCACCCGAGACCTGGCCTTTGAATTCCAGTACCTTGCGGAAGATCTTTTCCACCGCCTCCTCGGCCAGGCCCAGCATGCGCGGGTCATTGGAGTTGACCGGCAGGTTGACGTGGCAGTTGCCGTCGCCGGCATGCATGTGGTTGGCGATGACCACGCGGGTGCTCTGCATGTTGTCGAAGATCTTGGTCAGTTCCTCATGCAGCTTTGAATATTTGGATTTCAAATGCTGGAAAAAGAAGGAGGTCTGCAGCTCCAGCTCCTGTTCGGGCAGACTCTCTTTGGTGGTCTTGCCCTTGATGATGGACGAGGCCACGTCCATTTCCATGCGTATGAACTCGTCGTCGACCTCGATGTCAGGCAGGAGCTGCACCTGGTGCAGGGCGTCGCGATAGGCGATGGCCAGGTAGTAGAGGTTCTGCTCCTCCAGAAAATCCGAGAAGTCGGGGATGACCTCCAGGGGGATGACGATGTCCTCGTTGAGCTTGAATCCGCTGGTGCGCTTGGAGATGGCCGAGAGCTGGTGACGGTCGTGCCAGAAGACTTCGGCTTCCTGGGCATCGGCAGCCACGAAGCTGTCCACGTTGTCGTACTTGCCGCAGATGTCCACGATGCGCCGCACGGCGTCGAAGACAGCGTCCTCGTCCGTGGAATCGAGCTGGATGATGAGCACCGAGATGGGGATGCCGTCGAACGTGTTCGACTTCTTGGAGTACTCGATTGCCTGTACGTACTTGATGCCAAACTCCTCCAGGGCCGAGAGCTTGACCAGGTCGCCCGCCTTGCGGATCTCGTCGCGCAGGGCCACGATGTCTTTTATGACGTACATGGCGTTGCGCATGGAATTTCCATAGAATTCCAAGCACATGACACGCGAATGCGGCAGGATGGGATAGAGGGTGAAGGTGGCCTCGGTGATGATGCCGTCCACGCCCTCTTTCTGCACTCCGGGCAGCCCGCCCAGGAATTTGTTGGTGACATCCTTGCCCAGGGCCGTGCCCCGGATCTCGTCTCCGGCCAGGCTGATGACTTCGCGCTTGTTGCCGAATTCGTCCAGGATCTCGAACACCGCCGTGTCATCGGGCATGATCTTGTGCCGGGGGTGGTTCACACGATTGATCTGGATGACCTCGCCCGTGGGCAGGACCATCTTGTACGACAGGATGTTGTCGAGGGTGGTGCCGTACTCGAAGGCGAAGGGGCCGCCCGCGTTCTCCGAGACGTTGCCGCCGATGGACGAGGCCGCCTTGGAGGCCGGGTCCACGGTGAAGAGCAGTCCCTTGGCCGCGGCCGCCTGGATGGCGGTCAGGGTGATGACCCCGGACTGCACGGTGATGGTGCGGGCCTGGACATCGATGTCGAGGATTCCCTTGAAGCGGCTGAGGCTTAAGATCACGCTGCGTGGTTTGGCCGGCACGGCCCCGCCGGTCAGCCCGGAGCCGCCGCCGCGCGGCACGATGGGGAAGCCCATCTCGTTGGCCAGGCGGATGATGCCCTGGATCTGGGTCGTGTTTTCAGGAAAGACGACCAGGGCCGGCAGCTCCATGCGCAAGTCCGTGGCGTCGGTGGAGCATTCGATGAGGTTGTTGGAGGCCGAGACGATCTGTTCCTTGTCCAGAAAGGACGACAGGCGCGAGATCAGCGTGGCTTTGAATTTCTGGTCGGCTTCAAAGCTCTGCCAGAAACGATCCAGACAGCCGGAAAGTTCGCGATAGTATTCGGGGGACAGGGCCGCACGTTCGGCCTGCAGTTGGGCGTCAACGCTCTGGCGCACATCCTTGGCGGGGATGAAGGGATTGTAGCGGATGATGAACAGCTCTTCGGCCAGACCGAGGGCCAGCTGCTGCAGATATTCGGGCCAGGTCTGAAATTCTTCGAGGGGCAGGCCCAGGACGCGTTTGACCAGGCGTTCGGGGGCAAGGGAGATATGTGGACCTTTCTGGGGCATGGTGTTTTTTCCGTATGTGAAGCCGGCAAACGGCTGCTGCGGTTCGAGATGACGCGAAAAAGGATTCGCCGTCAGGCAAAAACTATATTTTTAAACACAAGGCGATGGGTTGGCAAGGCGCAAAAAGCGGAGGCCCGCCCGGCGAAGGTTGCCGGGCGGGGGATGGTGTCAGAAGGGGAGCGCCTCGCACTCAAGGCTGCGGGCATAGATATGGTTGGGGTCGGCAAAGCTGTCCAGAATCCGGGCCTGGGTTTCGACCACGTTCAGCAGCCTGCCAATGGCCGGGGACTGCGGCATGAAGACTGCCTGCGCCGAGGAAAACAGGGCTTCCATGATTTTCTCATGGGCCGAGGGATCGCGGCGCAGTTCAATACTGTTGACCACGGTCAGGCCCGCGAGGCTGGCCGCGGTCATGAGGGCGTCGTCCAGATCCCCGATCTGGTCGACCAGTTTGCGCTCGTGGGCGACGCTGCCAAGGAAGACCTTGCCCTGGGCCGAATTCTCGACTTCGGACGGGGCCATGCGTCGGCCATTGGCCACGCGGGTGATGAAGAGGTCGTACCCGAAACGCAGCAACTGCCGGATGGCCCGTTCGCTCTGGAAGGACAGGGGGCGCAGGGGGTTGCCAAGATCGGCCATCGAGGTCGTGCCGATGCCGTCGGAGGTCACCCCCAACTCTCTGGCCGTGTCCTCGAAGGTGGGGAAGGCGGCGAAAATGCCGATGGAGCCGGTCAGGGTGGTCGGGGCGGCCACGATGCGGTTGGCCCCGGCCGCGATCCAGTATGCCCCCGATGCGGCCACGCTGCCCAGGGAAACGACCACGGGCTTGCCTGCCTCCTGGGTCCGCGCGATCTCCTGATGGATCTCTTCGGATGCCGCCGCGCTGCCGCCGGGGCTGTCCAGGCGCAGGACTACGGCCAAGATGGTCGGATCCTGGCGTGCCTTCTGAAAGAGCTGGGCGATGGACTCGCTGCCGGTCAGGTTTTCGGGCTGCTTGCCGGGCAGGATGGCGCCCCGTGCACGGATGATGGCGATGTTCTCCTTGCTGGCCGTGCGGCCTGAGCCCGAAATGGCCAGGTAGTCCTGAAAGTTGACCCGGTGCAGGTCTTGGAGCCTTTTGCCGGTCTTTCCGGCCAGCAGTTGGTCGAACTGGGAGGATGTCTTGATTTCGTCGACCAGTTTCGTGGTCACGGCCAGCCGTGCGGCGTCGCCACCTACGGCTTCGAGTTTGGTGTCGATGTTCTCCACGTAGGACATGATATCGGCCGGGGATACGCTGCGGTTTCTGCCCGCCTCGTCCAGATAGGCCTGCCAGAGTCCGCCGAGCCATTCCCGACCGGACTGGCGCGCCTCGTCGGACATGGAGTCGCGCACGAAGGGTTCCACGGCCGTCTTGTAATCGCCCACGCGGAAGACGTGGAAATTGATGCGCGTCTTGTCGAGCAGGCCCTTGAAGTAGGCCTGGTACATGCCAAATCCGGTGATCAGCACCCCGCCCAGCGGATTGACGGAGACCGTGTCGGCATAGGACGCCAGCAGGTACTGTCCCTGGGTATAGACCATGGAATGCGCCAGCACGGGTTTGCCCGTTTCCTTGAAATCCCGGATGGCCTTGCCGATGTCGAGGATTTTGGTGGTGTCGCAGCCCTGCAGGTCGCGGGGGTCGATGACCAGGGCCAGGATTCTGGAGTCCGTGGCGGCCCGGCGGATGGCGTCGATGACGTCCTGGGTCTTGGTCTCATCGGCCTTGGCGGTTTCGCGCCCCATTTTTTTGAGCAGGGCCTGGGCTGGTTCCGAAGGGCTGCTCTGTTCCACCAGGGCGCCTGCAGGATTGATGACCAGAACCGAGTTCTGGTGCAGCGTTTCCTTGCTGTCGGTGAAGAATACCGAGGCGAATATGATGAGCACGATAAGAAAGAACACGTTGGCCAGAACGGCTCTGGTGGTGCTTAAAACCTTCCATAAGAAGCTGAAGACAGCCTTGATGCGGGCGAGTATTTCCACGGGATGCGCTCCGGTTAGGGGTGCAGGACCAGGCGGCCGTAAGCGGCCTGGCCCAGGGAGATGCATGCGTCGTTGGGCGGCATGTCCCGGTGTGTCAGAACGGTGAGCCCTTTTTTGGTCAGGGTCCGGGGCAACTCCGTGGCCAGGGTCAGGTTTTGCATGACCCCGCCGCTCAGGGCCACGGTGGAGCAGGAGCGTTTTCCGGCCAGAAGTTCGCAGAGTCCGGCAAGACCGTCAATGAGGCCCAGGTGAAATCGTCTGCTGATCCTGTCCGCCTCTTCCCCTTTAAGCCAGTCTGCATGAACCTGCGCAAAAAGGGTGCGCGTGTCGAGCTCGATGATGTCTTCATATTCGATCATGGGGCATGAATAAACCCCTTTTTCATTCTTGTCCTGTATCGCTTCGAGCCTGATGGCGGCCTGTCCTTCGTAGGAAATTTCATCGCACAGGCCAAGCATGGCCGAGACCGCGTCAAAAAGCCGTCCGCAGCTGGACGAGAGCGGCGAGTTGATGCGCCGATCCAGAACCTGGCCCACGACCCTGTCCGCGGCGGCGTGATCGCTCAGCCACGGCCAGGATTTTTCTCCGGGCGCATGGATGCCGAGGGCGTGCAGGCAGGCCCTGGCCAGTCGCCAGGGTTCGCGCGTCGCCGCATCGCCGCCGGGCAGCATGATCTGCGAGAAGCGCGCCAGCCGCCTGTGTTCCAGTTGCGCCGTGTTGACCAAGAGGGCCTCGCCGCCCCACAGGGTCCCGTCGTCACCGAGGCCCACGCCGTCCAGGGCCAGGCCGAGGGCCGGGCCGATATGTCCGTTTTCGGCGAGCACGGCATGAATGTGCGCAAAGTGATGCTGCAGGGGCAGGCAGGGCAGGCCGGATTCACGCGCAAAGGTGGTGCTCAGAAAATCTGGATGCAGGTCGTGGACCACGGCTGCGGGCTCTACCTGCAGGATGTCTTGCAGGTGTGCGCAGATTTCGCGGAAAAAGCCGTAGGCCTCCAGATGCTCCAGGTCGCCGATATGCTGCGAGACAAAGGCCTGCCGCCCCTTGGTCAGGCAGAGGGTGTTCTTGAGCAGAGGGCCGACCCCGAGCACCACTGGCCCGTCCTGGGCCAGGTCGATGGGGGCCGGGGTGTATCCCCGCGCCCGGCGCATGAACATGGGCTGCCCGTCCGCAACCCGCAGTACGGAGTCATCGCAGCGGATCAGGATGTCGCGGTCGTGCAGCAGGAAGTGGTCGGCGATGCCGCCCAGGCGGCGCAGGGCCTCGCGGTTGCCAAGACAGATGGGGTCCGAGCTCGCGTTGCCCGAGGTCATGACCAGGGCCGCGGGCATGTCATCGCGGTGGAGTTCGGCAAAGAGCACGTGGTGCAGGGGCGTGTAGGGCAGCATGAGCCCCAGAAACTCCGTGTCCGGGGAAAGCCCCGGCGCGAGCCCCGTGTTTCTGCGGGCCGTGGCCAGCACGATGGGCCTCTGGCGACCGCACAGGAGTTCCTCTTCGGTCTCGGACAGGACACACAGGGCGCGGGCTGCATCCAGGTCGCGGACCATGATGGCCAGAGGCTTGTCGCGGCGATTCTTGCGGTCCCGCAGCAACTGCACGGCCTTCTGATCGCGGGCGTCGCAGACGAGGTGGAATCCGCCCAGCCCCTTCATGGCCACCAGTCCTCCGCCACGCAGCAGGTCCGCCGTGCTGCGAACGGCATCGAAGTTTTCGCACAGCGTCCGGCCCGCTTTGTCCGTCAGCCACAATCTCGGTCCGCATACGGGGCAGGCGTTGGGCTGGGCGTGGAAACGCCGGTCCAGGGGGTTCTCGTACTCTTCCAGGCAGTCCGGACAGAGCGGGAAACAGCTCATGGACGTGGTTGCCCGGTCGTAGGGGATGGAGCGGGTGATGGTGTAGCGCGGTCCGCAGTTGGTGCAATTGGTGAACGCGTAGCGGTGCCTGCGGCCAGCCGGGTCGCGCATGTCCGCAATGCAGTCGTCGCAGGTCGCCACGTCCGGGCTGATGAGCACCTGATGCCCGTGGCCGCCCGTGCTCTTGAGGATGCAAAAAAGGTCTTCGCCGTGCTTGGGTTCGATGGTTTCCCGTTCCCAGGTCACGATGCGGGCCAGGGGCGGAATGGTGGAGGAGAAGGTTGCCTCGAAGGCGGCAAGTTGGTCCGGTGCGCCCTGGACCTCAATGAGCACGCCTTCCGGGGTGTTCAGAACCTGCCCCGTGACCTTTGCGTAGAGGGCCGCCTTGTAGACAAAGGGCCGAAAGCCCACTCCCTGCACCCCTCCGGTGATGATCCATTTCCAGCGTTGCGTGAGCATGTGCTATATCCGGTGTTTTTCGTGTGCTTTTTCCGGCGCGTTGCGTCCGGTGTCTTCAGTGCCTCAAGCGTGCCATCCACAAACGCTTGACCAGGCTTTTGAGCAGGATGTCCGGCCGGAACGACTCCGGCTTCAGGGTTTGGGGGAGGACAAATCCGCCGGCGTCGAAATCATCCGGGCCGAGCAGCGGATAGTTCAGTGCCTGCGGATCGGTTCCCGCCAGCCCGTCGCTGTGGCACTGCTTCCAGATGGGAAACTGGCTTGGCGTTGCCCCGAGGATCTGGCCTGCCGCCGTGTCCAGGGCCACGGGGTTGACGCTTGCGCCGAGCAGGCCAAGGGGGAAGGCGTCCCCGGCGATGGGGCCGGTGCGGTGCATGGCGGTCACGCCGTCCATGAGGCTCACCGAGGGCGGCAGAACCTGCAGGAGCCCGCAGATCATGGCCGTGAACCGGCCCTCCCTGTCCCCGTGCAGGGCGTGCAGCCAGGCCTTGCGCACGCCGGTGACGCATCCGAAGAGATTCTTGACTGCGCCGCTGAACCGCATCTGTGAATGGGCCTTGAACTTGGGGAGATTGACGATGAGGTCGGCTTCCAGCGCATCGGCCGAAACCCGGACAGGGACATTCGCACTTGTGACGGGAACCCCCCGGTGCAGGGTCACGACGTTCACTCCCAGGGGGCGCAGCAGTTCTGGCAGCCCAATGGCCTCGGCGATGGCCTGTGCCGTGCCGAAGGCGGGGGAGTCCCCGACGGTGACCCGCGCTCCCCGGTCCAGGCAATGCCGGGCAACTGCGGCTATGATGAGCGGGCTCGTGCAGCACAGCCGGGCGTTGCGCAGGGCCACGAAGTTTGGCTTGATCAGCAGCCGCGCTCCGGAGGTATTCGGCAGCACGGCGTCAAGCAGTTCCGGAACCATTTTTGCGGCCTGGCCGTAGCTCGGAGCATGCCGCAGAAAAACGTCAATCACCAAAAAACCGGTTCAGGGCCTTGGTGATGACGCGGATATGGGCCTTTTCCTGTTCGGACAGAAGCAGATAGGTCTGCGCCGCCTCGGCATCGCGGTCACGTTTGGCCAGGCCACGGTAGAGGTCGTAGGCGTAGTATTCAATCTCGCAGGCCAACTCCAGCAGGCGCAGCATGCGGTCCTCGGGATCCTTGCCCAGGCGGGCCATCCAGGCCGAGATGGGTTTTCCCCCTTCCATGATCCGGCCGTCAAGGCGTTCGAAGGTTTCCTCGAAGCTGTCCGTGATTGGCGTGGGGCTGTTCTTCTTCCAGAAGGTGAAGATGCTGCGGGCGTGCACCTCTTCCTTGCCGCCCAGATCCTTGACCATGTCGCCGAGTTCCGTGCCCTCGTATTCCTGCGCGAGATCATTATAGAACAGCCAGGCCCCTTTCTCCATGTTCATGGCCCGGTACAGGGTCTGGTTCAGGGCCATGTCGCGCGGAAAGAGTTCCAGGTGCGGGATGTCTTTGAGGCCTGTCCCTTCCCATCCGGTAATGCCGCCGACGAGATTGTAGAGCGTGCCGTTCCGGGAGCCCACGTCCTTGATAAGGGCCGCCGCCACGGCGGATCTGCCACCGGTGCGGCAGTACAGGATCAGGTTTTTCTCACTGTCCAGTTCCGCCACGCGCTGCTCGATTTCCGGCAGTGGGATGAGCTGGGCACCGGGGATATGGCTCTCGGCGAATTCTCCGGGTTGGCGCACGTCGATCAAAAGATAGTCGCGCTCCCTGGTCTTGGACCTCAGCTCTTCAAGTTCGTCCGGAAAGATGTCGAGTACTTGTCTGGTCATTCCTGCCTCTTGGTATGCCGTGATTGGCGTTAAACCTCACTGTACGATAAAGACTTTCATAAATCCAGACCCCTTGGCGAGGGCCGCCGACCGGGAAGGAGCCGGACGTGCTGTGCGTTCGGGGCTGTGGAATTGGTATTTGATTTTGTTATCATACGCGGTAGATGAACCGGGATTTGTCGCGCATGTCACCATCACTATTCCTGGAGCAGAATATGATCATTCCAGTCATCCTGGCCGGGGGTTCCGGCACCAGGCTTTGGCCCCTCTCCCGCAAGCTCTATCCCAAGCAGCTCCTGCCGCTTGTCGACGACCGGACCCTGGTTCAGAACACCATCCTGCGCCTGCAGGGCCTTGATGAGATCGCCGACCCCATCATCATCTGCAATGAGGAGCACCGTTTCATCATCGCCGAGCAGATGCGGGCCATGGGCGTGTCCCCGGCCGCCATCGTCCTCGAGCCTGTGGGCCGCAACACCGCCCCTGCCGTGGCCGTGGCGGCCCTGCTGGCCGAGAGCCTTGATCCCGATGCGGTGCTGCTGGTTCTCCCGGCGGACCACCTCATCGGCGACCCCGGTCAGTTCCACGCGGCGGTGCGTCAGGCCGCCACGCATGCCGCCGCCGGGCATCTGGCGACCTTCGGCATCGTGCCCTCGGCCCCCGAGACCGGATATGGCTACATCCTGCAGGGGCCGGCCCTTGGAGAATCCTCGGCCCGCACCATTGAACGCTTTGTCGAAAAGCCTGATCTGGCGACGGCCGAATCCTACGTCGCCTCAAGGCAGTATTTCTGGAATTCCGGCATGTTCGTGTTCCGGGGTGATGCAGTCCTGACCGAACTCGGGCGCTTCGCCCCGGCCATTGTGGAGTCCTGTCGCAAGGCTCTGGAACTGGCCGGGCGCGACCTCGATTTTCTGCGTCTGGACAGGGATGCCTTTGCCGCCTGCCCCGAAGATTCCGTGGATTACGCGGTCATGGAGCAGACGGACAGGGGCGTGATGATCCCCCTGTCCTGCGACTGGAACGACCTGGGCTCCTGGGACGCCCTGTGGCAGGCCGGAGGCAAGGACGAGGACGGCAACGTGACCAGGGGAGATGTGGTGCTCTGCGACGTGCACAATTCCTATCTGCACGCCGAGACGCGCCTCCTGGCCGCCGTGGGCCTTCAGAACCACATCGTGGTCGAGACCTCCGATGCGGTGCTCATCTCGCCGCGCGACCGGGTGCAGGAAGTGAAGAAGATCGTCGACAAGCTCAAGGCCGAGAACCGCATCGAGGCCGTGTCGCACAAAAAGGTCTTCCGGCCCTGGGGGCATTACGAGTCCATCGGGGACGGCGCGCGCTATCAGGTCAAGCGCATCGTGGTCACCCCGGATCAGGTGCTGTCCCTGCAGAAGCATTTTCATCGCGCCGAGCACTGGGTGGTGGTCCAGGGCACTGCGGTGGTGACCCGTGACAACGAGGAAATCCTGCTGCGCGAGAACGAGTCCGTGTATCTGCCGCTGGGCGCGGTGCACCGCCTGGCCAATCCGGGCAAGATCCCGCTGGAGCTCATCGAGGTGCAGGTTGGGAGTTATCTTGGCGAGGACGATATCGTGAGGTTCGAAGACGTCTACGGGCGGTGAGGGGCGATAAAGGCCCGATTGCTGCGTCGCTGCGGACAAAAGCTGAGCCTCATGTAGTCGGCTACACTTCGGCTCAGCTTTTGCCCGCGCTCCTTGCCCTCGAACCTTTCTCGCCCCTCACCGGGGTGTGCTGATGGTGGGAAAGAAAAAGTTTGGGATTGCACTTATCGCCAGGCAAGGGGATAAATTGCCGATTGCTGCGTCGCTGCGGACAAAAGCTGAGCCTCATGTAGTCGGCTACACTTCGGCCCAGCTTTTGCCCGCGCTCCTTGCCCTCGAACCTTTCTCGCTCCTCACCGAGGTGCGCTGGTGGCGGGTAAGAAAAAAGGTTTATCCGGTTAAAGCGTACGTGCTCGTTGAAAATTCACTGTGCACTCCTGAACTTTGGATCAAAAACGCTGCCAAACGCACTTCATCATCGTCATCGCGAGGCGTCTTCGCCTTGGCGATCCATGCTTTGCGGAGCCCGACACGTTCGTCGAAGACTTCCACGCAGAGCCTGGCTTCTCGCAATGAGGGACCTCGAACGAATTTTCGTAGATCACGACGTCCCGCTCGGAGTTGATTTGTTGCGACGAATAAGGCGATGGACTCTTACACCGGATGAACCAAAAAAATGAATTTTGTGCTTCACGTTTGGGCATCCAATGCAGTAAGCGCAAAAGTCGCGAGCGAATCTGAGTGTCATTCCCGCGAAGGCGGGAATCCATGTCTTCACAGAATGAGTATGATTAATGGTTAGAGGAAAAGATATGTTGTTGCGCCTCGCCCTTTGTCTGGGCTTTTTTTTGGTCGGTTGTTCCGAAGGGTCCGTGGATTCTGCGGCTTCCAACGCGTCGGTCGCGGTTCGGCCCGCTCACGTGGTCAATGTCCTGATCGAGGAGATCCGCCCTGTCGTCATGCGCGACGTGCTGGTCCTGCCCGGACAGACCGAGGCCCTGCATGACATCCGCCTGGCCGCGCAGCGTGGCGGCGTGGTGGAGTGGACCGGGGTGACCGAGGGGCAGCGGGTGCGTGCTGGCGAACCCGTGGCGCGCATCGACCTCTCGTCGCTCGGCGCTGCGCTGGAGCGGGCGCGGGCGAGTCTGCGCCTGGCCGAGGACCAGTCGCGGCGCAGAAGCCAGCTTTACGCCCAGGGCGTTCTGGCCAAGGAGGAGCTTGAGCAGGCAAACAACGAGTTGACCGCGGCGAGGACGCGGCTGCGTGAGGCCGAGGTCGATTTCAGCCACGGCACGGTGACCTCGACCCTGGACGGGGTGGTCAACAGACTTCATGTCGATCCCGGGGAATTTGTGGGCGAAGGGGACCCTGTGGCGGATATCGTCAACGTGGAGACCCTGCGCATCAACTTCGACGTGCCCGAAGGCGACGTGCGTTTTCTGTCTAAGGGCCAGGAGGCTGTGGTGCGCGTCGACGCCTATCCAGACCGGGAGTGGGCGGGGGAGATAGATTTCGTGGCCTGGAAGGCCGACCCCGCAACACGCACCTTTCAGGTCCGGGTAGTGGTCGACAACGAGGGTGCCCATATCCGGCCCGGCATGATCGCGCGGGGCGCATTTTTGCGCCGTCTGATCGAAGATGCCGTGACCGCGCCTCTCTTCACCGTGCAGGACAAGGGCGGAGAGCGGGTCGTCTTCGTGGAGCAGGACGGGGTGGCCCGTGCGCGCACCGTGCAGCTCGGCATCATCGAGGGGGGCCGTGTGCAGGTGCTTCATGGCCTGGCCGCCGGTGACAGGCTCATCGTCGCCGGTCACGTCGAGGTCGAGGACGGGACAAAGGTGAACGTGCGATGATTGTCAACGAAGCAGCACAGCGCCGCCAGCCGCTGGTCCTCGTCACCCTGCTGCTGATCATCGTGGCGGGCCTGTACAGCTACGCCAAGCTGCCGCGCGAGGCCGCGCCCGACATCCAGATCCCCTACATCTTCGTGACTACGGACTACGAGGGCGTCGCGCCGGAGGACATGGAAAAGCTCGTGACCGTCCCGCTGGAGCGCAAGCTCAAGGGCCTGGAGGGGGTGGAGGAGTTGACCTCGCAGTCCGATGACGGCAAGTCCACCATCGCCATCAAGTTTTTGCCGAGCGTCGATATTGACGATGCCCTGCAGAAGGTCCGCGACAAGGTCGATCAGGCCTCGGGCGACCTGCCTTCGGATCTCGAGGACGATCCGCTGGTCAGCGAGATGAACTTTTCCGACATGCCCATCATTCAGGTGGTGCTGTCCGGGCCGTTCAGCCTCAAACGCCTGAAGGTCTTCGCCGAAGAGCTGGAGGACCGTTTCGAGTCCATTCCCGGCGTGCTTGATGCACGCATCATCGGGGGGCTTGAGCGCGAGATCCATGTCGAGTTCGACCTGGACCGTGTCGGTGCCTACAGGGTGCCCTTCACCGCCATGCTGCAGTCGGTGGAGCGCGGCAACGTGAACATGCCCGGCGGTTCCATGGACATCGGGGACATGCGCTATCAGGTGCGCGTGCCCGAGGATTTCCGGAGCCCGGCGGAGATCGATTCCATCGTGGCCTTCGTGCGCGACGGCAAACCCGTCTATCTGCGCGACGTGGCGGCCATCCGCGACCACTACAAGGACCCGACGAGCCGAAGCCGGTTGAACGGCGATAACGCCGTGACCCTGCAGGTGGTCAAGCGCAGCGGCGAAAACATCATCGACATCAACGACCGCATCGCCGCCGTGGTGGAGGAGATGCGCCTTCTGCTGCCGCCCACCCTGACCATCAGCCTGACCGCAGACATGGCCGAGGACATCCGCAACATGGTCTCGGATCTGGAAAACAACATCCTGACCGGGCTCATCCTCGTCCTTGGCGTGGTGCTCATCTTCATCGGCGGGCGGTCCGCCGTGTTCGTGTCCGTGGCCATCCCGGTGTCCATGCTCATCACCTTCGCGCTCCTGCGCCTTTTGGGCATCACCCTGAACATGGTCGTGCTCTTTTCCCTCATCCTGGCCCTTGGCATGCTGGTCGACAACGGCATTGTCATAGTGGAGAACATCTACCGCCACATGCAGGAGGGCAAGGGCCGCTTTGAGGCTGCCCTCGACGGAACCAGCGAGGTGGCCTGGCCGGTGACCACCTCGACCCTGACCACCGTCGGCGCGTTCTTCCCCATGATCTTCTGGCCCGGCATCATGGGCGGGTTCATGTCCTTTCTGCCCAAGACCGTCATCCTCACTCTCGCGGGTTCTCTTTTCGTGGCCCTGGTGATCAACCCGGTCCTCTCCGCGCGGTATCAGACCGCCGCGCCCGCACGTTTAGCAGGGGACGGAAATATCGCCGGATCCAGGTCCAAAAGGGTTTACCTGTGGCTTTTGGGATGGGCTCTGGAGCACAGGGCCCTGGTGCTCGGGGTTTGTGTGGTCATGCTGGTCGGTTCGGCCCTGGCCTTTGGCACGTTCGGCAAGGGCGTTGAGTTTTTTCCCGAAACCGAACCCAAGCGGGCCTACGCCAACATCAAGCTGCCCATCGGCACCAACCTTGACGCCACGGACCGTTACATCCGGGTCATCGAGGGCGTCGTTTCCGAATATGAAGACGTGCGCTATGTCATCGGCAGCACCGGAGCGGCCACGGGTGGGGATTTCGGAGGTGGCGGAAGCGGCACCCACCTGGGTTCCGTGACCCTGGATTTCGTGCCCCTAAGCGAACGCACGCGGCATTCTTCGGAGATCATCACAGAGGTGCGGGAACGACTGGCCGCACAGATCACGGGCGCGGAGCTGCGCGTGGAGAAGGACGACGAGGGGCCGCCCACCGGCGATCCCATCAGTCTGGAAATCTACGGTGATGACATGCAGGTGCTGGCCGGAATTGTGGATCAGGTTCGCACCCACATGCGCGACATCCCCGGCATCGTCGACATGAAGGACAATCTGGTCACCGGCAAACCGGAGATCCAGATTCGCGTGGACAAGGAAAAGACGGCGTTGCTGGGCCTTGATACCTACACCGTGGCCTACACCGTCAAGGCGGCCATCAACGGGGCCAAGGTCGGGGTGTTCCGCGAGGGCAAGGACGAATACGACATTGTCGCGAGGCTGCCCGCCAAGGACAGGGAGTCCGTGGAGTCACTGCGCCGCATCACGGTCTCGGGGCCTGACGGCGAACCGGTGCCTCTGACTACGCTGGCCAGCGTGGAGCTGGCCAGTGGTCTGGGCGCCATCAACCACAAGGACCAGAAGCGGGTGGTCACGGTGTCCTCCGACGTCAGTGGCAGGCTGGCCAACGATATCATCCGTGAACTGGACGACAGGCTCAAAGTCATGAACTGGCCGCGCGGGTACACCTACAGCTTCGCCGGCGAGCAGGAGGAGCAGCGCAAGGCCGAGGAGTTTTTGAGCGAGGCCTTCGTGGTCGCCATTTTTCTCATCTTCATGGTGCTGGTGGCCCAGTTCAATTCCATGGTCACGCCGCTCATCGTGCTGGCCTCGGTGGTGCTGTCGTTTATTGGCGTATTCGCGGGTCTGCTGATCACCGGCATGGCGTTCGGCATCATCATGACCGGCGTGGGCGTCATCTCCCTGGCCGGGGTGGTCGTCAACAACGCCATTGTCCTCATCGACTACTTCGAGCAGCTCAAAGCCAAGGGCATGCAGACGCGGGAGGCCCTGCTCACGGCAGGGCTGACCCGTTTTCGTCCGGTGCTGCTCACAGCTACCACGACCATTCTCGGCCTTTTGCCCATGGCGCTTGGGGTGAGCTTCGACTTTTTCAAAATGGAGCTGATCACCGAATCGGAGTCGGCGCAGTGGTGGGGACCCATGGCCGTGGCGGTCATCTTCGGACTCCTTGTGGCCACTCTGCTGACCCTGATCGTGGTCCCGGTGCTCTGCTCGCTGCAGGACGGAGGCAGGGCGTGGCTTGCCAGACGTCGATCCGGCAGGGGGGAGTCCGCCCAAACCTGACGGCGCGCCGCAAGAGGGGGCGGAAGAAACTTGTCAATTTTTTCCCCCTCATCTATGCACTCTCCAGATTAATTTGATCCGGTTTCTTTTAGTTCAATACAATGCCTGCAAGGAGTGCCTCATGCTCTGGATCCATCCTCTGCTTCAACTCGCGGCCACCGCGTTGGCCCTCTATGTCCTGTATCTGGGGTGGCCCCGTTTTCAGGCCAACCACCTGGGAAAGAAAGGCCGGTTCAAGTGGGACGAGCATGTCCGGCTCGGCAAGTATGCGCACATTCTGTGGATGGCCGGGCTGGTTCTGGGCCTTTATGCCGTGAAACAGGCCTGGGGGCAGAACACCATTACCGGACTGCACTACTGGATCGGGCAGTCCATGATGCCCTGCATCGCCGCCGGCTACGTCACCGGTCTGATCATGGATCGCAACCGGAAGAAGCGCCGCTACCTGCCCCTTGTGCACGCCGTATTCAATGCCGTGGCCGTGGCCCTTGCCCTGGCGCAGGTGGTCACCGGAATCGGTGTCATTCGGGAATTCATACTGCCTTGAAAATAAATACGTTGGCCAAACCGGGGCGTCTCTCCATCGGGGACGCCTTTTTTTACCCCAGCGCCTTTTTTGCATGCCGCCCTTAAGTCCCCTGTTTTCCACTTCTTTGAATGTCGGACCCCTGAGTCTGCCATCGCCCCTCGTGCTCGCGCCCATGGCCGGGCTGGGGCATGTGGCATACCGCGAAGTGCTGGGCCGTTTCGGGGGATTCGGCTTCATGGTCACCGAGATGTGCAACGCCCGCGCCGTGCCGCAGGAGAGCCGCCATCATTCCCCCGTGTTCCGTTGGCGCGACGATGAAGCCGCACATCTTGTCTGCCAGATTTTCGGAGGAGAGCCCGCAGTCATGGCCGATGCGGCCAGGCGCATCGAGGGCGAGGGACTCATGGGTGTGGACATCAACATGGGCTGCTCCGTGGCCGCCATCTGCAAGAAGGGGTACGGGGCGGCGCTGCTCAAAGACCCTGACCGCGCTGTGGCCATTGTGCGGGCGGTGCGGCAGGCGGTGCGCTGCCCGGTCATGGTCAAGTTTCGCAGCGGGTGGGAGAATTCTGCGGATCTGGCCGTGGACCTGGCCAGGCGTTTCGAGGACGCGGGTGCGGACCTTTTGACCTTTCATCCGCGCATCGCCCCGGACCGGCGTTCGCGCCCACCCAGGCGGGAACATATCCGGGCCGTGGCCTGCGCCGTGTCCATTCCCGTGCTTGGCAACGGCAACGCCTTTTGCGCCGAGGACTGCCTGTCCATGATGCGGGAAACGGGCTGCGCCGGAGTGTCCATCGGGCGCATGGCCATTGCCCGGCCCTGGATCTTCGCCCAACTCGCGCACGGTTTTTCGCCCGGCGAGGACATCTATCTGCGCACGGCCCTGGAAATGATCGACTCGATCTGGAAACATTTTGCGCCGGAAAGGGCCATCAAGATGTACAAGAAATACCTTCCCTATCTGGCCGCCAATTTTGTCTACGGGCACAGCCTGTGGCCGGAACTGGCGCGCGGGTCGACCCGCGAGGAAATGACGGACAACGCCGTGCGGGTGCTGGGCAGGATGCCGCAGGTCGCAAAAACACCCAACGCCTTTCTGTTCACCTCCTGACATGGAAGACCTGCTACTCGAATACGGACTCTACGGCCTGTTCGTCCTTGCCTTCCTCGCGGCCACGGTCTTCCCCGTGGCGTCGGAGGCCGGCCTCGTCGCCCTGGTCCTGGCCGGGGTCGATCCCCTGGCCTGCGTGGCCACGGCCACGGTGGGCAACACCCTGGGAGCGGTCACCACCTGGGCGTTAGGGCGGTGGGGGAGCGAAGCCTTTCTGGCCCGTCTGTTGCGCCTGTCCGCCACCGACCGTGAGCGGGCGCGTGTCATTTTTGCACGCTACGGGACGTGGAGCCTCCTTCTGGCCTGGGCTCCGGTCATCGGGGACCCGCTTTGCGCCGTGGCCGGCCTTTTCGGATTGCCCCTTGGCCGTTTCATCCTCCCTGTGCTGGCGGGCAAGCTTGCCCGCTACGCCGCCCTTGCCTATCTTGTTTCCTGACCTATTCTTACCTCTTGGAGGTTTTCATGCTCAACCTGCATTCCCCGCTGGACATGCATGTCCACCTGCGCCAGGGCGACATGCTCGGCCTGGTCGCGCCGTACACGGCCCGGGACTTCGCCGCCGCCGTGGTCATGCCCAACCTGACCCCGCCCGTGACCAGCCTCGCGCAGGTTCTCGATTACCGTCAGGCCATACTGCGTGCGGCGGGAGACTCGTTCACGCCGCTCATGACCCTTTTTTTCAGGGCCTACTCGCGGGCCGAGCTTGTGGAGGCGCGGCCGCACATCATCGGGGTCAAGCTCTATCCGGCGGGCATGACCACCAATTCCGAGGCCGGGACAAAGGATATGGACGAGGCCCGCGCCACCCTGGCCATCATGGAGGAGCTGGACATCCCCCTGCTGGTTCACGGTGAAGGCTGCGGGTTCGTCATGGACCGCGAGGCCATCTTTCTGCCCGTAGTAAAGGAGTGGGCGCGTTCCTTCCCCCGCCTGCGCATCGTCCTTGAGCATGTCACCACCCGCGCCGGGGTGGAGCTTGTGGAGCGTTTTGACAACCTGTTCGCGACCATCACCCTGCACCATCTGCTCATCACCCTGGATGACGTGCTGGGCGGGCTGATGCGGCCTCACCTGTTCTGCAAGCCCGTGGCCAAGCGGCCTGAAGATCGCGACGCCCTGCGCCTGGCGGCCCTGAATCATCCCAGCTTTTTTTTCGGCAGCGACTCGGCCCCCCATCCCCTTGAAGCCAAGGAAGCGCCGGGCTGTGCCGCCGGGATTTTTTCCGCGCCCGTGGCTCTGCCCGCCCTGGCCGGGCTTTTCGAGGAGCTTGGCGCCCTGGACCGCCTGCAGGCCTTTGTTTCGGACCGGGCCTGCGCAGCATACGGCCTGACTCCCACGCCCCGCATGGTGCGCCTTGAGCGCCGGGCCTGGACCGTGCCGGAGCGCATCGATTCCGTGACCCCGTATCTGGCCGGACAGACCCTGGCCTGGCGCGTGGTGGGCTGACATGTATGTGGCGGTGCTCCGGGACAGGGGCGGCGTGCGCTATGAGTTGCGGCGCTCGGTGCCTGTGGACGGCGGGTTCGGATGCGAGACGCTGGCTGATCTTGGCCCGGACCCTGGCCGCCTGGTCAGCTTTGGTCGATTCGGGATATCGTACGCCGAGGAACTGCTCGAAGGCCTGGCAGCCCTGGATTTTGACATGGACGCCCTGGATGAGGCCTTTGCCCCTTTCGCGCCCGCATCATTCCGGGACAGGGCGAACCGGGGCGGCACGTGGACCCGGACGGTCCCGAGCCGCGCCCTGGAAGACGACGTCCGCGCCCTGCATCCTTTTGACCGCAGGCGCATGGCCTATCTGCGCTCGGGCGAAGTGAACCTGAGCCGCATCGACGAGGTCAGCCCCAAGCTTTTCCTGCGACTCCTGGGCAAGAGCCGGGACGAGATCGAGCAACTCTTCCTGCGCATGGAGCGAGCCCTGCCCCCAGGCGAGGCACGGCACTACGTCCACGCCACGCTCAATCTGCAGCGCCATTTCACCAAACTCACGGCCCGGACCATGCCCGAAGCCCTTGATCCGGCCCAGCTTGACGAGGCCTTCATGCACGAATTCTGCCTCCTGCATGATGACGCCGCTTTCGCCTTCGGCCTGCCTGGCGGCGCCCATGCCTATCTGCGGCGCTATGCCTGCCTGCATTTTGATTTCGAGTTTGCATCGGCGGGCGGCTTTGAGCGCATCTTTGAAGACTTCATGAACGACTTCCGCCGCCACCGCCCGCGTTTCAAACCCGTTGCTCCGGAGCGGGTGCGCGATCTCTTCGGCATGACCATGACCGAGATCAGAAGCATGACCCGGCGCGAGTTCGCGCGGGTCTTCCGCAAGAAGGCCATGTCCATGCACCCGGACAAGGGCGGGGACCATGACGCCTTTGTCGAGCTGCTTGAGACCTACAAGCGCATCGTTGCCTCCAAGCCTGATTAGCCTGCCTTCGTGCCTGTGGCCTTTTCGGATGAGTTTCGGTCCACGGGCTTTTCCCCCTTTGCCTGCTCACCGGGCCGGCTCATAAATATTTTGCGAAATTACAAAAAATCTGTGCCGTTTTGCCCTCCAGCCTGATGACAATAAATTGGGAAAGGAATATGAGCCGTCGCATCAGCAAAGATGCGCTTTTTTTCGGTTTGCAGAACCGTTGCGCTGAGTGCTGATATTCATTTATTTCAATAGGTTGTTTTTGGCGGGCGCGTTTTTGCCTCTTGAATAGTTTAACGTGCGCAGAGGAAACCATGGACGTTGTCGAAATTGTCAGCACAGAACCTTCCGAATCAGGCCAGGAACTGGCCGAACCTCCCTCACTACCTTCCCTCCCCGAAGGCCTGGAGCTCAGTCTTTGGGCTCATCGCAAAAATTTCATGAACATCCATTTTCCCGGTGCCGTGCAAAAGGACTGGGACAGCTGGCGCTGGCAGCTGAAGCACCGCGTGACTTCCGCCCCGGCCATGGCCAGGATTCTTGGCGTGAGTGCGCCGGAGTGCGAGAAGGGCAGGCGGCGTCTGCCCGTAGCGGCCACTCCGTATTACCTCTGGGCCGCTTCCCGCAGCGAGGCCCTGCGTCGCTGCATCGTCCCCGATGCCCGCGAAATGCAAATTCTGCCATTCGAGGCGGCGGATCCGCTGGGCGAAGAGGGGCACAGCCCCGTGCCCGGTATCGTGCACCGTTATCCGGACCGGGTGCTGTTTCTCGTCACCGAGTTTTGCTCGACCTATTGCCGATACTGCACGCGTTCCAGACTGGTCGGCAAGACCGGACACCGCTCGGACATGCGCAGCTGGCAGGTCGCCCTGGATTACATTCGCGAGCACGACGAAGTGCGCGATGTGCTGCTCTCCGGCGGCGACCCCCTGACCTTGCCGGACATGAAGATCGAGTGGCTTCTGTCCCAACTGCGGTCCATTCCCCACGTGGAGATCATCCGTATAGGTTCCAAGGTGCCGGCCGTGCTGCCGCAGCGCATCACGCCCAAGCTGGTGCGCATGCTGCGCCGCTACCATCCCCTGTTCATCAGCCTGCACTTCACGCATCCTGATGAGCTGACCCCTGACACGGCCCTGGCCTGCAATCGCCTGGCCGACGGCGGTATCCCACTTGGCAGCCAGACCGTGCTGCTTTCCGGCGTCAACGACGACGTGGCGATCATGAAACGCCTCATGCAGGGTCTGGTCCGCAACCGGGTGCGGCCATACTACATGTATCAGTGCGACCCTATCCCCGGATCGAGTCATTTCCGAACCCCGGTGGACACGGGGTTGTCCATCATCCAGGGGCTGCGCGGGCACACCTCGGGCTACTGCATCCCGACCTACGTCATCGACGCTCCCGGCGGCGGGGGGAAGGTGCCGCTGCAGCCGGACTATTTCCAGGGCCGTGACGAGCAGGGAGTTGTGCTGCGCAACTACGAGAACCGCATCTTCCATTATCCTGACCAGATGAATGCGCTGGGGGCTTCATGCGTGTCGGCATGACCTACGACCTGCAGCAGGAATATCTGGACGCGGGATACGGCAAGGACGAGGTGGCGGAGCTGGACAGCCCCGTCACCGTCGAGGCCATCCGGCAGGCGCTTGTGCTCCAGGGCCATGAGGTGGAGCTGATCGGCGGCGTGATGCCGCTGACGCGCGCCCTGGCCGATGGACGGCGTTGGGACATGGTTTTCAATTTCGCCGAGGGCATGCGCGGCTTGGCCCGCGAGGCCCAGGTCCCGGCCCTGCTCGACGCCTGGGACATCCCCTACACCTTTTCCGGTCCCGAAGTGCTGGCCCTGTGCCTGCACAAGGGCTGGACCAACGCGGTGCTGCGGGCGCACGATGTGCCCACGGCCGATTTTAAGATCGTGAACGCTGCGGAAGAGGCCGACGGTGTTGCGCTGCCGTTTCCCCTCTTTGTCAAACCGGTGGCCGAAGGGTCGAGCAAGGGCGTGAGCGAGAAGTCGCTGGTCAGGGACCGGCAGGAACTGCGCGAGACCTGCGCCCATGTTTTGAACACGTTCCGTCAGCCTGCGCTGGTGGAGACGTTTCTTCCTGGCCGGGAATTCACCGTGGGCCTGCTGGGCAGCGGGCGAGATTGCCGGGTGCTGGGGGTCATGGAGGTGCTCTCCACGGCCCGCGGTGACGCCTGCGCCTACACCTACGCCAACAAGCAGGAGTGGCGCGAGCGGGCGCTCTACGAGTTGGCCGACGACGACCGCGCCGCCGAGGCCGCGGAGGTGGCCCGCGCCGCCTGGCAGGCCCTTGGGTGCCTCGATGCCGGGCGCATCGACGTGCGCCTGGACGCACACGGGCAGGCCCGCTTCATCGAGGTCAATCCCCTGGCCGGACTCAATCCGGAGAGTTCGGACCTGCCCATCCTGTGCGGCAAGATCGGACTCGGGTATGACGAGCTTGTCGCGGAGATCATGAACTCGGCCATACGAAGGGCTTCGGGGCGGGCTGCGGGAAGGCGTTCATGAACGTTTTGCATGTGGCGGTGGTGCGTGAGGACGTTTCAGACGCCGCTGCTCCCGACGCCCTCGATACGGTGCGGCAGGCACGCAGTGTCGCCCAAAGCCTGGCCCTGTGCGGCTGGCGCGCCTCGGAACATGTTTTCGGGCGGGACCCTTCCATGCTTGAAGCCGAACTTGCGCGGACCCGCCCCGATGTCGTCTTCAACCTGGTCGAATCCTGGAGCGGTCTGGCCAGCCTTGCGTGTGTGGCCCCGGCCCTTTTTCGCAAGGCCGGACTTGCCTTTACCGGCGCGGATGAGGGCTCCATGGCGCTGGCCGGGGACAAGGCCCTGGCCCGGCGTCTGCTGCACGCGGCCGGGCTGCCGGTCCCTGCCGGTGCGACCATGGAGGAGTTGCGGCGCGGGATTTTTCCCGGTGCGGGATCCTACATAATCAAGGCGCGTTTCGAGGATGCGTCCCTGGGGCTCGGTCCGGACTGCGTCGTTGAAGTACGGCAGCCGCAGGAGTTGCTGGCCGCCATGCAGGGTCTGGCCTTGCGTATGGGCGGGGACTGCGTGGCCGAAGGGTATGTGCGGGGGCGGGAGTTCAATGTCGCCCTGCTGGCCAGTGTGGACGGGGCCGTCAGCGTCCTGCCGCTGGCGGAAATGGTTTTCGATCAAGCCCTGATCGGCCCGGCCATCCTGCACTATGCGGCCAAGTGGGATCAGGACAGCGCGGACTATGCCGCTTCGATGCGCAGTTTCGACCTGGCCGGCGAAGAGGGCCTTGTCTCGCAGATGAGCCGGATCGCGCTTTCGTGCTGGGACCTTTTCGGATTGGCCGGATACGCCCGCATCGACTTTCGTGTCGGTGAAAATGGCCAGCCCTTCGTCATCGACGTCAATCCGAACCCCTGCATCACCCCCGATGCCGGTTTCGTGGCCGCAGCACAACGGGTCAACCTGGATCATGCCGACGTGGTCAGAAGCATTGTTCTGGATGCCCTGGTGCGGACGGGTCGTCTGGAGGCGGCCAGCCGTGTCTGAGACCGTGTTTCGGGACCACGTGCTGCCCGGTGACTGCCTGGCCGTGCGCGAGATCGTGACCTCCACGGGCTTTTTTTCAGGCCCGGAAGTGGACGTGGCCGAGGAACTGGTGCGGGAGCGTCTGAGCAAGGGGGAGCAGAGCGGGTATCTCTTCGTCTTTGCCGAGTCGCCGGACAAAAGCGTATTCGGATATGCCTGTTATGGCCCTACACCATGCACCGCACGCACCTATGACCTCTACTGGATCGCGGTTCACGAGGCCCTGCGCGGCCAGGGGATGGGGAAGACGTTGCTGGCGGAGGTGGAAGGTCGCTTGCTGGGTTTGGGCGGCGGCAAACTCATCGCCGAGACCTCGTCCAGGAGGCAGTACGAATCAACGCGAAAATTCTATCTGTCCTGCGGATTCGTTCAGGAAGCGTGCATTCGCGATTATTACGCCCCCGGCGAGGACATTCTCTATTTCACCAAGGAGATCGGCTAGGCCGCTGCCCCGGACCGGATGCTTTGCAGGCTGATCGTCATGCCCGGCGATCAGGCCTGGGACTGATTCTGGTTGCCGAGCATGGCCAGAACCATCTCTTTTTCAACGTTCATGCGGTTTTTCACGCTGGACTGCACACTGGCCGTGGAAGACCCGAACTGGGATTTTCGGTTTTCGTAGACCCTGTCGATGAGTTGTTGCGCAAATTCGTGTTCAGGCCGGTCCGTACCGATGGATTTGATGGTCCGCCCGAATATTCTGGCCGCACCGGCCGCTCCGTGCTGCACCGAGGTGCTCCACAGGGCTTCGCGGGCAGCTGCCGGCATGGTGTCCATATCCACGCCGGTTCTCGCCAAAATCTTGTCGCGTGCGGGGGTGTAGTGGGTCGCCTCGATGAATTCGCGTTGCAGTTGGCCGAATTTTTCCGGGTCCTCGGCCGCGATGCTCCGCCACGCATCGGGCATGCGTCCCTTGGTCGAACCCGTGTTCGTCGGTCCGGCAGCGTTGAGCCTGTCGGCCCACTGGGGCTCCCGGTCGTTCAAGAACTGTATGAAGCCTTTCATGGTGCCTGGCCTTGAAGCGATCTGATAGGTGCCGTACGAGGTGCCGCCGTTCTTGTCGTAGCCGATGGCGCTTACGCCCTTGGTGCCGGATTCGAACTTCGCGGACAGGGAACCGATTGCTTCATGCGTTCCGGTTTTGCCGTTCGTGCCGGTTCGGGTCCCGGCCTGCTCCTGGCGCATGATGGATGCCAGTCCGTGCAGCGCTTCCTGCATGAGGGAATTTTCCATGGCCGAGCCACCCAGGATCGGGTTCAAGGACTTTGCTTGCCCGGTTCCCAGGGCCTGACGCATGTGATTCTGAAAGCCGTCCGTCATGGCCGTGGAGCGGCTTTTGCGTTCGGGGGTGGTCCCCATGAGGGTCATCAATTGGATGGGGTCAAGAATGGTCATGTACGGTCTCCATGTCAAAATCATGTCGCAGCCAAGGCTTCAGCGCAAACTTAGCAGGTTTCGGGCCAGCCTTTGCCGCACGCGCCTTGTCGCGCTTGGAAGGGCGATACTGGATCGAAAACCCGGAATTTTTTTCTGACTCTGCGCCCACCTGCCGCAACCTGATCCCGGCACGGCGCCTGCCGCTAAAATCCAAGTGAGTGAAAATATATGCACCTGAGATCTTTTGAGTATTTTCGAGCCGTGGCCATTGTGCTGATCGTCGCCGGTCATTCCTACGGCATCGCCGGATGGCGTATCGACAGTTTTGGCGAGCGGGTCCTGGCCAACCTGATTTCAGGCGGAACGTCCCTGTTTGTTTTCATTTCCGGATTTCTTTTCCACCATGTGTTCTATCCAAAATTCGTGTATCGCAAGTTTTTGGAAAAAAAGTTCAGGAACGTTTATCTTCCGTATCTCATCTTGTCCGTTCTGCCCATAATCCTTGCCCTGGTCATCAAGGCGCCGTTCCCTGATTTTTATTTCGGACCTGATGATACGTTTTACGATCAAATATTGCGTCCTGTTTTTTTATATTATTGGTATGGCGGTGTGATGGTCTATTGGTATATTCCGTTCATTATGGCCATGTTCATACTCTCACCTGTATTTATATGGTTTATAAAAATAAATACGAAAAATAAAATTTATATAATTATTTTATTATCTTTTGTTTCTCTTTTTATGCATAGGCCACTAAATAATTGGTCTATCGTTCAGTCTGTGATATATTTTTTTCCTGTATATATGTTTGGAATACTGTGCTCCATGGAAAGAGAGTATATTTATGAAAAATTCAAAGGAAAGGATTTTCACCTCCTTGGGTGCGTTGTTTTTTTGGCTGTGCTACAGGCTTTGTTGTTTGACGCTTGCGGGAATCTCCAGAAAAAACCATTTGAGTTCAATTGGTTAGATATCTCGTACGTGCAGAAACAAATTCTGTGCGTTTATTTCATGGTTTTTTTGCATAAGTATGAGCATATCGATAGCCATCTGTTGAAGACTCTGGCCGCATCCAGCTTCGCCATTTATTTTTTGCATGGCTGGGTCATCTATCTCATCTCCAGGGTTCAATCCTACTACAAACCCTTTTACGGGGCGCATCTGCTGATCATCCTGCTGCCTTTTGTCATCTGGGCTTCCTACGCCGTGGCCAAAAAGGTGAAAAAAACCTTTCCCGACAAAAGTCGGATGATCATCGGGTGGTGACGTCTTTGATTGCAGCGGGAGGCTTTGGCGCTGCGAGTTTCAAAGTTTCTGAGGGCGTTGCTCCCTGGTTTTCCTTTTCTTCCCTTTTTCTTTTCAGCACGCTATGAGGTTGCCAGAAGTTTTCGAGCGCCTGCTCGATTTCCCGGAGGCTTCATGTGTCTTGCTTTCTTTCAGTCTTTTCGGGGCATGCTTTTTGGCCTGGTGCTTTTGGCTGTCCTCCCGGCACTGGCGATCATTATCCATAGCGGCCTTGTCAACCGCGATGATGCCGTGTTCCATGCCCGGCAAGAGTTGGTGCGTGTTGTAACCGCCCTGGCCGGAGCGCAGCAGCGTACCACCGACGTAACCCGGCAGACCCTGGCTACGCTCGCGATCATGGATGAAGTGCGAAATCATGACCTCGCCGCCTGCGCCGAAATCTTCGCCAGGATTCTGCTGCACAACCCCCTTTACACGAATATCGCCCTGACCGACCGCGCAGGCGAAATCCTGGTGTCGGCGGTGCCCATGTCATTTCCCAGCCTGGCCGATCGCAAGCACTTCAAGGACGCACTGCGGACCAGGGCCTTTTCCCCTGGAGAGTATATCGTCTCGCGTGCGACCGCAGTTCCTTCCTTCCCCTTTGCCTACCCGATTCTTGACGATGCGGGCGAAGTAAGCGGGGTGCTGACGGTGGCGCTCGACCTCAGCAAGTTTCATTCTTTTTACAAAAGACAGAATTTGCAGGAGGGCTCTTTTCTGGGCATCGCCGATCACGAGGGCAGGCGTCTGTTTCGCTCATTTGTGGACGACTCCTTTCCACTCGGGGCGTTTATCAGTCCGGGAGCCTGGAGGTTGGCGCAAGATGGGGGAGAGAGCGGGGCGTTCGTCAGTGAAGGTTCCGACGGGCTCAGCAGGATAAGTGCGTTCCACAAGCTCAGCCTGGACGAGGACACACCCGCGTACATGACCATCTTCATCGGCATGCCCGAGGCCGCCATTGGCGTCGAAGCCCGCCTGGCCATGAGAAACGGGCTGATCCTGTCCGGTTGTGCTGCCGTTCTGGCTCTGGTCATGGCCTGGGCTGCGGAGCGCGTCTTATTCATGCCCAGGATCAGGGCCCTGGTCATGGCGGCCGAACGATTCCGCACAGGAAACTACGACACTCCCACGGGTGTGCGCCATGACACCAGTGAGCTGGGGCTTCTGGCCTCGGCCCTTGACCGCATGGCGCAGGAGCGGCGGATAGCCGTCGAGGACCTGCGCAAGGCAAAGGATTCCGCCGAAGACGCCTCGCGCAGCAAGTCCGAGTTCCTGGCCAACATGAGTCATGAGATCCGAACCCCCCTGAACGGCGTGCTGGGCATGTTGCAACTGCTTGAGTCCAGCGAACCAAACAGCGAACAGCGGGAGTATGTGGAGACGGCCATCCGCTCCACGAACCGCCTTAGCAGGCTTCTTTCCGACATTCTCGATCTGTCGCGCATCGAATCCAACAAGCTGGTGATTCAGGAAGATAATTTTGCCGTGGCCGAGGTGCGTCAGAGTGTCCTCGACATCTTTGGCGTTCCGGCCCGCGAGAAGGGGCTACGCCTGGAGGTGCGGGTCGACCCGCGCATCCCGCCCCATCTCTTTGGTGACGAGGCCAGGCTGCGTCAGATCCTGTTCAATCTGGTCGGCAACGCCATCAAGTTTACGCCAAAGGGGCTGGTGGAAGTCAATTTTGCTCTGCTTTCAAGTCCCGGGGAGTCTCCCTGCCTGATCCGCTGCACGGTGCTCGATACCGGAGTGGGGATTCCGGGCGAACGGCTGAAGGACATTTTCGAGCCCTTTATCCAGGTCGATGGCTCCCGCATCCGCACTCACCAGGGCGCGGGGCTGGGGCTCGCCATCGTGCGCCGCCTGGTCGATCTCATGCACGGACAGTTGAGCATCGAAAGCACTCCGGGCGAAGGCACCACCGTGGGGGTGACCCTGCCCTTCGGCACCGGTTCGGCTCCGGTCCGTTCGCGAGGCCTCGCAGAGGAGGACGATCTTGGCGGACGCCATATTTTACTGGTCGAAGACGACGGCGTGAATCGCATGGCCATGGAGCGGATTCTGTCCAAGCTTGACTGCACCGTGGTCAGCGCGGGCAATGGCCGGGAAGCATTGGAAATACTGGAGCGCGAGAAGGTGGATCTTGTTTTCATGGATGTGCAGATGCCGGTCATGGACGGAATGGAAGCCACCCGTATCATCCGCGAAGAACTTAAGCTGTCTGTGCCAATCGTGGCCATGACCGCCTACGCCATGGCCGGGGACAGGGAGCGCTTCCTGGGCTGCGGCATGGACGATTATGTCTCCAAACCCGTGGATATGGCACGGCTGCGACAGGTCATCGGGGCGAATCTGCCGCGAGACCATGTGTACTGAGTTGCGCTGCGGGGTTTGACGCATGCGTGCGCAGTGGCCGCAAAGTGACGCTGTCATTGTGCTGTCATCTTTGTGTCGCCTGCTTGTCAGCCTTGGCTGTCATTGATAGGTATCTCAAGGTTTTTTCCTACACATTTATAAGGAGAAATACGAATGAAACGGATTCTTTTGATGGTCATTTTTTTGCTTATGGGCTCATCCCTGGCCATGGCCGACACCCTGCAACTCTTAACCTGGAAAGGCTATGCCCCCAAGGAGCTGGTGGACAAGTTCCAGGCCGAGACGGGCATCAAGGTTGAGGTGACCTATACCAACAACGAGGAAATGATCGCCAAGCTGCGCGCCACGCGCGGCGCGGGCTTTGATCTGGCCCAGCCCAGCCAGGACCGCATCTCCTCGGTGCAGGAAGAGTTCGGCATCTATCAGCCCATCGATTATTCGAGGATCGAGGCTGACCTGTTCATCCCCTCCATGCTCGAAGCCGTGAAAAAGAACACTCTGGTCGGCGGACAGTCCTACGCGGTGCCTTTCTGCTGGGGCACGTCCGGCCTTGTGGTCAACACGGCCAAGGCCGAAGGCGCAACTTCCTGGAAGGCCCTTGTCGACCCGCAGTACAAGGGGCGGATCAGTTATCGGCTGAAGCGTCCGGTGCTCATCGGGATTGGGTTCGCGATGGGTTATGATCCCTTCGCGCTCTACGGCGACGAAAAAGCGTACGGTGAAATGCTCGCCGTGATCGAGGCCGAACTGATCAAGGCCAAGCCCCTGGTCAAGAATTACTGGGCCAACGGCGACCAGTTGCTCGAATCCGTGCGCTCGGGCGAAGTGACCGTGGCCGAGGCCTGGGACAACGGCGGCTGGAAGCTGCACGAAGACAACAAGGACATTGATTTCGTGGCTCCGAGCGAAGGCGCGCTGGGCTGGATCGACACCTTCACCATCCCGTCCAAGGCCAAGAACGTGGACGCTGCCTACAAGTGGATCAATTTTATGCTCCGGCCCGAGAACAGCGGGTATTTCACTTCCGCCGAGAAGACTCCCACAGCCTCCAAGGGCGCAGGAGAGTTCACCGACCCCGCATTCCAGGCCAATTTCGATCGTTCCTTCCCGCAGGCAACCATCGATAACATCAAATGGTACCCACCGGTTCCGGCCAACCTCGAAGCCATGGAAGGCAAGGTGCTGGACAAGGTCAAGGCTGCCAACTAGTCATATCGGTCCGAAACCCTTGGGTTTCGGACCTTTTTTTCATTTCACAACGGAAGCAGCATGCAGTTCGATCTTGTCATCACCGGTCTGGTCAAGAAGTTCGGGACGTTTGTCGCCGTGGACGACGTTTCCTTTTCCGTGCCCAAGGGCTCCTTTTTCTCCATCCTCGGGCCGTCAGGCTGCGGCAAGACTACGCTTTTGCGCATGATCGCCGGATTCGAGGAACAGACGGACGGGCGCATCGAGATAAGCGGTCAGGACATGCGCGGCGTCACGCCCAACAAACGGCCCGTCAATCTGGTTTTTCAGCACCTGGCCCTTTTTCCGATGATGGATGTGGCCGAGAACATCGCCTTTGGGCTGAAGCGCCGCAATTTCCCTTCCGCCGAAATTCGCCGTCGCACGGAGGAGATACTGGAGCGGGTGGAGTTGCCCGGATTCGGGTCCAAGCGCATTCATCAGCTTTCCGGCGGCCAGAAGCAGCGCGTGGCCATTGCCCGCTGCCTGGTGCTCGAACCCAAGGTCCTGCTGCTGGACGAGCCGCTGGGCGCGCTCGACTTAAAGCTCAGGGAACAGATGAAGGTCGAGCTCAAGAAGCTGCAGGCCAAGATCGGCACGACCTTTGTCTACATCACCCACGACCAGTCCGAGGCCTTGGTCATGTCCGACACCGTGGCGGTCATGAACAGGGGGCGCTTCGAGCAGGTCGGCTCCCCGCAGGAACTCTACGGCGATCCGCACACCCCCTTCGTGGCCGGGTTCGTCGGTGACAACAACCGCTGGGCCGGGACCGTGGAGGAAATGGACAATGAGACCGTGCTCATCCGCACGGACGAAAATCTGATCTTCAGGGCCCGCCGCAAACCCGACGCCCGCAAAGGTCCGGCCACCCTTTTCCTGCGCCCCGAGGCCATGGTCATCGAACCGGGTGACCGGGAGGGGCTGAACGCTTTTACGGTCACCGTCCGGGCCATCCTCTTCGACGGGGCCAACAGCCGTCTGCTGACCGCCACCGCCGCCGGGCATGAGCTGCTCGTGGCCCTGCCCCAGAACCGCTCCTTCGACCACATCCGTCCGGGCGAGAATATCACCCTGGGCTGGCACCCCCAGTCCGGCGTCGCCTTTGCGCGGGAGGAGTCGGCATGAAGCGCTCCGGGCTGTTCTGGATCTTCCTGGCTCCGGTGCTGATGTGGCTTTTTCTGCTCATCGTGCTGCCGCACCTGGATCTCTTGATCCTCAGTTTCAGGGTCGGCAAGAGCTGGAGTCTTGATAATTACGGCACGTTCTTCACCGAGCCCATCTACTGGCTGACCTTTGTGCGCACGGCTGTCTATTCAATCATCACCACGCTGCTGACTTTGATCGTGTCTCTGCCCGTGGCCTTCTACATCACCAAGCTGTCGCGCCCCGGCGTGCGCGGGTTCCTGATGGTTCTTTTGCTGCTGCCGTTCTGGGTCAGTGAGCTGGTGCGGGTCTATGGCTGGATGATCCTGCTGCGCGAATCGGGGGTCATCAATTACTTCCTGCTGCAGCTTGGCCTCGTTGAGCGGCCCATCGAGATGCTCTACAACGACGCGACCATGATCATGGGCCTTGTGTACACGTCCATGCTGTTCATGGTCGTGCCGCTGGTCTCGGTCATGGAGAGCCTGGACGACAGCCTGGTCGAGGCCGCCTACGACCTTGGCGCGAGCAAAAGCTGCATCTGGCGCACGATCATCATTCCGCACTGCAAGCCGGGCATCACCTCCGGCTCCATCGTGGTCTTCATGCTCGTGCTCGGCAACTACCTGACCCCCAACCTCATGGGCGGCAAAAACTCGCTGTGGTTCACGGAGCAGATCTACAACCAGTTCATCGCCAGCTTCAACTGGAACCAGGGCGCGGCCTTTGGCTTTCTGCTGCTGGTCTTAAGCTCCGGCATCATCTGGGTTGGGCTCAAACTCTCGGGACAGCGACTGGGCGAGGTGGCGTCATGATCCGCTCGCTGCCCAGATCCCGAGCCTACGACCGCGCCTTTGTGGTCTTCATCCTGCTGTATTTCATTTTCCTGTTCGCGCCGCTGCTGGTGACGTGCGTGCTGGCGTTCAACAACTCGGACTTTCCGTCACTGCCCTGGCGCGGCTTCACCCTGGACTGGTTTTTCTCGGCCGGGCCGAAGCGGGTCGGCATTTTCGAAGATTCCGACAACCTGCGTTCCATCTGGGTCAGCTTTCAGACCGCGCTCTGGGTCTCGGTTTCATGCGTGGTGGTGGGGGTGTGCGCCGCGTTCCTGTTCGAGCAGGAGAATTTCAAGGGCAAGAATTTTCTGTATTTTCTGATGCTCGCCCCGCTCGTCATCCCTGGCGTGATCCTTGGCATCTCCATTCTGCTGGGGGCGACCACGGCGGGTATCTATTTCGAGGATCACTGGAACCTTGATTTCGATCTCTTCAGGCCCAGCTTCTGGCTGGTGGTGGTGGGGCAGTTTTCGTTCATCACCACGTTCGTGACATTGGTGGTTTCGGCCAAGCTGCGCAAGTTCGACCATTCCCTGGAAGAGGCGGCGCTCAATCTTGGTGCGACCCGTTTCGAGGTCATCTGGCACATCACCTTGCGCTACCTGCGCTCGTCGATCATCGGCTCCGGGGCCGTGGCCTTTTTGATGAGCTTTGAGAACTTCAACACCACCCTCTTTCTGGTCGGGTCGCAGCCGACCCTGCCCATCAATCTGTACCTGCAGGTCCGCGACGGCTCCACCCCGGTCATCAACGCCATTTCCCTGCTGCTCATCCTCGGCACATCGGTGCTGGCCCTGACCAATCTGTACTTCGACCGCAAGGAATCAGCCTGAAAAAAATTCCCCTGGCCTGTCTCATTTTGCGAGGCAGGCCAGGGGCGATGGTTTCACCCGGAACCGGCGTTTTTGCGTTACCGGCTAATTCTGTTCGATCCAGTCCGCGACTTCCCGGAACACTTTGCGGGAGTGCACCATGGCCACGTGGCTGATCGGGCCGGTCTGCTTTTCGTGCCACCCTTGGCCCTTGCACCGCAGGGCCGAGTTGGGCAGGACCATGTTGTCCACAAGGGAGTACAGGGCCAGGCGGCGTACGTGGGCGGGGAGGGGCAGGTCCGTCACCCGGCTAACGGTTTGCCCCTTGTAGCCGAGATATCTGCCAAGTGACGTCAGGGCGAAAGGCGACAGCTTGCTCCCGCAAAAAGGGGTGCCCATGGTCACCAGTGTCTTGATGCGCGCGCAATCCCTGTCATCAAGCTGCGCCAGGGCCGACCACAACAGGAGGCCGCCCATGCTGTGCCCGACCAGGTGCACGTCCCGGTCCGGGTGTTCGGCCAGCAGGTTTTTCAGGTCATCGCGAACGGCGGCCACCGTTTCATCCCACTTTGTGCCCCAACTCGCATAGGACAGGCAGGCCGTGCCGAAACCCCTTTCGTGCAGCCAGCGACGAAAGAGCACCCATGCGCCCTGATTGTGAAAAAGGCCGTGAACGAGGATTACCAGGCTTTTGCCCTTGGTGGGCTGCTGCCACAGGCGCGGCAACAGGCCCAAGGGGTGCAGGACAATGATCAGGATTTCGCTTGCGATGCTGTGCAGGGTGGTTTTGGCGGCCAGGGCCAGACAGGGGCCAAGAGGTTTGCCCGACTGGTTGCATTCCTCGTAGCAGTAGAGGGTGTAGGTCAGCAGGACGAGCAGAAGTACCGTCGCAAGGATGACGGTCAGCAGGAAGGTGATCATGGGTGTACCTTTGCCCGGAATTCGGGATCATTGCGCAGATGGTGGACGAGTTTGCGATGGCCGGCCGGAAAGGCCAGCTTCGTGATTTCAGACCAACAGGCCCAGCGGTGCTCCTGGGCGGCCTCAAGAGCAAGTTCCTCCGGGCTTGAGAGCAGGGTCACACTGAAGGCGTGCAGGGTCACCCGGTACCGCGTGTAGGAGTGCCTGAAGTCGGCGATGGGCAGCGGGTGGTTGACGACAAGCCCCGTTTCTTCGAGGTATTCGCGGACAACGGCCTGTTCGGGCGTTTCCCCGTTTTCCACGACGCCGCCCGGAAACTCCCACAGGTTGCCCCACACGTCGTCGGCCCGGCGTTTCTGGGTCAGGATGCGTCCGTCATGGATCAGCACTCCCGTGGCCATGGAAATGTAGATAGGCGATGGCGCCTTGACGATCACGGGCCTCTGATCCTGCACGCCGTTCTTCCTGGCCAGGCAGCAGTCGGCCAGGGGGCACCCGGCGCAGCCCGGACTTCGGGGCGAACACACGAGGCTGCCAAACTCCATCAGCGCCTGGTTGAAATCCCGCGCCCGGCCTTTGGGGAGCAGATCCGCACCGTGGCGTTCAATCTCGCTTCTGGCCTGACGGGATTTGACGGGCAGAGCGATATCGTACAGACGGCTGATCACCCGTTCGACGTTGGCGTCCACGACGCAGACATCCTGCCCGAAGGCGATGCTGGCGATGGCCCTGGCCGTGTACGGGCCGATCCCCGGCAGGGCCAGCAAGTCTTCGGGCGAGGAGGGCAGGGTGCCTTTGTGCCGGTGGACCACCTCCCGCGCGGCCTTGTGCAGGTTGCGCGCACGGGAATAGTAGCCAAGCCCTTCCCAGAGCTTCAAAACCGCGTCCTCCGGGGCCTCGGCCAGGCTGTGCACATCGGGGAAGCGGGCGATCCAGCGCTTGAAGTACTCCACGCCGCGTTCCATCTGGGTCTGCTGGAGCATGATTTCCGAGATCCAGACGTGATAGGGCGAGTAGGTCCGGCGCCAGGGCAGGTCGCGTTTGTGGCGGGAAAACCAGTCCAGCAGGGCGTCGGCGACGTGCAGGCAGGAAGGGTCGTCGCGTCCGGTGGATGATGACATTAAAATTTCCGTGGGTTGGAGGTTGCGCGGGCCGATTTACCTTCGGCCGTAAATATGGAATCCGAGTTGTGATTCCACGTGGCGTTGGCGCCGCATGTCGGAAAATTCCACACGAAAGTGGCTTCAGAGATGTCTGAAATTCTTATACTTCCAGGTGGTTATGTGGCAGTCGACCTTCTGCTCAGGGTGACTGCGACTTTTGCAGAGATACCTTGGTCAGCGTCCGCCACCCTGTCAAGACCGGTCCAGGACCGATACCATGGAGAACGTATGCCGGTTGTCTTTTTTGCGTGCCAGGGGCGGCCGTGATTTCCGTTGCACTGCCATGCTATAACGCCCAGGACAGCCTCGCGGCCTGCCTGGAGAGCCTGCTGACCCAGACCTGGCAGGACTTTGAGATCGTGGCCGTCAACGACGGTTCCACAGACGCCACCCTGGACGTGCTGCGCAGATTCTCGTCACGGGACGACCGTATCCGCGTGTTCGACCGGCCCCACGGCGGGGTGGTGCAGGCCATGAATTTCGCCGTGGAGCAATGCCGCGGAGAATACGTGGCGCGCATGGACAGCGACGACCTCTGCCTGCCCGAACGCCTGGAACTGCAAAAGGCCCATCTGGACCGTCACCCGTCGCTTGGCCTTGTCGGCGGGCTTGTGCGCTTTGGCGGGGACCCCGAGGCCGGGAAGGGCTACAAGGCTTACGTGGACTGGACCAACACCCTGGTCACGGAAGAGGAAATCTCCCTGGCCCGCTTTGTGGAGTCGCCCTATGCCAATCCGAGCATAATGTTCCGCAAAGAGCTTGTCAGCCGCTGCGGCCCGTTTTATGACGGCCCGTTTCCGGAAGACTACGAATTTCTGTTGCGCCTGATGGCCGCCGGAGTGCGCATGGACAAGGTCCCGAGGGACGTGCTGATCTGGAACGATCCGCCTTCCCGGCTCACGCGCACGGACCCGCGCTACGATCCCGACGCATTCTACCGCACCAAGGCCGTCTATCTGGCCCGCTGGCTCGCTGCCAGGGGGATTCGGCGGGTGTCCGTTGTCGGCGGCGGGCGCATCGCACGGCGACGGGCGCTGATGCTCGAGGAGCACGGCATCGTTATCGAGCGCTGGCTGGAAGTCGACCCGAAAAAGATCGGCCAGCGGGCCAGCGGCCGACCGGTCTGCTCATGGAGTGAAGTGGGCGCTCCACAAGGGGAATTTCTGCTCTCCTACGTCGGAAACAGGGGGGCCGGGGCGCGTATCACCGCAGAGCTTTTGGAGCGGGGATGGACCGCCGGGATAGATTTTCTGCTGGCCGCCTAGAGGGCCGGCATCACACTTTTACAAGACGAGGAAATACCATGGATCTTATGAAATTTGCCAATGACATTGAGAGCGTGCTGAAGAAGGTCGCCAGTGAGAGCGAGCCGGTTTCTCCGGCCACGGAAGACGGCGCGATCTGGGGCTTTGAACTGGGTGAGGACGCCAGCGGATTTGTGTCCCTGGAATCGAACCAGGGCACCCTCGACGTGCCCACGGTGACCGTGTCCCTGTCCCTCGGGTCCATCGAGGATGTCAGCAAGGAAGACCTTATGGACCTTCTGATCATCAACGGCGACCTGCTCGGCGCATCCCTGACCATCACCCCGCCCCTTGGCGAAGAGCAGGAGGAATTCCTCATGCTGCAGACCAAGTTCGTGGCCACGGACTTTTCCGAAGACATGTTCAACAAGTCCGTCACCTCGCTCATGACCCAGATGTCCATCTTCTTCGAAGCGGAATAATGTCCAAGATCACTGTTCAATCCGTATCCAAGGCCTATTCCGGGGTGGATCTTTTCCAGGGGCTGTCCATGGAGGTCCATTCCGGGACCAGGCTTGCCCTGGTCGGTCCCAACGGGTGCGGCAAGTCGACCCTGCTCAAGATCATGGCAGCGGAGAGCGAGCCTGATTCGGGCAGGGTCATCGTGCCCAAAGGGTCCCAGATCGGTTTCGTGCAGCAGGAGCTGGGCGCGACCGATCTGGCCAAGCCGCTGCAGGATTTCGTGCTGGAGGTGCTGCCGTCCTGGAGCGGGTTCTGGAGGGAATGGAGGGCCGCGCTGGAGCAGGGCGACGACGCCGCGTTGATCCGCCTGCACGATCGCCAGGAGGAACTGGAGCACCAGTACGGGTACAACCCCGAGCACAGGGCTCACGCCATCCTTACCGGCCTGGGTTTTTCGCAGACGGTCTTTTCGCGTCCCGTGGGGGAACTGAGCGGCGGCTGGCGCGAGCGGGCCAAGCTGGCGCGGGTGCTGGTGGCCGGGGCGGACATCCTCTTTCTGGACGAACCCACCAACCACCTCGATCTTGAGGCGGTGGAATGGCTTGAGACGTACGTGCTGAACTTCGAGGGCGTCCTCGTGTTCGTGGCTCACGATCGCTATTTTCTGGACCGGGTGGCAAGCAAGGTGCTTTTTCTCGGCGGCGAAAAGCCCGTGCTGCGCGACGGCAATTTCTCGCAGTTTCTGGAGTGGAACGCGGAGCGCACCGAGCAGGCCCGAAGGCAGGCCGACAAGCTGCGCACGGAGATCGGCAAGAAGCAGGCCTTTGTCGACCGTTTCCGCGCCAAGGCCACCAAGGCCAGACAGGCCCAGAGTCGCCTTGGCCAGATCGGCAAGCTGCAGAGCGAGCTTGAGACCCTGACCCCCGAGACCCGCGCCCGCACCCTTTCCTTCAGCTGGCCCGAGCCCGAGCGCGGCAACCAGACCGTGCTCTCCGCCGTGGATCTGTCTTTCTCGTTCCCTGATGCCAAGTTGTTCGCCAATCTTTCCTTCAATATCTACCGCGGTCAGAAAATCGGCCTGGTCGGCCCCAACGGTCAGGGCAAATCAACCCTGATCAAGCTCATCAACGGCCAGTTAAAGCCCGGCGGCGGCCATATCAGCACCGGGTCCAGCATCGTCACCGGGTATTTCAGCCAGCACCAGACCGACATCGTGCGTCCGGCCTTCACGGTCATGTCCGAGGTCAAGCGCCTGGCCTCGTCGTCGTGCACGGACCTGCAGCTCAAGTCCGCCCTGGGTCTTTTCATGCTTGGCGAGCGGTACTGGGAAAAGAAGGTCGAGGAGCTGAGCGGCGGGGAAAAGAACCGGCTGGTGCTGAGCACCCTGTTCCTCAGCCGAGCCAATTTCCTGATCCTGGACGAACCCACCAACCACCTGGACATGGAGAGCCGCGAGGCCCTCATGGACGCGCTCTCGGCCTACCAGGGCACCATGCTGGTCGTCGCTCACGACCGCTATCTCTTGAGCGAAGTCGTCAGTGAGATCTGGGAAATGCATGCCGATGGCATAGAGGTGCACCAGTGCGGCTTCGACGAGTATCACGCCCTCAAGAAGGCCCGCGAGGCTCAGGAGCTGGAGAAGCCCGACATTACGCGCGCGGTGCGCAACGAGCAGAAACTCAAGAAGCGCGAACAGGCCGAGATGCGCAACCGCATCTACCAGCAGCTCAAACCCCTGCGCAAGAAGTACGAGAAACTCGAAGCGGAGCTCGAAAGCAACCTGGTCGAACAGGAGGCGCTGGAGAAGCAGTTGGCCGACCCGGCGACCTACGAGGACGTTCCGCTGTCGCGCGAACTCGGGCAGCGTTTCACGGTTCTGCAGAACAGGGCCGAAGAATTGATGTCGGACCTTGCATACCTTGAAAAGGAGTTGCAGGAACTGGAAATTCAGAGGGATGCGTGACGGACGGCGTCATGAACGTGGTGGCCGGGGTCATGGTGAGGCACGGCAGGTTTCTGGCGGCCAGAAGGTCTGCGTCCATGACGGAGCCCGGATTCTGGGAGTTTCCCGGCGGCAAGGTCGAGACTGGTGAAACCCTGGGCGAGGCTCTGACCCGTGAACTTGAAGAGGAATTATCCATTGCAATAGATGCTTTTTCCCTCTGGAAAGTAAAGGAAAAAAAGGTTAAGGGGTGTGCAATTCGGCTCTTCTTTCATCTTGTGACGAAGTTTTCCGGCGAACCGACGCCGCGTGAAGGCCAGGAACTGGCCTGGATCACTTGCGAAGAAGCCCGGGACTACGCCTTTTTGCCGGCAGACGACGAGATCGTATCCGAACTTGCCTCATGCCGACAAATGCGCACCGTCCCGTTCGATTCACGGTAACGGCTGATCACGTATGTTTCCGACCCAACTTCTGGAGGACATTCATGCCTGTCTTCATCTATAAGGCAAAATCACGCGGCGGTAGATCGGTCAAAGGCGATTTGGATGCGCCAAGCCTCGAATTTGCGGAAAATATCCTCAGGCGCAAGGGATACGGCAATGTCCGGGTCAAGCCCAAGCCAAAGGATCTGCTTGAGGGTACATTTCTGGAAGGCGGTGTGTCCGACCGGGACATGGTCGTCTTCAGTCGCCAGTTCGCGACCATGATCAACGCCGGCGTGCCCATTCTGCAGGCCCTGCAGATCATGTGCGAGCAGACCGAAAATCCCAAACTGCGCCGAAAACTCTACGCGGTCAGAAACGACATCGAGGGCGGCAGTTCCCTGTTCGAAGCCCTCAAAAAACACCCCGACATCTTTGACGCGCTTTACTCGAACATGGTCAACGCCGGTGAGACCGGCGGTATCCTGGATCAGGTCCTGCTGCGCCTGGCCGAGTACATAGAAAAGGCCGCCAAGCTCAAAGCCAAGATCAAGGGCGCCATGATCTACCCCGGCGTTGTCGTGACCGTGGCCGTGGCGGTCATCGCGGTCATCCTCATCTTCGTCATCCCGACCTTCGAGCAGATGTTCACCGAGTCCGGGGGGGCGCTGCCGCTGCCGACGCAGGTGGTCATCGCCATGAGTAATTTCGTCATCAACAATTTCATGCTGCTCGTGGGCGGCATCATTGCCTTTATCGTTGGGTTCAAGTTCTTCTATAAATGGGAGAAAGGGCAGATGCTTGTCGACCGCTGGGTCCTGTTCCTGCCCGTGTTCGGCCCCCTGCTGCGCAAGGCCGCCGTGGCCAAGTTCAGCCGGACCCTGGCGACCATGGTCTCAAGCGGTGTGCCGATCCTGAACGCCCTTGACATCGTATCGCGCACATCGGGCAACAAGACCGTTGAAAAGGGCGTTCTCGAAGCCAAGAAGTCCATCGCCGAGGGCCAGAGCCTGGCCGAGCCCCTGGAAGACACGGGAGTCTTCCCGCCCATGGTCATCCACATGATCGCCATCGGCGAGACCACGGGTGCGCTGGATTCCATGCTCTCAAAGATCGCCGACTTCTACGACGACGAGGTTGACGTTGCCGTCGACGCCCTGACCTCGCTCATCGAGCCCATCATGATCGTTTTCCTGGGTGTGGTCGTGGGTGGACTGGTCATCAGCATGTACCTGCCCATCTTCTCCATCGCCGACACCGTGGCTTAACAGGCGGCCAAAAATGGCGACCTGTGAATTTTGAATTTTTCAACAATCAGTTAAAGTCCGGGAGTTTTCGTGCGCATTTCCGAGCTGCTCCAGCGACAGGAACCGTTTCTGTCGCTGGAGTTCTTTCCCCCCAAGGACCGGGCACAGTGGCCCGGTTTTTTTGACGTCGTCCGCCAGCTCAAGGCGCTGGCTCCCCTGTTCTGTTCCGTGACCTACGGCGCGGGAGGGGGCACCCAGCACAACACGCTGGAGATCGTGACCCGCATGAAGCAGGAGTACGGTCTTGAACCCCTGGCGCACCTGACCTGCGTCGGGGCTGACAGGGAGCGCCTGTCAGCCTTTCTGTCCGGCCTTGCCCAGGCCGGAGTCGAGAACGTGCTTGCCCTGCGCGGAGACCCGCCGCAGGGCGAGACCTCCTTCACGCCGGACAGCGAGGAGTTTCAGCACGGCAGTGACCTGGTCTCCTTCATCCGGGGAAATTTCGAGCTGTCCATCGGGGTGGCCGGGTATCCGGAGAAGCACCCCGAGGCCACGAGCATGGACGATGACCTTGGGCATCTGCATCACAAGGTCGCCTGCGGTGCCGATTTCATCATTACCCAGCTCTTTTTTGACAACGACGTCTATTTCAACTTCGTGGACCGGGCCAGGGCGGCAGGTATCACCGTGCCCATCATCCCCGGCATCCTCCCGGTGCAGAACCTCGCCGCCCTGAAGCGCATGCTGTCCTTTTGCGGCGCATCCGTGCCCGAAGGCTACATGCGTGACCTTGAGCATGTGCACGATGTTTACGGCGAGAGCGGGGTGCGCGGGCTTGGGCTTGGCTACGCCAAAAATCAGATCCGGAATCTGCTTGACCGGGGTGCCCCTGGAGTGCATCTCTACACTCTTAACAAAGCTGACACCTGCCTTGATATCTGGAAGGATTTCTCGCGTCGGGACAGGCTGAAGTAACATATTTTGGAGGCGATGATGAAGAAGAATCCCGTAGTGGCAGTGGTTGGCGCGACAGGCGCCGTGGGCAGGGAAATGCTCGATACGCTGGTTCGCCGGAATTTCCCGCATGCGGAAATACGGGCGCTTGCCTCGTCGCGTTCCGCAGGCACCAAGGTTGAGTTCGGTTCGAAAAAACTGACCGTGCAGGAATTGACCGAAGACTCCTTCAACGGCGTGGATCTGGCCCTCTTTTCCGCCGGCGGCTCCACGTCCGAAAAGTTCGCGCCCTGCGCGGTCAAGTCCGGCTGCGTGGTCGTGGACAACTCCAGCGCTTGGCGCATGGATCCGGCCGTCCCCCTGGTCGTTCCGGAAGTCAATCCGGACGACCTTTCCTGGCATAAAGGCATCATCGCCAATCCCAACTGTTCCACTATCCAGATGGTGGTGGTCTTAAAGCCCCTGCACGACGCGGCCCGCATCAAGCGCGTGGTGGTCTCCACCTACCAGGCAGTTTCCGGCACTGGCCAGAAAGCCATCGCGGAGCTGGAAAACCAGGTGCGCCAGCTGTTCAACGGACAGGAAGCCACCAATTCGGTCTATCCGCATCGCATCGCCTTCAACTGCCTGCCCCAGATCGACGTCTTCCTGGACAACGAGTACACCAAGGAAGAGATGAAGATGGTGCTTGAGACCAAGAAGATCATGGGCGACGACTCTGTCCGGGTCACGGCCACCACGGTGCGCGTGCCGGTCTTCTATGGCCACAGCGAAAGCGTGAACATCGAAACCGAAAAGAAGATCACCTCAAGAGAGGCCCGCGCCATCCTGGCCCAGGCCCCGGGCGTGCGCGTGTTCGACAACCCGAGTGAGAAGATCTACCCCATGGCCATTGTCGCTGCAGGCGAGGACGACACCTTTGTCGGCCGCATTCGCGAGGACGAAAGCATCGACAACGGCCTGAACATGTTCATCGTGGCCGACAACATCCGCAAGGGCGCGGCCCTGAATGCCGTGCAGATTGCCGAAGTCCTGCTTGAACGGGACCTCTTGCGCGTATCCTGACGAACACTCGTTTCCTGTCTGGTCGCACGCCCCGAGCCGGAGACGGATTGGGGCGTGTTTTGCGAGAAGCGCAGGGCGACATCTTTGATATCTGTCATGGAGGGGGAAATGGTCGAAATCGGAAATGAGAAGCTCTTTTGGGAGCGCCTGCTGAGTCTTCCGCGTCCGGGCGAGGAGAACTTCCTGGCTTTTTATGATCATCGGCTGGGTGCGATTTTTACCAACCCGCGTCTCATGCTCATTCCCCTCGACGACCATCTCGTGCACAGGGGGGACGGAGTGTTCGAGGCCTTGCGCTTCGAGGATGGGGCCATCTACCAGCTCGACGAGCATTTGCGCCGCCTTGAACGCTCGGCCGGGGCCATCGGGCTCGCGCTGCCCCTGGGGGCCGACGAGCTGGACGGGCTGATCCGGCAGGTCTGCGTTGTCAGCGGAGCGGGCCAGGGCAATGTCATGGTCTTTGTCGGGCGCGGCCCCGGCGGCTTCACCCTCGATACCCGCGAATGTCCGGAGCAAAGCCTCTACATCGTTGCCAAGCGCTTTGTCAGCAAGCCTGAATCCTTCTGGCGGTCCGGGGTCAGCGCCGTGCGCACGCGCATTCCGGCCAAGCAGGGCTGGATGTCGCAGATAAAAAGCGTGAACTATCTGCCCAACGTGCTCATGAAAAAGGACGCCGTTGAGCAGGGGGCCGATTATCCTCTCTGTTTCGACGCCGAGGGTTTTCTGGCCGAAGGGTCCACGGAGAACGCGGTGCTGGTGGACAGGGACGGGGTTTTCGTCGTGCCGGAGCTCAAGAACGCCCTCATGGGCACCACCCTGAAACGGGCCATGGGCCTGGCGGGCGGCTTCATGCAGGTCTCCACCCGTCCCGTGCCGGAGTCCGAGCTCTACGAGTGCCGCGAAATCATCCTGCTGGGCACGAGCATCGATGCTGTGGGCGTGGTCCGCTACAACGGGCGCACGGTGGGTGACGGACTTCCCGGCCCGGTCAGCCTGCGCCTGCGCGAGTTGCTGGTGGCGGACCGCAAAGCCCATGCCCGGCCGCTGGCGGGAGTAGCGTGAGGTTCATGCGAAAGAGCCATCCCAGACCCATTGCTGACAAAATGAGCACAACCCGCCCGTTTGCCGGCCTGGCCGGATTGATTCGCCGCAAATTGGAGGCGGCTGCCTCCGCATCATTCTTTTGCGCCAGCCTGTCATGAATCGCTCGATCTGCCTTTTCAACTCAAACCGCGCCTGGGGTGGTGGGGAGCAATGGTTCTTGACCCACGCCCTGCTTCTGGCCGAACGCGGCTGGAAAGTTTGCGCCGTGACCCACACCTCATCGGTACTCGGGGACAGGCTTGCAGCCCATCCGTATATCAGTCTCCTGCGGGTCCCTGTCGGGAATCTGAGTTTTTTGAATCCCGCAGTGCTGGTGCGAATTGCCGCGTTTTACCGGAAGAACGAGGTAGAGAGCGTGATCCTGGCCTTGCCTTCCGATCTCAAGTGCGGCGGCATCGGCGCGCGCCTGGCAGGAGTTGGGGACATCATTTTCCGACGCGGCCTGGCCTTGCCGACCCGGGATTCCCTGCTGAACAGGTTTCTTTTCGGGCGCGTGCTGACGAAACTTTTGTGCAACTCAGAACACACGTGCCGCATGGTGCTGTCCGAGAACACGAATCTGATGGCAACCGAACGTGCCTTTGTGGTCTTCAACGGTATCGACCTGCCTGCCTTTGACGCCTTGCCGGGCCTGCCTCTGGTCCCCAAATCTCTTGGGCGCGTGGTTATCGGTTGCGCGGGCAGACTGACCGAGCAGAAAGGTCATCAGTATCTGATAGAAGCGACAGCGCTCCTCAGGCAGCGAGGCCTTGACGTGACTGTCCTGCTGGCCGGTGCAGGCGAACTGGAGCGGGAATTGCGGGACCGGGTCGCAAGTCTGGGACTTGAAGACTGTTTTCATTTTCTCGGTTTTGTCGAGGAGATGAAGCGGTTTTATGCCTCCATAGATGTTTTCGCCCTGCCTTCCCTGTGGGAGGGATTTGGCTATGTGCTCTCCGAGGCCATGAGCATGCGCCTTCCAGTGGTGGCTTTTGATACGAGCAACATTCCCGAGGTTGTAGCTCACGGGGAATCAGGCCTTCTCGTCCCGCAGCGCGATGTGGCCGCTTTTGCGGACGCGCTGGAAAAGCTGGTTCTGGACGGAGCCTTGCGGACCCGCATGGGACAGAGCGGTCGGGAGCGGGTCGAATCGAATTTTACCTTGGCAAAAACGTTTCATGCGTTAGAAAAAGTCTTGTTGGCCTGAACGCTGACTGCAATCCCCTGAATCTTCTTCGACCAACACACGGAGGTCCATCATGGCCAAAAAAACCAAGGACGAATGGTTCCTGCCCGAGGATCAGCGCGAGGCCCTCGGCGAGTACCTGAAGGATTTCAAGGAAGTGGTGCCCGTGCACCTTTTCGTGAAGGCGGGACAGAACGACGCCTACGCCGACTTCGCGCGCAACCTCATGACGGATCTGGCCCGTCTTACGGACAAGATCACGCTCACTCTGCATTCCGATGACGACAAGGCAAGCGAGAGCTTCGCGGTGACGCGTTTTCCGACTCTGCTCATCGCACCTGAAAAATACTCCATCCGCTTTACCGGTGCTCCGGCCGGGGAAGAGGGGCAGGCATTTCTGCACGCCCTGATGATGGTCTCCACGGGCAACAGCTTTCTGTCCGAGCGCAGTCGGGAGCTGCTGAAGGAGCTTGATGAGCCGCGGATCGTCAAGGTGTTTGTCAGCCCGACCTGTCCGTATTGTCCCGGCCAGTGCGTCAACGCCATCAAGGCGGCGGTGGAGAAGCCGAAACTGGTCAGCGTCGAGTGCGTCGAGACCGGAGAAAACCCCGACTACGCACAGGAATATTCGGTGGGTTCCATCCCGCACACGGTCTATGATGAAAAGCTGAGTACCGTGGGCATGGAGTCGGAGCTGGCTTTCATCCTGCAGCTTCTGACCTTGAAAGCCGCCCAGGACATGGCCCCGGAAGAGGGGAGAGAAGCCGAGGAGGCGAGCCATCACGACCTGGTCATCATCGGTTCCGGCCCTGCCGGACTTACTGCGGGCATCTACGCCAAGCGCGCCGGGCTTGACGCCGTGGTCCTGGAAAAGGGCATTGTCGGCGGGCAGGTCAGCATCACCCCTGAGGTGGAAAACTACCCCGGTTTTCTCAATATCGGCGGCAAGATGCTCATGGACATGATCCACGAACAGGCCAGGCAGTATGTGGACGTCATCACCGGCCAGACGGTCGAAGAGATCAAGATTGGCAAGAATCTTGAGGTCCTGACCCAGGACCGGATATTCACGGCCGACGCGGTCATCTATGCCGCGGGCGCGTCGTGGAAGAAGCTCGGCGTGCCCGGTGAGGACCGTTTCATGAGCAAGGGCGTGTCCTTTTGCGCGTCGTGCGACGGGTTCATGTTCAAGGGCAAGAAGGTCGCCGTGGTCGGGGGAGGGAACACCGCTCTGACCGACGCCCTGCATCTGAAGAATCTGGGTGTGAAGGTGTTTATCGTGCACCGGCGCGACGGATTCCGGGCTGAACAGCATCTCGTGGATTCCGTGCTCAGGGAGGAAATCCCGGTGCATTGGAACAGCGTCGTCGAGGAGATCGGCGGCAGCAAGACCCTTGAATTCATTCGCGTCAGGCACGTCAAGACGGATGAAACACAGCGCATCCCCGTGGATGGGGTTTTCCTGGCCATCGGCATCGTGCCCAACGTGCGGGCCGTGTCTCATCTCGGGCTGGCTCAGGAACCGGGTGGCTACATCCGAGTGGATCGGCTGGGGCGTACCAGTATCCCGCGCATCTATGCGGCCGGAGACATTACTGGCGGGGTGCAGCAGATCGTCACGGCGGTCAGCGAGGGAGCGTCGGCGGCCATGGCTGTTTTTGAGGATCTCACCAGGCGCAAGGCGGAACAGTCTGCGCGTACGAAATGAAAAAGGCCCCGCAAGGGGCCTCTTGGTTCAGCTTTCCGGACCGGCCGTGGACAGGTAGCGCAGGCCGACACCGTATTCCTCGCTGGAGTTGGGCAGGTTTTTTTTCCAGACGACCTTGGCGTAGTAGCACGTCTTTGGGTGCTGGTATTCAAACATCGGATCCTGGACCGCGTCCTCCTGGTCCAGCACTTCGATGAGCAGATTGGCTCCAAGCTTCGGCGGCGGATACTCGAGTTCCAGATACATGCCCGTGCTGCTGTAATTGATCATCCTGGCAATGCGGCACTCTCCCTGCTCTCCTGCGCAGTAGCGAATCACCGCCTCGTGCGGGACGCGATCTCTCTCCCGGTCGTCCGGCCTTTTTCCGACTCTCATTCTCACCTCTTCCTCACAGCGGTGCCGGTGGATTCCGGCTCGCCTGTCTTGTGCACATGGCAAAGCAAGATTTGCGCCACTAAGTATGTAGTCATTCTGTCGCGAAATATACGTATTTGTATGGATTTCTTCCAAGGATTGGCTTCATCTTTTCCGGAATTATCAGACCAAACTGAGTACGTGGAGCTGGCTTTGTGTGATAACGCAACCAGCTTGGAAAAAATAATAAATTCGATTCGCGGGTTGATTCCCAAGTGTGGTTGGTGGCGGACAAAGGCTGGTTGATTCCGGAATTTTCGGATTTTAGCCTGTCCTTTGTTGACGGTGAAAGCGAATGCCTCCGGCTTCCACGCAGGCGATCTTGTCGCCGGGGAACTGCAGGGTCCGCCCACAATTTTTGCGCACCCAGGCCCTGTCGAGGAGCAAAAGGTGGCTCGCCAGGGCCTGTCCCGGTCCCATCGCATCGAGGATGGCCTTGTAGAGGCGCAGGCGCTTTGCCTGATGGGCGCTGAGTTCAGCGTTTTCCAGGAAGTGCTCCCGGATGGGCGCGGGGAGCACCGGGGTGGCCTCGTCCCAGTACTCCCTGTCGATGCGGGCAAGCTCCCACAGCTGCAGGGCGGTCTTCGTGAAGGATGGATTCTCGCGACGCAGCAGTGGCAGGATGTCGAGGCGGACCCGGTTGCGCGTGCGATCAGGGGACGCATTGGACGGATCTTCGAGCCACGGCGTGGCGGTGTGCTCAAGGAAGTCGCCAAGCTCGCTCTTGTCCCAGTCCAGAAGGGGCCGCAGGAGGCGGCGAGTCGGATCGGCGCCGGCCATCCCCCCCAGACCCGGCCAGCCGGTGCCGCGAACCAGGCGCATGACGATGTCCTCGGCCAGGTCGTCGCCATGATGGGCAGTGACGATCCAGTCCGCCTGATGATTGTGGCGCACGGACTCCAGGAATTCGTAACGGGCTTGCCGCGCGCACTCCTCCAGCCCCAGGCCGGAAGCGGCCTGCAGCGCGGGCACGTCCAGGTGCGAGGTCTCGCAGACAAAGCCGAGGTGGGCGCAGGTTTCCATGGCGTGCCGCAGTTCCTGGTCCGATTCGGGCCGAAGGCCATGGTGGGCATGGGCCGCGACAAGAGTCAGGCTGAGCTGCGGGCGCAGGAGGTGCAGAAGATGGAGGAGCGCCGTGGAGTCATGGCCTGTGGAGTAGGCGACCACGAGGCGTGCGCCGTGCAGTTCTACCCCCAGAGTGTCCCGGCAGAAGCGTGGTATGCCCAGGCAACGCCGGGCCAGGTGCCGGGGGATGTCCTGAAGTCGCATGACGTGATCAGACGGGGATGCTTAGGTCTTTGAGCAGGTTTTCCAGGTAGACGATCATGTATTCCTGCTGCTCGGGCGTGGCGTAGGCGATGCATGCGCAGCGCAGGATGCGTTTGGCCCGCACCAGAAGTTCCAGCCGGACCCAGTCCCGGCCGGTTTCGACGGCCATGTAGAACGGTCCGCACTGGGGCTCGTGCTCCTGCTGCATGGGTGAAAGCAGCCTGGGCGGGAGATGAAAATGGTAAAGGTGCTCGATGCTCAAAAGCTCCTGCTCCTTGAGCCAGTTTTCGAGCTTTTCCATGTCTTCAGGGGTGATTTCGTCGATGACGAATGCGCGCATGGGATTCTCCGTTATTTGTCGCCGCCGGGATGTTTGCGGTCCAGATGGGCTTCTTCGGGGACCACGTCCTCGTCCAGGTTGAATATCCGGCGTGCGTTGTGGATGAAACGCTGCGCCGACCCCTCTTCCTGGGAACGGCGTTTGAGATAGCTGATGGGTTCGTGATAGATCTTGTGGCACAGGGAGCGGGCCAGTCTTTCGAGGATGGCCACCATCTGCGGGTCTGGATTGGGGCCGAGCTGCTTGATGGACTTCCTGAGTTCCTTGCGAGCGATGCATTCCCCCTGATCCAGCAGGGCGACGATGGTCGGCTGCAGAGCCAGCCCGTCGCGCCAGCGCATGAAGGCGTTCACTTCCTCGGTCACGATGGTTCTGGCCTTCTGTGCTTCCTGCTGTCTTCCGGCGAGGTTTTCTTCAACCACCTCCTTAAGATCGTCGATATCGTAGAGATAGATATTGTCGAGCCCGTTGATGTCGGGATCAATGTCACGCGGCACGGCGATGTCGATGAAGAAAATGGGCTTGTGACGGCGCTGGCGGAGCACATCCTTCATGTCCCTGGCGCGGATGATGGCCGTGGGAGACCCCGTGGAGCTGATCACGATGTCCGTTTCAAGGAGCGCCTGGTGGAGCTCTTCAAAAGGCATGGCGCGCCCTTTGAACTGCCGGGCCAGCTCCTCGCCCTTGGCCAGGGTGCGGTTGACCACGGTGATGTCGCGCACGCCCGCCGACAGGAGGTGGGTGGCGGCCAGTTCGGCCATTTCCCCCGCACCGATCAAGAGCGCGCGGTGGTTGGAAAGGTCGGTGAAGATCTTGCGCGCGAGCTCCACGGCCGCATAGCTGATGGATACGGCGCTGGAGGCGATGGCCGTTTCGGTGCGGACCCTTTTGGCCACGGAAAAGGCCTTGTGCAGCAGGCGGTTGACGATGACCCTGGCCACGCCCTTTTCCACCGCGTTCCGGTAGGCGGTCTTGAGCTGGCCCAGGATCTGGGGTTCGCCCAGGATCATGGAGTCCAGGCTCGATGCCACGGTGAAGAGGTGGTTCACGGCGGAGTTTCCGACATGACAGTAGGTGTGGGTCTCGAGGTCGGCCACGGGCTGACCGCACTGGTCGGCCCAGAAACGCAGGATTTTTGCCCGCATGTCCGTGCTCTCCGAACCGACGATCAGAAATTCGACGCGGTTGCACGTCGAGAGGATCATGGCCTCGTTCACGTCGCCTGCGTCGCTGACAAGTCCGGTGGCGGCGGGGTCACAGTCCGGCAGAGCGAAACGCTCCCGGATGTCCACACCGGCGGTCTTGTGATTCAAACCAACTAGATAGATTTCCTGATTCATGGAGTTATGACGTCTTTGTAAGAATTAAGGCCGAAAGCTGTGGTGCGTGGGCAACAGAAAGTTGACTCCGACCAGGGAGATCATGCAGAGGATAAAAAGGACTATGGCGGTCTTGGCCGGTTTGCGGCCTCGCCAGCCAAGGACCGTGCGCTGGTGGAAAAGCAGGGCGAAAATGATCCAAATGACGATGGAAATCAGTTCCTTGGGATCCCAGCTGATGACCTTTTTCCAGGTGAACGACGCCCACAGGAATCCGGCCAGCAGGCTTATGCTGTAAAGGGGGAAGCCTATGCTCACGGCCCAGTGGTTGGCCTTGTCAAAGGTCTCCAGGGAGGGCAGCTCCTTGGAGAAGCCGGGCAGCTTGGCCTTGGTCTTGATGAGGCGTTCCAGGTGCAGATAGGCCAGGCCCGCCCCGAATGCCATGGCGATAAGCGCCAGGGAGACGAAGATGGTGCCGACGTGCAGGCTGAACCACAGGGCGCTGAAATGTTCGGGCACGGCCAGCACCTGGGTGCGGACGGCCAGGGAGGAGGAAAAGAGGATCAGGGCCAGCGGAGCGGTGATCATGGACAGGAAATCGTGCTTGAGCTTCCACCACAGCACGAAAAAGATGAGCACCAGAAACCAGGCCATGAGGCTCATGTAAAACTGGCCGTGCTGGAGGTTGGCGGCCCCCAGTTCCATGGAGCGCAGGCCCAGATCCACGGTGTGCAGCCCGAAGGCCGTGGCCGAGGTCCAGGCCGCGATTCGTTTCAGGACGGCGCGTCGCAGCACCAGACCCAAGGGATAGGACACGGATCCGGCCAGATAGAGCAGCGCTATGATCAGTTCAAAAATTCGGGAAGCAGTCATTACACCATTCTCCGATTCGTGGGTGCAAGTCAGTGGGGAGCACGGCCCGGAGCAGTTCCAGGCAGGCGTGCCGATCATTGTGCCTGATCAGTTCCGGCAGGGGGGATGCCGCAAGCCGGCGGAAAATTTCCCTGTTATCGTCGCTGCTGCGTCCCAGGGCAAGCAGGTCCGCCCTGATCCCGGCCAGAAGCCGGGTCATGGCTTCGTATTCCGGCCCGTAGCGTGTCTCCAGATCCTGGCGGATGACTCTGGCCAGGGCGGGGCTGGCCCCGTTGGTGGAGATGGAAATGGTCAGGTCGCCGCGGGTGATGCTGGCCGGAAGCACGAAATTGCCGAGTTCGGGGGCATCGGTCATGTTGCACAGAATTCCTCGCGTCATGCAGGCCTGACCGACGGCGGCGTTCACCGTCCGGTTCGATGTGCAGACAAAGACGATCTGCGCATGGTCAAGGTCCGTTTCGGCAAAGGGCCGCTGTTCATACGAGAAGTTGTCCTGCGTTGCAAGGAGCCCGGCCACCTCCGGCCCCGGCGGAGCCGGATCGACGGCCATGACCAGCTTGGGGGCGCATTGCAGCAGCCCCTTGATCTTGCGCAGGCCGACTTCGCCCGTCCCGATGACCAGGCAATGCATGCCGGTCAGGTCCAGAAGCAGAGGATAATAACGCATCACCAGCATCTAGCAGAGCGAGCCCCGCTTGTCCAAGAGGTCTGGGCGCCCCGGATTCCTTCCTGCCGGGTGCTGCCGGACGAGAGGGTCTGATAATCCGGGGAGTTCTGGACTTTTTCAGCTTTTTGCCGGATGAAGGGTCATGAATTCCGGCGAGTTTGATACGCATTGCAAATCTTCCCCCAGATACTTGGTCATTCAGCTGGCCCGATTCGGCGACCTGCTCCAGACCAAGCGCCTGCTGCGCTCCCTGCAGGGCGACGGCGAAGTCCATCTGTTGGTGGACGATTCGCTTAAATCCCTGGCCCATATCGTCTACCCGGGAATTACGGTGCATGGCATCGCCGCCCACGGGACTCACGGCCCCGATATTCTGGCGCGGGTGCACGAGGATCTGGACGACATTTTTCAGCTTGATTTTTTCCGCGTCTACAATCTCAATTTTTCCGGGCCGAGTTTTGCCCTGGCGGGGATGTTTCCGTATTCGTCGGTCCGCGGCTACCGGTCGCATCGGGGGCAGCGGCTGATCGACTCCTGGCCGGGGCAGATCATGCGCTGGACCAGGGACCGTGGCCTGACCGGGCTCAACCTGGTCGACGTGTGGGGGCTGTACGCCGAACAGCCGCTGCCGCCTGACCGCGTCAATCCCGATGCGGTCCCACGCGGCGGAGGCATCGGAGTGGTCATGGCCGGTCAGAACGCCCGTCGCTCCCTTCCCGCCCAGGTCCTGGCTCCACTTGTCGTCGCGGCGCGGGGGCGCGTCGGTCGCGGCCCCATCCATTTGCTCGGTGCCGGTGGGGAGCGGCGGGCGGCCCGGGAGCTTGCCGCATTGCTGCCCGCCACGCTCAGAAGAGAGGTTCGCGACCTGGTGGGCCATACCGGCTGGCGCGAGTTGCACGACACTGTGGCCGGGCTTGACCTGCTCGTCTCGCCGGACACGGGAACCATGCACCTGGCCGCCCATCTGGGCGTGCCGGTGCTGGCCTTTTTCCTGTCCTCGGCCTGGTGCCATGAGACAGGCCCCTATGGCCGGGGGCATCTCGTGCTTCAGGCCGCCACCGACTGCGCGCCGTGCCTTGAAACTACGCCCTGCCCGCATGACACCGCCTGCCGCCGGGTGTTCTCCGACCCTTCCGTGCTGCGTCATGTCAGCGGCCACACCGGGAGGGCGCTGGTCCCCGGATGCCTGGTCATGGAGAGTGGTTTTGACGCGCTTGGCCTGACGTTCACCGCCGTGGCCGGGACCGATCCGGCGGCTGCACGGCGTGCGGCGTTTCGGGCCATGGCCGCCGCCTATGCCGGGGTGTCCATGCCGGCAAGCGCCGTATTTTTGCCGCAAGAAACCTGGATACGGGAGCGGGACTGGATGCTGCCCCAAACACTGCGAGGACGGATTCATGACTGAAACGCGGCGGATTCTGGTGGTGTTGCCCCTGTACGGCGGCTCGCTGCCCATCGGACGTTATTGCGGCAACGCCCTGCGCGAGCTGGGGCACATGGTGGAATATTTCGAGGCCCCGGACTTCTTCGGGGCTTTTTCGGCCCTCAAGAACCTGCGTGTGGGCACGGACCGGCTCGATTACCTTGAGAACAGTTTTCTGCAGGTCGTGTCCCAGGCGATCCTGGCCAAGGTCGAGACCTTCTGCCCGGATCTGGTCCTGGCCATGGCCCAGGCGCCCCTGTCAAGACAGGCCCTGAAGCGCCTGCGGCGGGACAAGGTCCCCACGGCCATGTGGTTCGTTGAAGACCGTGAGGTTTTTCCATACTGGAAGGCCTTTGCGCCGCTGTATGATCTGTTCGCGGTCATCCAGAAGGGGGATTTTGCGGATCAGCTGCGGGAAATAGGGCAGCCGAACTCCATCTATCTGCCCCTGGCCGCGGACCCTGGGGTGCATCGCCCCCTGGAACTGACCCCGGTTGAGCGGCGCAGATACGGCAGCGAAATTTCCTTTGTGGGCGCAGGCTACCCCAACCGCCGTCTGGCTTTCCGGCAACTCTGCGGATACGACCTGCGCATCTGGGGCAATGACTGGGACGCAGAGACGGTTCTGGCCCCCTATCTGCAACGCGGCGGGGAACGCATCGACACCGAGGAGGTGGTGCGCATCTTCAACGCCACCGGCATCAACATCAATCTGCACTCTTCGGTCAGGCCCGGCGCGCTGGTCGGGGACGGGGACTTTGTCAACCCGCGCACCTTCGAGCTGGCGGCCTGCGGGGCCTTTCAGCTGGTGGACCGGCGGGGCCTTTTGCCAGAGCTCTTTGCCGAAGGGGAGTTGGCCCTTTTTTCCGACATGGCCGGACTGATTGAAGGGATCGAATTCTACCGCGCCGATCCGGTTGCCAGGGCCGAGGTTGCGGCCAGGGGACGGGCCAGGGTTCTGGCCGAACACACGTATGCTCAACGGATGCAAACCCTGTTGCAGCACGCGTCAGGGCTCATGCAACCACGGACTGTCGACCCGGAAGACTGGCGGTCCCGGATAGATCCGCAGCTGCGCGGAGAGGTGGAAGCGCTGCTGGCCAGCCTGGGGCTTCCACCCACGACGAGTTTTGATGATCTGGTGTGGGCCGTGCGCGGGCGGGAGGGGAGCCTCACGCGTCTGGAGACAGCCATCCTTTTTCTCGATGAATGGAAAAAGCTGTATTCCGGTCCTCGGCCGGGAAAATGACCCGGGAAAATTTGGCTTGAAACTCTCACCCCCTGCGGGTAGTCAGGCCCATGCTTATCACTTGACCAGGAGTTTTCATGTACAAGCCATCCATCGGCCTTTCTCTTGAAGGCCTGCCCTTTGTCTTTTTCACGGCCATCGCCACCCTGACCTTCGCCTTGCTCGACTGCTGGTTCATGGCGACCGTCCTGCTCGTGGTCCTGTTCCTGGTGCTCAATTTCTTCCGTGATCCGGAGCGTGTCATTCCGCAGGAGCCTGGCGTGGCCGTGTCTCCGGCCGACGGCAAGGTCATCAAGGTCGAGACCATGCGCGATCCCCTTACCGGCGAAGACCGCACGGCGATCTGCGTGTTCATGAACGTCTTCAACGTGCATGTGAACCGCATGCCCGTGGCCGGACGCATCGCGCGCATCGCCTATTTCGGCGGCAAGTTCGTGAACGCATCCTTTGACAAGGCTTCCACGGACAATGAACGCAATACCTTACTGATCGAAGACGAGGGGGGGCGGACCTGGACCATGGTTCAGATCGCCGGGCTCATCGCGCGGCGCATCATCTGTTGGGGAGAAGAGGGCGACACCCTGGCCCGAGGCCAGCGTTTCGGACTGATCAAGTTCGGATCCAGAGTTGACCTTTACATTCCTAGTGACTATGAACCTAGTGTTCGCAATGGCGAAAAGGTTTTTGCCGGGCAGACTGTGCTGGCCCGCAAGAAATAACGAAGAACGCACCCCTTCAGGACAACAATGGAACACGCCAAGCCCAAACATCGGGGATACTATCTGCTCCCCAACATGATGACCATGGCCAGTCTGCTGACCGGCTTTTTGGGTATTTTGTGGTCCATTGACGGGCGCTTCGAGATGGCGGCCGTGGCCATTATCGTCAGTTGCGTCTTTGACGGCCTGGACGGAAAACTGGCCCGGCTGACCAACACCGCTTCCGATTTCGGCGTTCAGCTCGACTCGCTGGTCGATCTGGTCGCTTTCGGCGTGGCCCCGGCGGTGATGATCTACATGTGGCATACCCACGAATTCGGGCGCCTGGGCATCATGGCCTCCTTTCTGGTCATGGCTTGCGGTTCGCTCAGGCTGGCCCGCTTCAACATCCAGACGGGCAAGATCAGCAAGAAGTTCTTCATCGGTCTGCCCATTCCCGCTGCAGCCTGCACCCTGGCGACCTTTGTGCTCTTTTCCTCGTACATCCCCGCGTCCATGACAGGCCTGCTGCCCGGCATCACGCTGTTTCTGGCTTTTCTGGTCTCCATTCTCATGGTCAGCAATGTCCGCTACGCCTCCTTCAAGGACGCCGAGGTCATCCGCGCCCATCGGTTCAGCGCCACGGTGACGGCCCTGCTCATTTTCGTGCTGGTCGCCTCCGAACCCAAGCTGCTGAGCTTTCTCTTTTTCATCGGCTACATCATTTCCGGCCTTATCTACACCTACTTCTTTCTGCCCCTACGCGGGAAATCCTTCCTACGAGAGTCTTCTCAAAAGATCTCGTAAAGGAAACACGTAACCCCCTCAGCATCGTTTGCAGAAAACGGCCTCCCGGCGTACATACAGCCAGGATCAGTCGCGACAATTATCACTAATCGATTATACATCATCCATTAAAGGAGAGCATCATGTCAGAAAGAATCTTCATTTTCGACACGACCCTGCGTGACGGCGAGCAGTCTCCCGGCGCGACCATGAACCGCAATGAGAAGGTCCGCCTGGCCCGCCAGCTTGAAATTCTTGGCGTCGATATCATCGAGGCCGGTTTTCCCGCCGCCAGCCAGGGCGATTTCGAGGCCGTGCGCGACATCGCCTCGGCCGTGCAGGGGTGCCAGGTGGCCGGGCTGTGCCGGGCTCTGCCCTCGGATATCGATCGGGCTTGGGAGGCGGTGCGAGTCAACCCGCAGGCCCGCATCCATACTTTTCTGGCTACCTCCGACATTCATATGAAGTACAAGCTGCGCAAGGAACGGCACGAGGTTCTCGACATGGCCGAGGCAGCGGTGCGGTATGCTGCGTCCAAAACCTCCAACGTGGAGTTTTCCGCCGAAGACGCATCACGCTCCGACTGGGAGTTCCTGGCTCAGGTATTTTCGCGCGTCATCGCTGCCGGAGCCACGACCATCAACGTGCCCGACACAGTGGGATACACCCAGCCCCAGGAGTTTGCGGAGCTGATCAAATACCTGCTTGAAAACGTGAAGGACAGCCACAAGGCCGTCTTTTCCGTGCACTGCCACAACGATTTGGGTCTGGCCACGGCCAACACGCTGGCGGCCCTGAAGGCCGGAGCGCGCCAGGCGGAGGTGACCCTGAGCGGCATCGGCGAGCGCGCCGGAAACGCGGCCCTGGAAGAGGTCGTCATGTCCATGGACGTGCGCAAGGAGTTCTATCAGCTGACCACGAACATCAAGAAGGAGCAGATTTTCCCGTCCACCCGGCTCTTGTCTTTGATCATCGGGCAGCCTATACCTCCCTACAAATCGATTATCGGTGCCAATGCCTTTGCCCATGAATCGGGCATCCACCAGGACGGGGTGCTCAAGAATCGCCTGACCTACGAGATCATGACCCCGGAGTCCGTGGGACGCCAGGAGGAGGACATGGTCCTGGGCAAGCATTCGGGCCGCGCCGCTTTTGACAAGCGCCTGAAGGACCTCGGCTACCGCCTCGACGAGGAGCAGCTGGGTATTGTCTTCACCGCCATGAAGAAGCTGGCCGATCGCAAGAAGGAGATCTTCGTGGAGGATCTTGAGGCGGTTGTTCTCGATGAGATATTCCGCATCCCCGACAAGTATCGCCTGGAATACCTGAGCGCCCTGAGCGGGAACATGGCCATCCCCAACGCGGTGGTCAAAATGTATGTGGACGGCGAAGAACGGATACTCTCGGATTTCGGTACCGGCCCCATCGATGCGGTGTTCAACACCATCGGCAAGGTCGTGGGGCGGCACCCCAAGCTGATCCGCTATGCCGTTAACGCCATTACCGGCGGCACCGACGCCCAGGGCGAAGTGACCGTCAAACTCGAAGAAAACGGAAAAACATCGGTGGGCCGCGCATCCGACGCGGACATCATCGTGGCCAGCGCCAAGGCGTATCTGAACGCCCTCAATCGCCTGGCCAAAAGACAGGAGGACACCATATGCGCCAGACTTTAGCACAGAAGATATTGCAGAGGCATACGGACCAGCCCATCACCGCGGACGGACAGATCGTCCAGTGCCGCGTGTCCATGGTGCTGGCCAACGATATAACAGCGCCGCTCGCCATCAAGTCCATTCGCGGGATGGGTGTGAAGCAGGTTTTCGACAAGGACCGCGTGGCCCTGGTCTGCGACCATTTCACCCCCAACAAGGACATTGATTCGGCCGAGCAGGTCAAGGTCGTGCGCGACTTTGCCCGCGAGATGGATATCACCCATTATTACGAGGGCGGGAACGTGGGCGTCGAGCACGCCATCCTGCCCGAATACGGACTGGTCGGGCCCGGAGACATCGTGGTCGGCGCGGACAGTCACACCTGCACTTACGGCGGCCTCGGCGCCTTCGCCACGGGCCTTGGGAGCACGGACATCGCCGCGGCCATGGCCCTGGGCGAGACCTGGTTCAAGGTGCCGGAGACCATCCGTGTCAATTTCACCGGCAAGCTGCCGGAGCATGTCGGCGGCAAGGACCTTATCCTTTTCACCATCGGGCAGACCGGGGTGGCCGGGGCCCTGTACAAAGCCCTGGAGTTCGGCGGGGACGTCATCGACGAATTGTCCGTCGAGGCGCGCATGACCATGGCCAACATGGCCATCGAGGCCGGGGGCAAGGTCGGGCTTTTTGCCGCCGATGAAAAGACCCTGGCCTATTGCCAGGCCCACGGCCGCATGGGCGACAGCCCCATCGCCGCTGACGAGGGCGCGCATTACTGGAAGGAGATGACCTTTGACGTGTCCTCCTTTTCGCCCCAGATCGCCTGCCCGCACCTGCCGGACAATGTGAAGCCGGTGGAGGAAGTTTCCGACGTGCGCGTGGACCAGGTCGTGCTCGGCTCCTGCACCAACGGCCGCATCAGTGACCTGCGCGAGGCGGCCAGGGTCATCAAGGGCCGCAAGGTGGCCAAAGGGGTGCGTTTCATCGTCATCCCGGCATCCCCCGGCGCCTATTCCATGGCTCTGGACGAGGGCCTGCTGCGCATCTTCCTCGATGCGGGTGCCATCATCAGCCCTCCGACCTGCGGGCCGTGCCTTGGCGGGCACATGGGCATCCTGGCTGGCGGCGAGCGTTGCCTGGCTACCACCAACCGTAATTTCAAGGGGCGCATGGGCAGCCTCAAATCCGAAGTCTACCTGGCCAACCCGGCCGTCGCCGCGGCCACGGCCGTAACCGGGCTCATCACGCATCCGGGCGCGCTCGGCTAAAGGAGGAAACATGAAATTCAAAGGCAACACCCACGTGGTGGGCGATCATATAGACACCGACGCCATCATTCCGGCGCGTTTTCTGGTCACTGCCGATACGGCGGAACTGGGCAAGAATTGTTTCGAGGGTCTGGAGGAAGGCTGGGTCAAGCGCGTCACCCCCGGTGACATCCTCGTGGCAGGGGAGAACTTCGGCTGCGGCTCGTCGCGCGAACACGCCCCCCTGGCTATCATCGGAGCGGGCATTCCCGTGGTGCTGGCCAAGAGCTACGCACGCATCTTCTACCGCAACGCCTTCAACATGGGCCTCTTGCTCCTGGAACTTGGCGACGACATCGAGCGCATCAAGGAAGGCAACGAGCTTGAGATCGACGTGGCCGCCGGCACGATCAAGAACCTGACCACGGGCGAGACCATCGGTTTTATCCCCGTGGCCCCGTTCATGATGGAAATGCTCTCCGGCGGCGGATTGGTGGAGTACGTGAAGCGCAAGGTGGCGCAATAGGGGCATGGCAGGTGCTGGCGTGAGGCATGACGGTGTCAAAATTGGAAAGGCATGGATTTCCACGCATAGCCTGGCATGGCCCGCCTCCGCGGGAATAACACCCGAATTCTGCCATATTCTGGAGCTTTTCCCTGGAGACGTCCTGCCGCACGGTCTTTGCGTCATCCCCGCGAAGGCGGGGATCCATCTTCGTGCCGGATTGCTGCCAAGAGTGGAAAAGGCATGGATTCCCGCCTTCGCGGGAATGACATTTGGGCCAGTGCGGTAATTCGATTTTTGGCGTGATCCATCCGCACACCGTGGCGTCATCCCCGCGAAGGCGGGGATCCATGGTCTCTGGGCCAAGCGCGGACAGGCTGATACTCGTCATCCCCGCGAAGGCGGGGATCCATGCCTTTTCGGACTGACGAACATTAACAATATATTATTTATTCAAGCTGGAGTTCTGTAATGAACATGAAAATCTGCCTCATGCCCGGCGACGGCATAGGCCCCGAGATAGTGACCCAGGCCGTGAAGGTGCTGGAGAAGGTGGCGGCAAAATTCGGCCATACCATCGAAACCACCGAGGCCCTTATCGGCGGCGCGGCCATCGACGCCGTGGGCAATCCATTGCCCGATGCCACCGTGGCCGCCTGCAAGGTTGCGGACGCGGTGTTGCTGGGCGCCGTGGGCGGCCCCAAGTGGGACACCATCGACCCGGCCATCCGGCCCGAAAAAGGGCTGCTTGGCATCCGCAAGGCGCTCGGCCTTTTCTCCAATCTGCGTCCGGCCGTGCTCTTTCCGGAGCTGGCGGCGGCGTCCTATCTGCGCCCGGACATCATCGGCCAGGGCCTTGATATCATGGTCGTGCGCGAACTGACGGGCGGGGCCTATTTTGGTGAGCCGCGCGGCGAGACCGTGGTGGATGGCGAACGGGCGGCCTTCAACACCATGGTCTACTCCGAGTCCGAGATCGAGCGCATCGTACGCGTGGCCTGCGAAATTGCCCGCAAGCGCGGCAAAAAGCTGTGCTCCGTGGACAAGGCCAACGTGCTCGACGTGTCCCGCCTGTGGCGCGAAGTGGCCATTCGCACTGCAGCCGAATACCCGGATGTCGAGCTTTCGCACATGTACGTGGACAACGCGGCCATGCAGCTCATCCGTGACCCCTCGCAGTTCGACGTCATCGTGACCGAGAACCTCTTCGGCGACATTCTTTCCGACGAGGCGTCCATCATCACCGGCTCCATCGGGATGCTGCCTTCGGCCTCCATGGGATCGGGCGGGCCTGCGCTGTTCGAGCCCATCCACGGCTCGGCCCCGGACATCGCCGGTCAGGACGTCGCCAATCCCCTGGCCACCATCTTGTCCGTGTCCATGATGCTGCGTTTTTCCTTTGGCCTGGAGGCCGAGGCCGATGCCATCGACGCGGCGGTCAAAAGCGTGCTGGCACAGGGATACCGCACCGGCGACATCTACGTGGGTGAGGGGCAGAAGGTCGGTTGTTCGGAAATGGGCGCGTTGGTGCTGGGCGCGATCTGAACTTCCTGGGCCGCTCCCTGTTGTGCAACGCCTTGAAATATGGAAATGTCGGGCAGGTCATGCGTGGCCTGCCCATTTTTCTAGCAAGGAGCCCAAGGTGATTGAAGAGCTGCTGGCCGAGAACGGATTTGTCCCGGATATTGACGACGATGCTTTCGGCGAAGCGTACGAACGCTGTCCGGCGGTCCAGAAGTCGGTGATCAAGAATGCGGTGGCTTTCGCCTATGCCCTGGCCCAGGACGGAGCGGAGCCGGTCACGCAGACCACGCGGCATGGTCATGTGGAGCAAAGTGTGCGCTTTGAGCGTCTTGATTGGGCTTTTTTCACCGTGGATCTGCGCCGTTTTCCCATGCCGGCCCTTTTTTCGGCCATGGTCCAGGCCCTGGTGGCCAAGGTCGAAACCTTGGTCGTGCACGTCACCGGGCCAGTGACCGACCCCTTGCTGTTCGGTTGCGATTTTCTGTCTGCGCACCAGGTCTACACCTGCGACCCGGCTCCAATGCTGAAACTGCTCGCGGCAAACGGGCAGGGCGTCTGCGTGGATCTGGCCGGGGCGGATCTTGACTATCCGCGCACGCTGCGGCTGGATCCGGCCGCATACGGGGTGGAGATTCGCCTGCCCGACAGTGGCTATGTCCAGGCCTACAAGGCGGTCATCGCCGAAGTTGCGACGCATGGCCGTCCCTACCTGTCCTACGGAGGCGAGCCCGGCTGCGCGCCCGTGGTCATGGACGCGCGGCTGCTTGGCTGCTGGGTCTGGGACCTCATCACCCCCGATACGTTTCGTTACCGTACCTCCACTTTTTCCTGAACGATCCGGTTGAACTCATGAAGAAACACGACATCGACTCCTCCATACGCAACATCGGCATCATCGCCCATATTGACGCGGGCAAGACCACGCTCACCGAGCGTCTGCTCTTCTACGCGCACAAGATCCACAAGCTCGGCGAAGTTCATGACGGCAACGCGACCATGGACTATCTTGAGGAAGAGCAGAAGAGAGGCATTACCATTACCTCCGCCTGCACTTCAGTCCACTGGGAAGGGAGCCAGATCAACATCATCGACACCCCCGGACACGTGGACTTCAACGTCGAGGTGGAGCGCGCGCTGCGTGTCTGCGACGGCGCAGTGGTCGTCTTTTGCGGGGTCAACGGCATCGAGTCCCAGAGCGAGACGGTGTGGCGGCAGGCGCGCAAGTACGGCCTGCCCCGGCTGGTCTTCGTCAACAAGACCGACCGTCCCGGCGCTGATTACTGGCGCGTGGTCGGGGACATCCAGGCCCGTCTCGGGGTCAGGCCATTGCCTGTTACCGTTCCTTCTCAAAGCGTCGAGGGCGGGGTGCTGCACCTTTTGCGCTGCAAGACCCTTGCCTTTGATTCCAGCGATCAGGGAGCGACGGTCCTGGAATCCGAGCCGGAAGCCGGAGACCGCGAGACGCTGGCGACGCGCCGCAGGGAGCTCGTCGAGGCCGTGGCCGATTTCGATGATTTGATCATGGAGCGCTATCTGGCCGACGAAAGCATCGGCGAAGCCGAGCTGCGGGCGGCTCTGCGCAAGGCGACCCTTACGGGACAGGCCGTGCCGGTCTATTGCGGCAGCGCGCTCAAGAACATCGGCGTGCAGCCGCTCATGAACGGCATCGCCCATTTTCTGCCCTCGCCGGTGGAGTCGCACTCCCATGCCCATGTGCTGCGGCGCATGGAGACTGAGAACGTGCGGACGGACCAGTTCGTGGGCTTTGTCTTCAAGGTGCTCTTCGAGGGCGCGCACAAGAAGATATTCATGCGCGTCTACAACGGGCGCATCGGCGAGAACAGCGCGGTCTACAATTCCCGTCTGGAACGGTTCGAGAAGATCCACAAGCTCTACACCGTGCACGCCAATCGTCACGAACCCATCCCCGAGGCCAGGGCCGGGGAGATCATCCTCGCCACCGGCCTCAAGGAATGCATCACCGGTGACACCCTTTTTACCGGCAAGGCGGCCCTGCGCCTTGAAAATATCGACATCATCCAGCCGGTTCTGAACGTGGCCCTGGTTCCTGGCAGCGCCAGTGATACGGACAAACTTCAAGCTTTACTTCAAAGATATTGCATCGAAGACCCGACCCTGCAGTCGTTCACCGACGAGGACACGGATCAGCTCATCGTGGCGGGGCTTGGCGAACTGCATCTGGAGGTCGTGCTGGAGCGGCTGCGCCGCGAGAGCGGGGTGAGTTTCCGGTACGGCAACCCGCAGGTCATTTTCCGCGAGACCATTGCCGCCGAAGCCATGGCCGAGGCTTCCTGCCGCAAGCTCATCGGGGACCAGACGCACCGCGCGCTGGTCCGCGTTTCCGTGCGGCCGGCCGAGCGCGGGACGGGCAACCGCTGCGTGACGGATTTGCTGGCCACGGGCCAGACAGACATCGCGCTGAGGGCCATGGATGACGCACTGCAGGCCGGGATGCTGCAGGGTTGCCTGGTGGCGGACGTGGAGGCCACCCTGCTTGAGATCGCCCCGTTTGAGGACGGGCTGACCGACCTCGGGGTGCGCATGGCGGCGCTCGATGCCATGAAGGAAGCCCTGACCAAGGCCTCGCCGGTGCTGCTCGAACCGATCATGAGCGTTGAGCTGCGCATGCCCCAGGAATACGTGGGCGACTGCGTGAACCTGCTTGGAGCCAAAAATGCCCGCATCCTCGACGTGCGTTCTTCGGATTTCGAGTCCGGCATCACGGCCATGGCCCCCATGCGCCAGTTGTTCGGATTTTCAACGGAGCTGCGCTCGCGCACCAAGGGCAAGGCATTTTATTCATTGGTTTTCAGCCGGTATGACGTAGTGGGTTGAAGACTGCGCGCCGGGCTGGCGACATCCCGCCTTTATCACGCAAGAATGCCCCGAGCCGTAATGGCCAGGGGCATTCTGGTTTTCATCGGGATGCGCGGCTTTTCGCGGCGCAGCGCAAGGACTACTTGATGGTTCCGATGGGAAATCCTGCGCCCTTCCAGGCAAAGATTCCGCCGGGGTAGCGGTAGACGTTGGTGTAACCGAGCTTCTTGGCCCACATTGCGCCGTTGTGGCTGCGGGTGCATTTCACGAAGCCGCAGTAGATGACGATGGTCTTGTCCTTGTCCGGGCCGAGCATGGCTTCGAAGTCGGCCTGGGACTTGCCTGCTGTTTCGGCGTCATTCCATTCCGGCATGTCGGGAATGGGGAAGAGGAACTGCAGGGCTCCGGGGACGTGCTCCTTCTTGTAGCTGTCCTCGTAAGGCATGGTGTCGATGATGACCATTTCCTTGCCTTCGTCGATCATCTTTTTGAGTTCGGCCGTGGCGATCAGTTCGTAGCCTCCGGAAATGGTGTCGCGGTGCAGTTTCACGGCGACGGTTTCCGTGGTCACTTCGGCTTCGAACTTGTTTTCAAAAAGTGCGAAAGCGGGGCTGGCCAGCAGTACGCAGGCCATGGTCACCAAAAGGGCAATCGTCTTGTTCATGCGGTTTCATCCTTGAATATAAAGGTTTTGATGGACTGATATTTCCCGGCGACCGAGGCCGGGCTTACCCCCAGCATCTTTCGCCAGACATAGAGCAGGGCCGCGCATCCAAGCATGACCAGATCCCGCCACAGCGCCGAGCGGATACCGGAAAAAGCCTCGCCCTCGGGATCTCCCGGGCCGTAGCAGCCGCAGTCGATATCCAGGCCCATGTGCAGCCCATAGCCGAGCACCACGATGAACACGACAATCATGAGGGTGATGAGGGCCAGACTGCCCCGGATGTCGAAAATGAGCGCCACCGCGCCGAGGATTTCAAGCACCGGCAGCAGATAGGCCACGGGCAGGACCATTGGCCCCGGCAGGATGCCAAATGCGTTGATGGTTACGGCAAAGGTCATGGGGTCCAGGATCTTGATGACTCCGGCCACGAGAAAGGACATGGCCAGTCCGATCCGCACAAAGGCGTAGGACCAGGATTTCCAGCAGATTGGGATCATGGGAAACTATCTGACCTGAGGCGGGCTTTCGGTCAAATCGTTATTTTGGATTGAAGGTCGGGCCGTGTATCGATTTTATTGATGATTGCGGAATTTATCGCAAAAGGGGCGCGTGGAAACGACTCATCGAGGATGCCTTGCCCTGACGGGGATGCACGGATGAAGGGCTGGAATTGTCTCAGGGTGCCAGGGCTTGAACGGGATCAAGCGCAATGGGAGCAACGTGCGGGGCAAAATCGCAGGGGGCGTGAAACACGGTCCATTCCGCACTGTAGGGGTGATGGAGGCCCAGCTGGCTGGCGTGGAGGAGCAGTGCGTCGCCCTGTCGTGCGTCGCCGTAGAGGTTGTCGCCGAGAATGGGGTGTCCGAGACTGGCCATGTGCACGCGCAGCTGATGGGACCGGCCAGTTTGCGGGCGCAGAAGAACAAGAGTGCTCTGGGTGGCGCGTTCAAGCACGACATAGTCTGTCAGGGCTGGCTTGCCGGTGTGATGGCAAACCATCTGCCTCGGTCGGTTGGGCCAGTCGCAGATGAGCGGCAGGTCGATCCGGCCCGCATCGTCGCCGACCCGGCCCTGGACTCGCGCCAGGTAGACCTTGCGGGTCAGGCGGTCCTGAAACTGCTGGCGCAGGATCGCTTCGGCCTTGCGCCGGGTGGCCACGACCAGCACGCCGGAGGTGCCAAGGTCCAGGCGGTGTACGGCCTGGGCGTGGGGGTGGGTTTCGCGTACCCGCGAGAGCACCGAATCGAACAGGTCCGGGGTGCGGCCGGGCACGGACAGCAGGCCGCCGGGCTTGTTGACCACGACCATGTCCCGGTCTTCATGGATGACTCTCAACCATGGCGTGATCGTGGGCCTGTAGTCCAGGGGCTCAAGAGTCATGAACGGGCTGGGCCCCGCGACAGTTGCGCGCCCTTTGGTAAAGCTGCGCTGAAAATGAGGCGCGGCAGGTCGCCTGCGGGCATGTCCGCCATGATCGTCGCTGCAAAACGCCTCGGACTATGGGTTTTCACTGCAGAATTTCCGGGGATTCGGCGCTGGGTTCATACACGCCAAGCTGGTCCAGCTGCCAGCCCACATCCTTGCCGACCATCTTCTTCTTGCGCACGGTTATCCACCACAGCCCCTTCCACTGCCATCCGGGGATGGACATGACGTAGGTGGCCTGGCGCTTGAGGGCCCTGGCGATGAGGTCCATGGTGTTTTCCTGGCGATCCTGGGGGGTGAGCCCGGTGCGCCGCTCCAGGGTGGCGCGGCCCGTCAGGTGCAGCCCGAGCATGTCGGTCAGTCCGGTCTCCGGAAAGCTTTGTACGAAAGCCCCCGGCACGGCGGGCAGAGTGTGGGCGTCCGGGGCGTTGGTCGTGGTCACGCCGGTCTTGTCGTCGTAGATGGTGACCAGCTCCATGAAGTGCTTCCCCATGCCGTAGTAGAAAACGAGATAGGTTTTCTCCCCGGCATTTTTCCACGTCCGGCAAAAAAGGGTGTTTTCCTTGGAGGCTATCTCGAAATCGAACATGATATCTTCCACGAATCCGTGTTCAAGGGCCCAGTCCTCGGTCTGGCGCAGGGGCTGGCGAAGCTCCTGATCCGAGGGGACGTGTGTGCGCGGCGTCATGCGTTCGCGCGGGGACGACAGGGCGTTTACGGTGATGCGCATGATCTTGGAAGACAAAAACCAGGCTCCGATAAGGACGCCCAGTAGCACGAAAGGCAGACTGGTCATGAATTCTCCTGCTTTATCCCGGTTTCGGTCATAGGCCGCTCTTGGCCTTCAAGTTCGTTCAGCTGCTCCAGCACAAGAGGCAGGATGCCGTCCACGATGCGCCCGACTCCCTCGGCGTTGGGGTGCAGGCCGTCGTTGAGAAGCAGGGCGGGGTTATCCAGAACCCCTTCCAGAAAAAAAGGGTACAGCGGGAGCCCGTATTTTTCGGCCAGCGCCGGGAAAACCTCTTCGAATTCCTTTCGGTACGCCGCTCCCCAATTGACCGGAGCGCGCATTCCGGCCAGTATGATTTCTGTTCCGGCCTGTTGGCATTCCTGGATCATGGCTTCAAGATTGTCACGCATGGAGGCCGGGTCCAGGCCGCGCAGTCCGTCGTTGGCCCCAAGTTCCAGGATGACCAGGTCCGGCCTGTCCTGCAGGGACCAGCCCAGCCGTGCGCGACCGCCACTGGTGGTGTCCCCGGAAAGGCCGGCGTTGGTCACCCGGACCTGGCGGCCCTGGTCTCGCAAACGCTGTTCCAGTTGGGCGGCAAAAGATTTTGAAGGGGGCAGGTTGTAGCCTGCGGTCAGGCTGTCCCCAAAGGCCAGGATATGCGTTTCGGTCTCCGCGCAGGCTCCGCGGGCCGGACAGATCAGGATCAGGGCTGCGGCCCAGGTTATACCCCACAAAAGGACGGATGACATGAATTCTCCCTATGCTGTTATGCTTGCTGACGTTCATTTGACGCTAACCGCCGGCTCCGGCCCGGTCAACATCCTGACCGGGGTCAACCTGCGGGTGGCGCAGGGCGAAACCCTGGCCGTGGTCGGCCCTTCGGGCTCGGGCAAGACGACCATGCTCATGCTCATGGCCGGCCTGGAGCGTCCCTCGTCCGGCAAGGTGGAGGTGGCCGGGGCGGAGCTGACCATGCTCGGCGAGGACGAATTGTCCCGCTTCCGTCGCGAGCACCTTGGCATCGTCTTTCAGGCCTTTCATCTCATCCCGACCATGACCGCTCTTGAAAACGCGGCCCTGCCGCTGGAGTTCGCCCATCACCCCCAGGCCAGAGACAGGGCCATGGAGGCTTTGGAGCAGGTGGGGCTCGGCCAGCGCGGGAATCATTACCCCGCGCAGCTTTCCGGCGGCGAGCAGCAGCGCGTGGCTCTGGCCAGGGCGTTCGCCGCGCGTCCGCGCATCATTCTCGCCGACGAACCCACGGGCAACCTGGATGAGGAGACCGGGGCGCGGGTCATGGAACTGCTTTTCGCTCTGCAGGCCGAGGAGAAGACGACCCTCATACTGGTCACCCATGACCGCTCCCTGGCCGAGCGTTGCGACCGGGTGGCGACCATGCATTCCGGGCGCATGGAGGCATGATGGACATCCGCGACCTGCGCCTTGCCCTGACCCTGTGCCGCCGGGAGTTGCGCGGTGGCCTGCGCGGCTTTGGCGTTTTTCTGGGCTGCCTGTTCCTGGGGGTTCTGGCCATCAGCGCCGTGGGCTCCCTGGGGCAGGCCCTGGAAGCGGGCCTGGCCCGCGACGCCAAGGCCATCCTTGGCGGTGACGTGAGCGTAAGCCTCACCTCGCGAACCCTGAGCGCGGACGAGACCGCATATCTTGGAGAGCTGGGCGAAATGAGCCGGACCCTCGGCACACGGACCATGGCCCGCGCCGTCGGTGCGGAGGACGCCACTCCCCGTTCCGTACTGATCGAACTCAAGGGCGTGGACAGCCTGTACCCCCTGTATGGCCGAATGGAGCTTGAGGGGGGAGGGGAGTTGCAAGAGCTGCTTGCCGTCAGGGACGGTCTGCCCGGAGCCGTGGCTGACCGCGGGCTCTTGACCCGGCTTGGCCTTGCCGTAGGCGACGAACTCATGGTTGGCGATGCGCGCTTCGCGTTGCGCGGAGTCATTGAGCGCGAACCCGACCGCGTGGTTGAATTCTTCAGTCTTGGCCCACGGCTCATGGTCTCCGCCGGGTCCTTTGATCAGACCGGGCTGACCCAGCCGGGCAGCCTGTTTCGCGTGGAATACCTGCTGCGCCTGGCTGGCGGGGACGCCGAGGCCGTCGCCGCGCAGATCCGCGTCGCATATCCCGATTCGGGCTGGCGGGTTCGGGATTACCTGCACGCGGCCCCGCGCATCCGCAACGTGCTGGAGCGCCTGAGCGTGGACCTGACCCTGATCGGCCTGGGGGCACTCCTGGTCGGGGGCCTCGGCATCGCCGGCGGGGTGCGCGGCTATCTGGGTGGGCGTCTCAATCACATGGCGGCCATGAAATGCATGGGCGGATCGAGCCGGGTACTTTTCATATCCTATTTGGTCCAGGTCCTGTTCCTGGGTTTTGTCGGGGCCTGCGCAGGACTGCTGGCCGGGAGCCTCGTGCCCTTGCTGGCCGAGCGATTCTTTTCCGATGTGCTCCCCATCCAGCTTCGCAGCGGGATTTACGTCACCCCCCTGATCCAGGCCGCCCTGTTCGGGCTGGTCACGACTCTCGCCTTTTCCATGCCGCCCCTTTTTCGCGCGGTCACGATCCGGCCATCGGGGATTTTCCGGGGCTATGTCTCGTCGGACATGGCCCGCATCCCACGCCAGGCCCTGCTGCCCACTGCCGCGGCCTTCGCTCTGCTTGCGGTCATGGTGTTCTGGTTCGCGGGCAACCCCAAACTTTCGTCCTGGTTTGTGGGCGGCACCATTATGGCCTTTGTGCTGTTCAAGGGGCTGGCCCGGGTCATCCGCTGGCTGGCGGGCAAGGCACCGCAACTGCCATGGCCGAGCGCGCGCATCGGCGTGGCCAACATCCATCGTCCCGGTTCGCCGGGCGTGAGCCTGGTCTTCGCTCTGGGGTTTGGTCTGACCGCCCTGGTGGCCGTGGTCATGGTCAACTCCAGCCTGACCAGGGCGCTTACCGCCGAGTTGGCCGAGGAAGCCCCGACCTTTTTTTTCATGGATATACGGCCCGATCAGGTTGGAGCGTTCCGGGACATGGTGGAGCAGACGCAGGGTGTGTCGCGCCTTGATCTGCGGCCCATGATCCGGGGGCGCATCGTGCGCATCGCGGATACGCCGGTGGAGAATGCCGTGGTGGCCGAGGAAGTGGCCTGGGCCGTGCGCGGCGATCGGGGCCTGTCCTACAGCGCGGATTTTCCGCCGGGCAGCACCCTGGTGCGTGGGCAGTGGTGGGACAAGGACTATTCCGGGCCGCCGCTCATCTCCCTGACCTCGGATCTGGCCCAGGGGTTCGGGGTGGACCTGGGCGACACCCTGACCGTCAATGTACTCGGCCGCAATCTGACAGCGACCATCGCCAGCATCCGCGAGGTCAACTGGCGCACACTGGCCATGCAGTTCGCCATCATCTTTTCCCCCGGCGTTCTAGACAATGCCCCGCAGACCTGGCTCGGGGCCGCTTACGGGGTAGACGAGGAAGACTCGCTCTATGCCCGCGCCACCACTGCCTTCCCGGAGGTGGCCGTGGTCACCATCCGCGAGGTGCTTGACAACGCGGCCATGATCCTTGGGCGCACGGTGCGCATCTTCCAGGTCATGGCCGGCGTGGCCCTGCTGGTCGGTTTTCTGGTCCTGGCCGGAGCCTTCTCGGCGGATCAGCATCGCCGCATCTACGACAGCGTCATCTACAAGGTCTGCGGCGCGACCCGGCGCGACATCCTGGCCATCCTCGTGGCCGAGTTCTCCCTGGCCGGACTGTTCACGGGTCTCGGCAGCCTGGCGCTGGGCACGCTCACGGCCTGGGGCGTGGTCCAGGGACTTCTGAAAATGCACTTCACCCCGGATCTGGCCATGGGAATTTTGACCGTGCTGGTCGGAGTCACCGTATCGCTGGTCATGGGCCTGCTTGGCACTTGGCGAGTGCTGGGCAGAAAGGCCGCGCCTTTCCTGCGCAACGAATAGCAAACGCCCTGCCGGACTCGACCCGGCAGGGCGTTTCTTCCTTCCAGACTGTGCGCCGTGTAAGACCACGGCTGCAGGCGAAGAGGAAGATGCCGTCGCCTTCCGCATAGTGTTTCATCAGAAAACGGTAGCCCTACAGAATGTTTCTGAAAATCCCCACCCAAAAATTCCGCCCCTCGTTTCTGGAGTTTTAGAATCGATGAGAAAAATCGACTTGTGTATCGGATTGTTGGAGACGATTGCCAGATTGCGCAGTGTCGGTGCCATTATGACGATTGACCCTGCCTCCGGGCCCTCAAGGGTTGCTTTCGTCCCGGCATGAGTGCCAGAACGCTTAACTTTGAATTGGCATGCAATAATGACCCACCTTTCGCAGTAATCGGCATCGCAGGGAAGCGAGGTGTCCTTTTGTATGGTTATCTCGTTGGCCCTTTCTACTCCCACGGATTCAATACACACAACTCCTCTGCCTTGAAGTCCGCCACATTGCGGGTCACCAGCACCATGCGGTGCTGCAGGGCGGTGGCGGCGATGAGGGAGTCCATGACGCTCATGGGCTTGCCTTTCTGCTTTTGTTCTGCCGTGATCCTGCCCCACGTAATGAATGTTTCCGAATCAAGTGCGAGCACGCGCCCGGCGAACTGCCTCGGCAAGGCGTCATGCAGCCAGATTTTCAACTCCGTGCGTCGGTTTGAAGGAGGGCGGAGACTGATCCCGTGCTGAATTTCACCGATGGTCACGGCGCAGAGATACACGCTCTGCGGGTCGATGGAGTTCAGCCATGCGACGACACGTTCTTCCGGCCTTGGCTTGACAAATTCCGAAAGCACGCAGGTGTCGAGAAGATAGCGCGTGCTCACAGGTCAATCTCACGCAGCTGCGTGGTCCGATTCCGTTCGATGACCAGTTCGCTGTTCCGCAGGGGAGAATCCAGCAGAAAATCACCCAGGCGCTGCTTGGGTGCGGTGAGTTTTCGGAAATCGTCAATGGGCATCACCACCGCCACTTCAGTGCCGTGCCTGGTGACCGTCTGCGGACCTTCGGAGAGTGTTTTATCAATCAATTCCGAGAATTTATTCTTTGCTTCCTGAATCTGCCATGTTGTCATGCGGACCTCCTGTCAGCCATTCTGGCTAGACTGGCTAGAGTGTAGGCTTGGTTTTACCAAAAGGCAATAACGGAAGCCAGGCCTGCTTACTCAACGAAAAACCAGAATCGTTTTGCGCTAGGTACATGTCGAAGTGGGTTGGGGGCGATTACCGAGTTTGCCTTGAGCTTCAATTAGTTGTATTGCCCATAAAATTTTATTTTACCCTACGTATCACCATAACACGAGTCAGGAGGAGGCATGTCCCGTTTCCTAGCTACTGTACGCATCATGCTCTGCATAAGTGCTGTTCTGGGCCTGATGGCCTTTGCGGGCCCCGGCCATGCCGAGTTGGCCGATCTGGAGGGAACTGAGGGGCATGTCGCCCCGGACGGGCTGGCCGCCCTGGAAGGTACCGTCGGCCACGCGGCGGCTCCGGCTGTCGATGACGGCATCGTGTGCCAGCCTGGCAGCCCGTGCCTTGAAGCCGCCACCCAGTTGCCCCTGCGCATCCTGCCGCGTCCCTTCGCCTCCATATACAGTGCAGCCGCTGCCAGCGAGGACGCGGTGATCCAGGCCAACGTACCTGCCTTCAAGCCCCTGTATGTCTTCGACCGCCAGGGGCTCGATCTGAGCCTGCCTTCCGATCCGCGTGGCTGGTATCAGGTCGGCCGCACCAAGACCGAGCCCGAGGGCTGGATGCAGGCCAAGGACGTGCTCGAGTGGCGGCAGGCCCTGCTTGTCTCTTACACCCATCCCGGCAACCCCCTCGAGGGGCGCAGGCCCGTGCTCATGTTCAACGACCGAGCCGCACTGGAGGCCGTGGTCGACGACATGGACATGGCCGGCAAGGCCAAGGGCATCTACGAGGCTATTGACGGCGGCAACATCCCTGACAGCGTGGTCAGCATGGAGCCGCAGCGTTTCGTGGACATCACCCGCAACTTTTACGTCCTGCCCATCCTGCAGTGGTCGCAGACCAGGATCGACGGCGATGACGTCCGCCTGCTGCAGCTGGCCGCCGCCGTGCCGGGCAGCCGCGGCGCGGACACTCTCGCAAGCCCCGACTATCTGGAGCAGGCCCAGGTCGGACGCTCGGCCGGGGGAGCCATGCCCGGCGTGCAGACCGATGTGGTTTTCGTCATCGACACCACGCGCAGCATGCAGCCCTTCATCGACATGACCCGTGAGGCCGTGGTCGGGATGACCAAAAAATTCAGCGCCGAGACCGCCGACCGTTTCCGTTTCGGCCTGGTGGCCTACCGCGACTCCCTGGAGGCCGCGCCGCAGCTCGAGTACGTGACCCGCAACCTGACCCCCGAGCTGGTCCCCGGCGAAAAGCTCGTCGAGCTGCTCGAGACCGAGGGCGGGGCCACGGCCGTGGGCAGCGTGGACTATGCCGAGGAGGCCTTTGCCGGGGTGGACATGGCCCTGCGTTCCAAGTGGCGCGACGGGGCGCTGCGTTTCGTCATCCTCATCGGCGACGCAAGCTCCCACCCCAAGGGGCATCCGCAGAACACCACGGGCAAGGACGAGACCGACCTGCGCCGTGAATACGACGACGCCCAGGTCCATCTTTTCGCCATCCACCTGCAGGACCCCCGCGCCGTCGAGGACCATCCCCGTGCACTGGCCCAGTTCTCCCAACTGTCCCGCGTGCGCGGCGACGCCGAGAGTTCCGCCCTGCGCGAGGTCAACGCCTTCGAGGAAGAGCAGTACCGCGAGCTGGCCGAACAACTGACCGCGCGCATCAACGCCAAGTTGAACGAAACCATGGGCGCTTCGGCCGGAACCGACGCCGCCCCCCTGGAAGAGTTCGACAAGCTCTGGGAGGCCGCGCTCATCGAATACGTCGGCAAAGAAGCCACCCCGCCCAAGGACATCGTGGCCTGGACCCTGGACCGCGACCTGATCAATCCCGCCGACCGCTCCCTGGAAGTGCGCGTCCTGGTCACGCGCGAGCAGCTCTCATCCCTGGCCCAGTCCCTGGATCAGGTCGTGCAGGCGCTCATGCGCGCCCAGGTTACCCAGGGCCAGTTCTTCGAGGCCCTGCAGGGCGTCTCCGGGCAGGCCATGAAACGCCCCGATGACCTCGGCGGCGCGGCGACGCTGGCCGAATCGGGCCTGCTGCCCGCCTTCATCCAGAGCCTGCCCTACAAGAGCGACATCCTGTCGCTGACCGACGACATGTTCGCGAGCATGACGGCGGAGCAGCGCTCGCAGCTGGAGTGGAGCGTGCTGGCCAAACTCGATCAGTACCGCACCATCAACGAGCAGGTCGATGCATGGTTCCGTCTCAACGACACGGACCCGGACCAGGATCTGGTCTACCCGCTGCATCTGGACTACCTGCCCTAGGCGTGAGCGGCATGGCTGAAGCGATGGCGCCCATGGTCCGTCTGGACGGGCTCGTCAAGACGCGTTCCCAGAGCGAGAGCGTCTTCGAGCTGCATGTGCCGCATTTCGCGGTCCGGCCCGGCCAGATGGTCGCGGTCATCGGCGAGAGCGGCTGCGGCAAGAGCACGCTGCTGGACATGGTCGCGCTGGTCATGGCCCCGACACGGGTCGAGCGCTTCGAGATCGCCTCCACAGAAGCGGACGCCCCCTGCGACGTGGCCGCCCTGTGGGCCCGGGACGACGAGGATGCCCTGTCCGCCCTGCGCCGCGACCTGTTCGGCTACGTGTTGCAGACCGGCGGTCTGCTGCCTTTTCTGAGCGTGCGGCAGAACATCTGTCTGCCCGCGCGGATCAAGGGCGGCGACATCGCCGCGTCCAGGCTGGACGCGTTGGCCGCCCGCCTCGGGGTTGGCGGTTGCCTGGACCGCATGCCCGTGGCCCTGTCCATCGGGCAGCGGCAGCGGGTGGCCATCCTGCGCGCCCTGGCCCACCAGCCGCGCCTGGTGCTGGCCGACGAGCCCACGGCGGCAGTGGACAAGGCCCGGGCCCGGGCCATCATGGACGACATGCACCGCCTGGCCCGTGACGAAAACGTGGCCGTGGTGGTGGTCACCCACGACGTGGACCTGGTCATGGACCGCGCCGACATTGCCTACACCTTCGATACGCGGCAGGTCTCCGAGCACGTCACCAGTTCCCTGTGCAGGCCGATAGAGGAGGGCGCCTCATGAGCGCGCCTCGGCCCCTGAAACTCATCCCCGCCCTCGCCGCCCTGCACCTGCGGCACGAATGGATTCTGACCCTCTGTCTGGTCATCGCTCTGGCTGCGGTCATCGCCCCCCTGCTGGTTCTGCTCGGCCTGAAACACGGCACCATCCAGACCCTGCGCGAACGCCTGGTCGAGGACCCGGTCTTCCGCGAGATCCGGCCCTCGCAAACCCGGGAATATAAGCCCGAGTGGTTCAAAGATGTAGCTTCCTGGCCCGGCATCGGCTTTCTGACCCCGACCATCCTGCCCCTGTCCTCGGTCATCAGCGTGGTGCGGGAGGAGACGGGCAAGGCCGAGCTCTTCGACCTCATCCCGACAGCGGCAGGCGATCCGTTGCTGCTTGAGAACGGCGGCATCGTGCCCGAGGACGGCGAGGCCGTGCTCACGGCCGAGGCCGCCAGGCGTCTGGGCGTCGGCCCCGGCGGGGAGGCCGTGGCGCGGGTGACGCGCTCTCGCGGCGGGCGAACGGAAAATGTGGAGGTGCGGCTCAAGGTTACCGCCGTGCTCGATGCGCGGGCAGGCTCCCTGGCGCGGGTCTATGCGCCTCTTTCGTTCGTGCTCGACGTCGAGGCCTACAAGGAGGGCTACGCGGCTCCGGCGCGCGGCTGGGCCGGGGATACTCCGGAGCCCTATGCCAGCTTCGACGGCGCCGTGCTTGTGCTGCCCGAACCGCTTCTTCCTATCAGCCGGTCGGGGCTGGTCATCAACACCGGGTTTGGCCGCATCGCGGACCTGACGCCGGACGGTGCCCGGGAACTGCTCGGTTTTTCGCTGCCGGGCGGCCTTGCCGTCTACAATCTGCTTTCGCCCGGATCTCCCCTGACCGCCTCCAACCTGCGGGCCATCGATCAGAAGCTGCGTGGCTACACCCGCGCTATCCTGCCCTATGTCCGCGATGTGGTGGTCTGGCGCGGGGAAGAGGAGCTGCGCCTCGTGGGCCTGTCGCTCGGCGCGGAAGATGCTGAGCTCGTGGGACTGTCGCCGACCCCGTGGGGCGGGTACACCGGCAGACTGCCGGGGGGGAGTCCCGGCGTGCTGTGGCCCGCGTCCCTGGGTGTGCCGGTCGGGGAAAAGACGGCACTGCGCAGTCCGGGCGTGGCCGATCTCGAATTCGATCTGCACGCGATCGGCGAGACCGCTCTTGAGCATCCGGTAGTGCCGGTGGAACTCATGGGGGTGCTGCGCACCGCCACGCAGCGCGCCGTGGCTTTCGATCGCGGCACGGAACGTTTCGAGATGGCGCGTGGCGGGTACCGGGGCTTTCGGCTCTACGCGCAGAGCATCGACGATGTGCCCGGACTCTATCACCGACTCAAGGGGCAGGGCATCGAGGTTATCGCCGAAGTGGAGGCCATCGAGCGCATCCAGGTCCTGGACAGGGGGCTTACACGCCTCTTCTGGCTCATCGCGCTGCTGGGGCTTTTCGGCGGCACCGCCGTGCTGGTGGCCAGTCTGTACGCAGCCGTGGAGCGGCGCAGGCGGGATCTTGGGGTGCTGAGGCTGCTCGGTTTTGCGCGCAAACATGTCTTTTTCTTCCCCATCGCCCAGGGGCTCATGATAGCCGCCCTGGGCCTTGCGGCCGGATTTGGCGGCTACGGCGCCCTGGCCGGGGCCATCAACCATGCTTTCGCCTCGGAGCTTGCGCCGGGCGAGGCTTTTTGCGTCCTGCCGGGGCAGTATGTCCCGGTTTTCTGTCTGGCAACCCTCGCCCTGGCGGCCCTGGCCTCTCTGGCAGCCGCGTGGCGGGCGACATGCATCGATCCTGCGGAGGTCATTCGTGAGCAATGATGGCGTGAGGCCGGGCCGGCGATTTTCGGCCGTGATGTTTTTTCTCTTTTTTGCGGCGGCGTGCGTGCTCGGTCACGCGGGTTTGACGAAGACGGCCCTGGCCGAAGCCCCGCCGCAGACTCCCTTCAATCCGAAACCGGCCGAGGGCGACCTGATCCTGCCCATGCCGGGCGACGGTCAGATGGTTTTCCGCCGGGTCCCGGTGCCGGGCAGCGGATTCTGGGGCGACCAGAGCCGCATCATCCAGATCGGCGACGCGGCCGGAGGCATCTTCGAAGGCCTGCAACGCACCCAGATCAGCGGCTCCTTTCCGTCCGGCGCGGGCGAATCCTGGGAGCTGGTCATGGCCAAGTACGAGCTGACCCGTGGCCAGTATGTAGCGGTCATGGGCATGGACGCGCTGCTGGCCGCCAGCGGCGATCCGGAGGACCAGAAGCTGCCGACCCTGAAGGGCCGGGAACTGCGCGACGCGCTCATGATGCCGCTGGCCTACGTCAGCCATGGCGATGTGCTCGAGTTCATTCGTCGCTACAACCAGTGGCTTTTCGACCCCGCCCACCCGGAACGCACGGCGGCCATGCCGCGCGTGGACGAGGCGCCCGGATTCATCCGCCTGCCCACGGAGGATGAATGGGAATACTGTGCTCGTGGCGGTCTTGCAGCCATCCAGGCCGGGACCTTTGACAACGGTCTGCCGTTTTCCGCTGCCGAGGCCAACGAGTTCGCGTGGCACCTCGGCAACGCCAAGCATCAGTTGCGGCCGGTGGGATTGCGCGGGTCCGATGCGAACGGGTTTCACGACCTCTTCGGCAACGCCCAGGAAATGACCTCGGGGCTGTTCCGGCCCGAAATCTGGCAGGGCAAGCCCGGCGGCGTGGCCGTGCGCGGTGGGAGCGTCTCGACCCCTCAGGCTGACTTGCGCAGTGCGCTGCGGGCCGAACTCGACGTCTACGCCTGGAACGTGGACGAGAAGAAAGTCGAGGAACGGCGGTCCTTCAATACCGGGGCGCGCCTGGCCATCGGGGCCAACGTGGTCGTGACCTCGGCCCAGCGTGCCAGCATCGAGAAGGAGTACGAGGCCTACAAGGCCGATCTTCGCAAGACCATGCCCGTGGGCCGGACTCTCGATAACCTGGTCAGCCAGGCCTCGGTGCAGATCGGGTCGGCCGATCCCATCATCGAGCGGCTGATCAAGGAGAATCCGGGTCTGCGCGATCAGCTAAGCGCGGTCCAGTCCACCCTGGAAAAAGCCCGCGAGCGCCTGGAACTGGCTCAGCGCGAGAGCGCGCGCAGCCTGGCCCAGGACGCGGCCCGCAACGGGGTCAACCTGTCCGTGTATCTTTCCCGTCTGGCGCGGCTGACAGACACCCTGGCCCTGGCCAAGGAGCTGGCCGAGACATCCTCGCGCTATCAGGAGCAGGTAGCAGCGGTGGAGAAATCCATTGGCGAGCTGGAAAAGGCGCTTGGCGAGCAGATGACAGGTTACAAGGACAAGATCGGCACCCTTGGCGAATACGAGAAAGCGTACATCGATTTCGCCTTCACGGAGCTGGGGGCCAGGGAAATGACCAAGCGCGAACGTCTGGTCATGACGCTGCTCAAAGGTCACGCCGAAAGCTTCGCAGAACAGCGCCGGGCCGATACCGATCTGTGGCTGGAAGAGTTCCGCAAGGGATTCGCCGAATTTTCAGATTCATAAGACAAACAATTTCAGGAGGAAGAAGTGATGAAAAATCTGGGGAAAGTGCTTATTGTTCTGCTTTTGGTCCTGGCGTTACTGCCCGGATGCGCGACCATGTCCGACAAGAACCGCACCCAGGCCGAGGGCGCGGGCGTGGGCGCGGTGCTCGGCGGCCTGCTCGGCTATGCGGTGGGCGGTGGACGCGGGGCTGCCATCGGGGCGGCGGCCGGTGCTGGTCTGGGCTTTCTGGTCGGCAATGAGGTAGCCAAGCGCAAGCAGGCCTACGCCAGCACCGAGGAGTTCCTCGACGCGGAAATCTCCAACACGCAGGAGTACAATAGGACGGCCATCGCCTACAACGCGCAGCTCTCCAAGGACGTGGTCACGCTGGAAAAGCAGTCCAAGACCCTGCGCGCCCAGTACGACAAGGGCACCGTGGACAAGAAGGTCCTGGCCGCCAAGAGCGACGAGCTGCAGAAAAAGATCGATGCCAGCAAAAAGCTCGAGAACACCCTGGCCAAGGAGCTTGAAGTCCAGACCGCCATCCTGGCTGACGAAAAGAAGACCCGTCCGGCGGGCGACCAGTACATCGTGCGTTTGGAGAAGGAAGTGAAGACCCTGCAGAAGAATCTCGACAAGCTGCGGGACGGAAGCACGCAGCTGGCCCAGATCGATCAGAGGCTGTCCGTATGAGCAGGATGCATCTCATTCCCATGGTGTTTGCGTTGATGCTTGTGGTCGGGTGCGCGGGGCAGCACGACCCGCGCACGGGCGGCTTTTTTGGCGGTGTGGCTGGCCTTGGCAGCGGCGGCTACAAGGACCGCGTGGCCGAGCGCGAGGCCCGGCTCGCGGAACTGCGGGCCACCCAGAGCCAGCTCGACGCCGAGAAAGGGCAGCTTGAAACCCAGAAATCGGCGGCCCAGGCCCAGCTCGACAAGGACCAGGCCCGCGTGAAGGCCATGCAGACCGAGATTGCGGCCCTTGACAAGAAGACCAAAAGCCTCGCCGCCAAGGAAGGGGCTGACAAGCAGCGCGTGGCCGACCTGCAGAAGCGGGTCACCGACCTGAAAGGGAAAATGAACAAGCAGGCGTCTTCTCTTGATGATCTTGAAGGCAGCGGCCTTGGCGACGCGGACATGGATCTGCGCCGCAAGCAGCTCGAAAAGCAGCGCGACGCTCTTCGCAAGGAATACGACCTGCTCATGAAGATGCAGATGGAACTGGCCCAGTGAGACTTGCTGTCTCGTGGATTCTGGCCGCCCTAATGGCCCTGCCTGCTTCTGCCGGGGCGCAGTCCGCGCCCCTGCAGGAGATTCGCCGGATTCTGCTGCGCGATGCCCTGGTCCCCCCGGCCCAGGCTGAACTGCAGAGTCTGGACGAGGCAGGGCTGCCCGAATTCCTTGCGCGCCTTGATCCGTATGCGCGCTATTTCCCGGCCCGGGAATACCAGTCTCCCGTGTCCGGGCGTGAGGCCTGGATCGGCATCGGCGCGGAACTGGTCGAGCGCGATGGCGAGATCTACCTCTCGGTCTACCGGGGCGGCGCGGCGGACATGGCGGGCATACCCGACCGGTCAAGACTGCTTGAAGTCGACGGCCGCAGCGTGGTCGGACTGGATGCCCAGGCCGTGGCGTCCCTGCTCAGGGGCGAAGAGGACACCGTCGCGCGCCTGGCCCTGGCCCGGCCCGGCGGTGAGAGGCTTGACGTCGGCGTTGTGCGCGAGCCCTTCAAACCCCTTGACGTGGAGCCTGTGCCGCCGGGGGACCGGCAGATCCTGCGCTTTCGCGAATTCGTGGCCGGGATGACCAGACCCGCCCTGCAGGCCACCATCGATTTTCTGGCCCGCAAGGGCGCGGCAAAGGACGGGCCGCTCATCATCGATCTGCGCGACGCCACGGGCGGCGACCTGTACGAGGCCTTTGACATGGCAGGCATGTTTCTGCCTGCGGGCACGCTTCTGGGTACTATCCAGGGGCGCGGCGAGGAGGTTCGCGAAGTGCGGGCCTCGTCCGGGGCGAAATATCTCATGCCCCTGGCTCTCATCGTCGGCCCGGACACGGCCAGTTCCGCCGAAATCTTCGCCGGAGCCCTGCACCAGCAGGGCCGGGCCACGCTGGTGGGCCAGCGCACCTTCGGCAAATGCAGCTCCCAGACCGACACCCGCCTGTCCGACGGCTCGGTGCTGCGCTACACCAACCGCGATGTGCTGCTTCCTGGTGGGGGGTCCTGTTCGGGAGCGGGGCTTGTGCCGGACAGGGAAGTTTCTGACGCGGAGTTGCTTGATCTGACGCGGCTGGTGAAAATGGTGGACGGTATCCTGGCCGGCAAGTGACAACCAGGTAAAAGGGGCTTGTGGGGTTATCCTGATGTCGTGAACGTCCCTAAAAGGGCCTGTCGTTTTCGCAGAGAACCAGGCGCACTGAACTCGGAGGCATAATGAAAGGTTGGCTCACCATTGCGTTATTTTTCCTGCTTCTCCCACTCCCGGCTCTTGCCTCCGAACCGGCCCATGACACGTTGCCGCCCGAGCTTGCCAGACTGCGGGACGAAGGGCAGCTCACTGTCAGGGCCCTGTGGGCCTGGAAACTGGTGCCCGACTCCACCGCAGGAGTGGCCATGGAATTCCGTGCCCTGGGCCTGGACCTCATTTCCGCCGACAGGGCGCAGCTCGCCGCCTGGCTGGAGCAGGCAGACGCGGGCGAGCTTGGCCTGAGCGTTACGCAACGTGATGTTCTCGGACAGCTGATCAGCCGCATGGACGAAGGGTCGGCCTCGGCTGAACAGTCTGTTTCAGGACCATCCGTTGCCCAGGAGCCTGCCGTTGTCGACACCGTTGGCAAAGGCGAGACCAAAGATCTCGGCGAAATGATGAGCGAACTTGGCGCTCAGGCAGAAGGCGGCGATCCCAAGGCCAAGGTCAGCCTGGCCCTTGCGGTCAGGGCTGGAGTTGGCGGAGCGCCTGATCCGATGCGGTCCGTGGCCCTGCTTGAAGAAGCGGCCGCAGCGGGTGATGCCGATGCCATGGCGCTTTTGGCCGACGAATACGAATCCGGTCTGTGGGTGTCCAAGGATGAGGAGAAGGCGGGTCAACTGCGTCGAAACGCCGCCCAAGCAGGATCGCAACTGGCGCAGTGGGGGCTCGAATGAACATCAGAGCATTGCAACGGACGGGCGTTTTGTTTCTGATTCTGATGCTTGCTTGGGGCGGCGCGTCTCTTGCCGGTGAATTGAAGCAGCCCACACAAGCCGAAATCGCGCAGCAGGTCGTGGTGGACGACAGCATGAAGGCGGTCATGCGCTCCTTTCTCAAGGCCGGCCTGACGTACGATTCCCTTCCCAAGGGCGCCGGCGCGGAGATTCGCGCCGCCCTTGAGTACTGGAAGGGAAACAAGGACGGCCTCAAGGAATTTGCGGGCAGGCTCGGCAAGCTGGCTGATTCCAACCGCGAGGCGCTGATGGATATGCTCCAGACCAAAAAACTCCGCGAGTTTGCCGTCGTAGCACTGGATGAGAGCGCCTCCGGGGCATTTCACAACGTTGGCCCCGACGGCCTGAAAAAACTCGTGGCCTACAGCGGCGACACCCTGGACGATGCCGGGGTCAGGGCGCTCGGCCTCCTGAATCGGGTCGAGGATGCCATTACCGCCACAGGCAAGGTTCCGGCGCATTTGGCGAGCGATTTGAAGACAGCGCTCAATCAACTTTCTCCCTCACAGCTGCGGGCGGCCCGAAAACTCCTGTCCCAAAAGGGAACCAAGGCCGTCGTCAAGGATTACCTAGTCAAGAATCCCGGAGTCATCGGCACTTTTGTCGACGGCGTCTTTGTCCTGGCCTTTGACGTGCCCGCCCTCATGGCCCTGAGCGACGCCGAGGAAGCGGCGGCCAGCGCCACGGGCACGGGTTTCGGATTTGCGGCGCAGACGGCCGGGACGGCGGCCACCGCCGCTCTGGGCGGGGGCTTCCTGCCGGGCCTCGTGGTCAGCTGGACAAGTTCGCAGGTCAAGGAACTGGTCACGGAGATGATCATGCTCCAGTATGACCGCGCCAACGCCGCCATGAAGGAGCAGTGGGCGAACATGGAGCTGCGCATGAACGCCATTCGCGGCATGCTCAAGGTCGACGAACTCATCAAATCCGGCGAAGTGTCCAAGGCCGCGGACTACCTGTCCAAGGTCGAACGCTACGCGATGGAGCGCAGCTTTCCCAATGAGGGGATATTCGAGAAGATCCAGGATCTGAAAGGCATCGTGGCCAAGGCCGAGGAGCGCGGGGCCGCCAACAAGGTCATCGCGCAGGCGCGGGTGCCGTACATGTACGGTTACCGGCTGGCCAGCCAGGGGCGCAACCTGAGTCTGGCCCGAACCCATGTTGAGGAGGCACTGGCCGTGCTGCAGGAAGCAGTGGGCCGTTATCCAGAGCTCGAGGACAGGGTGCAGCAGACACAGGGGCTGATCGCCCAGATCGACCGCATGATCGCCGAAGCCCCACCGCTCGGACAGGCCACGGTCAGCGGACCGGATTCGGTGGCGCTTGGGGAAATCGCGCATTTTGAGGTCACTCTGACTGGCGGCATCCCCGATTACCGGCCCATGGATATGAACGGCCTCGCTCTTTCGACGGGCGCCGTGTTTTACTGGGAGGCCCCGTCCGAACCGGGAGTGAAGACCGTGACCTTCCGGGTTCGAGACGACGCGGGCATGACCGCCGAGGCGGTCAAGGAGATTGAGGTGGCGGGAGAGGACCTGGCTTCCGGTCAGTCGGGCGAGATGACCGGTGAAATCTGGGAGATCATGAAGGACACGCCCATGCTGGCCATCACCTTCCAGTCCTCTGCCTCGTCCTACGGTTATACGCGTCCGACCATCAAGGCCGAGGTCGCGCCCGGAACGAACATTTCCTTTTCGGTCAGCTACAGCGACAGCAATGGGTTTCAGACTGAAGGGCAGGCCCGCCTGCAGTTTTCCTCTGACGGGCTGACCATAACGCAACTGAGCCTCGACCTCGATATCATCAGCCCGGACTACGGACTGATGGCCAAGGAGGAGATCAGGATCGGCCCCTTTCACGAGGTGTCCCTCGACCCTAAATACAATCTGATCAGTAAAAGCGCCCGCCGCGCCGAGGACGGTTTGAGGTACGCCTATGCCCTGGAAGACCGAGCGCCGCGTGGCACATACCGATACGGCGAACATTTATTTTCAAATACAGGAAATGGTTTAGAGAAAGGACCTCTAGAATGGAAAGATGTTGAGAAAATAGAGTATGCATATGGGTACAGAACTTGGAGTGTGTTTGAGCGGGTGATGATCCGTTTTGAAAAGGAAAAATAGCCTGCAATTTTTCAAAAAATTTGATTTTTTTTGTGCATACAATTCGGGTAGAGATATTTTTTTAATTACTGATAGGCAAAGGAGACCTGCATGCGTTTATTTGCGACAATGCTGGCAGTGTTTGTGTTTTTGATTGCGTCGGGGATTGCTTTCTCTGCACCCGATTCATCCCCGGACACGGAGATCGCCACCGGCCCCGACGGGCTCCTGCAGATGGAGCAGGAGGGCAAGGTCACGGTCCGCGCCCTGCGCGGCTGGGGCCGCTTGCCGGACAAATACATGAGCCTCGCCCAGAGGATGCGCCAGGAGGCGGGTCTTGACCTCCTGGGAGCTGACCTTGGTCAGATTCGGCAGTGGAGCGCCGATGCGGCCCTGGCACAGTACGGGGCGGAGCTGACGGAGCTGGCCGGTTTCATGGAGGGCGGAGAACATCTCGACTGGGCTCCGCCGGCCCCGGGCGCGTCAGTGCCTGCGGGAACCCTGGTGCGCAGCGGAGGCGTGCGCTGGGCCCAAGAATCGGACGGACCCGTGGGCGTGCCCGGTACAGTTCCCGAAAAGGATTCCGCCGATGTTGCGGCAACCCCTGAGGCGGAGGCTGTTGTCAAGGCCCCGGTCAGCGCGCCCGAGCCGTCCACGCCCGAAGCGCCGGACGCCGCATCGCCGCAGCCCGTGGCCGCGGCGATAGAGCCGGAAAAGGCCAAAGCCCTGGATCAGGCGCTACCCACCGACGCGGGGCCCGAGGACGGCGTCGAGTTCCCGATCAATTATCAGATTTCCGGCACCTACCGGGTCAAGCTGCGGGTCGAGGGCCTGAAGAATGTCTCGGTGGACCCCTGGTTCAAGCACGCGGCTCCCGCGCTCATGCCGGACAACCCGGATATTCTCGCCAGGGAAAAAGCCTACTTCGAACAGAGGGCGAACCGGCTGCCGGACCCCGGAGACGCGGGGGACCCGAACAGTCCGTACGATCTTGTCCTGGGCGTGGCCACGCCGGACACGCCCGTGGTCATCCACGTGGACGCCCCGGAGAACCCTGCCATTCCCCTGAGCGAAAAGGACATCAAAGACAAGGTTTCGTACCGTGTCGCGAGCAAGTCCGTGCTTTTCCATCCTTTCGACGAAGCCCGGGGTGACGCTGAAATCGACTTCAAGAAGGATTTTGATTCGGTCAGCTGGACACCCCGCCTCGATCCCGGCACGGGTCGGCCCGTTGGCCCCAGGGCCGTGGGCGTGTACATGGCCTACCGGCTGAAGAAATATGTCGGAGAGCACGAGCTCGGTGTTCTGAAGTACCAGTACCATCGCATCGGCTGGGTGCTGGCGGCCATGCCGGGCGATGTCTACGAGCGCTCCGGGTCTCTTTATGCCGTAGGCAGCGACGAGCCCATTTCCGGCGGTGACGGCTCTGCCGGGAGCTCGGTGCAGGCAGCGGAAAACTTCGATTTCGAACTGCCGCAGTTCGCCCTGGACCAGGGTGCCATCAAGCTTTCGGAAGACCTGAAGCACGCGGCCTGGGTCGACGGCGAGAGAAAGGGCAGAAAGCGCATGTTCGTCAACGGCCAGCCCGGCCCGTGGCATGACGACATCAAGACCTACACCATGCTTTTCAGTCCCAACGGCGAGGCCTTCTACTACGAGGCCGAGGTGGGGGAAAAAGTCGTTCCTATCCACAACGGAGCCCAGGGTCCCGTCTTCGACGACATCGTGACAATGGCCCTGAGCGACGACGGGGCCAGCCTCCTCGTGGGTGGCGAAACGGGCGGAGTCTACCGGGTGTTCCTGAACGGGAGCCAGGTGCGCGAGACGTCTGACCGCGTGGAGAAGGGCGTGATCGGCCCGGACGGGAAGGCGGCCTGGGTGGAGCGCGGTAAGGACGAGTCCGGCAAGAAATACGCCATGGTCGTGACCGCCGAAGGCGTGACGGGGACCACGTACGCAGGAATCCACAGTGGTATAGTACGCACCAGCGGCCGCTCGAACATGTGGTACGTGGCCGAGAAGGAGGGCGGCGACCGCTACCTGATCCGCGACGGAGAGGAGCTCAAACCCTCCATGGGGTATGGCTCCCAGTTCACCGTGACCCCGGATGGATACAACTACGCATTTGTTGCACCCCAAGGCGAGGACATGGACTGCATGGTCGTAGGTGGGCAGATTGGTCCTGATTTCAAGAAGATATGGAACCCGGCGACCTTCAGTTCCGACGGTTCGCGGCATATCTACGAGGCTCGTGGCGACGATGATGCGTTCCTGGTGGTGGACGGGAAGGTCGTCACCCACGGTTTCGGTCCCTTGAAGGATGTGGCCGCCCAGACCTTCAGTCCCGACGGCAGCCGCTGGGCCGCCGGTTTCCAGCTGAACGATGAGGAGTACGTGGTTGTCGTGGACGGCAAGGAGGTCGGGCGGGGTAGCGGCAAGCCGCGGTCCATCGTTTTCAGCCCGGACGGCTCGCGGGTGGCGTGGCTGGAGAAGCAGAAAAAGTTCTGGCGCGCGTACCTCGACGGCGAGGCCGGGCCGGAGTTCCGGGAAATCTATGACGACGAGCCGCCGCAGTTCAGCCCCGACGGAAAGGCCTTCGTGTACTTCGCCAGGGACAAGGACAAGAAAATGCACATTGTCGTGTTCGGTGGCGAGGACCGCGTCCATGACATCATTCCGCCCCGCGCGATGTTCGTGAAGGGTGGTCTTGAGTATCTGGCCATCGACGGGACGCACTTCAGGCGCGAGAGCATTGCTCTGGATTGAAAAAAATGGCCCGCTTCCCCATCAGGAGCGGGCCATTCCATTAAAATACAGGAGGTGTCATGGCTGCAGAAAAAAGAGCTTCAACTAAAAAGCATTCTCCGGGAACGGCCCCGCTGACCCCGGAGCAGACCAAGGCCTGGCTGCTGACCTATGGCCGTCATTCGCGCATCTACGCCTGGGGCTTCTTTGCGCTGATCCTGCCCGTGATCCTTGGCCTCATCTGGTGGGAGATGGGAGAGATAAACGAAGACGTGCTCTATTCCTTCGGCTTCGCGGCCGTAGTGACCTTGATCCTGGCCAAATGGTCGCGCAAGCAGACGGCGAAAAGCTGGGTCGGGGAGGTGGAGGAGCTGTTCATGAAAAAGGTGCGCGTGCGCCGCGACGCGAATCAGCACGACGACATTTCCTACAAGCCCATGGCCAGGATCCGGACACGGGACGGCAAGGTTCGCACCCAACATCTCTCACAGGGCCTGTATGAATATTTCAAACCCGGCGACAGGGTTTTCAAGGTTTCGGGGCTGGATGTTCCGGAAAAGACGACGCTGGACGGCGACCGCCGGGTTTGCCTGGCCTGCGGCAACCTCTACGGCCTGGGAAGCGGCACATGCCCGCGATGCCGGGCGCCCGAGCCGGATCATGGCACGCTCGTGCGGCTCGCCGGGGCGAAGTGAATCGGAGAGCGCACGTTTCTCAAAGAGATCATTTATGAAAAGAATCGTTTTTACGTGTCTGCTGTTTGTTCTGGCCGGCCTCCCGCTTTCCGGCACGGCTGCGTCCACCCTACCAGCCGACGTGGACGCCAAACTGCTGGAGCTGGCCCGCGAGGGCCAACTGACCGTAAGGGCCCTGCAGGGCTTCGGGCTTCTGGACGAACAGCACCGCAAGCTCATTCTTGAATTGCGTTCCAAGGGTCAGCTTGACGCTCTCTCGGCGGACAGCGCGCAACTCGATGTCTGGCTGGGCGATGCCGCCAGCGGGAAGCTTGACCTCACACCCGAGCAGCAGGCCGGGCTCGCGCAAACCCGTGAGTTGTTCAGGGAAATCGAGGCCCTGGCGGTTTCCTCCCCGTCCGAGGGGAACGAGGGTGGTGAGTCCGTCCCTGCTCAAGCCCCGCTTGCCGATCCGCCGCAATCCGCCGCAGGTTCGCAACTGCTGACCGGAAGCGCAGGCCCCGATGGCGAGATCTTCGGCATCGTCGCCCCCGGGACCAGAGAGGCGACCATGAAGGTCATCGACTACGCCAGGGGCAGGGCGGTCTTCGATCTCGAGAGTTCAACGCAGGTCGTCAGCGATTTCGTATCCACCGGCCGCGTGGAGGAGGAAAAGGGGGTGCTCGGTGCCTACGTCGGCTTCTTGAACCCGGTGGTCGGCGGCATCGAGGCCTTCACCCACATCGGCACGGGGGGCGGGGCCTTTGCCGGGGCGCTTGGATTCCTTTTCGGCGATTTCGGCGCGAAACTGTCGACAAATATCGCCACCAACGCAGGCTATGCGAATCTGCTCATCGCCGCGGTACAGACCTATGACGACGCCATGACCAAAGGCCCGCAGCACAGGGAGACCGGAATCCAGGTCTACAAGAACATCCTGGGCAATTTTTCGACCCTTGCCACGCTTTTCCGGGGGCCCTACGTGACGTCGGCGCGGGCCTACGCGCTGAACCTCGGTTTCGCCGCCGTCTACATTTTCGGGTTTACCCTGGACAGCCTGGTGGAAGAGGCCCAGGCCGTACGCAGCGCGACGATCAAGGCCGTGCACGCGGCCTATTATTCCGCAGGGAGCAATTATTACATCACCGATGACGGGTGGTACCGGAACTTCGCCAGGCATTACGACGAGGCCATGAAGAACCCGTCCGACCCGACCAGCGCGTTCCAGGCCGCCTACAGCGGCATGCAGAGCGACATCGAGCAGTATGTGACCGGCTACTGGAACCATGGCGAACACGATATTTTCACGGTGCTTGAAGCTGGCCGGCGCTTCAATTACGACGCCACGCCCAAGGAGCGCGAGTACCTGAACGCCGTGGCCCGACGGGATCTGTACAAACGCCTCAACGCGAGCGTCCTGCCGCGCATCCAACGCTACATGCTGACCCGCTTCAGCGAAGAGGCGGCCAACGCCCTGGACAAGATGTGCGAACCCATGAACACCCGGTGCCGCATCCGCGTCTTCGAGAGCCAGCCCGACGAGTTCACGGAGCGCACTTATGCGGGCTATGTCCTGCGCTTTGCCCATACCGGCGGCGACGGACGTGTGGCCTTCGCCACGGGCGACGGCTGGACGCACACGCTGCCTGCCCTGGACGAGGAGCCCACTCCGGTGGACGTGGAGATGACGGTGCTCGGCTACCTGCAGTGCGGCGCGCCCAACACGCTCTTGTTGTTTGGGCCTGGGGCGGACAGTGACGACCCTGCAAAAGCGGAGCGGACGATCCCCTTCAAGCTAGACAAGCGGTTCCTCGACTTGGACATCCGCGGGGAGCCCGCCGGGAACGTCTGGGCCCTGACCCGGATCGAGCCGTACAACATCGAGCAGTTCGGGAAATACGATTTTGAAGGCCTGCCCGAGCACATGGACAAGTTTATCGAGTCGTCCGCAAGCCCCACGGCGTTCCGGCTGCAGTACACGGAAGTCATCCGCTGGAAGGACAAGGGCACCGAGACGCGCACCGGCGGCGTAGAGTTCTCGCTCCCGCTCCATTTCGAGGCCGATGTGGACGGATCGCTGAAAATCGGCGCCTCGTTCTCTCGCAACGAGGGCTTTGTGGACCACAAGGGTAAGAACATGGTGGGCATGTTCGTCATTCTTGATGGATCGCAGATCGGGAAGGGGACCACGGTTGCCGGGGAACGCGTCGACGTGGCGTTTTCCGCCCAATTGCAGCCCGGGAAGATGCGCCAGGTTGCCGGCGGAGGCATGAAGCGCGGCAAGGATGTGCACACCGTCGATGTGGGTCTGTGGCACGCCCCGGGCCTTGGGGCCGTGCCGAAGTACGGGGCCCGGTACACCTACGAATGGATGCCCTTTGCCGAGGCGAAAGTCCGGCAGCCCGAAATCAAGGGGCAGTAGCTGGAGGATTTCCAGAAAAGAGAAAGCGCAATCGGCCGCGAGGATATCGCGGCCGATTGCGCTTTGTGCAGTCCGGTTTTTACTGGACGCGAAAAACGCCGGACTCAGAGGTATGTCAGGATTTGCCGAACTTGATCAGCGACTCCAGGAAGTTGCGCAGGTCATGCGTCACCTCGAGAGAGCTCTTGCCGCCCGACAGCAGGCGGATGCGGCGGTCGCCCTCCAGGGGGTCGAGGCGGCCCGAGCCCATGTCCTCCATGATCTTGTTCATCTTCTCCCAGTAGTTCTTGTGCTTCATGAAGGCTTCGTAGTTGGCCTTGTCCGTCCTGGGCGGGGCCTTGGCCTCCATGAGAGGAGTGAGGCGCTTCTGGCATTCCTTGGCCGTGCTGCGGGCGATCTCCACATGCGACTCGACGCGGTTGAAATTGGTGTCGCCGCGCAGGTGGTCGCCCTTGAACTGGTTCACGTCGGCGGTCTGTCCGGCCCAGGCTTTGTTGGCCCGCAGGATCCCGTTCTTCTCGATGGCGACCATGTCCCTGTAGGATTCGCCATGTCCCCGCGTGGTGACCGTCTCCCAGGAACGCGGAGCGTCCTGTTTTGTGATTTCCTTGTAAGCGGCTTCCCAATTTTTCTGGGCTTCCGCCTGCCACAGGCTTTCAGGAACCGGTCGGCCGTTTTTCCGCGGCGAGATGGGCAGGCCGTTCTTGTCGAATCTCATCTCGCGCGCGATGTCGTAGTCCGTATTGACGCTTTTGCCGCTGTCCGTGTTGCGGATGGGCGCCAGGCTCTCGTGACCCCACTCGGCTTCCATCTTTTTGTGAAAGCGCTTCTGCACGCGATTGTGGACGCGATCCATGCTGTTCACGAAGCGCTTGACCATCTCCTTGTTCTTGGGGTTGCGCTGATGGGTCTTCATCATCATCTTGGCCTGCGGCGAGGCGTGGATCTTGGCCGAGCGGTCGTCAAGCACACGCAGAATTTTCTTGATCTCTGTCGGCGAAGCCTTTTCCCGGCGCGCCTTCTGCAACTGGTCGAAGGTCTTCTTGTACGATGTGACCCGTGTTCGGGCGTCGGCTATTTGCGCCCTGTAGACTTGGCGTTCGGCTTCGGTCAGGGGCCGGTTGAAGCCGTCGTCAGGGATGCCTGCCGATTTGGTCCTGGCCCCGGAGGGCGGGGTGTCGGCTGCGGCCGTTTTGCCTGCGGAGGTCTTGGGCGCGGTCCCTGGAACGTCCGCTCCACGAGCTTTCCTGAAGTTTTTCACCGCGCCGTAGCCGCTGGTTACTCCGCGCGCAGTGATTTGCATGGCCGCGTCCATGGCGAGGCCTTTGAGCGTTTCCAGGCCCGCGCCCTTGAAGCCTTCCTCCCAGCCGCCTCCGTTCTGTACGGCGGCCTCGAATCCCCGGAATGAGTCCACGGCGACGCCGGTAATCTGATTGTAGGACCCGCCAACGCGAAGAAACGCCTCTTTGGGACCGCCCTCAACGTAGCCGACCGTTCCCTGGTAAACCCGGTTCACGGCCGATCCGCCTGCAAAAGACAGGACCATGAGGGACTTGTCCGCGACGCTCTTGGTCATTTGAGCAGTTCTCAGGCAGGTGTCGGCCCACTCGGCGTCGGCGTCGGCCTTCTTCTTTTCCCCTTCCCAGTGATCCATGGACACTTCGTAGGCCTGCCGTATGACCTGTGACGCCTTCTCCGTGTCCGTGGCCGTCATGACTTCGGGGCTGAAACCTCTGGCCACGATCTCGCGCACCTGCTCGGCCTTGTCGAAGGGCAGAGTGTCGGCCATGGCAAAGGCTTTTTTCATGGCCCGGTCCACTTTCTCCATGTTGCGCTGGTCTTCGGCGATTTTCTGGATGAACTGGCTCCTCGCAAAGTCGTCCCATTCGGAGCGGGTGTGCACGATGACGCCGGTTTTCAAGGTTTCGATGCGATCCTGCTCGGACTGAAGGTTGGCCTTGGCGCTCAGCACGCGCATCTCCAGGTCGTGCCGGCGATCGGGATCCGTCTCCTTGGAGATTTCTGCGAGATCTTTTTCCATGTTGCGCTGGATGATGGCCACGTTGGCCGAATGGAAATCGATGGTTTCCTGGTCGATGATGCGCCGATCCTCCTCAGTCTGGTCGTCGACCATGTGCAGGGGCGTGTCGCCTTGGGCGATGATGGGCGGGGTTTTCGCTGATTCCTTGATTTCCTCCTCTTTTTGTTCCTGGGCTTTGTCCTTTGCTTTCGGCGTTTCAGCGACCTGCTGCGGGGCACCGCCGGCGACCAGTGCATCGAACTGGCGCAGGCGGGCCTCCTCGGAGCCGGCCATCTCGTCGCCCATGGCGGCCCATTTCACGGCGGCCGCGTGGAAGGCCTCGCGTGAGCGGTAGTGGGCCAGGGCATTTTCGATGAATTTTTTTTTCATAAAATGGCTGACGCCCGCGTCGAGTACCCGGTCGAAGGATTTTTTTGCAGAGTCCGCCTGGCCGACCTTGTTCAGCTGCTCCTCCTTTATCCGTTCGTTCTTGACGAGCGCTTCCTCGAACAATTCTCGTGACAAACCCGGGAACTCGGGGAACGGCCCGCCCGTGTAGCGCTGAGCGTGAATGCTCCAGGTCTCGCCATCCTCGTCCATCGAGGTATAGCTCAAAGTATCGCCCTGAATGCTGGCCATCAATTCGAACTTTGTCAGGTCGAGGTTGTCGACGTAGGTGTACACCTCGTTTTCGAAGTCCTCATCCCAGCTCGATCTTGGCTCGAGAAGAAGGCAAAAGTACTCCTTGGGCTCCCCCACAGAGTAGATCAGGGCGTGGATGGGCGAGTTATTGATGACTGTATCGTCCAGAACCACATGACCGCCTGGGTGGGTTATGTATCCGACCCATTCGCCCTCCGGCCCGCTCTCTTCCACAAGGGAGCGCAGAAAATCTTTGGCGCGCTTGTACTGTTGCTGGCCTTCGGCCATGAGGGCCCTGCCGTCGGGCGGGTCGCCCAGGGCGATCAGTTCGGCGATGACTTCGTCCAGGCGTTTCTGGCAAGACAGGAGGGTGTTGCGGTGCATTCTGGCCAGGGTGAGGGCCTCCAGGGCCATGGCCGGATCGTTGGCTTCCATGGCCCAACTGATCTGCTCCACGGCGTGCTCAAGCCGGGCGCTGGCGTCGGGCACTGCGCCGCGCAGGGAAAGAAACTCGCCAAGCAGCGGATTGAATCTGTTCAGGTATTCCACTGCCTCGGGGGAAGGGTGCTGTCGCAGCACTCCCCATGTCTTGCGGAAGGATTCCTCCTCGGCGTCGGACAGGGGGCCGTAGACCATGCGCATGCCTTCCATGGCCGCAGCCACGGCCCCGTCCCACTGGGTCGGGGTCAGGGCGTTGATGTCCAGGAAGGGGGTTGGTTTCATGGGGGGAAGCGCGACGGGATCGATCTGGGGGGCGGCCAAGGAGACGGCGACAGCGGGGAATTGTGCGGGATCGTCGGGCCAGTCCCAATCCTCGGGCCCCGGATCGCTGGCGAGCAGGGTGGCCACTTCTTCGCCCAGCAGATCGTCGTCAACGTCGCCAGCGACATCCATGTCGGCCGGGGCTGCCTCCGGCGGGGCTGTGGTGACCACCGTCCCGACATCGCGCATGGCGTTGGCGACCGTGTCCAGGCTCTTGCGTTCTTCAGGGGTCAGGGCCGCGCCGTGTTCCTGCAGGATGGCATCGAGTTGCTCGGGCGTGGCCCCGAGCACATCAATGCCCTTGCCGCGCAGTCCACTAAGGGGGGCCATGGCGGAAGCGGGAATGCGCCCGTATCCGACCAGGGCTCGGACCGTCAGGGCGTTCTTTTCAGCCAAGTCGCGCAAGGCTGCGTCCGTGTCCTGCGGGACGCTGGACTGGCTGGTAGTTGCCGTAACGGACGCGTTCACGGTTTGTGCCGGAATCGTGGCTGCAAACACTGCCCAGCAAACGAACATCAGGATGGAGTGAATGCGGCCTCGGAAACGGGTGAACTTCGAGGAAATCATGCGGCATAGGCTCCCTGTGAAGAGTTTTTGACTCTTTAACATAGAAGAGTTCCGCTGAAATGGCAATTTCAGATCTTTTGAGGCGTCGACATGCAGATTGATGCATTGAAGAAGGCTTTGTCGATCAATGCCTTTTCTCGTATATTTCAATCCTGTGAGACGAAGATGGGTTGCCACGCTTCGCTCGCAATGACGAATTATTTGAAACGTCATTGCGAGGAGTCTTCGACGTGGCAATCCATGCTTTTTTCGCCGCCCGCTCCTTCATGATTTGCCGAACTTTATCAGCGACTCCAGGAAGTTGCGCAGGTCATGCGTAACTTCGAGCGAACTCTTGCCGCCAGACAGCAGGCGGATGCGGCGGTCGGCCTCCAGCGGGTCGATGCGGCCCGAGCCCATGCCCTCCAAGACTTCGTTCATTTTCTCCCAGTAGTTCTTGTGCTTCATGAAGGCCTCGTAGTTGGCCTTGTCCGTCTTGGGCGGGGCCTTTTCCGCCAAGAGGGGCTTGAGGCGCCTGTGGTACTCCTTGGCCGTGCTGCGGGAGATCTCCACGTGCTTCTCGATGCGGGTGAACGGCTGGTCTTTTCTCCGCAGGTGGTCGCCCTTGAACTGGTTGACGTCGGCGGTTTGTCCGGCCCAGGCTTTGTTGGCCCTCAGGATGCCGTTCCTTTCGATGATGGCCAGATCCTTGTAGGCTTCGGAGTGCCCGCCCGTGGTCACGGTCTCCCAGGAGCGCTGGGGATTCTGGCCGGTGACTTCCTTGTAGGATTCTTCCCATTTTTTTTGGGCTTCGGCCTGCCACAGGCTCTCGGGCACGGGGCGGCCGTTCTTTTTCGGCGCGATGGGCAGGCCGTTGGCGTCGAATTTGACCTGTCTGGCTATGTCAAAATCCGTATTCACGGTCTTGCCTTGTCCGGCATTGCGGATCGACGTGAGGTCCTCGGGGTTCCATTCGGCGCTCATTTTCTGGTGGAAGGTCTTTTCCACGCGATTGTGGACGCGGTCCATGCTGTTCACGAAGCGCTTGACCATCTCCTTGTTCTTGGGGCTGCGTTGGTGGCTCTTCATGATCATCTTGGCCTGGGGTGAGGAGTGGATCATGGCCGAGCGCTCGTCCAGTTCGCGCAGGATCTTCTTGATCTCCGAGGGCGGGGCCTTTTCTCTGCGGGCCGTCTGCAACTTCTTGAACGTACTCTTGTAAGAATTGACGCGCTTGCGGCCTTCGACAATCCCGGCCTTGTAGCCCTTCAATTCCACCTCGGTCAGGGGCCGGTTGAAGCCGTCGTCGGGGATGCCTGAAGGTTTGATCTTGCCGAGGCTCGCCTCCGGGGCCTCGGTCTTGCCCGATGCCTTGGGCGCATCCGGCGCGTCGGCGCGAGCGCCCTTGAAGTTCTTCGCGGCTCCATAGCCCCGGGATACGCCTCTGGCCACGTAGCCCATGGCCTTGTCCATGACGATGCCCTTGGCCACTTCCCAGCCCGCGCCCTTGAAGCCTTCATCCCAGCCGCCGCCGTTCTCAACGGCGGCTTCGAAGCCCCGGTAGCCGTCCACGGCGATGCCGGTGAGCTGGTTGTAGGAGCCGCCCACGCGCAGGAAGGCCTCCTTCGGGCCACCCTCGATGTAGCCGATCGCGCCCTGGTAGACCCGGTTCACGGCCGGACCGCCGATGAAGGACAGGCCCATGAGGGTCTTGTCGGCGGCGTCCTTGACCGTCTCTGCTGTCTGCAGGCAGCTGTCTGCCCATTCGGCGTCGGCGTCGGCCTTTTTCTTCTCGCCTTCCCAGTGGCCCGTGGCCACGGTGTAGACATCCTTGATGACATCGGACGCCTTGTCCGTGTCAGTGGCTGTCATGACCTCGGGGCTGAAGCCCTTGGCCACGATCGCGCGCACCTGTTCCGCCTTGTCGTAGGGCAGGGTGTTGGCCATGGCCAGGGCCTTCTTCATGGCCCGGTCGACCTTCTCCATCTTGCGCTGGTCGGCGGCGATGTTCTGGATGAACTGGCTGCGCGCGAAGTCGTCCCACGCGGAGCGGGTGTGCACGATGACGCCCGTCTTGAGGGATTCAATGCGGTCCTGTTCGGACTGGAGGTTGGCCTTGGCATTCAGCACGCGCATCTCCAGGTCATGGCGCCGGTCAACGTTCGTCTCCTTTGTGATGTCGGCGATGTCCCGGTCCATGTTGCGCTGGATGATGGCCACGTTGGCCGAGTGGAAATCTATGGCTTCCTGATCGATGACGCGCCGCTCCTCGGCGGGCTGGTCATCGACGATATGCAGGGGAGTGTCCTCGGGGCTGATTGCGACCTCGGGTTCCTGCGCTTTCTCGGCTTCTTCCTTTATCTCTTCCTGAAGCTTCTGCTTTGCGGCCGCAGCCTCGGCGACCTGTTGCGGGGCGCCTCCGGCCACCAGCGCGTCGAACTGTTTCAGGCGAGCTTCTTCGGAACCGGGCAGCTTTTCGTTCATGGAAGCCCATTTCACGGCGGCGGCATGGAAGGATTCGCGCATGCGGTAATGGGTCAGGGCTTCCTGAATGGACGAGTCGTTCAGTTCGTGGCCGATGCCCGCGCCGAGGACCTCCTTCAGATGCGCCTCTGGGTCTTCGATGAGCTTGGCCGCTTCCAGGCGTTCCGCCTGAACGCGGTCGTTCTTGATGCGCGCTTCTTCGAACAGGTCATACGACAGCTCGGAAAATTCCGGGAAAGGACCGCCCGTGTAGCGCTGGGCGTGGAGGACCCATGGCTCCCCGTCTTCGTCCGTGAATGTGTAGTTGATCGTATCTCCCTCGAGGCCGGAAAGGATGTCGATGCTGCCCAGGTCGATGCCCTCGACGTAGCCGTACTCCTTGTCGTCGTAGGAGCCTGTGTCCAGAGCGATTCCGGAATATTTCCCTGGCTCTCCAAGGGAGTAAATCAGGAAATGGTAAGGCTGGTGCTTGATGGCGCCGCCGTCATTTCCCACGAAGTTGCTTGGGTGGATGACGTACCCGATCCATTCGCCTTCGGGTCCCGGTTCTTCAACCAGACCACGCAGGAAATCCTTGGCGCTTTTGTACTGCTGCTGGCCTTCGGCCATGAGGGTCTTGCCGTCGGGCGGATTGCCCAGGGCGACCAGTTCGGCCACGACCTCGTCCAGGCGTTTCTGACAGGACAGGACGGTGTTGCGGTGCTGCCTGGCCAGGGTCATGGCATCCATGGCCAGGGCCGGGTCGTCGGCCTCCGCCGCCCAGGCGATCTCTTCCACGGCCTCTTCGAGCCGGGCTCCGGCCTCGGCCACGGCCCCGCGCAGGGACAGGAACTCGCCCAAGAGCGGGTTGAACCTGTTCAGGTAGTCCACGGCGTCGGGGAAAGGGTACTGGCGCAGCACGCCCCAGGTCTTGCGGAAGGACTCCTCCTCGGCCTCGGACATGGGGCCGTAGACCATGCGCATGCCCTCCATCGCCGCTGCCACGGCACCGTCCCACTGGGTCGGGGTGAGGGCGTTGATGTCCAGGAAGGGAGCGGATTTCATGGGCGGCAAGGCGTCCGGTTCGACGTTTGAGGCGGTGAAGGTCATGCCGCCTGTCCGGGCAGCGGAGTTGTCCTGGTCCGGTGCGGATTCGTCATCCTGTGCCGGGATTTCCGGGACCTCTTCGGCTAGAATCGCGGCCAGTTCGGCCTCCAGGGCCTCGTCATCGCCGGGCTCGCTTGTCGAAACGTCTGCGGCCGTCTCCTGCGGATCGCTGTCCAGGGCGGCTTCGACCGCTCCAGCCTCGCGCATGGCCTCGGCGACCCGGCCCAGGCTGTCACGCTCCGCAGGCGAGAGCGTCGCGCCGTGTTCCTGCAGGATAACATCGAGTTGTTCGGGCGTGGCACCCAGTACGTCGATGCCCTTGCCGCGCAGCCCGGCCAGGGGGGCCATGTCGGCGGCGGGGATGCGCCCATACCCGACCAGGGCGCGGACCGTCAGGGCGTTCTTTTCGGCCAGGCCGCGCAGGGCCTCGGTGGTTTGCGCGGCCGAGGCGGCCTCCTTTGGTCCTGCGGCGGTCTGCTGCGTTCCGCTTTGAGCCTGAAGCGGCCATAAGGCAAAGCAAAGGAGGAGCATTGAAAGGAAAATGATCGATTTTGGTGCCTGGTCCACGATGCATTTGGTGCTGGCAAGAAACATGGTATCCCCCTGTGTAAGGCAATGAAAGATACGTAGTTATTTTCAAACAAAAAAACAATCGGTTTCGGACAGGTACGAACATGTCTGGCAGGCTTGCCCTGCATGTCTCATTGCGGATACGAGAAGGTATTGCCTGTGGCCGTATTCGGGCTCAGCTTTGCCGATGTCGTTCTTCGGGAGGAAATGAAAATGAATTTTCGTTCCATACTGGCGTTGCTTTTGACGCTGATCGCTTTTGGCGCTGCTTGCCCGGCTCTTGGTGCAGGCACTTCGACGGCTATCCTGGAAAAGGCGACAGGCCCCGAAGCTTTGGTGCGGATGAAACAGAAGGGGGAGATCACCGTCCGCGCCCTCGGAGCGTGGGGCCGGTTGCCCGCACGATTCGTGAGCATGGGCCGGACCTTACGCGCAAGCGCTGGGCTCGACCTGCTCGACGCCACCACTGGGACCGTTGCGGATTGGCTTGCTCTGGCCGAGGGCGGAGATGCCCGCCTGGCTCCTGTGAAAGATGGGCTCAAAGACCTGCTCAAATACCTGCAGCAGGGCGAATTTCTGGACTGGGAAACAGTCGTTGATGAGGAAGGAGTCACGTCTGGCGAACTGCTGCGGCGTGATGGTCGCATGTGGATTCATGGCCCGCAAGTGCAGGGTCAGGCCGCGTCGGAGGTTGCCGATCCCCTGACAATGGTCGCGGATGTCCCGCAGGTGCTTTTTGATGGCGACATGTCGGGTAAATGGATTCCCTATCAGTCCGGTGGGGGGAAATTCAAGGATTTCGCACTGATCGACAAGGACATGCTCATCGTCGACGTTCCGCCGGGAAACACCTGGGGACGCACCGGCATGTACAGCAACGGCACCGTGATCGGGCATCCCCGGGGTGCCGATGAGGGTGTCAGGCTGACCGCGTGGTTCGATCCGGACGCTTCCACTGACGCCATCGTCTCCCTGGTCCCTGGCGGGGCCAAGACCGATGACGAGTGGTCCCACCATCATGTGCGTCTGGGCATGCACCAGGAAGCCGAGGAAGGCTTGCAGACCATGACCCTGTGGATAGACCGAAGCGTGGTCATGACCCGTGAAATCGCCAGCGTGCCGCAACGGATCGACATCGTCATCCGGCCCGATGATGCCGTCGTGGTCACCGACGCCGGCGGCAAGGTTCTGCTTCAGGGGGTCATGCCGCCGGACGCTCCGCAGGACGGATACCGACTTTACGCCCTGACCGGCTCCACATCAAAGCGGCGCGGCAAGCCCGTGCGCATGGCCCTGAAGAGGATCGAGCGCAGCCCGGAACCGTTTGTGGCTCAGCCCGCACACGACTCCATTCCTGATGGTGCGCAGCGGCTGACGCTTTTCGAGAACGGCGTGCTGGGGCGCTGGCTTACTCCTTTCGCCGGCCAGGGCGGTGATTTCCTCAAGCATGCGCGTCTGGAGGACGGGGAGGTCGAGGTCAACGTGCCGGCCGATTCTCGCTGGGGCAAGGTGGGCGTGTATTCGCCCGAGGCAGTGCTTTGGCTGGATCGGTTCGGCCCCGGGGCGGAGGCGGCGGTTACCTTCGAGTTCGACTCCCCCCGGACCACGGGTTTTGTTGTGGCCCTGAGTCCGCTCTACAACTTCAAGGACAACGACCCAAGTCGTCCATACGTCTGGGCTCAATGGAACGCGAAGGAGGACCGTACTGCCGGCAAGGCTCAGGTTCTGATCACGCCCAATTTCCCCAAGGTTGCCTGGGAATGGGAAACGACCGCCACAGCACCGGAAAACGTGACGTTGCGCATCTCTGCCGACGGTGTTCTGGTGCAGGGCTTTGGCGCGCCTGAAGAGCGGATGCCCTGGAAATGGCTCGTGCCGAACATGGGGTTTCGCGTCTACGCCTTCAGTCAGGCTGCTGCGGCGAGGCAGCCCGTACGGATGACCCTCCGGCGGATCACCATGGAGCGGACTCCGGGGGCGCCGCTTCCCTCCAGCGATCCGGCGCCGGGTGTCGAGCCTCTGGAAGTCAAAACCCTGTTTCCCGGTCCGGACGGGACGGCATGGGAGTCATACGGCAAGGGGGCCGACTTCGCTGCACACGGTAGTCTCGAGGGTGGACGGCTAGCGGTCGACGTCCCGGCCGACAAGTACGGTTGGCCCAAGGTCGGGGTTGTGTCCAGGGAACCGGTCATCGCCTTCAACGAACGCATTCAGGAAATTCCGTATGCCGTGCGCATTCATTGTGACCCGTTGCGCACCAGCGGTGTGGAGGCTGTGTTCCGGTCGGCGAAATCCGCGGACATGGAGAAATCGGCGCAAGTCGTGGCCAGCTTCGTGCGGCACGTGTCCGGCGCTGATGCTGGCGCGTACGTCTTGTCCCTGAAGGGCGACAACACGACCTTTCGCAATTGGTCGCGGCGTGTGGACGCGGGTTGGGTGGACAAGAATTGGGACGGCGTGCTGGAGATTCGCCTTGGCGATGGTTGGGCCGAGGCGGGATTGCCCGGCGGTCCTGGCGTACGTGGCACGGACCTGCGCACGGGCAAAGGGTACACGTATCACATGGCCGTGACCAGTTGCCCCGACGCGAAGAGCGGGGCATCGACCCTGGTTCTGGATAAGGTCACAGGCGGCTGGGTCTCGCCGCCCGGAATGACTGCTGACGAGAGGTGGAACTTCGTGGACGACGAAAGTTTCGATGCCGAGGCATTCATTAATGATCTTGCTGACGGGCTGCCGGAGCAATGACCCCGGCCGTGCTTTTCACGTTCATCAAGGAGCGATCGATGACTGGAGAACGTTTACGCAATGTCTGTCTCATGGCCGTATTGCTGGTTTTGATGGCGACGCAAGGCGTCCTTGCCGCCGACCCTGCGAGCAAGACGATCAAGAAATTCGGATATGACGCCATTGTCGGTGGAGAAGGAGCCGATACGCTGATCCGCTACGGAAACTGGTTTGGTCCGGGCTGGTGGGGAGGAAGCACGCTGGACGACCGTTCGGGTGTTTTGCCTCCGGTTGATTCGTTGGACGAGGTGGCCCAGAAACACGATTTCGGCTACATGCTCGCCGAAAAGCTCGGCAAGGGGCGTCCGGACGTGGAAGCCTATTACAAGGCTGTAGCCGATGAGATTGCCGCGCGCGAAGCCAAGAAGCTGTCCGACGATCCTTCGGAGTGGCGTCGGCCGGCGCCGAACCCCGCAGCGGCCAAGGTGTATCTGGAGCGCATCCGGCTGGGCTTCCCCTACGGGCAGCAGCGGATCAACGAGCTCAAATCCATGATCCCGAACCGGGCCGACATCACCGACCCCGACGTCCTGAACCAGATGCTCGACGGCTACCCCGACGCGAAGAAGTACGAGGCCATGATGAACGCCGAGGTCAAGGATTGGTGGAAGAAGTACGAATTCCACCCCAAGGTCGTGGCCGAGCGTGAGCGGCAGCGCCGCGAACTCGAACAGAGCGTCAGTGACTTGAGCAAGGCCAAGGACTACATGCAGCGCATCCGGGAACTCAACCACGCCAAGATGCAGAACGTGTTCAAAAGGCTCGACATCCATCCCACCCTGGATTTTTACAATTGCCTCTGCGCTTCCGCGGGATACGGAAGTCCAGGCACTTCACAGATCTACCACCCCGACACCATTGGCGAGTACAACCCCAAGTACAGCTGCAACAGGCCCGGCGACGCCTGTGTTGTCGCTGGTTATGGTTGCACGCGTCATCCGCTGCCTTCGGACAGGAAGATCTGGGATCAGTGCATGGCCATTCACAGGGTCGGCATGGACCGCGACGAGAAAGGCAAGCCTGTCAAGGATACAGGGGTACCATTGGACAGGATTATCGCCGACGCCCTGAAGAAAAAGCGCACCGCGAAATGAAACAGCGGCAAGGGTGAATGAAATAGAATCAGCGCTCGTAGAGCGTCTGTCCCACGCGCCCTATGTGTTCGAGCAGCTCGGGGCTCTGAATGTCCTCGAAGAGGGACAGGTCGACCATCCATGGCAGGAGCAGGTCGTCGAGGTCGAACATGATGCCCGAAAGGTGGAGGCGGGTCAGGTTTTTGCCGACCAGGGTCAGGTCGATATCCGATCCGGGCTTGAAAGTGCCCGTGGCGCGGGAGCCGTAAAGGATCGCTTTTTCCACCTCGGGGTACAGGGCCAAAGCGCCCTGGATTTCCCTTATGGCCTGCTCGGGTAGTCCGAAACGCATCGGACGGGATTCGCTTTTGGAGTCTTCGGGTCCGGTCTGATGGTTCATGATTTGGCGTCGTACAGGGTTGCAGGATACATCTCAAGATCCTGCAATAAAAAGCGGAAAAAGGAAACAGGCCGCGACAGGGATTTTACGCCACAGACGTTCCTCAATCCTGCCGGTCGTGGCTGATCCGGGCCAGGTTGGCGCAGCTTTCCCGGTAGGCCGGATCGGCGTCGAAGCGCTGCCAGGCCTGCGCGGCCACGGAGGTGTTGCCTGCCGGGGCAAGTTCGATGGGCCTGACGTAGTCCGGGAAGAGTCTGTAGATGCCCTTCTTCGAATTCACCAGCTTGCCGTTCCAGGCCGGGCGAAGTGCGATTTCAAGCCTTTCGAGAGGAGCAAGGTCCAACTCCAGCCCGCATTCCTCCGCCCGTTCCATCATCCAGGCCAGGGCGATATCCGAGAGGCTCGTGTCCCTGTATCCGCCGCCAATGTTGGAGTGCACGCCAGCAAACCAGACCTGTTCCAGGCGTTGACTGGATGCACTGTCCTGCTTTCTCCACACGCAGGGCTCGAAGGCGCTGCGGCGTTCGTCGATGGCCAGGGCCTGGAAGGCGTTGTCGACGCGGCTGCTGAGATCCACGTCATGGAATTCGACGTTTAAAAGCCTGTTGACGATATCGAAGTTCCTGGACGGGACGCCCAGCGCCCCCACCGTGTCCCAGACGCCGATGCAGTGCACGCGCACCTCCCGGGAGTAGGTCCGGCGGAAGAGTTCGGATTCGATGGCCCGTGGATGGGACTCCTTGTCGCGGCGGCGGTAGAGCCGGTAGGCGTCGTCCAGCTTGTGCAGGTTGTCCGTGTGCAGGAGCCCGGAGTTGCGCAGCAGCCCGCCAAGGCTGCGCACCGTGTAGGCGCCGCGGCTGAAGCCGAAGAGGAAGATGTCGTCGCCTTCCTCGTGCTGCTCCATCAGGAAACGGTAGGCCTGCAGGATGTTCCTGGAAATCCCCACCCCGGAGATTCCGCCCCGGATCCGGTCGTACCAGTTCGTGCCCACTCCGGAATCGTAATAGAGCAGTTGCCGCCTGCCGTCCCCGGCAAAAGGCGCCACGCACATGGCCAGCTTGGCGACGTTGGTCGGCGAGATGACCCCTTCGTCCTTCTGGTCAGGGGTGTTCCAGGTGCCGTCGGAACAGATGATGATGCGTTTGGACATGTAGCCTCCCGTAAGAGTCGCTCGGGGTCGCCGGAACGAGAAGGTTTGTGGCGTATCATGCATATCTGCGTGTCCGCTGTGAAAGGCACGAAGTCCCTTCTTCAAGTAAATGACGACTTCCTGCAATGAAGTCATCTCAGGCCAGCGTTCTGCCAACATGGATTTCAAGGAATACGCGTCTTCGGTTCATGAGATTATTCAAGAGCTTGTGAAATAACAAGGCGCGACCATGGCTCAGGACACGTCAAACAAAGAGATGCCTTCCATTAACGAGGTATCGTGTCAAATTTCCCACAATGCCTTTGACTGCTCCGGGTCCGGACGATATCCCATGGCCTGGCCGCGGTCGGAAGCCCGGTACATTTTGAAAAAAAGGGGAGATGCGCATGAAGGACGTCATCATCTGGGGCACTGGGCAGGGTGGGCGCATGATTGCGAGCCTGCTGCACGCCGACATCACCATCCGGGCCTATTGCGACAGCGACGAAAAAAAATGGGGCGGCTCGGTGGACGGAATCCCCGTCGTAGCGCCCGAGGCCGTCGCGGGTCTGGCACCCGACGCCGTCTTCATCTCCATGCTCAACAAGGACGCCTGCGCCGAGGTGCGGGCGCGTCTTGAAGCCATGAATGTCGCCGCGCGGGTCGTGACGGCTCCGGAGCTGCGTCAGACCTTCGACCTGCGCCTGGCCGCACTGAAGATGATCGCCATGGAGGTGCGGGAGCGGGAGGTGCCCGGGGCCGTGGCCGAACTGGGCGTGTACCGGGGGGCCTTCGCAGCGGAACTGAACCGCCTCTTTCCGGAGCGCAGCCTGTACCTTTTCGACACCTTCAGCGGGTTCGATCCACGGGACGTGACGGTGGAGGGCGACGGGAAGTTTTCACGGGCGGCAGTGGGAGATTTCGCGGACACCAGCGTCGACGCGGTGCGCGAGAGGCTTCCGTTCCCAGCCAAGGCCGTGTTCAGGGTCGGCTATTTTCCGGAGACGGCCACGGGGCTGGACGAGGAATTCGCCGTGGTCAGCCTGGACGCGGACCTCTACAAGCCCATCCTCGATGGCCTGAGCTTTTTCTATCCGCGGATGTCGCGCGGCGGCTACATCGTCATCCACGACTACAACAACGCCAGGTTTTCCGGAGTCAGGCAGGCTGTGCGGGAGTTCTGCGAGGAACACGGAGTGTTCGTCGTGCCTCTGTCGGACCTGCACGGCACGGGGATCATCGTCAAGCCGTAAGCCGGGGCCGACTCCTGCCGGAAAGAGCCGGGCCGTCCCAACAAGCGGACGGCCCCTGGCGGGTCAATTCTGCCTGAGCCGCGTCCAGCCTACTTGCACTGGTCCAGAACCATGCGTCCGGACTGCCCGCATTTTGGACAACGGATGCCGGACTGCGACCCTTCGCACTTGATGCAATACTTCGCAAAACAGCTGATGCACCTGTACAGCACGGGGTGCGGTATTTCCTTGCCGCAGCTCGGACAGACGTCTTTTTTCTGATCCATGGCGGATTCTCCTTGAGTTATGGGATCAATTCCGCCGCAAGTATCCGGATGACAGCCCCCCGTCGCCGGCGAAAAGCCTTCTTCCGCTCTTTGCGGGGATTATGTCAAGAATGGCATGCAGCGAGCGGCGGAATATCTTCCTTCTGCTGTCAGGCTGGACAGGTTGGTCTAGGCCTGGTCATGCAAAAAGGGGTACAGCAGTGCCGCTATCTCCGATTGAATGGCCTCATGGTCAACAAGTCGCTCGAACCAGTCATGAGCCGTGCTGTCGCATGCCAGGCTGACAATGCCTCCGAGTACTGCGCCGCGGTGGGCGTTTTCGCCGCCCAGGTTGGTGTTGGCCAGCAGGGCCGCCTTGAGGTCACTGCGGTATTTGTACGCCAGGTACAGCAGGCTGGGCCACGAATCACTGATGTAGCATGCGGTGGAATACCTGCCGCCGACGACATCCTTGTCGGTGCGGGCGCGTTGCACCATGCTCGCAAGATCGATGCCCATGGTTGTCTGGGCGGCCTCCTGCAGATGCCGCTCAGCCGACTCGCCGGCCTTGCGCAGGAGCAGACCTGCAATGAGCGCGACATATCCATCACAGATGCGGCCCAAGGCCTCGTCCGGATGGGTCGCAAAGAGATGCTCCCGGCAGGTCGCCTGCACCGTGGCCAATGCATTCCCGTGCAGCAGGCTGCTGATGGCCAGGGGGCCGATGGTGACCAGACCGCCCATGGAAGGCGTGTCGTGGGTACGGGCGCCGCATTGATGCGGAGGCTTTCCGGCGACAAGGTTGGCAAAAAAGCCGCGATGGTATGATTCGGCGTAGGTGTCCCGGTGCGGGGGCGGGTCGGCGGTCATGAACTCGATGTAGGACTGCAGAAAGTGGTCGCGGTTGTAGTGGCCGTTGCAGTCGATGATGGAACGCATGAGCACCCGCGCGCAGTGGGCATTCAAAGTGTTGTCGCCAGCCTGCATCCCATGGTGATAATGCCTGTTGGCCTGGCCCCACAGGTGCCGCCGGCCTTTGAGGATGACCTCGCCGACGATCTCCGGGGATTCGGACTGCCCCCCATGCCCCGACCGCCCGCCGCGCTGGGTGGAATGGAGCGACATGATCGATGAGGGGTGAAATTCCGGCGCCGCTTCGAGCTTTTTGACGCCGCCGGGAAAGGCGCGCTCGATATCGGCCGTGTTGTAGTACCAGTGCACGGGCATGGCCAGCGAGTCGCCGACAAAGAGCGAGGCGAGGGCCGCCGATGCCCGCTGCAGGGTTATGGAGGGCACGGGGGTATGGCCTGCTTGCGTTTGCGTCATAGAAGATTCTCTTATGTTTCATATGGTTGCGACAGATGAGAGACAAGGTGGTCAGAAACGCTGATCGACCTGTTGGCTGGCTTGAATCTGTTCCACATTTCGGGTGAAAAGGAAAGTTGGCGAGAATATTTTACCTGTCGTCGTATGCCCCTGCAATAGTCAACATTATCTGCCCTGATGCCGCGCGTTCACTTGGACGCCGGTCCATTCTTTTTCGATTGCTCTTCGCGACAATATCGAATTCCACCCTGCTCATGTCTGCCATGATTACAAAAACGCTGACTGCGAATCCAGGGCAGCATCTTCTTCCGTGCCTGTGCGCTCATTATTTGTTTCCGAAATGCTTGTGATCGGAGTGTTGGGAAGTATGGCTGGTTGGAGCCATGATATATTTTGGTAGGTGGATACCTATTTATACGTAGCAGGTGAAAGTATTTGTAAGACAAAGGGATGGGTGCAGCCAGATTTTCTGGATAGAATCGAGTATGAGTAGTGCTGTGTAATACGTATTGGTAGTGTGTGTATGACATTGAAAATTATGTTGCACACGTATTCTATGTGATATAAATCTTGTGGAATTTTGTATTTAGAAAGTCATATCTGATGCAATGATGCGTAGTCAGGATGACGCAGATAATACTGAAATCCGGGAATATCCAGACTATTCTGTCTGGCGACTGGATGACAGTAGCGATGATTCTCTGGTTCATGATGAGCTGGTTGATGAAGGGGCGCGCTTTATTGGTGATTGAGTTTGAGGCGAAGGGAGCACAGGCCGGCGTATTTGGCGAAGCGGGGAGCGAGCGATTCGTCAGCCCTGAAGATACGCAATTCTTGTCCATTTCATGACAGCACAGGTTAAAGCGGAACTTTTTCACTTTGTCAGTGCGGAGATCTTCCCCACAGCTGGGGAATATCCTTTTTTTTGCGGTTGTCGGGAATCCTGAAGGAGGGCCATAGGATGGGCGTCAGAGTTTTTGATTCAACGAAGCTTGAGCGGATTCTGCATCTCTACCTGACGATCAAGGCAACTCCCGAAAAGACGCCAAAGGAGATCCGCCAGGAACTCGGCGTCGAGAAATCAGCCTATGGCAGATACTGCGCGCAGCTCAGAGGCCTTGGGGTCGAATTCCGCTTTGACCGGAAAGGGCGCAGGCACGTTGTCGAAAAGGATGCCTTTCTGACCGCCCCGGATCTTACCCTGGACGAGCGCCTGGCCATCATACTGGCAGTTGGTCGGCTCGGTGGACTGCAGGAATCCTTCCTGGCCTCGCGGGCGCGCAAGGCCGCGACCAAACTCCTGGCAGTGAACCGGGCCCCTGTGGCCGCCGCATGCGCGGCACTGCTCAGAGGGCCTGAAATGCCCGACCATGTTGGGGGGAAGGAGGCGGTCGTCGATGGCCTTTTCAAGGCCATCACCGAGCGTCGCCGGGTCCGGGTCGTCTACCGAAAGCCCCATGCCGAGCCGGAGACGTTCGAGATCGACCCGTACCAGCTTTATGTCCTGGAAGGGGCTCTCTACATGGATAGCTACCACTGGGGACGCAAAGCAGTGCGCTGCCTCAAGGTCTGCCGGATTCAAGAGGTCTGGCCTACGGAATTGGTTTTCTCAAATGAGCGCGATTACATCTATGGGGACCGCCGTCACAACGCATTCTGCGTCTTTGTCACGGACAAGGAACCCGAAACGGTGCGGGTCTGGTTCTCACCTTTCGCGGCACCCTACATCCGGGAAGGATACCACAGCCCAAGCCAAAGACTCACGGAACACGCCGACGGCTCCCTGACCTTTAAGGTCGAGGTGAGCGAACCCAGAGAAGTACTGTGGTGGGCCCTGCGCTGGGGGGCGGATTTCGAGGTGCTGGAGCCGGGGTGGCTGAGGGAGGAGGCGATGAAGAAGGTACTGGGGATGATGGGGAGGTATGGGATGGAGGGCAAAAAGTGAAGTATTACGCGCATTCGACGGAAAATCCTGACAAGTCGGACTGGCAGGACCTGGAGGAGCATCTGCAAAATGTGGCAGCGCTGGCTTCAGATTTTGCAGCTGTTTTTGGTGCAAAAGATTGGGGAAAAGCGGCCGGGTTGTTGCATGATTCCGGCAAGGCTACCCAGGAGTTTGTTCAGCGTCTTGAAGGCCGGCCAGTGAAGGTCAATCACTCCATTTTCGGTGCCAGGCTTGGACAGGAGCAGGCTGGCAGGTTGGGTATGCTTTTGTCCTATGTCATTGCCGGGCATCACGGCGGTCTGCCTGATGGCGGGATTCAGGAAGGCCAACTTCATTACCGTCTCAAACATGAACGGATTCCGGATGATGTCGCCAATCTCCCGATCGTAGAATGTTCGTCAGACCTGAAGCCTCCGTACATTCTTTCACGTGATCGGCTTGGTTTTTCATTGGCCTTTTTCACCCGAATGATTTTTTCTTGCCTCACGGATGCCGATTTTCTCGATACCGAGGCATTTTGCGACTCGTTTAGATCTGGTGCTCGCAAAAGCATGCAAAAAAGTTCGTTGTCGCATTTGGGTCATTCGCTCAAAGAGCGGCTCGCCGACTTGGAGCGCACCGCAATTCCGTCCCATGTCAACACTTTGCGGCAGTCCGTTCTTGCCGATTGCAGGGCCAAAGCCTGCGAATCGCCTGGCTTTTTTTCACTGACCGTGCCTACTGGCGGCGGGAAGACGCTTTCTTCAATGACCTTTGCTCTCGACCATGCCGTGGCTCATGGCTTGCGGAGGGTCATATACGCCATTCCGTTTACATCCATCATCGAACAAAATGCCCAGGTTTTTAGTGCCATATTTGGGCAGCAGAACGTACTGGAGCATCACTGCAACTTTAGAGCTAGCGACGCTCCCGAAGAGCAGGGGTATGACAGATGGCGCGGTCTCGCCGCTGAAAACTGGGATGCACCGATAGTCGTCACCACCAATGTCCAGTTCTTCGAATCCCTGTTCAGCAACAAGCCATCCCGTTGCCGCAAACTGCACAACGTGGCCCGCAGTGTCATCGTTCTCGACGAAGCTCAGGCCATTCCCACGGAGTACATGGAGCCATGCCTCTGTGCCCTGCGCGAACTGGTGGAACATTACGGGTGTTCGGTGGTCTTGTGCACGGCCACCCAGCCTGCCGTGAATGACGACAGCCTGCGTAGCCGAGTGCGAGAGGTGCGTGAAATCATCATCGATCCGGTTCTGCTCTACACAGATCTCAAGCGTACCGAAGTCACTTTTGCAGGCAAAGTGACGGACGCGGCACTAGCTGCACGACTCGACGGCCTGGTGCAGGTGCTGTGCATTGTCGGCACAAAAGCACAGGCCAAAGCCGTGTTTGACTTGATGTGCGAGAGGGACGGAGCGTTCCATCTTTCCACCAACATGTATCCCGAACACCGTCGGCGCGTGTTGGCAGCTATTCGGCAGCGTCTCAAACACAACATGCCCTGTCGGGTTATTTCGACCACACTCATCGAGGCTGGAGTGGATGTGGATTTTCCCGTCGTGTATCGGGCCATGGCCGGTCTCGATTCCATCGCCCAGGCTGCCGGCCGTTGCAATCGCGAAGGGCGGCTCGACGGATTGGGACAGGTTGTCGTGTACGAACCGGAAAATCCACCCAGAATGCCCTGGCTGCAACGTTGTGCCAGCCGCGCGGGCGAAACGCTGCGCGCCATGCCTGCGGAAGATCCGCTGGGTCTGACGGCGATACGCCGATATTTTGAACTGCTCTACGACGTCCAGGAACTGGACAAAAAGGATATTGTCAAACGTCTTGACGCGTCCGTTGGCCAAGATTTGTTTTTTCCGTTCAGGGAAATCGCCGGTGATTTTCGTTTCATCGAAGATGAGGGAGCCGCTTTGATCATTCCTGCGGAGTCTGAGGCGGAAGAATTGATCCGGCAACTCAGCTTCACGAAATTTCCGCGTTCGATCCTGCGCAGGTTGCAGCAGTATTCCGTGACAGTCAGAACTAAGGATTTGGCAAAGCTCAGGTTGGACGGCGCTGTTGAGATGGTTCTGGAGTCTTACCCTGTACTGCGGAATATGGCCGCGTATAGTGAACGTGTCGGCTTGTGTGTGGGTACGGCCTCAATATGGGAAGCTGAAGGTCTAATTGCCTGAAAAGGAGGAGCCTATGGCATATGGCATTAAACTGCGGGTCTGGGGGGATTACGCCTGCTTCACCAGGCCGGAAATGAAGGTAGAGCGGGTCTCCTATGACGTCATGACCCCCTCGGCCGCACGGGGAATTCTGGAGGCCATCCACTGGAAACCGGCCATACGTTGGGTGGTGGACAAAATTCATGTTATGCGGCCCATCGTTTTCGATAATGTACGCCGCAACGAGGTTAAATCCAAAATCCCGAAGCCCAACCCGGCCACGGTCACCCGTGACAAAAAGCCACTCTATTTTCTGGTCGATGACGGCGACAATCGCCAGCAGCGAGCCACGACCCTGCTGCGCAACGTCGAATACGTCATCGAGGCCCATTTCGAACTGACTGACAAGGCCGGGGCAGCAGACAGCGAAGGCAAACATCTGGACATCTTCAAACGCCGGGCGCGCGTCGGTCAGTTCTTTCATCAGCCGTGTCTGGGGTGCCGCGAGTTCCCGGCGTCCTTCGAACTGCTCGAAGGTGATGTCCCTCCGTCCTGCTACGCCGGGGAGAGGCGCGAACTGGGCTACATGTTGCTGGACATCGATTTCGAAAACGACATGACCCCGCTTTTTTTCAAGGCCGTCATGCAGGACGGGGTGATTGCTCCGCCGTCGCGTTTGTCTCCGGAGGTACGGGCATGATTCTTCAAGCACTGCACGGATATTACGAACGCATGAGTTCGGACCCGGATTCCGGTATGCCTCCTTATGGTACCAGCATTGAGAATATCTCTTTTGCCCTGGTGCTGGATGAGGAGGGGACATTGCGAGGCATTGAGGATTTGCGGGAACTGGAAGGCAAGAAACTGATTCCCCGTAAGATGGCCGTTCCTGCCGCAGTCACGAGGACTTCCGGAGTAAAGGCCAACTTTTGTTGGGACAAAGCTGCGTATGTTCTAGGAAATGATAAAAACGGCGCAGAGGACAATGCGAACCGTTTTACCGCCTTCAAGGAACTGATTTGTTCCGTATGCACCGGCCTCGATGACAAGGGTTTTTGGGCGATACGGCGGTTTCTGGAAAAATGGAGACCTGAGCAGACGGAAGAAAATGTGGCTGTCTTCCAAAATTGGGACGATATTGCTTCGGCCAATCTTGTCTTTCGCCTCGAAGGCACCAAAGGCTTTATCCACAGCCGATTGGCAATTCTGAATGCCTGGCTCGCTCATTGCGCCAAATTCGACGACCTTCCGAAGGCACAATGCCTGATCACGGGAGACCAAGATATGGTCCAGGCACGAGTGCATACACCAATTAAAGGTGTTGCAGGCGGACAAACGTCCGGCGGGTACATAGTGTCGTATAATGCATCTGCTTTTGTCTCCTACGGCAAGGACAAAGCCTATGTCGGGGAGACATCCGCCTTTGCCTATACAACAGCGCTGAACGCGCTGTTAACGCGCGGAAGCCGGCAAAAAATCACCATCGGCGACGCAACCGTCGTCTTCTGGGCCGAACGCACCAGCCCTGCGGAGGATTTCCTGGCGGACCTCTTTGACCCGCCATCGGAATCTTCACTAGCCGGAACGACTACCGATCATCAGACCACAATCAAGGTCCACGACCTGCTCCAGGCCATTCGTTCGGGCAAACACGCCATCGATATTGTGCCTGACCTGGACAAATCCGTGCATTTCTACGTGCTGGCCCTGGCCCCCAACGCGGCCCGTCTGTCCATCCGCTTCTGGGAAGCGGACACCGTCGGCGGCCTGTTGCACAAGGTCGGCAGGCATTTCCGGGATCTTGAAATCATCAGGCAATACGACAACGAACCGGAATTCCCGCCGCTCTGGCTCCTGCTTCGGCAGACTGCGACACTAAACAAAAGCGAGAACATCTCGCCCATACTGGCCGGAGGCATGGCCAAGGCAATGCTCACCGGCGGGCAGTATCCGCAGAGCCTTTTGCCCGTTGTGCTTGGTCGCATCCGCGCCGAACACGCTTCGCCAGATAAGAAGAATAACAAATTTGAGATAGTGACCTATTTTCGTGCAGCCCTAATCAAAGCATTCTTGGTAAGAAATTTAAAGTTGGAGGTACCCGTGTCACTCGATCCCTTAAGAACAGACCGCCCATATCTGCTTGGCCGACTTTTCGCCGTCCTGGAAAAAGCCCAGGAAGATGCGGTTCCCGGAGCAGGCGCCACCATCAAGGACCGTTATCTGGGCTCCGCTTCAGCCAACCCTGGACAGATCTTCCATGTGCTGCTCAAAAATGCGGCCAATCACACCGGCAAACTCCGCAAAGATCCAGAGAAGAAAGGGAGAGCTTTTCATTACGAAACTATGATGCAGGACATCATCGGCGCCTTCAGCGACTTTCCGACAACCATGTCGGCCGAGGAACAGGGCCTGTTTATGATCGGCTACTACCACCAGCGCAAAGACTTTTTTACCAAGAAGAACAAGGAGAACTAGCCATGACCGCCATCGCCAACCGCTACGAATTCGTGCTGCTTTTTGACGTCGAGAACGGCAACCCCAACGGTGATCCCGACGCGGGCAACATGCCGCGCATCGATCCGGAAACAGGGCATGGGCTGGTCACGGATGTCTGCCTGAAGCGCAAGATCAGGAATCATGTGGCCCTGACCAGAGAGGGGGCAACTGGATACAGGATTTATATCCAGGAAAAATCGGTGCTGAACACGACACATCAAGAAGCTTACGCCGAATACAATTTGAAACCCGAGGCCAAAAAACTCCCCAAGAAAGCCGCGGATGCAAACAATGTCACTGGTTGGATGTGTACGAATTTTTACGACATCCGAGCTTTTGGTGCGGTCATGACCACAGAAGTCAACTGCGGTCAGGTGCGCGGCCCGGTACAAATCGCCTTCGCCAAAAGTGTCGAACCGATCATCCCGCAGGAAGTAAGCATCACCCGCATGGCCGTGACCAACGAAAAGGATCTCGAAAAAGAACGCACCATGGGACGCAAGCACATCGTGCCCTACGGTCTGTACGTAGCGCACGGCTTCGTATCCGCGCCCTTGGCGGAAAAAACCGGCTTTTCCGACGACGATCTGAACCTGCTCTGGAATGCCCTCATGAACATGTTCGAACACGATCGCTCGGCCGCCCGGGGTCTCATGAGCAGTCGCAAACTCATCATCTTCAAACACGACAACAAACTCGGCAACGCCCCGGCGCACAAGCTCTTTGACCTTGTCAAGGTCAACCGCGCCGACTCGTCCTCCGGCCCCGCACGCTCCTTTACCGACTACACTATCACCATCGGCCAGGCCCCCGCAGGCGTGGAGATGATTGAGATGCTTTGATGGACAAAAAACTCGAACAACAATTCCGGCAACGAGCGGTGGACCTCGGCAACTCCGGAGATTCCGCCGCTCTGCCGGAGCTGATCCAATTGTGTAACTCGCCCGTGCCCAATGTGCGTCGTCTTGCTGCGTCGGCCATGGGCAAGCTGGCCGGATTGGCCGATGCGGACGAGGCTGTGGCGGCCCTGCATCCTCTGCTGCGCGATATGAATCCGCAGGTTCGCCAATACGCAATCCGGGCTCTCAAGAGTTACGGGATCGCCGCACAATGCGCGTTGGCGGATCTGCGGGACATGGCTGCAAGCTCCGTCGAGAAGGACTACAACCAGCGCGACGCTGCCATAGCCATCGAGACGATAACGGAAGCTGTCCGCATTGCCGAGGAGCAGGCCGTGCATCTTTGCAAGCGTTGCGGAGTTCGCCTTGCGCCAGACGAATACGTGCGTAGCCGCAAGGCGTTTCAGCGTCCGTTCTGCGACCACTGTTTTGACGAGGTTTTTTTGGAGCGCCGCAATTACGAAACCAAGGTCGAGCTTCAGAAAAACATTCGGGCCAAGGACGGCAGTTGGGTGCAATCCGAGGGCGAGCGCCTCGTCTGCGAAGCGCTCGCTGCAGAGGGAATCAGCTACCGCTATGATGAACGCTTCCGCATTCTGGACGGATACGCTATCAGGCCGGATTTTTATCTGCCTGAATTCGATGTCTATATCGAGTATTGGGGCATGGATACGGCGGACTACAAAATCGGCATGCTTAAAAAACAGCAGCTCTACCAGCAGCAGGGAAAGAAGCTCATTTCCCTCTATCCGGCTGACAAGCCGGCTTTGCGCGCCCGGCTTCTGGAAAGGCTGCGCCAATACAGATGACTTGCTTTTCTGGCGAGTCGCGACGTCGCGCAGCATGAGCGGAGTCAGACATGTATTCTGAAGACGAGCTTCTTCCCATCTCGGCCCTGCAGCATTTGCTCTATTGCGAGAGGCAATGCGCGCTCATTCATATTGAGCGGGCCTGGGAAGAGAATCTGTTCACGGCCGAGGGGCGAATTCTGCATGACAAGGTCGATTCCGGAGAGAATTCGATCCGGGCAGGGCGACGCATTGCACGCAGTCTGCCTTTGCGGTCTCTGGTGCTTGGGCTTTCGGGCATTGCGGATGTTGTGGAATTCGGGCTCGGACGCTCGGAGGTTTTGCCGGTCGAATACAAGCGCGGCCGCAGCAAGGCCGCTGACTGGGACCGGGTGCAGCTCTGCGCTCAGGCACTGTGTCTGGAAGAGATGCTTGGTGTGGAGATAAATCAGGGGGCCTTGTTTTACGGCAAGTCAAAACGTCGCGAGCGGGTCGTTTTTGACGAAATGTTGCGGAGCGAAACCTGCGATGCCGCCGAGCGTTTGCACAGGCTCATCGACGCAAGGCAGACGCCGCCTGCCGTTTACGGTGCGAAATGCGATGCGTGTTCCCTCTTTCATGTATGCATGCCAAAACTGCCCAAGTCCAAATCCATCAGCCGATATCTGAAAACCATGGCGGACGCGGAATGAAAAAATTGTTCAATACTCTTTATGTGGCAACCCAAGGCGCTTATCTGGCCAAGGACGGCGAATGCGTTGCCGTCCGTGTGGACAGGGAAATCAAACTGCGCGTGCCCATCCATACTTTGGGTGGCGTGGTCTGTTTCGGACAGGTTTCGTGCAGTCCATTTTTGATGGGATTTGCTGCCGAACGCGGGTTGGGTTTCAGTTTTCTGACCGAGAACGGGCGTTTTCTGGCGCGGGTGCAGGGGCCTGTTTCGGGTAATGTCCTGCTCAGGCGTGAACAGTTCAGGCGTGCCGATGATCCGGACGTAAGCGCTGAAGTTGCCCGGTCCATCATCACCGCCAAGATCATCAATGCGCGTCGAGTTTTGCAGCGCACTTTGCGAGATCATGGGAGCAAGATTGACGGCGCGGCTCTTGAAAAGGAGATTACGCATCTTCAGGATTGCCTGCGTCGCCTGCAACAGCCTGTGGGGCTCGATTGGGCGCGTGGCATTGAAGGAGAGGCAGCCAACGGATATTTTGGAGTCTTCGATCACCTGATCCTATCCCCTGAGCCCGAGTTCCGCTTCTCCGGGCGCAGCCGAAGGCCACCCCTTGACCGGATCAATTGTCTGCTCTCGTTCATCTATACGCTCCTGGCGCATGACGTGCGCAGCGCCTTGGAATGCGTTGGTCTTGATTCGGAAGTGGGTTTTTTGCATCGGGACAGGCCGGGCAGACATGGCTTGGCACTTGATGTCATGGAGGAGTTTCGAGCAGTTGTGGCGGATCGATTGGCCTTGTCGTTGATCAATCTGGGACAGATCAAAAAGGATGACTTCGAGATTCTTGAGACGGGCGCGGTCAAACTGTCGGATGATGCGAGAAAAACGCTCTTGATTGCGTATCAGAAGCGCAAGCAGGATGAGATCATGCATCCTTTTTTGAATGAACGGATTTCCCTGGGACTCGTCTTCCATGTCCAGGCCATGCTCATGTCGCGGTGGCTGAGAGGCGATTTGGACGGATACCCGCCGTTTGTGTGGAAGTGATATGTTGGTACTGATAAGTTACGACGTGAGTTTCGAGGACCCTGGCGGGCAGAAGCGGTTGCGGCGCATCGCCAAGGCGTGCCGGGATTATGGGCAGCGGGTGCAATATTCCGTGTTCGAATGCGTGGTTGATCCGGCTCAGTGGACACGGTTGAAAAACAGGCTGCTGAACGAGATGGATGAGAGTAAAGACAGCCTGCGTTTTTATTACCTGGGCGCAAACTGGAAACGAAAGATAGAGCATGTCGGAGCCAAACCCGCGTATGACCCTGAAGGGCCGCTGATCCTGTAGCGCGAACCCCAAGTGGTGTCGAAATTACTGGAAGGTTCGCGATGGTTGTAATTCATTGATTTTACGTGGCAAAGGTATTCGTTTAACGAAACAGTATTGAAAATCACCATGGCCCAGGCCGTTGTGCGCGGAATAGGGTGCCTGAGCTGTTGTGCATCAACGTTTTTACAAGCTGACAGTCGCCCTCCGTGCGGGGGGCGTGGATTGAAACATCGTCTCGTAAACCGTCTGGCGAGACAGAACGCGTCGCCCTCCGTGCGGGGGGCGTGGATTGAAACTCAGCACGCGACTCGCGGGTCTGGCACAATGATGTCGCCCTCCGTGCGGGGGGCGTGGATTGAAACGCGTATGACATGACGCAATGGCTTAAAAATGGCGCGTCGCCCTCCGTGCGGGGGGCGTGGATTGAAACCTGAGGCACGCTGGGCACGACAAGGCCAGCGATGGGTCGCCCTCCGTGCGGGGGGCGTGGATTGAAACGCCGTCTGCACATACGTCCGCGCAATTGTTATGGGTCGCCCTCCGTGCGGGGGGCGTGGATTGAAACGTCAATCGTTTACGATAGGCTAGGCGCAAGCACGGTCGCCCTCCGTGCGGGGGGCGTGGATTGAAACGATGCCGTAATGGTGGTATTCGTCCACGACCACCAGTCGCCCTCCGTGCGGGGGGCGTGGATTGAAACGACGCGGTAGCCGTAGCCACGCAGGCGCTTGACGGTCGCCCTCCGTGCGGGGGGCGTGGATTGAAACTCGAAGCTGGACGCGGTGTTGATCAGGCCTTGCGCGTCGCCCTCCGTGCGGGGGGCGTGGATTGAAACAAGGGAGTGCCCGACGTGTGCTTCGATATTACATACGTCGCCCTCCGTGCGGGGGGCGTGGATTGAAACCGCGCTGTTTGACTTTCCATCCGTCCACGTCCCGTCGCCCTCCGTGCGGGGGGCGTGGATTGAAACCAGCGAATCGGGCTGTACTTGGCCTTAGTGATCGGTCGCCCTCCGTGCGGGGGGCGTGGATTGAAACGAGGCCCCAGATGGCGAATACACGTTTGATTGGGTCGCCCTCCGTGCGGGGGGCGTGGATTGAAACGTCGTATGGATGCCAGCGCCGGGTGATGCGGGGAGTCGCCCTCCGTGCGGGGGGCGTGGATTGAAACACGGGCTGGTGAACTACCCGCGCCTGGTTGAAGTGGTCGCCCTCCGTGCGGGGGGCGTGGATTGAAACGTCGCTGCACTCGCAGACCCGGCAACGAGCAGGGGTCGCCCTCCGTGCGGGGGGCGTGGATTGAAACGACTGCCTGGAGCTGGCCGAAAGAGCCATCGCAGGTCGCCCTCCGTGCGGGGGGCGTGGATTGAAACAAGGAAAAGCTCCACAGGCACTACGGCGCAAGCCCGTCGCCCTCCGTGCGGGGGGCGTGGATTGAAACTCCCTGGCAGAGTGGACACGAACCATGATTATTAGTCGCCCTCCGTGCGGGGGGCGTGGATTGAAACCTCCCGGGCAGGCTATCCCGGAGTACAGCATGGAGGTCGCCCTCCGTGCGGGGGGCGTGGATTGAAACCCGCTCATGCCGCACCTTCAGGGTCATGCACAAGGTCGCCCTCCGTGCGGGGGGCGTGGATTGAAACCCCTGTCACCGACCATTTGCCCATGCGCCCGGTGTCGCCCTCCGTGCGGGGGGCGTGGATTGAAACCGGGCAGGATCGTGTTGTCGTTGAGGATCAGTGGTCGCCCTCCGTGCGGGGGGCGTGGATTGAAACCTTGACCCCGGATGCGATGCCGGAAGCAACCTCTTGGTCGCCCTCCGTGCGGGGGGCGTGGATTGAAACCGTCGTGTCGGCGTCGGTGTACATCCAATCGTGGAGTCGCCCTCCGTGCGGGGGGCGTGGATTGAAACGCGGCTACCGGGCAACTCCTCATCTCCGGCCTCATGTCGCCCTCCGTGCGGGGGGCGTGGATTGAAACGTCGCGGTCTAGGCCCAACTCCCGCCAGGATACCGTCGCCCTCCGTGCGGGGGGCGTGGATTGAAACTGGACGCTGGTCGCGGCTGCGCTGGCAGAGCTGGGTCGCCCTCCGTGCGGGGGGCGTGGATTGAAACGTGCCATCCGGCGCGGTGACTGCGTAGATTTCGACGTCGCCCTCCGTGCGGGGGGCGTGGATTGAAACATAAAACGGATGGAGCACGGCAGAGCCGGTTTCGGTCGCCCTCCGTGCGGGGGGCGTGGATTGAAACCGCGCCGCTCTCCATTAAGTATCCTCGTGACCATGTCGCCCTCCGTGCGGGGGGCGTGGATTGAAACTGCTGATCTGCTTGGTCGAGATCGAGCGCAGAGGTCGCCCTCCGTGCGGGGGGCGTGGATTGAAACATACTTGACGGTCCTCATTCGTGCTGTTGCTCGGTCGCCCTCCGTGCGGGGGGCGTGGATTGAAACCTGGCCCCTGTCGACCTCGAAGGCGCTGCCGAGCAGGTCGCCCTCCGTGCGGGGGGCGTGGATTGAAACCGTTTTTCCTTGATCATCATTGCGCAGATCCTCTGTCGCCCTCCGTGCGGGGGGCGTGGATTGAAACCCGCACATCCTAACCTGTGCCGTCTTGGTCAGCGGGTCGCCCTCCGTGCGGGGGGCGTGGATTGAAACCCGGACAGCTACGTGATCGACCACGCGGAGGGCAAGTCGCCCTCCGTGCGGGGGGCGTGGATTGAAACGTGCTGTTGCGCGGACTATTCGGGCGACCTCTGGTCGCCCTCCGTGCGGGGGGCGTGGATTGAAACCTTGTGACCGGTGGAGACTTTGAGTGTCTGGTTGGTCGCCCTCCGTGCGGGGGGCGTGGATTGAAACGCCGGTCTGGGCGTGCAGCCACATCTGGCCCATCGTCGCCCTCCGTGCGGGGGGCGTGGATTGAAACCCCACGATTAGCGGAGTTGGGATGGTGGTTAATGAGGTCGCCCTCCGTGCGGGGGGCGTGGATTGAAACGCGTCCATGACATCCCCCTTGATGTTGTGGATTAGGTCGCCCTCCGTGCGGGGGGCGTGGATTGAAACATCTCTAAAACCCCTCCGCGCGGCGGATGGCCGCGTCGCCCTCCGTGCGGGGGGCGTGGATTGAAACAAGGCACGCTCTCCGCAACCGAGACAGCCCCCGGTCGCCCTCCGTGCGGGGGGCGTGGATTGAAACTCGGGCAGAGACAGGGCACTGGATCAACTGCCCCAGTCGCCCTCCGTGCGGGGGGCGTGGATTGAAACGCTGACACTGACCGCAGATGCAAAGGAAGCCGAGGCGTCGCCCTCCGTGCGGGGGGCGTGGATTGAAACTTGTCGTTGCCATGATGTCTCTCCGTGGTTGGGGGTCGCCCTCCGTGCGGGGGGCGTGGATTGAAACCATGTCCGGCTCATCCGAGGCGCTGACCGTGACTGTCGCCCTCCGTGCGGGGGGCGTGGATTGAAACCCGGAGATCAGGATCGATCAGGACCTGGTGCTGTAGTCGCCCTCCGTGCGGGGGGCGTGGATTGAAACGTCAAACCGAAGTCCAGGAGGAACTAAATGACCAGTCGCCCTCCGTGCGGGGGGCGTGGATTGAAACAAAGCTTGGTTTTCGCATCTTGATTTTCCTCATGTCGCCCTCCGTGCGGGGGGCGTGGATTGAAACGGTTCCGGGCTGATTGTCTGGATGAGCCAAGCGGCGTCGCCCTCCGTGCGGGGGGCGTGGATTGAAACATCCCCGGACTGATGACGCAGTCCTGGTTCGTCAGTCGCCCTCCGTGCGGGGGGCGTGGATTGAAACGATAACGCGAACGCCTCGTACAGTGGGGCTATCAACGTCGCCCTCCGTGCGGGGGGCGTGGATTGAAACCGCGCCGGATCAGGACCTCGACGGTCAGTCTGCCCGTCGCCCTCCGTGCGGGGGGCGTGGATTGAAAGGGCATGACGGCCGCGCGTTACGCGACGTGGCCGTGGTCGCCCTCCGTGTGGGGGGGCGTGGATTGAAACAACGTGCCGGTCCTGCTGTCCGGCGAAATCACTCGTCGCCCTCCGTACGGATGGCCTGAATTAAAACGCCCCACCTGTGTCGCTGCCTCAGTCTCCCTCATAATCCCAAACGAATTCAGAGTCTGAATGACCACCTTTACCCTGCACTGCCCACAAAGAGGTCACGACACATCTTTTCAATGCGGTCCTGCATATGGTCGTGGTGCGAGCCTGGCCAGTAGATTTTGTCGCAGTGTGGGCAGCGGTGGAAATCGAGGTAGTGGCGTTTGGTCAGGGGGAGCAGGCGGTGCATGATTTCGGCCTTGGGCACTGGTTCGAGCACGGCGTTGCAGAGCAGGCAGCGGCTGAAGGGGTGGTAGGGCGGGCGCAGGTCGAACAGGCGCAGGACCGCGCATAGCTGCTTGTGCGGGTCGTCGGTGCGGATCAGGGCGCCAAATGTGATTACGGTGCGTTTGAGCAGATTGCGATCCTTGCTGAGAACAATGCGTCCCTCCTGTACGGCCAGTTCGGCCAGCGGCGCGTCGTCCAGCGTCTTGTCGTAGGTGGTGTCGAAACCGAGCATCCGCAGCAGGGTTGCCAGCCGGCCTGCGTTGGCATCGACCGCAAAGGCGATGCGCGCCAACGGTTCGGGGCGAAGAAGCGAGGGGCGCAAGACCTCGAAGGGCGGCACGATGGGACGGATGTCAACCTGCTCTCCTGCTTCAAGCAGGTGGTCAAAGCCCACCTCGCGTCCGCCTGTCTTTATGCTTCCGACCTCGGTGTGGGGCGGGCCCATTGCCTCGATGACATCCTTGATGGAGGCGCGGCGCGTGACCGGGTAGATCAGCCTGCCGCTGGCGTCCGCACCGGACCTGCCCCGGTTCAGCAGGTCGGCCAGCGTGCCGTGGAAGTGAAGAAGGGCGGTTTGTTTGCTCACGGTTGCCTGCCCGAAAAAGAACTCATGTCCAACGTCCTTGCGTTCGTCATCCTGATGCCCCCGCCAGTAGCTTGGAATTAATGCAATTGAAGAACAAATGCATGGATTGCCACGTCGAAAGTCGGGCTCTCACGCTTTACCTGACACGTGCGCGAAGACTCTTAGCCCATGTCAGGCAAAGTGTGAAAAGCCAGGCTCCGCGTGGTGACGCATCATCTGGTCCGTAATTGCGGGCGGAGCGCGGCCTGTCCTTCAGGTTTCGGAGCCTGTGACCCGAGTTGCCCGCAGGCCGTTTCAGTTTTTTCGGTATCACCGGATCAGGCTGAGAGGAAGCGTCCGGGATCGGTGTGCGTGATTGGCGATGTGTCGGGGGAGTCTTTCTTCGGCGATGAGCCTCACCGGACGCCTTGCGCCTTGCCGCTTGTGGAAGGGGTGTGCTAGAAAAACGACATGAAATCCTTGAAACCTTCCTGGCTCCTTCGGTTGTTATCGGCTGTGCTCATCTTTGTGACGCTTATTGTCGCCTGCAAGACAGATTTGTCAGCCGAAGAGGGGCAGGGGCCAAATGTGTTGGTGCTGCACTCCTACGCGCCGGATTATTCCTGGACGCGGGACCTGCACGACGGGATCGTGTCGGTGCTTCTGGCCCCGGAGGTCCGGGCGCGCTACCGCGTGGAGTACATGGACGCCAAGCACCACACATCTCCCGCCTACACCAGGCAACTGCTGAGCCTTTACCGCGAGAAGTACACCGGTTCGCGTTTCGACGGGATCATCCTCACCGACGACCACGCCTTCGACCTTGTGACCAGATACCGGGACGAGCTGTTCCCGCAGACGCCTGTGGTGGCCTGTGGCATAGGCGACATCAATTCCATCCCGGCCAGCGCCAGGGACATGAACGTCATCATCGAGAGCCTGGCGCATATGGAGACGCTGGGCGCGGCACTGAAACAGAATCCGGGCACGCAAAAAATTTTCGTCATGATCGACGGCACCCTGACCGGACAGACCATTCTGCGGGATCTGCTGAAGCAGACCGGGGCACTCGCCGTCCAGGTGGAGGTCGTTCCTGTCATGACCCGCGCGGAGCTGATCGAATTTGCCCGTCAGCGCGTTCCCGGCGAGCTCATCTATCTGCTGGTCTACTTCGAGGACGCGGCCGGACAGGTCTTCACGGCGGAAGAGATTCCCCGGGTCATCGCCACCAGCTCTCCCGTGCCAGTCTACGTGGCCTGGGATTTTCAGCTCGATTCGGGCGTGGTCGGCGGATGCGTGACCAGCGCCTTCGGGCACGGGCAGAAGGCCGCGCAGACCCTGCTGGACCGGCTTGCCGGAAAGAATCCGCCAGCGACGTACAGCAAGCTGCAGGGCGTGAACCGCCACACCTACGATTACCGGGCGCTGCAGCGCTTCGCCATCCCCATGTCCAGCCTGCCTGAAAATTCGGTCATCCTGAACCTTCCGCTGTCCTATTTCGAGGTCCATCGTTCCGCCATCTTGAGCGCCTTGGTGGTCATCGGCATTCTTGGTGTGATCATTGTGCTCCTGGTCCAGAACGTGCTCAAGCAGCGCAAGATCAACCTCGGCAATGCCGAAATAATGGACCTCAACCGGGAGGTCATCGAGACGCAGACAGAAATCTTGTCCACCCTTGGCGATGTCATCGAGACGCGCTCCCAGGATACGGCGAACCACGTGCGCAGAGTGGCCGCCTATTCGGCGCTGCTCGGAGAAAAATACGGACTGTCCACGGAAGACATCGCGCTCCTGCAGGCTGCGGCCCCGATGCACGATATCGGCAAGATCGGCATCCCCGACGATATCCTGAACAAACCCGGCAAGCTCACCGCCGCGGAATTCGAGAAGATCAAGCACCACACGGTCATCGGGCAGCGCATCCTGCACACCTCCGACAGGAAACTCATGTCCAGCGCCCGCGCCATCGCCCTGCAGCATCATGAGCGCTGGGACGGGACCGGCTATCCTTGCGGCCTGAAGGGGGAAGAGATCAACCTGCTGGCGCGGATCTGCGCGCTGGCGGACGTCTATGACGCGTTATCGCTGGGGCGGATCTACAAGGCGGCCTGGCCCAAGGAAAAGGTGCTCCGGTTCATACGCGAAGAGCGGGGCGGAATGTTCGACCCAAGGCTCGTGGACCTGTTTTTCGAGAATCTGGACGAACTGGAAGCCATCAAGCTCAGGCTTTCGGATCCTGTCGGCCCGAAGGAGCAGGAGGGAATTTCAGGGCCTGTGCATTGCCCCTTGCGTGAATCCGGCTGAATCCTTGAGACCGGGAGGGGAGCCGTTCCCTCATCCCGGTCCGCATGACCACCGGGTACGTTCACTGCGCGGGCAGGCTCAGTCCTCCTTACCGACGCCTGCCAGTTCCGGCCAGATGTAGGCGGCGTTGTCGCGGTCCAGGGAGGCCAGGAAGACGGCCAGGCGTTCCTTGTCTGCGAGGACGCATTCGTGGAAGCGGATGAACGTTCCCGTCTCGGACTTGACCCCGAAATCCCCGACGCGCATCTCGACGCGTTCAATCCGGACATGATCCTGGGGTTCCAGCAGGATGGCGCGGATCTGTGCGAGGCATTGCCCGGGGTCCAGCTTCTGCGGGAGCGATTCGAGCCTGTGCGTGAGGCCGGCCATCTCTCTGGAGCCCTGCTCGATTTTCTCCCGCAGCGAAGTCGGGGCGGAAAAGGGCCGGTTCTGCCTGAGGGCGGCATCCAGGGTATGCAGCTGCGCCTTGAGCAGGGCCTCGGATTCATGAAGCTGCTTGCGGACCTCCTCGTCCCGCCGCTTTCGCTCCGGTGCCAGGTCGGCCAGGAAAAGGACCACGTTCTGCGTCAGGATATCCCGCAACTCGCCCAGTGAGGGGGCCGCCGCGGCAAAGTTGTGGTCCGAGAACTCGACAGCGTCCTGCATCACGTCGCGCTTGATCATTTCCCCGGACATCTCGATTCCGAAGACTACATATTCGTGGCGATGCATGGTCAGCAGGAAATCGCATTCCCGCACATTCGGGTCCGAGAAGACGGCCTTGAGCCTGGACGAGCTGCGCAAGGCGTCCAGGCCATCCTTGCGGGTGTCGAAGAGCACCGGGCCCAGGGCGCTCCCCGTGGCTCCTTTGCGGTCCAGGACATACGGCTCGCCCAGTTCGTCGATCATGGCGCGGGCATGGCTGCAGGCAGCCCGGACCGCGTCGGTAAGATCGTCTGCGCAGCGGGAGTCATGGCGGACGTCGATGCCGTTATCGTCCGCGATACGCCTGACGAGACCTTCGACGACCGGGTCCTCGTGGCCGTTTTTGTGTCTGGAAAAAAAATTCATGGTCAGCTCCTTCATGAACTGTGTTTTCGGGATCGAAAAATCGAGGATCACCCATGTATGGACCCGTCCCGATGTCAAGGATGTTCTCATGGCTTAGAGATCGAATGCAGTTATGTATCCGGCATCGGCTAATATGCCGTGCCTCGATGGAATCCGCGCCCTTGGTCCTCATCATCAGGTCGGCCTTTTTGGCCTTGGGTGACTTCAAGTTTTCCAGAAGCCGGTTCGACCTCATTTCGTCATCTATTCCGAGGTGAAATGGTGTTCTGGAGACGGATTGACAATTCAGCTTGAAGAGTTGCTGCGATATCCTCGCGGAAATATACCCGCTCTCCTGAGGTCATGACCTGTATCAAATCGGATAGACCGGAGCAGGTCAATTGGCAAAACAAAGTCATCCGAAAAGATGGAAGCGTTGACTATCAATTAAATCTCATGGTTATGCCAACCCCTAGGCCGCTCACACCGCCTCCACATTCATGCTAAACATTTCTCGAGGCATCAGATGACATATACCGTATATTTGCATATGAATCAGCATATCCCCTATGTGCGGAGGCCAAGCCGCAGAAGAAACCATATCGAACTCGCAGACCAGCGACGAGAAGCTCTGAGAAATACAGATTTTGTGGTCAACTAAATGAGTGAGGGCTGAATATGAAGATTATCTCCCTGAAGCGTTGTTGGACCAAAGGCCTGTTTCAATGCATGCTGTCAACCGTGTTGGCAGCAATGACGGGGGTTCTGCTCGCCAGCGTTGTTGCCTGTTCTGGTGAAAAAGCTGGAGATCACGCCTGTGATTATCTGAGCAAGGATGAGGTGGAAGCCGTCATGGGCGTCGCCGTTGGCGAGGTTGACAGGCAGGCTGCCAACCCGCTGGGCCAAAGTATTTGTTTTTTTGACATACCCGCCGGGATGAAGTTGCGTTTTGCTCAAGTGCAGATGGTTCGCTCGGCATGGGCATCTCACGACTGGGATGCACGCTCCTTGTTTGAAAACAATATGAGTTATCTCAGTGACAAGCAGGAAATAAGCGGAGTCGGTGAGAAAGCCTACTGGGGCGGCTCCGGTATGAAGTTGGGAGCTGGCCTGCATGTGTTGCACGGAGATGTCTATTTCACCGTCGATGCAGCCAGTGGAGACGAGCAGGCCGACTTGCAGAAGGCCAAAAAACTCGCCACGCTGATACTTGGCAACATTGAGTGACAGTCGTGAGATCCAATCGCTTTAGAGCCAGAAGCAACTTACCGGGAGGGTGGTCATGGCAAAAGAATTATTGATGACGTTGATCAGTCTTATAGTGCTCAGTTGTTTGTTGGCGGCTCCCAGTTTCGCTGCCGATATCGAGGGAAGCAAGGATCACCCGCTGCTCAAACGCTATGAGGGGTCGGAAATCATCAAATACGAGCAACGCGAGTACGACAGCTTGACCATTGCGCTTGGAAAAGCACGGAGCTCAAGTGAACTTGACGAGGCGCGCACTGTTGAAGGGACGATCACCAGGCTGACCTATAAAGTGCCGCCGGAACGCTCTTGTTTGGAGGTGATTCGCAATTATCAAAAAGAGCTGCAGTCCCTTGGTTTTGAGGTCGTTTTTTCCGGTGGCAAGGCTGACCTGGGGAGATATTTTGCCGAAGCGGCCGGCTATGATGCCATCCAGTGGCCTCCCAACATTCCGGCCTTGACCCTCAACAGCGACAGCCAGCAGTTTCTGGTGATGGAGAAAAACTCAGAGGGCGGCAGCACCGATGTCATCGTTGCCTTGTACGCGGTCGAGAACCGGTTCTGGGCCAGCAATCTGAAGAACGTTGGGAAAGGCCAGGTGTTGATCCAGGTCGATATTGTCGAGAGCGAACCGATGGAAGAGAAAATGGTCACCGTGGCTGCCGAAGAGATGGCACAGCAGATTTCCGCATCCGGCAGCATTGCTCTCTACGGCATCTATTTCGATACCGACAAGGCCCAGCTGAAGCCCGAATCCTCCGCGGCGCTTGAGCAGATCGCCAAGTTGTTGAACGACAACGCCAATCTGAAGCTGCTCGTGGTTGGCCATACCGACAATGTTGGTACGTTTGCATATAATATGGAGCTTTCCAGTCGCCGGGCCGCCGCCGTGGTCGCCGAATTGACCGCGAGCTACGGTATTAAGGCCAATCGGTTGACCCCGGTTGGCGTATCGTACTCCAGTCCTGTGGCCTCGAATCATACCGAGGAGGGTCGGGCACAGAATCGGCGAGTGGAATTGGTTGAGGATTGAGTCCTGCTGAGTCTATTGGATGAAATGGTTCGCGTATCAATTATGGGATCACAGTATTTTGCTGTGATCCCTTTTTTTATTCATTTTGATATCGGTCGGAGGGGACGCAGTACCGCCATACGACACGAGGACGTGGCATTGTATCTTGGTGACGCGCCGTTTCGGGGCGTGGTTATGAAGTAGGTTGCACCGGAGCCTGTCGTCTCGTTTTCCGTTTTCCCCAGGGGCAGACGGACACGCAGACTCCGCATATGTAGGGGGCGATATGCTCCGCCTTCGAGAAACGGTTCAGCTGGGCAACGCAGGCGTCCAGATCGACGGCTTCGCGGCGCGTGGCGAAATGCGAATTCGTGCCCACGCCCCGGATTGCCCCTGCCGGACAGGCCTCGGCGCAGGCGGTGCAGGTTCCGCAGCGGTTTTTGAGGGGTTTGTCTGGGCCGATATCGAGGGTAGTTAGCACCGTCACCAGTCGTACGCGCGGCCCGTGCTGCGGCGTGACCAGCAGCAGCGACTTGCCCTGCCAGCCCAGCCCGGCGGCGAGCGCCACGGCCTTGTGCGAGAGATAGGAGACAAAGGTCTTTTCGCACAGGATCTGGCTCGCCGGGAGGGGCAGGGCCTTTGCGCCCCTGGCCTGCAGCCAGCCCGCCAGCCGCGTTGCGATGTTGTCCAGCACGGCGTTCACCCGGCCGTAGTGCTGGGAATACAGCGCCGTCGGACCGTGGCTCACCTGATCCACGATCCCGTCGGCCAGCCGCACGGCGATGCAGACCGCCCGCGGCCATCCGTCCAGCAGATCATCCGGCCGTGTGCCGATGCCCGCCAACCGTTCCGTATCCGCCACTCCCACCAAGTCTGCGCCCCATTCGCGAACGCGCTCCGTCATCTCCTTCTTTAAATTCTGCATATGCTGCTCACCCGTCGAATTGCATGGAAAACTGGACTCAAATATCGCACAGATGAGGGTTTTTGTCCATGAATGGCGGAATGAGGTGACCTCACCTGTAGCTGCGATGGAGCGTTTCGTACTCGGTGAGGGCGGTGTTGAAGCACTCGAGAAAATTCGGGTTCTCGCGAATGAAGCGTTTGGTGAAAAGCGCATAGAGCGGTTCGCTTTTGAGGATTTGAGAACGGACAATAGGGCCAATGCCTTGTTCATCGAGCACTTTTCGCGCAACAAGGTCATTGACCAATATGGCGTCAAGGCGTTTGCCCAGGAGCATTTGAAACAGGGCTGCCGTGTCTTTGGGCGTTCCTGAAATGATGAAACCGTTGCTCTCGAGATAGGTGAGCATGTTCGCCCCAATGAAGCTGCCGACTTTTGCCCTCTCCTTGAAATGCGGGGAATCGGGGTTCAGGGAAGAATCCCGCAACAGGTACCAGGTCCAGTTTTGTGGGGCCAGCACTGCCGACGGAACATAGAGGTCTTTTCTCTCGTCGTTTAAGGAGCCTGCAAAAAAGCCGTCCACGGAATCGGTTTTGGCCATCGCCTGAGCCCGGGCCCAAGGCAGAACGAGAAGCCGCAGCTTGAAGCCGCACCGGGCAACGGCGAAACGAACACGCTTGACGGCATATCCGGTGAAGTTGTCTTCGGAGTCGTGATAGCCGTATGGGTACAGTTCGTGTGTCGCCAGGGTGATTGTTCCGGCATTTGTGGGCAAAGCTGCCAGGACTGTCACCGCGACCAGTATGGCATTTATAAGGGTGTTGCGGATGGTGTGAGTCATGATGGCCGCGGGGTTCGGTATTTTGATGCTGTTTTGGCGGCTGGGTTTTCAGGAGTAGGCATTGTGTAAATTTCTCGAAAGTGGAGGTTTCGTTCTTACACGGAATCTTTTTTATTATGGCAGGATTGGATTTCTTCAGCAAGGAATATTGTATTTAACAGAAGTGCTCAAATGTACCGTTATGAAGGGGAATGATCTTTCTGCCGACGATCGGGGGGCCTGACTTGCCTTTCAAAGCGCTGGCCCAGCGGTGGCATTGCGCCATCCGCTGGGCCGGTTGTTTGTTGTGCGTGCATGGTTTTAGTCACAAACCCGTGCAGACGTTTTCTTCAGATCAGGCCAGGTCGAAGCGGTCGAGGTTCATGACCTTGTTCCAGGCCGCGACGAAGTCCTGCAGGAACTTCTCCGGGGAGTCCTGGCAGGCGTAGACTTCGGCGATGGCCCGCAGCTGGGAGTTGGAACCGAAGACCAGATCGATGCGGGTCCCGGTCCATTTTTTCGCGCCCGTGGCGCGGTCAAGGCCTTCGAACACGCCTTCCGCCCCCGGCGCAGGCTTCCATTCCGTGCCCATGTCCAAGAGGTTGACGAAGAAGTCGTTGGTCAGCGCCTCCGGCTTTTTGGTGAAGACGCCGTGCTGGGACTGACCGTAGTTGGCGTTCAGGGCGCGCAGGCCGCCGATGAGCACCGTCATCTCCGGCGCGGTCAGGGTCAGGAGCTGCGCGCGGTCGAGCAGCAGTTCTTCCGCCGAAACGGAGTACCTGGCCTTGAGGAAGTTGCGGAAGCCGTCGGCAATGGGCTCAAGAACGGCGAAGGCTTCCACGTCGGTCTGTTCCTGTGAGGCATCCGTGCGGCCGGGAGCGAAGGGGACAGTCACGTCGTGACCGGCGTTTTTGGCCGCCTGCTCGACGCCGGCGCAGCCGCCAAGGACGATCAGATCGGCCAGGGATACCTTCTTCCCTCCCTGGCTGAAATCCTTCTGGATCTTTTCAAGAGCCTTAAGGACCGCCTTGAGCTGGTCCGGCTGGTTGACTTCCCAGTCTTTCTGCGGCGCAAGGCGAATGCGCGCGCCATTGGCGCCACCGCGCTTGTCCGAGCCACGGAAGGTGGACGCGGACGCCCAGGCCGTGGTGACCAGCTGGGAGACGCTCAGCCCCGAAGCGAGGATTCTGGCCTTGAGATCGGCGATGTCCGCCGCGTCGATGAGCTTGTGGTCGACGGCAGGCACCGGGTCCTGCCAGATCAATTCCTCCGCCGGAACATCCGGGCCGAGATAGCGCGAGCTCGGACCCATGTCCCTGTGCGTCAGCTTGTACCAGGCCCTTGCAAAGGCGTCGGCGAATTCCTCGGGATTGGCGAGGAAGCGTCGCGAGATGGGTTCGTAGATCGGGTCGAAGCGCAGGGACAGGTCCGCCGTGGTCATCATGGGACGGACTTTTTTCGACGGGTCATGGGCATCGACGACCATGTCTTCTGGCTCCACGTCCTTGGCCAGCCACTGATGGGCTCCCGCCGGGCTCTTGAGCAGCTCCCACTCGTATTTGAAGAGCACCTTGAGGTAGCCCATGTCCCACGTGGTGGGGTTGGGCTTCCATGCGCCCTCGATGCCGCTGCTGATGGTGTCGCCGCCCTTGCCGCTGCCAAAGCTGCTCTTCCAGCCCAGGCCCTGCTCCTCGATGGGCGCGGCCTCCGGCTCGGGACCGACATGCGTGGCCGGGCCCGCGCCGTGGCACTTGCCAAAGGTGTGCCCGCCGGCAACCAGCGCCACGGTCTCCTCGTCGTTCATGGCCATGCGGGCAAAGGTCTCACGCACATCGTGGCCCGAGGCGACAGGGTCCGGGTTTCCGTCCGGCCCCTCGGGGTTCACGTAGATGAGCCCCATCTGTACGGCAGCCAGCGGATTTTCCAGGTCCCGCTCGCCGGAATAGCGGCTGGACGGCTTGTCGCTCGTGGCCAGCCATTCCTCTTCCGCGCCCCAGTAGATGTCCAGTTCCGGTTCCCAGACGTCCTCACGGCCGCCGCCAAAGCCAAAGGGCTTGAGCCCCATGGACTCGATGGCGCAGTTTCCGGCCAGGATCATGAGGTCGGCCCAGGAGATCTTGCGGCCGTATTTCTGCTTGATGGGCCACAGCAGCCGGCGCGCCTTGTCGAGGTTGACGTTATCGGGCCAGCTGTTGAGCGGCGCCAGACGCTGCGAGCCGGACCCGGCTCCGCCGCGGCCGTCGCCCGTGCGGTAGGTGCCCGCGCTGTGCCAGGCCATGCGGATGAAGAATGGCCCGTAATGGCCGTAATCGGCGGGCCACCAGTCCTGCGAGTCGGTCATCAGGGCAATGAGGTCCTTTTTCACGGCGGCGAGGTCAAGGGTCTTGAACTCTTCGGCGTAATTGAATTTCTCACCCATCGGGTTGGACAGGCTCGATTGCTGATGCAGGATCTGGAGATTCAGTTGGTTCGGCCACCAGTCCCGGTTTGTCCTTCCGCCTCCGGAAGCGGCGGGGTTGGTCCTTCCCGTGACAGGGCATTTGCTGCCATCGCTCATACTCATTCTCCTTCTGGGTTTGGGTTTTCGTGTAATGAATTGATCAACTTGAAAATTTTGCAGCATGCGGCGCGCATGGCGATCCGCAACTGACGAATAATTATGGAAAGTGATTCCTGATAACAGGGTTTGAAAAAAGTCTCTACATCAAAAACGACAAACATGTACGAAAATGGAGGATCCGGCAAATCTGTCACAGAGAATCGGGACTCGATCCTGTGGAGTGAGGTGCAGCAGGCTTTTTCGAAAAAAACCAGCCATGCCGGTGCGTCAGGAACTTGAAATTTGATGTCTGCATCGCCTTGCGGTTTTTCCTGTATGCGGGTTCGCATTCCGTACGTATCCGCTCTTGGCCTTTCGTACGGAGAGCAAGATACCATTTCAGCACGATGTATACGCGTTGCTGAGTATCTATTTTACAAAAATTGCTCCGCAATACGTATTTAACAGGCCGAAATCGTGAGCTATGAGTGACCTTAAAAAAGGAGGGTCGTCATGGCTGCACAGAATTGTCCCAAGTGCGGGGCGCGACTGGTTGGGGATAATCAGAAGCAATGCGCCGATTGCGCGCGGGATGCTGCGGATTGCCGGTTGCTGGCGGTGGCGCTCATTGTGCCGTTTCTGCTGGCGGTGGCGGTGGTGGTCAGCGGCCTGCCGTTATGAAACTACCGTGACGGCGGCTATTTATTGGAAAAGGGGTCGTGTCTCACAAATGGGAGAAGAAATCCCTCCTGCAGTGGCGTCTTTCAAACCCGCAGCGTGAAACTGAATCAGCTCAGTCCTGAACAGAAAAAGGTGCCCAGGGAACATCCCCGGCACCTTTTATCTATTCCGGCTTGATGCCCTTGCCGGAGCCCGGCACGATCTTGACGAACCGTTCGCGCGCCTCATCCGCCAGACCCTTTACAATCCGCGCTTCCTCGCTCTGGAAGCTCTGCTCCAACGCGCGCACATACTTGCCCAGCAACTCGCGTACCTGTGCCGCATCGTCCTCGTCCAGGCTGCGGATGACCACATGCGCGCCGCTTGAGAAGCGTCGTGCAAGGTTGTCCCGGCCAAAGTTCCATTCGGGGTACAGACACTGGTAGACGACGCCGCCGGTCATGCCCGCGCATACCCACGGACCGGGATCGCCAAGGACCACGGCGCGGCCGCCGGTCATGTATTCAAAGGCAAAGCCCTTCAGGTGGGCGCGGGACGCGATATTGCCCAGTTCGTCGCGCACCGGCGCGGTGATGCGACCGCCGAAAATGGCGTCGGCTCCGGACATGCGCACGCAGGCCCTCGAGTCGGCCTGGTTCTGGACCATGACTGTGCCCGACAGCGCCCCGTAAGCCAGGGATTTTCCCACGGAGCCGTCCACGCGCTGGCCGAGGATGTTCGCCCCTTTCAATATGCAGACCTCGCCGCCGCGCGCGCCCTTGGCGATGCCGTCCTGCCCGCCGCCTTCGACCACCGTGCCGATCCCTTCCACGTTGAAGGCGCACAGGCCGTTGCCGGGAACGGAGGAGCCAAGGAGCAGCTGCACCTTGCCGCGCTCACCTTCCAGGCGTTCCCGAATCATGGCCCCGGCCAGGTATGTGCCCACGGCGCGATCCACGGAACGCACGTTTTCCTCCTTGTATTGCACGAACCCGCACTCTTCACCAAGGGTGGACAGGGCCATGTCGGAGATGAGCCGCGTCAGGTTGTCGAGCGGCCTGCGCACGATGCGCGGCACCGGGCAGTAGGATTTGATCGAGTCCATGGGCGCGGGGACGAGCAGGTCGGTCAGGTCTACCTGTGCGCTGCCCCTGGCCTGCACCAAAAGGTCCGTGCGTCCGACCAGATCGGACAGCCGTTTTTCCCCGAGTCCGGCCAGGATGTGGCGGATCTGGTCGCCAAAGGCGCGCAGCAGGCGGGCCAGGTTCTCGGCCTCGACCTCGCCCTGCAGGGGTTTGAAAAGCTTCAGGCCGCGCTCCCTGGCCTCTTCCACGGATCGCAATTGGGTGGAGATGCCGCGCGGACAGACGTCCAGATGGCACTGTTCGCAGCTGATGCAGCCAACACCCATGAGCGCCACCGTGCCGACTCCGACCCGGTCCGCGCCAAGGCAGACCAGCTTGACCACGTCGGCCCCGGAACGCACGCCGCCGTCGCACCACAACTCCACCTCGTGGCGCAGCCCCGCTTCCACCAGCCCACGGTGGGCCTGGGTCACGCCGATCTCCACGGGCAGGCCGACATATTTCTTGGCATGCTCTCGGGCCGCGCCCGTGCCGCCCTCGAAGCCGCTGATGTTGACGATATGCGCCCCGGCCTTGGCCACGCCCACGGCGATGGTCGCCACGCCGCTGGTGACCGGGATCTTGACGGAGATGCGTGCTGTCGGGTTCGCGGTTTTGAGTTCCGTGATGATCTGGCAGAGGTCTTCGATGGAATAGATGTCGTGATGGTTGGACGGTGAGATGAGTGCGATGCCGGGCTTGCAGTGCCGAGCCTCGGCCACCATGTCGGTGACCTTGGAGCCGGGCAGGTGCCCGCCCTCGCCGGGCTTGGCGCCCTGGCCGACCTTTATTTCCAGATAGTTGGCAGAGTTGAGCAGCTCCATGGACACGCCGAAACGGCCCGAGGCGACCTGCTGCCCGCGATTTTCGCGGTATTTGCCGAGCATGTCCGGGATTTCACCGCCCTCGCCGTTTATGCAGATGATGTTTACCTTGCGAGCCGCATCAGCGTAGGCGCGAAACGAGCTTTCCCCTTGGGAGCCAAAAGACATGGCGCAGATGATAAGCGGCATGGCGTGCCGACCGATGGAAATGTCCACGTTCTCGAGCGGCAGGGGGGCGGCGTCGCGGGAGGCGATGTCCAGGAGATGGCGCAGTCCGACGGGGCTGGTCCGGTCCACCTCGGCAAGGCCTTCGGCCATCTGCAGGTACCCGGTCTTGCCTACGGCCACGGAGCGCAGAATCTTGCCGACTTTGGCGTTGCGCTTGGGGTCGGATTGCAGCTTGCGTTCGCTTCCGGCCCGGACCAGTTCGCCGCGCCTGCGTCCCTGGGCTTCGAGCTCGGCAAAGCCCAGCCCTGCGGACGGGGAGGAACAGAAATTGGAACAGCCGAAAACATCCTCCAGCTCTCTTTTGAGCCCGATGGACGAAAAGATGCGCCCGTATCCGCACAGTTCATGGATGCCCATGGTGGACATGATCTTTTCCACACCCGCCTGCAGCGCGGTCAGGGTGTTGGACAGGGTGCGCTGCAGCCCCTCGGCGCTTTCGGCCTGGGCATAGGCCTGCTTCCAGAGCATGTACGGATTGACCGCAGCGGCCCCGAGGCCAAGGACGAACATGATGTCGTGCAGGTTGCGGATGGCCCCGCTGCGCACGATGAGCGACGGCAGGCGGGGCAAGCGGCCTGTCTCGACGGCTCGGTGCAGCCAGGCCGTGGCCAGGCCCGGATCGATGAAGACCCGCCCATCCACAAAGCTTGCGCTGTCGTCGAGCACGAGGATGGCGGCACCGGCCCTGACGGCCTGCAGGGCCTCGTTTTCCAGTTCCGCCAGGCGCGCGGCCAGTCCATGCTCCGGAACGTAGGTCGCGTCGAGGATGGCCATGCGCGAGGGGTCGCGCTGCTGGGCGGTAAAGAAGTCCAGGACCTGCTCCAGGGTGTGCGTGCCGTGCTCCCGGCATACGGCCAGGATATCGAGGGAGGACAGGGCCGGCGTAAATTCGCCCCCGAGCAGGATGGGGGTCCTTAGGCGCAGACCCACGGGGGGGTGGTCCGGGTTGTCCGGGCGGTCGCCGAGGATGACGGCGGTGGAGAAATGCTCGGCCTCGCGTTCACGATCGATGGCCGGGTTGGTGACCACGGCCACATTCTCCTTGAAGTAGTCGCTCACGTTCACCAGGTTCTCGGGGTCCATGCAGGCCAGGGGCCCCTGGTGCCCCATGGAACCGATGGGGCCCTTGCCCGTGGCCGCGACGTGCCTGCGCATGTCCTGATCGTATTTGTGCCAGCCGAAAGCGGCGAGCAGGGCCGTGGTGGCCGGGCATTCCCGGTCGTCGAAGACCGATCGGTCCTTGAAGAATCGGCGCAGTTCGCGGCAAGCCCCTTCCGGGCAGTTCAGGATGGACTCGGGTATCTCCCCGTGCAGGTTCTCGGCCAGCGGGGTGAGGCGCCCCTGTTCGAAGAGGCGCAGCAGGCGCTCCTGCACGGCGCAATAATCCAATACCTCGCCGCGTTTGCCTGCGCCTGAGACGATGGCGATCTTTTCGCCGGGGGCCAGGGGGCGCGGGTCGTGGATGGTGTTTTGCAGGTCGACCACGCCTTTTTCCGAAGACAGGAAATAGTCGTAGTCGCTCTCCCCGAACCACAGCGGACGCAGGCCCAGCGCGTCGACGCTGCCCATGCACATGTCGCCGAAGCGCGAAACCACGGCCGCCGGGCCCTGGGCGGAAGGGGCGAAAAACCAGCGGTAGAAGCCGTACATGCGCTGAAGACTGGCGGGCATGCGCTCCACCTCGGTGTGGATGGCCGGGAAGACCATCTCCAGGGCTTCCATGAATTCAAAGCCGTGCAGGTGGATGAGTCCTTCGAGGATGCGGTTCAGGTCCTGCGAGTCGCTGCCGCCGGGCGTGGGGGTGATGCCAAGCGCACGGGCGGAACTGCGCAGCTTCTCGATGGTGTTGATCTCGCCGTTGTGGCCGAGCAGGGAAAAGGGCTGGGCACGTTCGGCCGTGGGCAGGGTGTTGGTGGAGTAGCGGCTGTGCCCAAGGGTGATGATGGATTTGCTCGATGGGTTCTGCAGGTCCGGGTAGACCCGGATGAGCAGGTCCGGGGTTCCGCGCAGCTTGTAGATGACGCTGCCAAGGCCAATGGAACAGACGTGCACTTCGGGCAGGGTGCGCTCCAGTTCAAGGTGGATGTTGAAGAGTCGGCTTGCTCCTTCCTGCCTGTTCTCGTCGGGAACCAGCCCGCAAATCTGCAGGAAAAGGGGCGCTTCGGCCCGGGCCATGGGGCCAAGCTCGGCAGAGTGTATCTGGTCATCCACCTCGATCAGCGTTTCCGCGCCGGAATCGGCGAGAGTGGCGCGCAGGCGCTCTCTGAGTTCGGCGGCCCGGTCATTGGCTGGCAGAAAGAAGTGACCCACGAAAAACCCGCGGCTCTCGCTTAAGTGCCGGCTCAGTCCCGCTTCCTGCAGTCGCTGCCCCCAGATGGCGCGCGGGATGTCGGTCTGGATTCCGCATCCGTCGCCTTCGCTGTTGATGTCGCCGGAGCGATGGGCCATTTTTTTCAGGGCCTCGATGGTCTTGACTATATTGGCGTGAGTGGCGCGGCCGCGTTTGTCCACAAAGGCGATGATGGCACAGGCGTCGCGTTCTTCTACAAGCTGATTTGGCGTATTCATGACGATCTCCCGGAATTGACAAAACTCGAATGGCAATTCATATGATAATACTCAGTGACGAGCCATTTTAATAAATATTTCACAAAGCTTTGTGGAAGTCTTTACCAGGCTGGCTGTTTTGTCTATATGTCAGGTATTACAAATGTGAGGTGAGGTTCATGGTCGCAAGCAACGCCGAGATTCGTGTGGAAAAGTCCGAACTCATCGAGCGCCTGAAGACGGAAATGGGCTACTCCGACGAGGAGGCCACCCGTGTTGTGGAGGCCATGCTTGAGAGCATCACCGAATCCCTCAGCATGGGCGACAAGATCAACCTGCCGGGCATCGGGACCATGGCCGTGGTTGAGCACGCATCGCGCAAAGGCGAAGACCCGCACCCCGGCCGGGAAATCAAGTTTTCTCCCGGCAAGCGTCTCAAGGATGCCCTGACATCCCTCGATTTTATTACCAAAAGTTTGGAATAAAAGATAATTTTTAAGATTTTTGTCCGGCCTCAGGGCCGGATTTTTTTTGCCTGGACTTACCCTTCGTCCTGGTTCATCTTCGCCCATCAGACCTTTTTGGGAGGCTTTATGAAAATTGCAAACTCCATGACCGATCTGGTCGGCAATACCCCTCTGGTGCGCCTTAATCGCCTGGCTGAAGGGTGTGCGGCCGACGTGGTGGTCAAGCTCGAATTTTTCAATCCCCTGTCCTCGGTCAAGGATCGCATCGCCCTGAACATGATTGACGAGGCCGAACGCGATGGCAGACTGCGTCCCGGCTCGGTCGTGGTCGAGCCCACCAGTGGCAACACCGGTGTTGGGCTGGCTTTTGTCTGCGCCGTGCGCGGCTACCCCCTCATTTTGACCATGCCCGAGTCCATGAGCCTGGAGCGGCGCATGTTGCTGACCGCCATGGGAGCGGAGCTGGTGCTCACTTCCGCGGCGGCGGGCATGGCCGGAGCCGTGGCCGAGGCGGAAAAGATCCTGGCCTCCCTGGAAAGTGGATTCATGCCCGGCCAGTTCGTCAATCCGGCCAACCCGGACATGCACGAGCGGACCACGGCCGAAGAACTGTGGCGCGACACCGACGGACGCATAGATGCGCTGGTGGCGGGAGTGGGCACCGGCGGGACCATCACCGGGGTCAGCCGGACCCTGAAGCGTCGCAAACGCGAATTTCTGGCCGTGGCCGTGGAGCCGGCCGCCTCGCCGCTTCTGAGTGGCGGGGTTGCCGGGCCGCACAAGATCCAGGGCATCGGGGCCAATTTCATTCCCGAGGTACTCGATCGCAAGTTCGTTGACCGCATCGTAGCCGTCTCCAACGAGGACGCCGCGGCCATGGCCCGCCGCCTCGCCCGCGAAGAGGGCATCCTTGGCGGCATCTCTTCGGGCGCCAATGTCTGGGCCGCCTTGCAGCTTGCACGCGAGCCCGAAATGGCGGGCAAGCTCATCGTCGCCATTGTCTGCGACACGGGCGAGCGCTACCTTTCCACCGAACTTTTCGCATCCAAGAGCTGATCATGGCCAAATATCTCAAAATCGACAGTGTCCTGAACGGCGTCGTTGAACGCCTCTGCGCCCCGGAATCCTACATGGGCGTCTATCATCAGCCGTCCTTCGGTTCGCCCATGCCTTCGGTGGAACTCATGTCCGAGATCGTGGAACGGCTGCGCTCCGTGCTTTTTCCGGGTTTTTTCAAGGAATCCTTCATCACTCCGGAAAACATGGCCTATTTTGTCGGTTCCAAGCTGGAAAAAGTCCGGCGTGAACTGACCGTGCAGGTCGAGCGGGGCTTCTGCTTCGCCTGTGACAAAGACGAGCACGCCTGTTCCACCGAGTGCTCGGTACGGGCCGAAAACCTCTGCAATCAGTTTCTGCAGACCCTGCCTGAAGTGCGCCGCCTGCTGGCCACGGACGTGCAGGCCGCCTTTGCCGGAGACCCGGCGGCCAAAAACCCCGGCGAAACCATCTTCTGCTATCCGTCCATCCGCGCCGTGACCAACCACCGCATCGCCCATGAGTTGCACAAGCTCGGCGTGCCGCTCATCCCGCGCATCATCGGCGAGATGGCCCACTCGGCCACGGGCATCGACATCCATCCCGGCGCGACCATCGGCGAATCCTTTTTCATCGACCACGGCACCGGCACGGTCATCGGCGAGACCTGCATCATCGGCAGGAACGTGCGCCTCTACCAGGGCGTGACCCTGGGGGCCAAAAGCTTTCCCAAGGGCGAAAACGGGCATCTGGTCAAGGGCATCGCCCGCCACCCCATCGTCGAGGACAACGTGACCATCTATTCCGGCGCGACCATCCTCGGGCGCATCACCATCGGCGAGGGCGCGGTCATCGGCGGCAATGTCTGGGTGGTCGACGACGTGGAACCTGGAACCAGGATCTACCGTAACCTCTAGCGTGGGTGTGCATCTTTTATTTCAAGCCGCATTGCCCTGCAGTGCGGCTTTTTTTACAGTCTTTCCGGCTCGTCCGCGTTTGTGGGCAAAGCTCGCTGGGGCATGTACTGCAAGGATCTGGAGGCAACATGACGTATTCTTTTTATACGGCCGGAGTGATTTTCGGCGTCGGGGCCCGGGCCGAGGCGGCGGCGCGGGCGGCGCGACTGGGCAGGCGCTGCCTGCTCGTAACCGGAAGCCGCCCCGAGCGCTGTGGCTGGCTGCTTGAAGAGCTGCTGCCGGTCATGGAAGATGTGCTCACGGTGTCCGTCTGCGGCGAGCCCGATACCGATTTCATCTCTCGGCAGGCAAAGGTCGCGCGTGAGGCCGGCTGCGATGTGGTCGTGGCGGCGGGCGGGGGGAGCGTCATCGATGCGGGCAAGGCGCTGGCCGCGCTGGTGGGCAATCCGGGGGACCTGTTCGATTATCTGGAGGTTGTCGGGAGAGGCTTGCCACTGCGGCATCCCGCCCTGCCCATGGTCGCGCTGCCGACAACGGCCGGGACCGGCGCGGAGGTCACGGCCAATGCCGTGCTCCTGTCGCCTGCGCATGGGGTAAAAGTCAGCCTGCGTTCTGCGGACCTTATCCCCTCCCTGGCAGTGGTTGATCCTGAACTGGCCGTTTCCCTGCCTTCCCGGCAGACTGCGGCTTCGGGCCTGGACGCCCTGACTCAGCTCTTGGAGTGCTTTGTGTCCCACGCCGCAAGCCCCCTGACCGATCCTCTCTGCCGCGACGGGATGACCCGCGCGGCGCGCTCGCTGCGCCGGACCGTGGCGGACGGGACAGACCTGCAGGCGCGCTCGGACATGGCCCTGGCTGCCCTGTTTTCAGGCATGGCCCTGGCCAACGCCAAACTTGGCGCCGTGCACGGTTTCGCCGCTCCGCTGGGGGCCATGCTCGGGGCGGCGCACGGTGAAATCTGCGCGGCCCTGCTGCCGCACGTCATGGATGCGAACATTTCGGCCCTGCGCCGCATGGCCCCAGGGCATCCGTCCCTTGCGCGCCATGCCGAGGCGGCCCGGCTCCTGACTGGAAGACATGAGGCCAGCGCGGGTGACGGGGTGCGTTTCGTGCGGGAACTGTGTGCGGACCTTGGGGTGCCCGGACTGGCCAGCCTTGGCCTCACGGCGGAGCAGATTCCCGTGGCCGCTGAAAAGGCGGCCAGGGCATCAAGCATGAAAGGAAACCCCGTGCCCCTTGATCAGGATGAACTGCAGAGAGTCCTTCGATTGGCCATGGACGGTTAGCTTCGCGGGCGCGTCGCGCCCTCCTGGAGAGACGGAATCAGGACTGCTTGTACTGCTGGGTGAACTTTTTCTCCGCCTCGGTGGTGGCGATGAGGATCAGTTCGTCGTGCTCCTCTACCACCGTGCCTGGGTCGGGGTTTATGAGCATGCCTTCGTCGCGTTTGATGGCGATGACGCTGCAACCGGTGTCCTCGCGGATGGTCTGGTCCCGCAGGGCCTTGCCGACAATGGTCTTGGCGGGCAGGGCACGGAAGATGTTCAGCCCTTCGGAGATCATGAGCAGTTTTTCGGGCTTGAGCAGGTTGACGATGGTCGTGGTGCACAGTGACGCGTAGGACATGACCAGGTTCGCCCCGGCACGCTGCATGGTGTTGACATTGCGATCCAGGCTGGCGCGGCTGATGATCTGGGCATCGGGCCGCAGGCGCCGGCAATAGATGGTCAGAAAGATGTTCAGGTCGTCGTTGTGGGTGGTGATGATGATGGACGGAGTGTCGTTGATGCCAGCCCTGGTCAGGATGTCCAGATCCGAGGCGTTGCCATGGATCAGGCGCTCGTCGGCCGGCTCCCTGGGTGGCTTTTTTTCCACAATGCGATAATCGATGCCCCTGCGAGCCAGGGTTTGGGCCACGGACAGGCCGACCCTCCCGCCGCCGAGGACCAGGACCGGTCCTTTTGTTTCAACATCGCGCCCGGCCGAGCCCATGAGGTTATCGTAGCTTTCCAGCTGTTCTTCCGATCCCGCCATTACGAGGACGGTCGACGCATCGATCAGGGTATTCGGGCCAGGGAGCTGTATGCGTCCCTTTTCCCATACCCCGACGACGTTGACCCCGGTCAGTTCTCGCAACCGGCTTTCGGCCAGAGTCCTTCCCTGCAGGGGGGAGTTGAGGGCTGGAGCCTCGGCGATGAGCAGTGCGTCGAAATTACCGATGACGTTGGCCTTCATGTTCACGCCCAGTACGCGCTGGGCCAGGACCTCTCCGAGCATCTTGCTGAACTGGTAGGCGTGGGTGCTGCCGGCCAGGGTCAGGATGTCGACGGAGTCCTCCAGATCGGCGTTGGCGATGACCGGGACCCTGTCGTTGACCTCGCGGATGGTGAAGATGATGTTGGTGCTGGTCACGTCGTCGTTCATGACCACGACCATTGCGGCGTCGTGGATGCGCAGGCGGTTGTATGTTTCGGGATCGTCCACTTCGCCGACGACGACGTTGAGCTCCGCTTCGTGCAGGCTTAAGGCCTGCTGCAGGTCCGGGACGAGGATAAAGTTTGGGATCCCGTATTGTTTGAACTTTTCCACCAGGTTGAGCGTCACCGCATCGAAATGGGTCAGGATGACGTGTCCCGAGGTCCCTTCAGGCACAGTGCGCGGGGCCCTTGCCTTGTGCTGTGCGTCCAGCCACGGCGCGTAGAAATACTGGATGAAGGTGAAGGGAAAGACGATGAGCAGCAGTACGACGCCGCTGAGCATCACTATCATGGAGAAGATGCGCCCAATGTCCGAGGCAAAGGTGATGTCGCCGAAGCCCAGGGTGCTCATGACCGTCAGCGTCCAGTAGAAGCCCGTGATCCAGGAGTGGTCCTGGCCTTCCAGGGCCATGAGGAAATGAAAGATGACGGTAAAGGTCGCGAAAAGCGCGGCCAGGATGAATAAAAAACGGCTCAACAGTCGTGCGTTGTTTCTTTTCCTGGCACCGCTGACCAGCGCCGTCATCTGGGAAACCAAAAATTTCATGTCTCTCTCTGGGTTGTGTGTAAGTCGCCCCAATACCCCATGAGGTTACGGTGAATCAAGGCCGGGTATTGCACGTCGACCAGGACTGACTTGCCACTTGCTTCGCGCCGCGTTCACGTTTAGCTGCATCCGCATGAACACGAAACGACCCGCCGCCGTCCTTTTCGATATGGACGGGCTCCTCTTGGACACCGAGGCCACACTCAAGCGGATCTGGCAGCGCGAAGCGGCCCGGCTTGGTTTTGACCTTCGCGATGACCTCTACGCTGATCTGGTGGGCGTGCCCAATGCATTGTGCGAAGAAAAGCTCATGCTTTGGTTTAAAGATTTTCCCCTGAACGAGTTCCGCAGGAACTGGAAAGCCGTGCGCGAGGAAGAGCGCCGCACCGTGGGCATTCCGCCCAAGGCCGGGGCTCTCGAGCTGGTGGCCTGGATCGAGGCGCAGGGCGTGCCCATGGCCCTGGCCACATCGTCCAGGCGCGAGGCCGTGGAGCGCAATCGCGCTTTTTGTCCGGAGATTTTCAGGTTCGCTTTGATCATGACCGTGGAAGAGGTCCTGCGGCCCAAACCGGATCCTGACATTTATCTGCGGACCTGCGCCGCGCTCGGGGTCAGTCCGCATGCGTGCGTGGTCTTCGAGGACTCGAACCCCGGTATGCGCGCGGCCATCGCCTCCGGGACACGGGCGATCATGATTCCCGATCTGGTCACGCCGGAGCCGGAAGTCCGGGCGGGCGCGGCCTGGATATTTTCTTCCCTGACCCATGCGATGGAAAGACGCGAGGAGTGGTTTTGAAGAACAGTACAATCAAAGAGTCTGGGGACGTGACGCATGTCGAAGTGCTGATTGAGCCGGACAACATCGAAGACGCGCGGTACATCCGCGCCGCGGCCCTGGTCAAGGCCGGCCTGGAGGACGACGGACTGGTGGCGGTGCGTGTGGTGCGCCGCTCCATCGATGCCCGGGCGAAGATGCCCCGTTTTCAGTTGCGCGTGGCCGTGGGGGGGAAAGATCGCCCGACCACTGCCTTTGCGCCCAAAACCCTTGGCGAAAGGCGGGTTGTCGTGGTCGGGGCAGGGCCGGGCGGGTATTTCGCGGCCCTGACCCTGCTTGAGGCCGGAATCAAGCCCGTGCTGCTGGAGCGGGGCCGCGATGTGCGCGCTCGCCTCAAGGATGTGAAGAAGATCTATTCCGAGGGGCTGGTCAACCCGCATTCCAACTACTGCTTCGGCGAGGGCGGGGCGGGCACCTATTCCGACGGCAAGCTCTACACCCGCGCCACCAAGCGCGGTAACACGGACCGCATCCTCGACCTGTTCGTGGCTTTCGGGGCTTCGGCGGACATCCGCATCGACGCCCACCCGCACCTGGGCTCCAACGTGCTGCCAGGTCTGGTGCGCGGTATGCGCGAAGCCATTGTTGCCAGTGGCGGGGAGATTCATTTTGAGTCCCACGTCACCGATCTGGTGCTCGATTCCGGGCGGGCCAGCGGCGTGCGTTTGGCCGGGGGAGAGATCGTTGCGGGCGACGCCGTGATCCTGGCCACGGGGCATTCGGCCCGCGATGTCTATGATCTGCTGCTGCGGCGCGGCGTGCTGCTTGAATCCAAGCCTTTTGCCCTGGGCGTGCGTATCGAGCACCCGCAGGCCTTGGTCGACCGCATGTTCTACCACCACAGCCCGCGCCACCCGGCCCTGCCCGCAGCCAGCTACCGCCTGGCCTGCCAGACCGGGGAGCGGGGCGTGTTCTCGTTTTGCATGTGCCCCGGCGGATTTGTGGTTCCGGCCTCCACGGCTCCGGGCGAGCTGGTCTTAAACGGCATGAGCCTGGCCAGTCGCAAGGCCCCCTTTGCCAATGCCGGACTGGTGGCGGAGGTTCGCACGTCCGACGTCAAGGGCGATGACCCCCTCGCTCTGCTGCGTTTTCAGGCAGAGGTCGAGCGGACCATGTTCCGGGCCGGAGACGGCCACACCCAAAGCGCTCCGGCCCAGCGGGCAAATGACTTCATGCAGGGCAGACTGTCCACCACCCTGGGCGGGACTTCCTATATTCCGGGAATTTATGCCGCGCCCGTGCATGAACTGCTGCCCGATTTTGTGACCCGTGCCCTGCGCGAAGGTCTGGCCATCCTGGGCAAGAAGCACAAGGGCTTTGACAGCTCCGAGGCCACGCTCCTGGCAGTGGAGTCACGGACCAGCTCGCCGGTGCGCGTCCCGCGCGACCCGGAGACGCTCATGCACCCGCAGGTTGCAGGGCTTTTCCCGTGCGGGGAGGGCGCGGGCCATGCAGGGGGGATAGTCTCCGCAGCCATGGACGGTGTGGCTGTGGCACAGGCCGTGGAGAGGCAGTTAAAAAAATAGGTCCCATAGGTCCCATACGACCTATAGGACCCATAGGACCTATAAAAAAACAGAAGGCTATTTCTTGAAAGACTTGGCAAACAGGTCGGCAATGGCCTGGCGGCCGTTGTCTTCCAGGAAGCGGGTGCCGGTGCCGCAAAAATGCTTGCTGGAGATGGTCGGCGTTTCGCAGCGTTCCCAGATCTCGCCGGTCCATTTGTGCCAGGAGTTGCGGACCTGGCCGAAGGCGTACAGGGGTTTGTTGCAGATCTTGGCGAACTCCGTGCCCCAGCCTGTGCCGCCCTTGACCGTGCCGTCTTCCATGATCGTTCCCACAACAAAGATCTCGTAGCCTGACTCGATCTGGTACATGACCGTCTGCAGGATGCTGCGCATCATCGGCGCGTTGGTGAATGTACGGTTCAGGAGCTTGGAGACATAGCTCAGGCTCACATCCTTGCGCATCAACTCTTCGGGGGTCAGCACGCGCAGTCCCCTGGACCGTTCGATCTTGTGGCCTTCAAAGGTGTAGGTCACTTCCTGAATGCCATACTGCTCGGCCAGACGGCCAAATTCCGCTTCCGTACCCTGGGCGCCGCCGCTGAAAAGCGTGTATTCCGATGTGGGCATGGGCCCTCCTGTGAGTGGTTGAAGTTCAATATGATGAGTCTGTCGGCCACATCTGCATCATGCCCGCAAAATGATTCTGAATCAAGGCTTGGCAAGGATTGGCCACGTCGCGGGAGTCAGGCAGCCGTTTCGGCCTTATCTGTACTGCGGGGCACCTGTCGGTCAAGGGGCTGCTTGACAGTTTTTGGCGAACTGCCTAGAAATAATCTTCGATTCTCGATTATCCGAAATCCCCAGAGAGGACGCCTCATGAACCGCATCACTGCCAACGCTTCTTTAAGCCTAGTCGTAGCCGTTGTAGTAGTATGCGTAGTCATGGACACCCTGACGCTGTAACGGGATACGGACGAAGTTTTCACCCCCGCCAGCGCAGGCGCCGGCGGGGGTTTTCCTTTTTCAGCTCACCCCCCGCCGGTTTACAGACGAGCTGAAAAAGGAGTGCACGATGTTTTCCCTGACCGGCGCGCAATTGACCATTGCCCTCTTGGAACGCCAGGCCGTCCGCATCATTGCGGGCATCCCCGGCGGCGCGAATCTCCCCCTCTACGACGCCCTGTCACGCAGCACACGCATCCGCCACGTCCTTACCCGCCATGAGCAGGGCGCGGGGTTTCTGGCCCAGGGCATGGCCCGGACCACGGGCGTTCCCGCAGTCTGCTTCGCCACCTCCGGCCCCGGTGCAACCAACATCCTCACCGCCATTGCCGACGCCAAGCTCGATTCCGTGCCCGTGATCTGCATCACCGGCCAGGTGCCAAGGGCAATGATCGGCACTGACGCCTTCCAGGAAGTGGACACCTACGGCATGAGCATCCCCGTAACCAAGCACAATTTTCTTGTGCGCGAGGCCCGGGACCTGCTGCACATCATCCCCGAGGCCTTCTCCATTGCCATGAGCGGTCGGCCCGGCCCGGTCCTCATCGACATCCCCCGCGACGTGCAACTGGAGATTGTGAACTTTGATCAGTGGCCCGAGATCGGCGAGCGGGAACCCGTGCCCGCTTATTTCGACGCCGATCTCGACGCGGCGGTGGAGATGCTCTGCTCCGCGCGGCGGCCCATTCTGTGGATTGGCGGCGGGGTTGTGGCATCCGGGGCGGGGGCGGACGTGCTCGCGCTGGCCGAGCGCGCTTCCATGCCGGTAACCTCGACCCTCATGGGATTGACCGCCGTGCCCCACGATCACCCCCTGAACATGGGCATGCTCGGCATGCATGCCCAGCGCCACACCAATATGGCGATGGAGGCCTGCGACCTGATTCTGGCCGCCGGGGTGCGTTTTGACGACCGTGCCACGGGCAAGGTCCAGGAGTTCTGCCCGCAGGCCAAGGTTATCCACATAGACATCGACCACAGCGAACTGGAAAAACTGCGCCCTGCCTCCATAGCAATCCTGGGTGACGTGCGCGAGGTGATCCGCGCCTTGCTGCCGCGTGTCGCCGAGGCCGAGCGTCAGGAATGGGTGGGGTACATCGAGGCCCTGAAGCTGGCTTTTCCATCGCGCATTCCGGAACGGGGCGGGCACGGCACTCCGCAGGAACTGATCCGCCGGGTGGGTGAACTCGCCGGTGAAGGGGCCATCGTGGTCACGGACGTGGGCAAGCATCAGATGTGGACGGCGCAGAGCTATCCCTTCACGCCCGGCACCGGCTGGCTGACCTCCGGGGGCCTCGGTACCATGGGCTTTGGCCTGCCCACGGCCATTGGCGCGGCCCTGGCGGAACCGGAACGCAAGGTGGTCTGCGTGAGCGGCGACGGCAGCCTGCTCATGAATATCCAGGAGATGGCCACGGCCGCCGAGCAGGGCGTGGACGTGACCGTCATCCTCATGAACAATGCCTGCCTGGGCCTTGTGCATCAGCAGCAGGAGCTTTTCTTCAATGGGAATTATTTTTCGTCCATCTACGATGTGAACGTCGATTTCGGGCTCATCGCCAGGGGGTTCGGGTGGAAGGTCTGGGACATGGCCGGGGCGGAAGACCCCGATGCAGTGCTGCGCGATGCCATGGGGCATCGCGGTCCGGCGCTGATTCACGTCCCCGTGGATCGGGACGAAAAAGTCTGGCCCATGGTGCCTCCCGGCGCCGCCAACAGAACCATGCTCGGAGGTGAGAGTCATGCATAGCCGTACCGTTCTCGATGTGCTCGTCAAGAATCACCCGGGGGTCATGTCCCACGTCTGCGGACTTTTTTCCCGACGCGCCTTCAATGTCGAGGCCATCCTCTGCCTGCCGCAAAGCGGCGGAGAACAGAGCCGCATCTGGCTGCTGGTCAACGAAGACGAGCGCCTGGAGCAGATGATCCGGCAGATGCGCAAATTGCAGGATGTCCACGACGTGCGCCTGAAACCCGATGCGGAAGCCACTTTTGCGAGCCTGGGACAGGTCATGTGCGAATAGGCCGTTGCGCTGTCTGCACGAGGCGCTACAGCGGTGTTTAAATGGAGACCCTTGACCCGCGATCAAGTATGAACTACGTATAAATCTGCTTGCTTTTGAAAAAGTCGCTACAGCTTTGCCCGCCACAAGCCAATTGGCGGGCAAAGCATCTTTTTTTTATTGGCACAATTCCGTTTTTGCACATTAAGGAAGATGATGAACAGGATTCCCATTTCAGTCGAAGGCTACAAGCGTTTGGAGAAGGAACTCGAAGAGCTGAAGAAGGAACGGCCAGCCGTCATCCAGGCCATCAAGGAGGCCCGGGAGGAGGGTGACCTGCGTGAGAATGCCGGCTACGACGCCGCACGTGAGCGCCAGGGTATGCTGGAAGCACGCATCAGTCATATCGAGTCGCGCATGATCCGCTTCGAAGTCATCGATATCGATACGCTCCAGAGCGACCGCGCCGTTTTCGGGGCCACGGTTACCGTGGAAGACATGGAAACCGGGGAACAGAAGACCTACACCCTGCTCGGTGCCGACGAGGCCGATCACACCAAGGGCACCATCTCCATCGAATCCCCCGTGGGCCGGGCTATGCTCGGCAAGCAGGAAGGAGACGAAGTGTCCGTGCAGGTTCCCAAGGGCCGCGTGGACTACGAGGTCGTTTCCGTCAAGTTCCTCGGCACGGCCGGACTGAAATAGCCGCAAGGATAACGCAATGAACAGCCTCCGCGGGAAATCCTGCGGGGGCTTTTTTGTTGCCTGGACTTCGGAAAAGGCGTGGATCTCCCGCCTTTACGGGGATGACGCAGGGGCGGCGGAGGCTTGTGGGAACGAGAACCATGGATCCCCGCCTTCGCGGGGATGACGCAGTGGTGTTGCGACAGGGCGTGTTTCGATGTTGTTTCCTTTCAGACAGGAGCACATCTTCTGCCTGTACCGGTAAAAGCGCCTGGGACTGATGTCATTCCCGCGAAGGCGGGAATCCATGTCTTTTCCGGTGCCATGCGCCAGAACGGCGTGTCGGTCCGTGGGGAATATCAGCCAAAAAACCGATGCAACAACTCCCGCAGCCGAGTGTGGTCGAAGGGCTTGGAGACGTAGGCGTCCATGCCATGGGCCAGGAATTTTTCCCTGTCCCCGGCCATGGCGTGGGCGGTCAGGGCGATGATGGGCACCTGGGCGTAGGGGATGAAGCGCGGGTCGTTGCGAATCAGGCTCGTGGCCTCGATGCCGTCCATCTCGGGCATTTGGATGTCCATGAGCACCACGTCCACGCCTGGGGCCTGCAGGCATTCCAGGGCCTCGATGCCGTTGCGGGCGCAGACCACCGTGTGTCCCATCTTTTCGAGCATGCGCCGGGCCATGGTCATGTTGACCAGATCATCCTCCACAACGAGGACGGTGAGCGGCCGCACATCGGTCACGGGGTATGAAGCCTGTTTCACTGCGGTTGCCGGGAGAGCCGCAGCTTTGAGCAGGGGCAGGGTGAAGGAGATGGTCGTGCCTGCGCCTTCCGCACTTTCGACCGAGATGTTGCCGCCCATGAGGGTGACCAGGCGTCTGACGATGGGCAGGCCAAGGCCTGTGCCCTGGTAGCGCCGTGAATAGGTGCCGTCGACCTGCGTGAATGATTCGAACACGTAGGCCAGCTTGTCTTCGGGTATCCCGATCCCGTCGTCCCGGACCGTGAAGAGGATGCGAGTCATGCCGTCCTTTTCGCCCACGGGCCAGGCTTCCAGGGTAACGCTGCCGTGGTCCGTGAACTTGAGGGCGTTGCCCATCAGGTTGAAGAGGATCTGGCGCAGCCTTCCTTCGTCTCCCACAAACCTGCCAAGATTGCGCTGCGCCGAAAGCACGAGACGGATTTTCTTGTCAAGCGCCAGGGCCTTGAAGAAGTTCACGGCCTGGCTGAGTAGGTCGTCCAGATCGAACTCCCGGTTCAGAAGCTCCATTTTCCCCGCGTCGACCTTGGTGAAATCAAGGACATCGTTGAGCACCCGCAGGAGGTTGCGTGACGATTCCAGGGCCGTGCGCAAATACTCTTCCAGCTCCGGGGTCATACTGGACTGCATGGCCAGTTGCAGCATGCCCATGATCCCGTTCAGCGGCGTGCGCACCTCGTGGCTGATGTTGGCCAGAAATTCACTCTTGGCCCTGTTGGCCGACTCGGCCATCTCCTTGGCCCGGATCAGGGCCTGCTGGACCAGCTGGCGCTCCGTGATATCCTCGAAGGCCACGGCCACCTTCTCCCCGGGCAGGGCAAAGGCGTGAATGCGGTAATACCCCCGGATGCGCTCGTCCTCATAGAAGTGCGCTTCCTTGTCGAAGGGCTCTTTGGTGTGCAGGCAGCGCAAGTAGCGGGAGAGCAGGGTGCCCTGCGGCCAGATGTCCGTGAAAAGCAGTCCGCGCGCCTCTTCCAGGCGCATACCGATGAGGTGCAGGGCGGATGGGTTGGCGCTTTCCAGAACAAGCTGGTCCGGGTCGCGGTATTTGTAGATGAACAGCCCCGAGGGGATGTCGTGAAAGATTTCCTCGGCGGTCTGGCTCAGTTCGTCATGGCGCTGGCGTTCAATGGCCAGGGCGATCTGCTCGGACACATCGAGCAGGATGTCCAGATCGGCTCTGGTGTACTGGGTTGGCGTTTTGTAGTTCTGCACGATGAGCGCGCCGATGCCCTTGCCGCGAACCTTCAGCGGCACGCCCATCCAGCTGTGGGGAATGACGCCGACGAGATGGATCTTTCCGGCTCTGGACAGGACGCTCATGTCGTCGCCGCTTAAAATATTGGGGATGTTGCCGCGCAGAAGTTCCAGGGTCAGCCGCCGGTTTTCGGGATCGCTGACGTCGACGATGTGCGGGGCCGCATCGTCGACATCGGTCATTTCGTCGACCCAATAGGGGAATTCCAGGGAGTTCTTGTCCGTGTTGATCAGCGCCGTGATCAGGTTGCTCGCGTCGATGGCTTCGCACAGGATCTCGTGCACGGCGCGCATGAGAGAGGCGAAATTCGGGGTGGAGTGGGCCGCGTCGTCGATGCGCAGGCGCATGGAGTGCAGCAGCGCGCTCTTGCTGATGGTGTCGCGGGCCATTCTGATGGCGGTGATGTCCACGCCCAGGCAGGTCACGCCAGTGACCTCGCCGTGCACGTTCACGTCAGCGACGGTGTTCCAGCGGATGAGGCGGCGCGCGCCGAGGCGGGTCAGGATTTCCGTGTCCGAGGATTTCGGTGCGTCCGCCGGATCAGGGGCCAGAATCATGGCCATGGCCTGACGCTGGTCGCCGGGGATCAGCATTTCGAACCAGTCATGTCCCTGCAGCTCTCTTTCGCTCCAACCGGTCAGTTCCTGCAGGAACGGATTGGTGAAGACGATTCGGCCCTGCCTGTCGAGGGAAACTGCGATGCAACTGATGCGCTGCAGAAGGTTGCGCAGGCGCTGGTCCGATTCGATGAGCGAATTTTCGAAGCGCTTTCGCAGGCTGATGTCTTCCATGGTCCCGAGCAGACAGGGGGACCTGGTGCTCGCGTCCGTGACCAGGGTGGAGTTGAGCGTAACCCAGATCAGGCTGCCGTCCTTGCGGCGCACCTGCGTCTCAAAACCCATGACATGGACATGCTCTTCAAGCAGTTCCATGTAACGCTTGCGGTCCCGTGGATCGGTGTAGAGATCCCGGCCGATGTCCCTGACACTGGCCATGAGGTCGGCGGGACCATCGTAACGCAGAATCCTGGCCATGGAGGCGTTGACGCTCAGGAACCTTCCGTCCGGGGTGGACTGGTAAATCCCCTCCAGGGCGTTGTCGAAAATGGATCGGTAGCGGGCCTCGCTTTGACGTAAAGCGGACTGCACGGCCCTGCGGGCGGTCACGTCCTGAAAGGTGCCACAGATGACGCGGATTTGGCCGCTCTCGTCGGACTCGAATTCTGCGCGGATCTGGGCCGTGCGGAGCTCGCCGTTTCTCGGTGTGTACCGCACTTCGGCGCGCAGTTCGCACCGCTTGGTGAAGCAGACGCCCACCTTGCGCAGGAAGCGCGCCCGGTCGCGGGGCTCCAGCATTTCGAGGAAAATGTCCAGGGACGGGGTTGTCTCCAGGGGCGCGAATCCCAGCAGGCGGTATTGCTCGTCGGACCAGAAGGTTGCGCCGGTCAAAAGGTCGTGCTCGAAGGAGCCGATGCCGGCGTGACGCTGGGCGCGGTTCAGATGGTCGATCTGGCGTTTGAGAGAAATTCCCTGGTTCATCAGCTTCCCGATTTTTTGGCGGCGATGCCGCGCCCTGCAAGAAAGGAGACAAGGGCGTCGCGGTGTTCGCCCTGGAATTCGAGTGCGCCGTCGCGCACGGTGCCTCCGCAGCCCAGTCGCTTCTTGCACTCCGTCAGCAGAGTCTTGAGTTCCGTGTCCGTCATGGCAAGGCCGGTCACGACAGTGACACCCGCACCCTTGCGGCCCTTGGTCTCTCGGCCCACGCGCACCGGACCGCGGACCTGCGGCCGGGGGCGGTCGCAGACGCAGTCAACCCGGCCGCATTTGGGGCAGGCGGGTTTTTCAGTGGAGTAGACGGTGGTGTAGGCTTTTTGGGTCAAACGGGTATCCTCATGCATGGCCGGACGGCATGATGCCTTTGGCCGCGATGTCGGACAATGCGATAAAGTAACGCTGATGACAAGGCGCTTGTCATACAGAATCCGGGCCGGGCAATCAGACGGCGGCGGGGATCAGCCGATCCATGTCGCGCATGTAGAGCCCGATTTTTTCACGGGTGTGGTCGTTCGTCAGGGATTTTGTCGCATTGGCGTATTCGTGGTGAGCCATGAAGGACCAGGACAGGCCGCGCAGGATGATGACCTGCTCCATGATCCGGCACAGATGCATGATTTCCTCCAGCGCTGGCGGGTCGGGCAAGTGTTGGTGATAGGCTTTGAGAAAATTCTGCTTCTGGTCCGGGGAAAAAAGGGTGCTGGTTTTCCACAGGGTCGTGGTTGGGGCCAGGAAATGGCCCAGGTCCTGATGGCGGCTGGAGACCACAGCCTTTTCCCAGTCCACGAGGTAAGCGGCTTCCGGGGAAACAAGGAAGTTTCCGGAGTTGACCTCCGTGTTGACCACGCAGAAGCGGTCTGCCGCGAAGAGGGCGCGGTTCTCTTCTCCAAGGCGAACGATGCGCTCATGGTAATCGAGGAGCATGCCGCGCTGCCGCGTGAGGGCGTGATCCGGGTAGCGGCGGATCAGCGCGAGACTCTCGGAGGCGATGGCTGCAACCGGGTCCTCCTGCGTCAGCAGATCCGGGCAGGGGGGCAGGGCGTGGATGCGGGCGAAAATCTGTGCTGCGCGTTCCCAGTCCCGCTCGTAGACCAGGGGAGCGCCTGGCAGGTACTGCATGAGCAGGACCCCGCCGCCGAAAGGTTCCGGATCGGAGTGCACGCGCAGCGGGAGGGGGGTCACTTGGGACGCAGCCACGCAGCGCAGCGCCTTGAACTCGTAGCCGATCTGGTCGTCCAGGCCGAGCTGGCTGCCATGGTTGATGCGAAAGACGTGGCGCTCGTTTCCGGCCCGGACCAGAAAATTCCGGTTGTACTCGCCCGCAGCCAGGAAGCTGACTTGTGGTTCGCTTGGCACCCAGCTTCGCTCCATCAGAAAAGAGCCGATCAGGGCTTCCATTTTTCCCCCATCAACCCAAGGGCACGTATGGTGTCCATGGATCGTGTTTTTTTGTTGCGGTTGCGGGCGGCATAGTCGGTCAGATCGGCCGCTGTGTCCACGTCCGGCCAGGGCGGGAGCAGAAGGCAGGTCAGGCCTGCAGACGCACAGTTGTCAAGGGTGCGCCTCAGAACCCCGGAGCCACCCCATGCGACGCCATCGAAAATGCCGTCCGGCAGGGGAACGCGCAAGCCAAGGAGATAAAATCCGCCGTCTGTGGCCGGTCCGAGGCAGACCTGTGCGGTGCGCAGGGCCGCGAAAGCCTCGCCAAGGTGCAGGTCTGGCAGATCGGGCAGGTCGCTGCCCATGAGCACCACCGGCTCGCCGGTTTCCGCCAGCGTCTGGTGCAGGGCGCTTAGCATGCGCTCGCCGATGTCCCTCCCTTGCTGGGTCCGGTATGTGAACCCGGGGCCAAAGAGGCGTTCATAATCGGACAGAGGGCGGAAGGGATCGCAATACAGGGTCGTGTGCGCGCCGATACTGGTCAGCATGTGCAACTCATCCTCGATAAAGGATTGTTGCAGTTTCGCGGCGTTTTCGGATCCTATGGTCCGGGCGAGCCGCGTTTTGACCATGCCCGGCTGCGGAAATTTGGTGAAGAGGAGCACGCGCACGTTTCAGTCCCCGTGCCTGCGGTACAGTCCGGCCAGAACCTGCGGCCTGACCCCGCAGTGGTAGAGCAGGCGCAGGCAGAGGTTGCGCAGGGTGCAGCGCAGCAGGCCTTCGCGCAGCTGACGGCGGCCGGAGGTGCGAGCGGGCATGGCCAGAATGCGGATTTTGTGCCCCCGGTTGCGCAGCCGGGTCATGAACTCCAGGTCTTCCATGATCGGGATGGGCAAAAATTTTCCAAGCTCCATAAAAACGCTCTTGCGAATGAAAATGGCCTGGTCCCCGTAAGGAATGCGCGTGCGCCCGGAGCGCAGGTTCGCCGCCGTGGCGATGAAGGACAATCCCGGCGTGCGGGGTTCGTAACGCAGGCTGAAGGCCCCTGCGCTCAGGGCCGGGTCGTACAGGGTCTGGCGGATGAGGGTGAAGGCGGCATCTGGCAGGATCGTGTCGGCGTGCAGAAAAAGAAGCACGTCGCCTTCGGCGGCGGCCGCCCCGGTGTTTTGCTGCATCCCCCGGCCTGGGGGCGACGTCAGGCGCAGGACGGGATATTTTTCGATGCGCAGCAAGGTATCGCCTTCGGGCGCGCCGTCAACGACGATGATTTCTATTTTGTCCTTCTCGCGCCCATCTCGCATCTCCCCGTGATGCAGGAGGTCGTCCAGCAGGGCCGTGATGCCGTACTCCCGGAAGACCGGGATGATCACGCTGATCTTCATTCCACCACAACGGATTTACCCAGGCTGCGGCACAGGCAGAGCCTGGAGGAGCGGACCAGGACCATGAGCGGGCCGCTGGAGTTGGAGATCATCTGGATCACCGTGCCTGGAGTGATGCCCATGGCCGCGAGTTTGCTCAGGTGGCAGCCCTGGGATCTGGCGAGGCAGCGGACCACGGCCTTTTCGCCTTCTTTGAGGTCGCACAGGGTGCGAACTTCGCCTTCGGTATCCTTTGTCTTGCAGAAGAACATCACCACCCCATCCTCATGCCGAGCTGGTATGCGGCCACCGCCATGGCATAGGCGAAGCCCGTGTTGAAAAAGACGCTGAAAACGGCCCAGCCCCAGGACGCCTCGCGGGCGATGGCGACCACGGTCACAAAGCAGGGGGAGTAGAGCAGAACGAAGATCATGAGGCTTACCGCCACGCTGGTGTTCCAGCCTGCGGCCGTGGCGATGCGTGAGGAAAAGTTCTGTTCCTCCCCGTCGCTCAGGGAATGGGCCGTGGCCAGGGTGGAGACGATGACCTCCTTGGCCGCGATGCCGCCAATCAGGGCGATATTGGTGCGCCAGTCGAACCCGGCCCAGGAGGTGATGCCCTCGATGCTGCGTCCCAGTCGTCCGGCCAGGGAATTGGACAGGGTTTCTTCGTTGAGGCGCAGGTTCAGTTCGGCGATGTCGTTTTCAAGAGCAAGGCGTATCTCTTCCTGCGGTTCCACGGCCAGTCGCGCCTCGAACTCTTCGATCTGGGACTCCAGAGGGGCGGCAAGTTCCGGGGACAGGGCCGGAAAGGTCATCATGGCCCATATCAGAATGGATATGGCCAGGATCACGGTCCCGGCCTTCTTGATGTATTGCCAGCCGCGTTCCCAGGTGTGCAGCACCAGGCCCAGGGCTGTGGGCATGCGGTAGGGCGGCAGTTCCATGACAAAAGGTGTCGACGGTCCGCGGATGACCGATGAGCGCAGCAATCTGGCCACGACCAGGGCGGCGGCCCATCCGCCCAGGGTGATGAGGAACATGACCCTGGCCCCGTGCCCGGGAAAGAAGGCGGCGGAGAGCAGGATGAACACGGGCACCTTGGCTCCGCAGACCATGTAGGGTGCGGTGAGCAGGGTGGCCAGCTTCTCCTTGGGGCTGCGCAGGGTGCGTGCGGCCATGACGCCGGGCACGGCGCAGCCTCCGGGGATGCCTCCGGAAACTATGAAGGGCACTACCGAGCTGCCGTGCAGGCCAAAAGAGCGGAAGACCCGGTCCAGCATGTAGGCCATGCGCGCCATGTATCCGGAGTCCTCCAGAAAGGTGATCCCAAGGAACATGATCAGGATGAGCGGCACAAAACCAAGCACCCCGCCCACACCGGCGATGATGCCGTCCACGACCAGGGATCTGGCCAGGCCACCTGGCAGGCCGGATGCCACGGAAGCAAGCCAGGCGAAAAAGGATTCCACCCATTCCATGGGCACCTGGCCGATGGAGAAGGTCACGCTGAAAAGGCCGTAAAGGATGCCGAGCATGATGACCGGGCCTGCCACCTGGTGGGTCAGGACGCTGTCAATCCTGTCGGAGAGGTCGGCGCGGTCCTGCAGGTCGGGCATGACCGTCAGCACGCCCTGGCGCAGAATGGAGGATATGTATCCGTAGCGGTAGTCGGCGATGATGAATTCAGGCTGGGTCTTGAGGGTCTTTTCACAGTGCCGGGCGACTTCGTCGGCCATGACGAGCATGCGGCGATGGAGTTCGGCGTCGGTCTCAAAGAGCTGCCGCACGACCAGGTCGCTCTCCAGAAATTTGAGGGCCAGCCAGCGCGGAGGATAGGTTTCGGTTTTAAATTTGCGCTCGGCAATGAGTTCGGTCATTTTCTGCAGGACCGGGTCAAGGTCCGGCCCGTAGGAGATGTGCAGCGGCTGCCATGACTTCTGCGGGTGGTCAAGGGCCGCCGCCAGCGTATCCCTGACACCCGTGCCCGATCGTGCCACGGTGCGCACCACCGGTACGTTCATCAGCGCGGCCAGCCGGTCGGAATCAATGCGCATGCCCTTGGCTTCCAGGGCGTCGACCATGTTCAGGGCCAGGGTCACGGGGATGCCAAGTTCCAGAAATTGCACCGTCAGGTACAGGTTGCGTTCCAGGCTTGTGGCGTCGAGCACGTTGATGACGCCTTGGGGGCGCTCACGGACAAGAAAGTCACGGGCGACCAACTCCTCCTGGGAATAGGCGGTCAGGGAATAGGTGCCTGGCAGGTCCACCACGCGGGTCAGGCCTTGCTTGGCGTCTACGTAGCCCTCTTTCTTTTCCACGGTGATGCCGGGGTAGTTGCCGACGTGCTGCCGTGCGCCGGTCAGGGCGTTAAAAAGGGTGGTTTTTCCCGCGTTGGGGTTGCCAGCCAGGGCGATGGTCGCGACGAATTTTTCAGACAAGGGTGTCATCCGGAATTTCTACGGTGATAAAATCGGCTTCGCTGTTGCGCAGGGTCAGGGTGAAGCCCTTGAGGCGCAGGGCAACCGGGTCTTTGAGGGGCGCACGGCCGATGATGGTGACCTCCGTGCCGGGCACCAGGCCCATGTCCCGGATGCGGCGCCCAAGCTCTCCCTGCGCGCCGATGGTCTTGATGGTGCCGCGCTGGTTCACGCGCATTTGACGTAAATTGACGGTGATGGGCACAGGTTCTCCTTGATGAATTCTCGGGGCTATTGCTTGAGACCGGATGAGATTATTTAGGATGTCTAATTTGTCAAGCGTCGAGCCACGGTTCGCAAGTCGAAAAGAGGAATTTAACAGTCTGTTATTGTTCGGGTTGCGAGAAGCTTCACCAATCATCGCTCAAGGGCGAGAGGCCATGTGACAGTGATCTCTTCAGGGCTGACCGGAACACTTGTCATCCAGACGTTCCAGGCAGGACTTGATGCATTCCGGGCAGTTGGTGCAGGTGCCGCGCTCATTGCAGGAGCGGGTGAATGCTTCCAGCCAGTCCTTGCCTGTGCGGGGGCAGGTCATGATGAAGCGGGCGAACTTGGTCAGGGTTTCGAGACTTTCGTCGTCGATGTGGTGTTCGAGTTTGCAGGCCGTGTCCTCGGCAACTTCCGGTCTGATCTGCAGGAAAGTGTGCAGAAAGTCGTAGAGCACCTTGTGGCGGTGTACGATGCGCGTGGCGGTTCGGAACCCTTCGGGAGTGAGTGTCACCGAACTGTAGGGCTGGTAATTGATGAGGCCGCGCTGGGAGAGTTTCTGCAGGGCGTTGGTGACCGAAGCCCGCTGCACTCCCATGGCGTCGGCGATGTCCTTGGCCCTGGCCTCGGAGTTGACAGACTCCAGGGAGAAAATGACTTCAAGATAGTCTTCCAGATTGGAGGACATGTGGTCCATGGCGTTATCCTTTTGCTGTTGCTCAAAAATGTTAGTTAAGACTAGTAATTTTGAGCGCAAGAGGCAAGGGGAAGATAATACGGGATGTGGGTGTCGTCTGGGCCTTTTCAGGTGACAAAAAAGAAAGTACGGTCACACAATCGATACGGCTTGAACCTACGGGAGAGAAACTTGTCAAACATACCGCTGCTTTCCATTGAAGAAACGCTGGAGCGCATGTCCGGGGACCGGGAACTGCTGGCCAATCTTTTTCAACTCTACATTGACGATGCGCCCAAAAAGCTGCGCAGTCTCGAAGAGCATGTCGGCCAGGCCGACTTCTATCAGGTCGAGCGCATCGCCCATTCCCTGAAAGGAGCCTCGGCCACGGTGGGGGCGACCCGCCTTTGCCAGCTGGCGGCCGACCTGGAACAGTCCGCCAAGGCCAGATCCGAAGAGCGCATGAAATCGCTGCACGGCGAGGTGGTACTGACCTGCGACCAGACCCTCCACGCCATGCGCGAATTCTCCGAACAGGGATGATCTAGCCTTGATCCGGCATGGCGAACATGCCGTTCTCGTAAATGACCGTTTTCGTGCCATCCCGCAGGAAAGCGGTCACTTTTTTGGGTTCGGTGTTGACCAGGTCCCAGTGCAGGGCGGAATCGTTGAACCCCAGGTTGGCCTTGAGCTCTTCCGTCAATTCCGCCGGGTCGCCGGCATAGGTGTCCGCATAGGATGCGCCCACAGCCACATGACAATTGCCGTGCTCGCCGCCGAAATTCTCGTCGAAAAGGGTGTGCGCCATGAAAGCGTTGATGGGGGAGAAACGCTTGTCGGTCAGCGAGAATTCCCCAAGGCGGCAGGCGCCAGGATCCATTTCCAGTTGTGACCGCACGAACTCTTCGCCCTGGTCCGCCTTGACCACACGGGCCTCGCCCTCCAGGAATTCAAGGGTCACGCCGCTGACCAGGTTGCCGCTGCGATAAGAAGGCTGGTCGGCGTGGTATATGCCCTCGGTCAGTCTGCAGTCCGGAGAGATGAACAACTCAAAGCTTGGGATGTTGTGCCCGGAGATGCCGATCCAGCAGCGCGACTGCCCGGGATGGACTTTCAGGTCCGTGGAGGCGGACTGCACGTGGTAGTACTCCACGTCCATACTGTTGAGCCACTCCTTGACTCCATGGGCCTTGCGGAAAATATCCTCCCAGGTGGCCACCGGATCGGCGTCGTCCAGGTAGGAGGCGCGTACGATCTGGGCCGCGTACTCCTCCGGCGAAAGCCCGGAGTTTTCGGCCAGGGCCTGGGTGGGCATGAGGCACAGGGTCCAACCGAACCTGCGTGCTGCCTCGCGCTTGTCGAGGATGTCGCGCAGATATTTTCGGGCCAGGGAGAAGGAGGCGATTTTGTTCGGGGGGATTTCCTTCAGATGCGTGATGGAGTCCGGGGCCAGCAGAGACACGAGGCCGCCCAGATTTTCATACAGCTCGCGGTCACCGGGAACGACAAAAGAGAGCTGCTCCTGCTCGGCCATGCTGAAATAGCCTTTCTCCAGCGGGCTTGGCGGATTGATGCGCAGCACCGGGTTGAGCCCATGCGACAGGATCAGGGCCTGCATCTTTTCAGCCAGGGGAAGGGCGGTAAGGTCGGTGCGTACCAGGACGATGTCTCCCGGTTCAAACGGCGTGACGCGGGCCTTCTGCATGCCCCAGAAAAGAACTTTGGCGTATTTTTCGAGCTGGATATCAGTCAGCATTGGTTTCTCCTTGGGCCTGACAGCCCAGCAATGTGGTCAATCGTTGGCGCGTGGCCTCGTCGAAGACGAAATCATCGCAGGCGGCGAGCCCGTTTTGCCTGCGCCAGGACTGGTGCAGGCTGTGGTAGCTTTTGTCCATGGCGGAGCCGGGATCAAGGTTGATGCTGCGCGCGATGGCGCCTATCTGTTCCGGAGGAGCCTCGATTTCCAGAAAATCGCCGAAGGGCAGGATATCGAGGCAGATCAGGCCTTGGGGCAGTTCCCACACACAGCGGAATTTCTCGTAGCGCAAGCGCGGCGCATAGCCGAGGCCACGCAGAATCGCGTCCATGGCTTGCGGGTCGGCGACCTCTGTTTCGCGTTCAAGACGGCTCTTTACTCCCTGGGCAGTTGGCCCCGGAGCAGGCTCTTTGAAGGTCAGGGTGCAGGTCAGCGCGCGGCGCAGGCGGAGCAGTCGCCCGCTTGAGGCCAGCTCTCCGGCGCGATCGTAAACCGTGTTGGACTCGAAATGCCACGGCTCGCGGAGCCTGGCCAGGCCGCGCAGGCACCCTTCCATTTCCGGAAAGTCGGCGACTATGAATTTGGCCTCGTGTTCGATGCTCACGCCTGTCCCCAGAAGAGCCACAGCACGACCGGTGCCAGGGCCAGACGGTACCAGGCAAAGGGGCGCAGGGTCACGCGGCCGAGCAGCGCGATGAAGGCTTTGACCGCAATCCAGGCCGAAACGAAGGACACTCCGAACCCGACAGCCAGGACCATGAAATCATCGGGGCTGAACAGGCGCCAGTTGTTCAGCATGTCGTAGCCGGTGGCCGCGAACATGATAGGCACGGCGGCCACAAAGGAGTATTCGGCGGCAGTGCGGCGCTCGGCGCCAAGAATCATGCCGCCCATGATGGTCGCGGCGGAGCGTGAAAATCCGGGCCACAGGGACAGGCATTGAAAGCAGCCGATGCCCAGCGCCAGGGCCGGGGTGATTTCGTCCAGGCTGCGGGTTTTGACCTTGGCGGGCATTTTCTCCACCAGCAGGATGGCCACCGCACCAACGGCCAGGGCAACGGCCACGGTGACCGGGGAGAAGAGATGGTCCTTTATGGCCGAGTGGGCGAAGAGTCCCAGCAGCGATGCCGGCAGGCAGGTCAGAAAAAGCAGGGTCAGGCCGCGCAGACCGCTGAAGGGGCGATTGGTGGGTCGCACCAGCCCCCAGAAGGTCGGCCAGTAGAGGGCAAGCACCGCAAGGATGGCCCCGAGCTGGATGACGATACTGAAGGTTTCGGCCTTGGGGCCGGTGAAATCGAGCAGGTGCCCCGCAATGATCAGATGGCCGGTGGAGGAGACGGGCAAAAATTCGGTCAGGCCCTCGACAATGCCCAGGATGACGGCGTTCAGGTATGATGTCATGTGATATCGGGGTGAAAGTGAAAAGCTCCTCGTACTCATGGCCGGGGGAGGGGTCAATACTGCCTTGCCCGCAAAGTTGCCTTGGAGTAAATTCACCTATTTTGACCACAAGGGGAGGAACGTGCGTACACTTCGATTTTACAAGGCGAGCCCCGGCGGCAACGCCACCATACTGATCCTCGACCCGGTGCCCGAAGGACATCGGGCGCAGGTCGCCGCACAGCTCATGGACGCGAGTCATCTCCAGGCCGAGCAGGTCGGATTTCTGGATCTTGGAGCGTCTCCTGTCAGGCTCGACATGATGGGCGGGGAATTCTGCGGCAACGCCTGCCGGGCTGCCGCAGCCGTCATGGTGCGGGAAGGGACGGGGCTTGTGACGAGCGGCGCGGAACTGGGTGGAGAGCTGTCCGTCTCGGGCGTCGGGCGACCAGTGCGGGTCAAGGTCCTGGTGCAAGGAAATGAGTGCTGGGTGGAGATGCCCCTGCCCGAAGCGGGCTCGCAGGGGATCACGGAGCTTGCGCCGGGGATGGGCCTGGTGCGTTTGCCGGGCATCACTCACCTGTGTCTGGATGAAAAACTTCATCCTTTTCCTGAAGATTTCGTCCAGGCCGCTGCGGCCCTGCGTGCTCGTTTCGGTTTGGACTCAGAGGCCGTCGGGTGCATCTGGTACGGGGCGGAATTGTCCATAAAGCCCGTGGTATGGGTGCGTTCCACGGCATCGACCCATTACGAGACAGGATGCGGGTCCGGCAGCCTGGCCCTGGCCTTGTGGCTGGGGCGTGGGCAAAATTTGCCCATGGACCTGCAGGTCCTGCAGCCCAGCGGAAGCGAGATCGGAGTAAAGGTGATTCCTGGCGGCCCGGCCTGGATTTTTGGCCCCGTGACCCTGGTCGCCAGGGGCGAGGCCTTTCTTAGGTCCTAGCAGATCGCCGTTTTGGGGCTGCCTGCTAGCGTTTCATCTGGATGGCGGTCTGCACGACCTGATCGGCCGTGGTGATGACCTTGCCGTTGGCTTCGAAGCCCTTCTGGGTGATGATCATGTGCACGAACTCGGTGGCCAGATCGACATTGGAGTTTTCCAGGCTGCTGGTGATGATGCTGCCGAACCGTCCCTCACCGGCCCAGCCCACGGTCACGGGGCCGGAATCCTTGGTTGCGGAAAAGAGATTGCCGCCTTCGCGGAACAGTCCCTGGGGGTTGATGACGTCGGCCATGGGGATCTTGTAGAGTCCCTGGTTCTGGCCGTTGGAGAAGTAGCCTACAAGCACGCCGTCGGTGTTCACGGCCACCGATTGCAGAAATCCTCGTTCATATCCGTTCTGGGACTGGTAGAGGGTGCTTGATCCGGAACTGAAGTTGGTGAAGGCTAGAAGCTGGGTTTCCGCGCCCTGCATGGACGGCACGTCCGCCCTCGATGTTCCGAGATCGGCCAGACTGGTCACGCCGGGGGGCAGATTCCAGCCCGTGGTGGTGCGCAGGCCCATGTCCAGGGCACTGGAGATGGGCGCGGCTCCGATCAGGTTCGCGTTCAGGATGGGGTAACCGGATTCAGAAAGTCCTACAGGGGTCCAACTGGCCTTGTCGTCGCCGGTTCCTTCGAAGGCGCTCATGTTGAGAAGCTCACCGGATGCCGCGAAGGTCAGGGTACCGGCCATGAGCACGCCCTGCTTGGTGGTCAGGCCGGAGGCGTCCGTCTCGGGCGGGACGGTGACCAGAAATTCCCACACGCGAAAACCGCTTTCGATGTCCGCGCCATCGACAACGGGGTCAAAAAAAGCCCTGACAACATGGGCTTTGCCATCGGAGTCGAATATCTTCATGGATGACTCGTAGGCATATGCCCCGGCGTCCAGAGGTTCAGCCTGGGTTGCGTCCCATCGATCGAAGAGGGCCGTGAATGGGGTGGTAAGACTTGTACTGCGTTCCGGCGACGCGGAATCCAGATTGACCATCATGCGCATCTCCGTGGTCGCCTCGGGCTCAGAGACGGGGCCGCCGCCTGGCTGCATGTCCAGGCGAATGTCGGTTATCGCGGCTCCGGTGGCGGGAGGAATGGCGGGAGCCGTGTCCAGGATCGATGTGGCGGGCAGGCGGTATCCCTGCAGGACGTTACCCGCCGGGTCACGCAGGTAGCCTTCCTCGTCGAAGCGGAAATTTCCGGCCCTGGTATAGTACTGTTCATTATTTCCATTGGGTGAGACTATGAAGAAACCCTTGCCGCTGATGGATATGTCGGTGGCTTCGGTGGTCGGTTCAAGGGACCCCAGGCGCATGTCATAGTGGATGGAACTCACCCCCACGCCCTGTCCAACCTGGTTGCTGACGCTGGCCGAGCCCATCTGCTGACTCATGAGGGTATTGAAGATTGTGCGCGAAGATTTGAAGCCAACAGTGTTCACGTTGGCTATGTTGTCGGCGATGACCGACATGTTTTCCTGCTGGGCGATGATGCCGGTGGAACCAATATAAAGAGAAGAGGAGATACCCATGAATGCCTCCGGAACTGGAAAAATGCGTATACTATCCGGCAGAATTTTCCCGCCTGCCCTGCAAAATGCAGGATTGGTTCCACGGATGTCCCTGGCGCTCATCTTGGTTTTTACGATCCTGGCCTGCGCGGCCTGGGCCGGGGTTCTGCCTGCCATTTACGCTCCCGGACATCCCGGCTGGAAGGAAAAGGAGTTCGCGGGGCAAACCGTGTACACGCCCCTGCCGGAAGAAAAGCTCCTGCTGGCCGAAAGCGACGGCGCAGCTTCAGGCCTTTTTTTCGAGCAGGCCGTGGACTTGCGGGCAACGCCGTGGCTGAACTGGTCGTGGAGGGTGGAGAACGTGCTGGAAGGCGTAAACGAACGGGAAAAGTCCGGGGATGATTACGCGGCCAGAATCTACGTGGTGGCCAAGGGCGGTCTGGCCTTCTGGAAAACCAGGGCCCTGTCCTATGTCTGGGCCAGTCACGAACCCGAAGGCAGCATGTGGGCAAACGCCTTTACCTCCAACGCGCACATGATTGCAGTGCGCAGCGGGCCTGAGAAGTTGGGCGAACTGACCCAGGAGAAGCGCAATGTGCGCGAGGACTGGATGCGGGCTTTCGGCGAGGATATCGAAAAAATCGATGCCGTGGCCATCATGACCGACACGGATAACTCGGGCCAGCGGGCCAGGGCCTGGTACGGGCAACCCGGTTTTTCCGAGCGGTAGCCGTCAAGGCCGCACAAACGAAAAGAGCCCTCTCCACAGATCATGGAAAGGGCTCTTTTTCATTTGCGTGCGTGGCTCTTACATGGCCATGAGGCGAGATATACGGGCTTCGGTGGCCGGGTGGGTGGAGAAGAGGCTGGCCAGCTTGTTCGCCGTGAGCGGATTGACGATGAACATGTGCGAGGTGGCCGGCGTGGCTTCCTCCATGGGTGCGGCCGTGGCGGACTGCTGCAGTTTCTGCAGGGCGCGGGCCAGGGCCTTGGGGTTGCCGCAGAGTTTGGCTCCATCGGCGTCGGCCATGAATTCGCGTGAGCGCGATACGGCCATCTGGATGAGCATGGCCGCGATGGGCGCGATGATGGCCATGGCCAGGCCGCCGAGCATGCTGCCTCCGCCTTCATCGTCGCTGCTGCGTCCCATGCCGAAGATGGTCGCCCACTGCAGCATGCTGCCGAGCATGGAGATGGCCCCGGCAAAGGTCGCGGCGATGGTCGAGATGAGGGTGTCGCGGTTCATGACGTGAGCCAGTTCATGGGCCATGACCCCTTCAAGTTCATCACGGGAGAGGATGCGCATGATGCCCGTGGTCGCGGCCACGGCGGCGTTCTGCGGGTTGCGGCCCGTGGCGAAGGCGTTGGGGCTGTCCGAGGGGATGACGTAGACCTTGGGCATGGGCATGTTCGCCTTGCGCGCCAGGTTTTCGACGATGCCGTAGAAGTCCGGGCTGTCAGCGCGGGTCACTTCGCGGGCCTTGTACATTTTGAGGACGATCTTGTCCGAGTTCCAGTAGGCGAAAAAGTTCATGCCGCCGGCGATGAGAAAGGCGATGATCATGCCGGACTGTCCCCCGATGGCGCCGCCCATGGCCACCAGCAGGAGGGTCAGCAGGGTCAGGAGAAAAGTGGTCTTGATCATGTTCATTTTTGGTCCTCCGAGTTGGTCCGGGGGTAAAGAAAAAGACCTTTACCCGTCTTTTGGTGGATAAAGGTCTGGCTGATCTCGACAGGTGTCGGATTCCCGGGTCCGGGCTGTTAAGCCGTATTGACGAACCTCGGGGCGTCTGAAGTGCGAAAGCACCACAGCCGCTAGCTACTCCCCTTTAAAAAAAAAATATTAAGATCCGGTCAATGGCGTGTCAAGATTCATCCTGACCGTCTTTTTTCGATTTTCGGCCACGCTTGCCGCGTTTGGGCGACTGCTCCATTCCTTCCTCGTCACCGCTTAGCTCGATGTCTTCGACATCCGCGCCGCCATCGCTGCGTCGTTTGTCCTCTTCCTCGCGGATGACGCGCCGGAGCACCTTGCCGACGATGCTCTTGGGCAGATCGTCCCTGAATTCCACCTGCTTGGGAACCTTGTAGTTGGCCAGTTTTTCCCGGCAGAAGGCGATGACATCGGTCTTGGTCAGGGTTTCGCCTTCCTTGAGCACGATGTAGGCCTTGATGATTTCGCCGCGGGTCGGGTGGGTGATGCCCACGCTGACGGCTTCCTTGACCGCCGGGTGTTCGTGCAGCACCTCGTCGATTTCGCGCGGATACACGTTGTAGCCGGCAGTGATGATGAGGTCCTTCTTGCGATCGACGATGAAGAAATAGCCCTCCTCGTCCATGTAGGCGATGTCGCCGGTGTAGAGCCAGCCGTTCCTGAGCACGCTCGCCGTCTCGTCGGGGCGGTTCCAGTAGCCCTGCATGACCTGCGGCCCGCGTACCACCAGTTCGCCGATCTTGCCCGGAGGCAGCGGTACGGAGCCGACCTCCATGTCGACGATGGCTGCGTCCGTGTCCGGGAAGGGCAGGCCGATGGAGCCGTTCTTGCTGTTGCCGCGCAGGGGGTTCAGGTGCGTGATGGGCGCGGCCTCGGTCAGTCCGAAACCTTCCACGATGTTGGCCCCGCTGCTCAGGCTGTTGAATTTCTCCATGACCGGCACGGGCATGGGCGCGGAGCCCGACACGCAGTAGCGTACCGAGGACAGGTCGTACTTCTCCAGGTTTTTCTGCTGCAGCAGGGCGATGAAGATGGACGGCGCGCAGGGGAAGATGGTGGGCCGTTTCTTGTGGATGGTCTTTAATACGTCGAGCGGCACGAACTTGGCCATGGGCACCAGGGTCGCGCCGATGAGGGTCCCGAAATTGACGCATACGGTCAGCCCGTAGATGTGGAAGAAGGGCAGAAGGCCGAGCATGACCTCGCCGGTTTCCTTGATGGTGTGCAGCACGGCCTTGGCCTGCTGGGCGTTGTAGCCCAGGTTGGCGTGGGTCAGCATGACGCCCTTGGACACGCCCGTGGTTCCGCCGGTGTACTGCAGCGCGGCCAGATCCTTGACCGGATCGACGGGGTGCGCGGGTTCGATGGGGGCCCGCGCCAGAAGGCTCTTCCAGGGCAGGACGTTCTTGCCATCGTAGGGGATGGGGCCGAGCTTGTATTCGCGCTTCGATTTGATGCTGTAGAGGATGTTCAGCGGAAAACGCAGGCAGTCGGCGATGGAAGTCACGAAGATGCGCTTCAGATTGAGCTTGTCTTTGAGACCATTGATCCTTTTCCAGAGCAGATTGAGGGTGATGAGGGTTTTGGCCTCGGAGTCGTTGAAGTGGTGGACCAGCTCCTTTTCCATGTAAAGCGGGTTGGTCATGACCACCACGGCCCCGATCTTGAGGCAGGCCCAGTAGCTGATGACCGTCTGGGGGCAGTTGGGCAGCATGACGGCCACGCGATCGCCCGGTTTGACCCCGTTTTTCTTCAGGTTGGCGGCGGTCAGGTCCACCAGGCGCTTGAGCTTTTTGTAGCTCACGGTCCAGTTGTTGAAGACGATGGCAGGGCGGTCGGGATAGTTTTCGGCCGTGCGCTCCAGTATTTCGTAAAGCGGAAGGATTTCGTAATCTAGGTTCGGACTGACTTCCTGGTCGTAATGTTTCAGCCAGGCTCTGTTTATGCCCTCAGCGATCATGTGTGCCCCCGTCAGCTTAGAAGTGTGAGAGATGTCCTACAGTTCGATGCGTTTTGGCGCAAGCCTCTGCAAGGTGCGAGTCTGGAGGGCCGGATGCCATTTACGGGCGATCGAGGATCATGAGCACTTCCATGTGCCAGGTGCCGGGGAACATGTCGAAGAGTGTCAGGGAAGAGATGCGCCAGCCCGCTTCGAGGAGCGGCTTCGCGTCGCGGATGGTGTTGACCACGTCGCAGGAAACCCAGGCCAGGCGTTCAAGGTCCGGCATGGCCAAAAGCGTGCGGCCGATGCCCTTGGCTCCGGTGCGGGGCGGGTCGAGGATGACGGCGCGGGGCGCGAAGTCTTCCACCATTTTCCAGGTCGCGGGCTTGGCGAGGTTGGCGTCGCGGAATGTGACCGAGCCCAGTCCGAGGCGTGTGGCGTTTTTGATGCCGGTTTCCACGGCCGTGGCCGAGCCCTCCACGGCCAGCACGTTCTTGCCGCGGCTGGCCAGGGGCAGGGCGAAATTTCCCGCCCCCGAAAAGAGGTCGGCAATGCGCTCAAAACCGTCCAGGGCGTCCACGGTGCTGCGCACCAGGTGCTGATTCAGTGCCCAGTTGGCCTGGAAGAAGGTGCCCGGCGGCAGATTGAGGGTCAGGCCGAATTCGGGAAAGGAGAAGGGCAGCAGGACGTCGTCCTTTTCCGTGGCGGCCTGGCCTGTGTCCGGGCTGGCGGCTATGGTGAAGCGGCCGTCGGGGAGGCTTTTTGCCAGGGCAGGCATGGCGCCGGCCAGAGGCGCGCACAAAAGATGGCAGTCGGTCAGGGGCACGAGATCGTTGCTGGCGTGGGCCATGGCGTGGGGACGGCCTGCGCGGACATGGATCTGGCCGCGCAGGCGGTACCGCCAGCCCTCGGGACTGGTCACGACACGAAGCTCGGGAATGTGCTGGCCGTGGTCCCGGCCAAGGGCGCGGGGCAGGGCGTCGCGCAGGATGTCCGCTTTGAGCTTTGTGCCCGTTTCCGGGGCGACCATGCCAAAACGCGAGCCTCCGCAATCCGCCGCGTGAGGGCAGGGATGCATCCCGCGCAGCGGTGACGGGGTCAGGATCTGCACGACCTCGGCCTGCAGGAAATCCTTGGCCGCCTTGGTCACGCGCACGCTGACGACTTCTTGCGGCAGCACGCCGGGTTCGATCATGACCACCTGACCGGACTCAAGGCGTGCCAGGCCACGTCCGCGCCAAAGAAGTTTCTCGACCGTCAGGGTCAAAAGATCGCCCGTGGTGTGCATTTCTAGCCCAGTCCGAGCCAGGAAGTGAGGATGCGCTGGATAAGCTTTACGGCTGCGGTTTCCGAAGCCTGGGAACCGCTGATGGGCGCAAGCTCGCACATGTCCATGCCGACCAGCTTCGGTCCCTGGCCGTCAAGCCAGAGTTCCTTCAAGAAGCGGGTCATCCACGCATAGGTGATGCCTCCGGGCTCGGGAGTGCCCGTACCGGGGATGACGCCGGGGTCCATGCCGTCCACGTCAAAAGAGATGTACATGGGTCTTCCGCCGACAAAGGAACGCACCCTTTCGGCGGCCTCGCCCGGCGCGGGCAGGTCCCAGGCGAAGAGGGTCATGAGTTCCGACGGTTTCTGGGCGCGCATGAAGTCACGCTGTTCCCGGCACAGGGAGCGGATGCCGATCTGGGCCAGTGGAATGCCCATCTGGCGTGCCCGGGCCATGATGCAGGCGTGGGAGTAGGGGGTGTCGCCGTAGCTTTCGCGCAGGTCGGCGTGGGCGTCGATATGCAGGAGGACCAGATCGGGGTGGGCCTTCTTATAGAACTCGAAAAGGGGCAGCGGCACGGAATGCTCTCCGCCCAGGGTCAGCACGAAGTCCCTGGATGCATCGAGTTCTCCCAGGCGCTCGCGCATGGCCTGGTGCAGGCCCTCGGGGCCGCTGGCCGGGGGGTGGACCACGGGCAGCGGGGTGAAATGGGCGAGGTCGCCAAGATCGAGGTCCAGCTCAGCGTCGTAGGATTCGATCTGCACGCTGGCGCGGAACAGGGCTTCGGGGCCAAGGCGCGTGCCGGTGCCGTAGCTGACCGTGCCCTCGTAGGGCACGGGGAGTACGAAAATGTTTCGGCCCCGATGCGGGCCAAGATCAAAGAATTCGTTATGCATGGGGTCTCTCCGTCAAACATGGGCGGCGGACAAAAAGTCCGGCACCCGTTTGGGGCTGCAGCGATCAGAGCGGGGTGCGGGAGCGCAGCAGAATGCCGCTGATTCCGCTGGCGTTGAGCTGCTCTTTCAGGGCCAGGGCCGAATCCACGGTGCCTTGATGGTGCACATAGACCCGGTACCAGGTCTTGCCTTCGTGGGTGGCCGTGACCACGGAGGTCTTGAACTTTCCGGGGTCGAGTTTTTTGAGAAAGGTCTGGGCCTGCTCCATGGAGGCCAGGGCCGCGACCTGGTAATTGAACACGAAAACCTCGCCCTTGGTTTCCCTGGCGGCCGGGGGGG